>Ga0070735_10003127_pt1 | contig 14615 bp, 8 predicted proteins | sample Coa_R1_FD_66443 | JGI IMG/M metagenome (GOLD analysis project Ga0070735, IMG submission 66443) | Surface soil microbial communities from Centralia Pennsylvania, which are recovering from an underground coalmine fire - Coalmine... | ecosystem: Environmental > Terrestrial > Soil > Unclassified ... | reverse complement strand
GGACTCTCCTGAAAATGTGCGTTCCGCCAGAGCGGCAAAACGCTGGCTGGAGATAGTACTGGCCGCACGCTGGTAGCTCAAGCGCAAAAGTCTTCGCCTCCTACACTTGCTCCTCAGGAGCAAAGACAGGCGACGATACAGAATCCCGGCGTAGAAGCATTCGAGTACCCCGAATCGCACCCTGAATATTGATGCTTGGCGGAATTGACGTTATACTGACGGCGGTAGTTACCGCAGCAGGTCGCGGTAGTCAACTGCATGCACGGACTTCCGTAGGGGGAATTCGATACTGTTGCCCGCTCGCCCCAACCGGTAAACCTCAGCACACAACGACTGGGAGGTCGTACAATCGGTAGTACATCAGCCTCTGGAGCTGACTATCCTGGTTCGAGTCCAGGCCTCCCAGCCAAACTTCATAACTGCAAAAACGAAACTACTAGCGTAGAACAACAGGCTTGATAGGCCCGCCCGCTAATATACCTAGACGCAAGCGACACATGGAAGCGACATGAACGTGGAGAACGCCCACTTCATCATTGAACAATGAACGTGAGCTGAACCATTTCCTGCGGAGCAGCGGAATTCGACGACGAACTCGTTACCGTGATCATGTACTGTCCTGCAGGCGTCCCGCCTTGAGGCGCGGGAGGGCCCGTTGTTCCGCCGCCCGCAGACCCGCCAGAACCGCCGCAGGAGAGGATACCGGCAACGAGCGTGATAACCGACGCGAGACGAATCGCTCGAGCAACGCCTGATGGGCGTGCTGAATGGATTCCTGTCTCGCGAATCCATAGGAACATCAGGCAGCCCAAAACGCCGGCGAAAAGAACGCCAGCTATAGGAAGAAACAATGGAGAACCCGTCAAAATGGCAGCGGTGTGCGCGGACGTAGTGACGGACACTTGGACCGTTTGGGTGCCGCCGTTGAGTGTGACTGGCGGAGCTGTAGTGCACGTTGACAGTGCGGGCGCGCCCGCGCAGGAGAACGAGATCGTGTCGGTAGTGCCGGGGAGTGAAGCCAACACCACGTCAAAAGTTGCGGTTTGTCCCGCCGTAAGCGTTAGGGTGGCGCCGTTCGAGGAGAACTTGTAGTTGGTCCCGAACCCGGTAATCGGAATCATCTGTGGGCTATGCGCGGCATCATCCAGGATGCGCAGCGTCGCACTAAATGCGCCCAGGCTTGTCGGCCGGAAGTCGATGCTGATGAAGCACTGATTCGGCGGCACGATGCCCGGCGAGCACAAGTCTAGCGCTGTGAACGGCGAAGGCGATGGCGCCAGCGCAATTCCGTCCACGGCTAGCGGGGCGGCGGTAATGCTGAGGTCCACAGAAGAACTTGCGAACTGGTTAATGAAAGTAGCGCCAAGATCGATGCTCAAGGGGCTGATCGTAAGGATCGGCGCCACGGTGCCAACCCCGCTCATGTCGACGGTTAGGGGGCCTCCCGGTCCGCTATTGATAATCGAAAGGGTGCCAGAGCGGAGACCGGCAAGAGTGGGCCGAAACGAAACGCTGACGGTGCAGGTTCCCGCAGATGCCAGCGAGAATCCGCAAGTGTCCGTCTCCATAAAATCGCCGCTCAGGAGGTAGGAAATGGAGATCGCGGATGCGAGCTGGTTTGTGACTGTGAATGTGCGAGCTGGACTCGTCGTTCCGATCGTCCGATTGTCGAAGAGCAGATTCCCAGCCGACACTTTAATGGGCGCTCCCGTGCCGGTGCCGGAAAGCGCCCCGGTGTAAAGGTGACCGTCACTGCCATTCTGAACTGAAAGCGCGCCGGATGCGCTGCCGATCAAGCTGGGGCTGAACGAAATCTGCACCGCGCAGGAGCCGCCCAGAGCGAGCGTCGAGCCACAGTTGTTCGTTTGCTGAAATGGCGGTGGAACCGAAATCGACTGCAGTGATATGGCGCCGCCGCTGATGTCGCTGATCGTCAACGTCTGGGCCGCGCTTGCAGAACCCGCGGCAACATTTCCGAAATCCAGTGAGGCAGGCGAAATTTCGAGCCCCGCGGACACACCGTTTCCCACGAGTTGAATCGAGTGCGGCGTGGACAAGTCCGATGCCACTACGGTCAGTGTTCCTGTCCTTGTGCCGAGCGCCGATGGTGTGAAGGTAAGGCCGAATGCGCAACTCAAAAACTGGTTGAGCTGAGCCGGCAATGTGCAGCCCGGCGACGAAATCCGAAAATCGCCGGAGGCAGATGCACTGCTGATGGTGACCGGCGAGGCGCCGAAGTTGCGAAGCGACTCAAAGAACGGCACGCCGGTCGTTCCCATTTGCTGATCGCCGAAATTCAGAATTTCTGGTGTCGCACCCAACGGCGCTGATCCAGCACCGGAAATCGGAACGAGTTGCGGGCTGCCCATCCCGGTATGATTGATGGTAACTAATCCAGAGGCGGAACCCTCAACCGTTGGCAGGAAGACCACTACGACCGTGCAACTGGCGCCGGACAATAGCATCGTGGGGCACGTGTTTGTGCCGATTGAAAATACGGCGGGCGAGGCGGTCACTGAGTTGAGCGTGATTGTCTGCGACGAAGTATTCTGCAGCGTGAGGGTCTGAGAAGCCCCGATGCCGATCAAGGCGTTGCCCAGGAAGGCGATCTGCAGCGGCGAAACCGAAAGGTCTGATCGGATCAAACCCGTTCCGTCGAGTTGAAGAGTCTGCGATCCGCCGACAGAATTATGAGAGATTGTCATGGCGCCCGGGATTTCACCGTTGGTTGACGGATTAAATGACACAAAATATCGGCAGCTTGCGTTTGCAGCGAGCACTGGCGGACAGTTGTTGGTCTGGCTATACGGGCCTGTCACAGCTGTACCCGTCAAGGAAACCGGCGCGGTGCTGGCGTTGGCGATCACCACAGTGCGCGGCAGAGGCGCCGGACCAACAAATTGGGTGCCAAACTGAATCGACTGGGTTGAAACGATTAGTGCGTTGGTCGTGGGATTCCCCCCGGCGGAGATGCGAATGAATTCACTTGCCACGTCGTGGCCGATCGTTACTGTGCCGCCCAGTGAATTACTGGCTGTTGGGCTGTAAGTAACTTGGATCGTGCACGTCGTCGCAGAAGCCAGTAACGATGGACAGTCGTTCGTCTGAACGATCGAGTTGTCGTCGACCGCGATCGAAACAATCAAGGAGGGGGCGTCGCCCAGGTTAGTCAAGCGAATCGATTGCGGCGCACTGGACGTGCCAATCAACTGGTTTGGAAAATAGAGCTGGCTTGTGGAAGCAACGAGGCGTTCGCCGCTGCGCAACTCGCCGACACCGTTCTTAGTCAATATGTCGAAGCTCTGAGGACTGCCTGGCGCGTCGCTGGTAACGATCAGCGCAAAGTCGGCTCCCTGCTCTCCGGCCACAAGAGAGCACCCGGTACCCGGAGCCAAAGGATGCAGCTGGAGACAATCCCCACCGAGCACTGCAGAAGGATTGGAGGAGAAGTTCGAGATGTTTAAAGGAGCTGCGCCGACATTGCGGACGGTGAGATAGGGAGGGTACCGTGGGTAGACGCTCAGCCGAGGACCGGTACCGGCCAGGTCCAGCGTCGCGATGTAGCCATCGCAGCAGACGGCCAAGTTGGGCTGAGGAAGAAGGTTATCCAAGAGAATCGCCGAATTGGAGGGGCCAGCACCGGCACCGCCGCCTCCGACAACGAGGTGTTGGGCGGCTGGATCGATCCCTATCGAAGAGCGCGCATTACCCACTAAAGTCGAAAACATTGGCGTACCCAGGGAATCCAGACCAACCACGAATCCCGTTGCGGGAAATGCGATGCCATCGGAATCGCTGGTCTCGATGGCATTCAACATCGGGAAGTTCGTTTGATACGGCGCTCCGACCAGGAATGCGTGCCCACTTGCAGGATCCACTGTGACCCCTGTTGTCGTGCCGGTTCCAAGTAACGTTGCATAGACGAGTGAATTGCCATCCGCGCTGATCTTCATCGCGAGCGCTTGGTTAGGATTGGGGCAGGGAGACTGCCCGACTGGTACGCAGGAGGCCAGGTAGGCGCCGGATGTTGTGGGGAAGTCCAGCGAGGTTACGGTCCCCGCAACATAGGCGTTTCCTGCCGAATCCACCGCGATGGCGGCGCTTGTATCGTTGCCGCTTCCGGAAATTGAATCGGCGTATTGCAGGTCAGAACCATCGGGCTTGAATTTGACGACGAATATTCCACGGTTCGAGTTCAGCGTCGATGAAATGTTCTGTGTAGGAAAGCTCGCAGGAGAGGCTTGTCCGGTGACGTAGGCGCTGCCGGTCGAATCGACTGCGATGCCGAATCCCATGGAAGACCCGACATTGTTTGTCGGCCCTGCTGTTCCAGCGAGGTACGTGGAGTACTCTAACGCAGTTCCGGAAGGATTCAGTTTTTGTACAAACGCACTTAGACTTCCCGGGTTTTGGGCTTGAAAGGCATTTACGATATCGAGTCCCGGCCCCTGCACGAACCCAGTGATGTAGGCATCGCCGAGAGCGTCGACCGCGATCGCTTTCGCAAGGCTGCCCGGGCTGAGCAACGTTGAATACCGAACCGTACCATCCGGCCCGAATTTCGTAACAAACGGACAACCCGTCGATGGCTGTGGGCACGATGTGCGAAACGCCCCGGGCGTAGTGGCGAAATCTGCCATAGTATTTCCGGCAACGTAAAGATTTTGTTGGGCGTCGATCGCGATTCCCACCACCCCTGCAGCAACACCCGACGGAAGGAACGATATGAACGCATATGTGGTTCCTGCCGGAGTCACTTCGGCGACAAATGGGCCGGTCTGAGACTCGCCTGCAAGGTATATTTGCCCGGAAGCGGTCATGCCGATACCAACCGGGGCGTTGATGCCTTCCCCAAGCATCGTCGCATAACTCAGCACAGGGTCAATGATGAGAGGTAGTGAACGATCGTAGCGGCCTACGCTAAATCCAACCGCGTCATTCGCCAAAAGGAGGAATTTCCCGGCCACCTTCGTTCGAACGCCATTCAGATCCTGGTAGATTGCCGGCGCCAGAAACCGCAATTCGCTGTCGCCCGTCTTGATTCGAAGCACGCCCCTGTCGAGAGAAACCCCCTGGGAGCCGCGGAAGCTCATCCTGATTCTGTTTGGAGAAGAACCGGGAGCGATCACAAAATCGTATTCAAGCGAGCCTCGCTCTCCATGGAACAGGAGGTCTATGCCGGGGTAGAGTTCGCTATAGCGAATTCTGTTGTAGTTCGGTATTCCGGTGTGCCACCGGGCGGGGTCTCGCCCAGAATAATAATTCGTCCGGGTGAGCACCGGATCTAGCGCCTCGACAGTTGAATCCTCTACCGCTCCGTCAAATCGCAGTTCTAGTTCAGTTGCTGGCGGCCTTGAGGGCGAAACCAAACTAGGGAATTCCAGTTGTTGTGCGGGCGAATTCGATTTGGGCATTCGCAATGCGATAATCACGCGGTTGGCACCGAATCGCATCGTCCCTGCCGCTGTATGTGCGACGAAGCGAGCGGCAGAGTCAACCTGGCCTTCGTTCGGCTCAAACGTGACAGGAAGACTCCCAAGCCTCTCAACTCGAGGCGTGGTCGCAATCGCCGCAGCCCGCCCATTTAGTCCTGGAATCCCAGATTGGGGAGGACTTGGAGACGCGAGACTCCACGGAGCGACTGCACCTCCCGACGCTAGAAGCAGTACCAGTCTGGAAATGGTAGACGCGCTGAAGCGATAGCTCCGATGCGATTTCGCACCAACTCTGGGCGGTTGGGGCATGGTTGGTTAATTTATATATCCTATATGGCTATGCCTGGTCAATTCATCGTCGAGCTATTCTGGTTCGACCACAACGACCAAGAAATTGTTCCGCCGTTAGCTGCAATCTGAACGAAAAAGCGTGATTCTCGACTTGACCGGTCCTACGCGATCGAGTGCACCACACCGCCATCGACTCGCGATGCGGCTCCATGTTCGCGCCAGCTTTAAGTGCAAATTCTTTCGAACCGCGCGATGTTTCAAGGCGCCGATTAACGAGCGGTTTCAGAGACATTCTCTGGCACCAGGGCCATCGTTTTCAGATGGTTGAGCAGTTGCGCGGTGTTCACCGGCTTGAAGACGTACGCGTCGCACAATGAGTTGAAGGATTTGACCACTTCTTTCACGTTGTCGAGCGCGGTGACCATGATGATTTTTACTCCTGAAGTGGAAAACGTTCCGGCGGCTTCTTCTATCGCGCGGATTTCCCGGAGCGCGGTCTGGCCGTCCATTTCGGGCATCATAATGTCCATGCAAATCAGGTCGTAGCCGGCTCCATTTTTCTTCGACATGCGAAACGCCTCTACGGCCTCGACGCCGTTGATGGCCACGTGGCACTCGCCGAAACGAGAGAGATAGGTTTGCAGCAAGAGCCGGCTGGTAAAATCATCTTCCACGATCAGCGTGCGCATCTCGGTCATTCCTTCCCGCGGGGGGGCGTTGCCCATCCGGATTCGATTGCCGTGGACTTGAATTTCTCGAATTGTTGCTCGAGAAGAGGCAGCAGGGCTGCCACAGCGCGCCAGTTCGCCGCAACGAGAGCCTTTAGAATTTCTTCGCTGACGTCGCGTAGTGCAGGAGCGGAGACGGTGGCCGCAGCGCCCTTGAGCACGTGCGCCTGGGTGCGGAGTCCGCTCACGTCTTCCCGACCGGCGGCCTCCCGCAGCTTGCGTAATTGTTCCGGCGCGTCGTCCAGGAACCCTCCAACAATTTTTCTGGCCAATGCATCGTCGCCGGAAAGACGCGCGAGGAGTTTGCCGGGTTCAAAGACGTCTTGCTCCGATGGCCGGGAGTTTCCCATGGGCAATCCTTTGACTTCGAGGGACTGGACGGGACGGCGAATCCATTTCGTCAAGAGTTCCGCTAGCTGCGCCGGCTCAATCGGCTTGGAAAGATAATCGTTCATTTGTCCGGCGATGCATTTCTCGCGGTCGCCGGTCATTGCGTGGGCCGTCAATGCAATGATCGGAATGGCGGGATTGCGGATTCCGTTCAGGCCCGAACGAATTTGCCGGCAGGCTTCAAAGCCGTCCATGACCGGCATCTGGCAGTCCATCAATACAGCGTCGTAGTCCGCTTTCCGCAGCGCTGCGATGGCGCCCTCGCCATTTTCCGCGGCATCGGCACGGTAGCCGAGCTTGCTCAGAATGGCCAGAGCGACTTGCTGGTTGGTCGTGTTGTCCTCCACCACCAGGATTCGCGCGCTGGAGTTCTCCGTGGTTGTGGCGGGCAACACTGGCGGTCTTTTCGCGACAGCCTGATCCTCGCGGCCTTTGCCGCGCAGCGCGAGCGCCAGCGCCTCGTACAACGAGGATTCCCAAACCGGCTTCGACAATGTGCCCGCGAATCCCATCCGCTTGACGGTAGCGGCGTCGCACTCCTGGCCGAGCGGGGTCATGAGCACCAGAGCGATTGCCAGATCGCCGCACTCTGCAGCGATGCGTCTTCCCAGTTCCAGTCCGTCTGTGCCCGGCATTTTTCGGTTCAGCAGCACGACGCGAAATGGATCTTCTTCCTTTGCCGCGAAGCGCAGAGCGGCCATGGTGGAATTTTCGTCGGTGGTTTCTTCACAGCGGCATCCGATGGAACTCAAGAGCGCCCGCAGGATGGTGCGGCTGGTCGCGTGATCATCGACGATCAGAACTTTGAGAGCTTGCAGGCCGAAATCCAGTTTGTCGCCGGGCCGCGCCGCCGGCGGTTGCATCTCAAAGACAATCGTGAACCAGAATGCGGACCCGGCTCCCGGAGCGCTATGCGCGCCGATTTTTCCGCCCATCATCTCGACCAGTTCCTTGGAAATGGTCAGTCCCAGTCCCGTCCCGCCGTATTTGCGGGTGGTGGAGCCGTCTCCCTGAACGAACGGAGCAAAAAGAGAGCGAGCCTTTTCCTCCGGAAAGCCGATGCCAGTATCCTTGACGCGAAAGCGCAGGGTTGCGGCGCCCTGGTATTTGGCCTCGAGGCCCACACTCAGGGCGATTTCTCCCTGATGAGTGAATTTGACGGCATTGGCCAGGATGTTGACCAGAACCTGGCGCAAGCGCGCGGGATCTCCACGTAGCAGCGTGGGCACATCACGATTGATGTCGCACGTGAGTTCCAGGCCCTTCCGGTGGGCTTCGGCAGCGACCATCTCGGCGGCTTCACGCAGGGGCGCATGCACATCGAAATCCACCGTTTCCAGCGAGAGCTTTTGCGCCTCGATTTTGGAGAAATCGAGAATGTCACTGATGACCGTCAGCAGGGACTGGCTGCTTTTGTAAATGATTTCGGCATATTGCCGCTGTTCGGCACTGAGCGCGGTTTCGAGCAGCAGCGAGGTCATTCCGATCACTCCGTTCATGGGAGTGCGGATTTCATGGCTCATGTTCGCCAGGAACTGGCTTTTCGCTTGGTTGGAGGATTCGGCGGCGTCCCGGGCCTTTTTGATTTCGATTTCGGCGAGTTTGCGTTCGGTGATGTCGATGAAGCTGCCTTCCACGAATGGCGCGGCGCCTTCGCATTCCACCCAGCTTAAATTGACGATGGCCCATACGGCGCCACCGTCCCGCCGGCGCAGACAGGTCTCACGATTCATCAGCACTCGCTGTTTCTTCAGCAACGCCCACGTGGGGTTGACTTCGCTCTGGTCAAACAGGACGTCCCGGCGATGAAGGCCCAGGAGATCCCTGGTCGAGGGATAGCCGAGCAGGACCGCGCACGCTTCGTTGACGTCGATGAGCGTACCGTCCTGCGAATAGCGAAAGACTCCCGCTTGGCTGCGTTCGAAGAGCATGCGGTATTGCTGCTCCGAGAATTTCAGGGCTTCCTCCGCTCGTTTTCGCGCGGTGATGTCGAGGACCGACTCAATGATGCCGGTGACCTCTCCGGTTTCTGACTTCAAGGGGATGTAATTGCAGAGCCAGTCGTGTTCGTCCATCGTGCCGGCAATTTGTCCCCGGATTTCGACGCCCAGAATCGGCTCACCGCGTTGCAACACCTGGGTGTAAACCTCGCTCAGCCGCCCGGCTCGATCCGGCACGATGTCAGAAATTGTTTTGCCCATGCAATACTCTGCCGAGTGGCCCGTCATTTTTGCCAGAATCTCGTTGATCCGCACGACTCGAAATTGCGGGTCGACGAACGTCAAGCCTACCGGGGCATACTTGTAGATCTGTTCGATTTCAGACAGTTGCCGGCGCAGCTCTCGTTCCCGGATGCGCAGGGATTTTTCGGCGGTCAGGCGATTGGTGGCGTCCTGTTTGACTGCGATGAAGTTTGTAATCGCTCCCGTCGGGTCCCGAATCGGGGTAATGGTCATCTCCTCGGGATATTCTGTGCCGTCCTTGCGCCGGTTGATAAGCTCGCCGCGCCAGATGCGTCCCGCGAGAATGGTGTCCCAGAGTTGGCGATAGTATTCCGGATTTTGCCGGTTGGATTTGAGGATTTTCGTGGACTGGCCGATGACTTCATCCGCGGAGTAGCCGGTGATCACGGTGAACGCGGGATTGACGAATTGAATCCGGGCGGAAATATCCGTGATCAGGATCGCTTCGGTGGTCTGCTCGATCGCGTTGATCAGAAGATCCACGCCGGGGCCGTTGAGCCGGCGGCGTGAAGTGTCACTCGGGGAAATCTCTGCGGTCTTATCCATGATCTGATTCATCGCTTCCTCTTGTCGCCCTCGATCCTTCGCGCTACTTGACCAGTTTTTTGATCACTGCGATTAGCTGGTCCGCGTTGAAGGGCTTCACAATCCAGCCCGTGGCCCCGGCTTTGCGTCCGGCGTCCTTTTTCTCCGCTTGCGATTCGGTGGTCAGCATCAGAATGGGGATGAAGGAACAGCCCGGCAATTTGCGGACCGCGGAAATCATTTCAATGCCGTCCAGGTTGGGCATGTTGAGATCGGTGATGATCATGTCGAACTTGTTCTGGCTGGCTTTCGAAAGGCCGTCCTTCCCATCCACGGCATCAACCACTTCGTAACCGGCATTCTTCAAGGTGAACATGACCATCTGCCGGACGCTGGCAGAATCATCAACCGCCAGGATTTTTGTCATCTCCTCCCCCTCGTCAAAAATGGGGCGGGGCGGCGCGGCGCTCGCGCGGCCCAGCAAAAACAGGCAAATCAGAAAAGCTCCACGTCATTGCCCGCCAGCGACTGCTCCAGGACTGGCATGTCCGTGCCGTGAAGCGCCGCGGACATGACCTTGCGCTCGATTTCGGTCGTATAGGAAGCTGAGAAGAGACGCTCCGCTTCGGCGGCATCGAATCGCCGCGACACTTCTGGATCGCGGGTTTCGAATTCTCGCAGCAGCGATTCCATCCGATTCAGGGCCGCATCGAGAGGTGCAAAGCACGCCAGTAGCAGATCACCGGTGCTCCCAACGGTACCCAGTCCGGATTGCATTCTCTCCATCACCAATTGCATCTGGGCGGATTCGCTGGCCACGAATGCCGCGGCGGCCCGAACGTTTTCCAGGGCGTCATGGCTCGCGGCCTGGTCTTCACGCAGTTTCTGGCCGCGGGCTTCGGAAAAGATTTCCATCACCTCGCCGGTTTGTTGGACCAGTTTCATGATCTCGGCGAGAGTAAGTTTTGATTGTTCAGCGATGGCGGTCCATTCGGCGGAGACCTCCTTGATGAGGTTGGCGATCGCGGAAACGACGACGCCGCGCCGGCCCAGGCGATTGGCCTCAATCAGGGAATTGAAGGTCAGCAATTGCAGACGGTGGCGAATGCCGCGCGAACGCTCCTGATATTCGTTGATCAGATCCCGCAGGCTGGAAAGGCCCGTCAGCGTGCTTTCGATGCGCTTCGTGTACTCCCGGCTTTTTTCCTGTAGGGAATTGATCTGCGAGAGGTGAGAGGTCAATCCCCGCTCCTGCTCCAGGACCCTGGGGCCGATGCTGACCAGGTCAGAAATGCTCAGTTGCCGGATCGAGCCCATGCACCTGCCAACCTGAGAGGTCCAGTCGGCTACGGTCTGCTTGATGTTTCTGATCTGGCAAGTCTGGATCAACAATCCCGCATAGACCAGGGGAAGTTCGGCTTCGCTTTCACCGTTTTCGTGCGGCGTTCTTGAGGCGATGAGTTCCAGAGCCTCCTGCACATGCTCGATCTGCTGACGGGTAATGTCATGCCCCTGAATGGCCGCGACGATGCCGGCGATTTGCTCGGAAGTGCCCTGCGCGTAGGTTCGGAACTGCTCTGGAATTCGCGCCAGTTGCTGCAGGCCGCCGCCGATTACGCTTAAATTTTCGCCAATGCCGGTTTCCATTTGATTCAGCTCTGCGCGCATTCGCGGCACTGTAGCGGCCAGCTGCTGGCGGGATTCTTCGACGGACTGAGTACGGCCTTCGGCGCTATTCGAGAGTTCCATGGTCTGTTGAGAAATGGATTTGGAAAACGCCGACAATTCCCTCGCGAGAATCAGAAAATCACTGCCCACGCTGCCGAGTTGCGCCACCTCAACGTTGGTGAGGACACTTAAGGCTTCCAGATGGCCGGAGATCGCGCCCTGGCGCTGGGTGACTTCGGACAGTTGATTCAGCAGCGACTCTTCCTGCCGGAGCGTTCCGAGGACCGCGTTCGCGGCATCCAGCTTCTGCTCCATGAATCCGCTAACCGTCAAACACAATGACTGCACCGCCGGAAGGACGAGACTCATGCTTTCGTTCTCGACACACGCTACGATCGACGCCGCGCGTTTCAGAATCGCATCCGACTGGGAGGCGAGGCTCTTGAACGTGTTGGAAGCTGACGCGACCTCCGTTTCACCGGACCGCGTCATCTCCGCCAGTTCGGCGCGCACCTGGGCCAGGACCGCCGGCCATTGAGTGTTGTGCTGCGCTCTCATGTCTGCCAATCCTGATTGGGCATAGCACTGAGCGCGCCAGTGGGTGCTGCTTCTACGAGTTGAATGCAAGCGCGACTGCCTGCGCGCATTCGCCAAAGTTGCTCTCCGCGTCTCACGTTGCATACCTCGCCGGTCCTTGGCCGCTGACTGCTCTCAATTCGCGCTGGCAAGAATGGCCCGGGCGATCGATTGCAACGGCAGAATGCGGTCCACGGCGTTACGCTTGATCGCCTCGTTGGGCATGCCGAACACTACACAGGTGGCTGCATCCTGGGCGATGGTGACGGCGCCCGCTTCCTTCATTTCCAGCATGCCGTTCGCGCCGTCGTCGCCCATGCCGGTCATGATCACGCCCACTGCGTTCTTTCCGGCATAGCGGGCCGCGGAGCGAAACAGCACATCCACCGAGGGACGATGACGGCAGACCAGAGGACCTTCCTTGATGTCCACGTAGTAGCGAGCGCCGCTGCGCTTCAATAGCATGTGGTGATTGCCCGGAGCGATGAGCGCCCGACCGCGGATCACCGTATCGTTGGGCTCGGCTTCCTTCACGGAAATTTCGCACAAGCTATCCAACCGGCTGGCAAACGCCTTCGTAAACAACTCCGGCATGTGCTGCACGATCACAATGCCCGGAGAATCGGGAGGCAGCGCTTCGAGAAGTTCCCGGAGAGCCTCGGTTCCCCCGGTGGATGCTCCCACCGCAACGATTTTTTCGGTGGTTTCAATCATCGCTCCGGTCGGACGAGCAAGAACGGAATCGGCGGTCAGCTTGGGCTGTACCACATGGCTGGAACGGGCTCGCACGCGCGCCCTGGCTGCTACCTTCACCACCTGGCAAAGCATTTCCCGGGACTCCTCCAGAAACTGTTTGCTTCCAATGCGGGGCTTGGCGACGATGTCCACGGCGCCATATTCGAGCGCCCGCAGAGCGCTCTGGGCGCCCTCCTCGGCCAGGCTCGAACAAATCACCACCGGGATGGGGTGTTGCGACATGATCTTCTGCAGGAAGGTCAGGCCGTCCATCCGCGGCATTTCGATATCCAGGGTGATGACGTCCGGCAATTGTTCACTGATGCGCTCGGCGGCTACGAAGGGATCGGCGGCGGTTCCGATCACTTCAATTTCCGGGTCCGCGGACAGCACATCGTTCAAGGTTTGGCGAACCAGTGCCGAATCGTCCACGACCAGAACGCGAATTTTTGTTTTGTTCATGGTTCCGTCCATGCGCCAGCCGGTGCGAGCCTCACATCAGGTCGTCCGCTTCAAATTCGGCTTTTTGCAAGCGCCGCAATGAGACCTCGCCGGTCCCGGTGTGAAATTCAATGGCGCGACCAAGCGTGCCGCCCAGGTCCGAAGCGATGGCCTTGAGATTTTCCTCCCGCAGCACTTCCAGAGCTGTTTCCAGATTCTGGCGGCCGACGGTGGGCTTCGCGTTGGCCTTGCCGACCGGAAGGACGTCGGCGCCTCCAAACAGTTTCACTTGCAGTTCCGAGCGTTGCGCGCCGAGACTCTCGAAGCGTCTCAGCAAGTCGCGGATGGCGAAGTCAACGTAGCGGTAACCCTCGGTGGGTGAAACCTGGCGCGGGCATCTGGGCAAAACTCCGTGGCACAGCGCGCCCAGGCCGGCGCACGGGTCCCAGATCGTCGCGCCAACGCAGGATCCCAGCAGGGTCTTGAGGATCGTGGGTGTTCGCGCGAGATGGACTTCGCCGGGATGCAGATAGACAGATGGAAGTTCAATTTTGGTTTCGCCCATCGGCTTTCCTGTACAGGGCGGGAGCGACCGGCACGAGTGGCACATCCATATGGTGCAGGTTCTCCGAGTGGCCCACGAACATATATCCGCCATCGACCAGTTGGCGGCTGAATTTCCGAAAAAGCTGCTCTTGCGTCGGCCGGTCGAAGTAGATGATGACGTTGCGGCAGAAGATGGCGTCGGCTAATTCCGACATGCCAAAGTCTTCCATCAGGTTGAGGCGGCGAAACTCGATCGTATCGCGCAATTCCGGCACGACGCGCAGCTGGTTGGATTCGCGGTTGCGGCTTTGCATAAAGTATTTTCGCCGCAGATCCAGAGGAACCGGACTGACTACCTCCGAAGTAAAAACGCCCAGTTTGGCTTTCGCCAGCACCGCCGTTGAAATATCCGTGGCCAGAATCCGGAAACGGAATCCGGCATGCGCGCGCGCGTATTCGGTCAGCACGATGGCCAGCGTGTAGGGCTCCTCTCCTGTGGAGCATCCCGCGCTCCAGATGAGGAGTTCGCGGTTCTTGCCGCGGGCCGCCAGTTCCGGCAGCACCTGCGAAACAAGAAGATCAAAATGGGGCTTCTCGCGGAAGAAGTCGGTTTTGTTGGTCGTGACGGCATCGATGAGCTGGACCATCTCTTCCGCGTCGTGGCCGTGCCCGTCGAACAGGTACTCGCAGTATTCGTGATACGAAGACAGCTTGAGCTCGACGATTCGGCGCTTGAGCCTCCCCTCCAGCATCACCTGCTTTTCCGCGTTGAGATTGATGCCGCACTGGTCATAGATCAGCTTGCAGAGACGGTTGAGGTCCCTCGCCGACAGGCTGTCGGTTTCGCGAGTCAAGAGTTGGCCGAGGAACCGCGCGACGCTCCTCGCCTCGTTTGTTTAAGCGATGGCTTCGGCAAGGATTGCGCTCCCCTCGGAGGCTTGTACGGACGAGAGTTCCTCGGCGGAGAAGACCCGGTCAATTTCGAGAATCATGATGAATTCCGAGTCGCGCTTGCCCATCCCCTTGATGAAATCGGT
>Ga0070735_10003125_pt1 | contig 14623 bp, 13 predicted proteins | sample Coa_R1_FD_66443 | JGI IMG/M metagenome (GOLD analysis project Ga0070735, IMG submission 66443) | Surface soil microbial communities from Centralia Pennsylvania, which are recovering from an underground coalmine fire - Coalmine... | ecosystem: Environmental > Terrestrial > Soil > Unclassified ... | reverse complement strand
GCGCGGCACATGCAGCGAAGGCTATACCCTGCAGGGTACGGGCACGCCCGACCAGGTGCTGCCGGAGCCCTATGAGACGATCCACGCGCACACCATGGTCCCTACCGCGCATCTGCTGTGGGGCTCGGTGTGGACCGGGATCGCCGCCAGCGCCACCGAACGCGCGCAAGGCTTCATCCGTCAGGCCGTGCGCCAGTCCGGCGGACAAACCCCGCCCGGGGCCGCCCAGTTCGCCCAGGTGCTGGCGAAGCTGCGCACGCTACGCGGAATGCTGGCGACCGCGCTGCGCACCTATGAAGCGGCGATGGACGATCCCAAGGAGCTCGGCTCGCTCGCGTTCCAGAACATGATCACGCTCACCAAGGTCGAGGCCTCCGAGCTCGCCGTGTCGGTGGTGCTCGCCGCCATGCGCGTCTGCGGTCTGACCGGCTACCGCTGCGATAGCGAGTTCAGCGTCGAGCGGCAGTTGCGCGACGTGCTCTCCTCCCCGATCATGATCAACAACGACCGCATTCTCGCGAATCTCGCGACGCCGTCCGTACTGACCCCGATTCCCGCCTCGATACAGGATTGAGCTGGAATGGAGACCCACTTTCCATGAGCGTTCCCGAACCCGTAATGAGCCTTCCCTCCGATCCTCTCGAGCCGATCGGTGCCGCACTGTTCCGGCCCCTCGGGGTCGATGGCGTCTATGCCCGCACGGCGCTGTACGAGGACATCGTGGAGCGGCTCGCCGCCTTCATCACGCGCCAGCGCGACCCGCGAGCCGAGGTGCTGCGCTTCCCCCCGGTCATGAGCCGATCGCAGCTCGAGAAGTCCGGCTATCTCAAGAGCTTCCCAAACCTGCTCGGCTGCGTCTGCGCACTGCACGGCTCGGAGCGGGAGATTCGCGCGGCAGCCGATTCCCACGAGACCGGCGGCGACTGGACGAAGTCCGTCAGCGCCTCGGACCTGGTGCTCTCACCCGCGGCCTGCTATCCGGTGTATCCGCTCGCCGCGGCGCGCGGGCCACTGCCTGCGGCGGGCCTGATCTTCGATGTGGCGGCCGACTGCTTCCGCCACGAGCCTTCGCGCGCACTCAACCGCCTGCAATCGTTCCGCATGCGTGAATACGTGCGCATCGGCGCGCCGCAGGACATCACGGTGTTCCGCGACCAGTGGATGGAGCGCGCCTCGAAGCTCGCGGACGAGCTCGCGCTCCCCACGACGCTCGATGTGGCGAACGACCCGTTCTTCGGACGCGTCGGCCAGGTCATGGCGGTGAGCCAGCGCCAGCAGTCGCTCAAGTTCGAGCTGCTGATTCCTTATTATCCGGGCGCAACTCCCACTGCCTGCATGAGCTTCAACTGCCACCGCGAGCACTTCGGCGAGGTCTGGGGCATCCGCGACGACTCCGGTGCGCCGGCACATACCGGCTGCGTCGCCTTCGGAATGGACCGACTGGCGGTGGCGCTCTTCTGCATCCACGGGCTCGACGTCGCCAGGTGGCCGGCCACCGTGCGACGCTCGCTGAGGTTCTGATCGCCGAGGCCGGCTGTGCCGCTTGACCCGCGCGCGCGGCGCTTCCTCGACCGGCTCGCGGCGAGCAATCCGCAGAACGCCCTTGCGCTGACCGCCGAGGCGCGGCGTGCTGCACTCGCCGAGCTGCTGCAGGGCCTGTCGGGGACGGCGCCGGCGGTTTTGCGAGTCGAGGAGCGCTCGATACCGGGCCCCGCAGCCCCGCTGCCGCTGCGAATCTATACGCCCGCGGGTGCGGCCGGGGATGTCCTTCCGGGTCTGGTCTATTTCCACGGCGGCGGTTTCGTCGCCGGCAGCCTCGACACGCACGACACCATCGCGCGCTCGCTGGCCAACAGCTGCGGCGCACGTCTGCTCTCCGTGGGTTATCGCCTCGGTCCCGAGCACCGCTTCCCGGCGGCGATCGAGGACGGCTGCGCGGCCGCGCGCTGGGTTGCCGCCCATGCGCGCGAGCTCGGCCTCGACCCTACGCGGCTCGTGCTGTGCGGAGACTCTGCGGGCGGCACACTCGCCGCCGTCGTCTGTCAGGTCACCACGGCAGAACGCTCGGCCCACTGGGCGCTGCAGCTGCTCCTTTGTCCCATACTGGACTTCTGCGCCTCCACACCGTCGCGATCCGAGCTCGCCACCGGCTACTTCCTCGATCAGGCGACGCTCGATCACGATCTGCGGTATTACCTTGCCCCGGGGGTCGACCCGCGCGATCCGCGCGTCTCGCCGCTGCGTACGCGGGAGCTGCATGATCTGCCGCCGAGCTGTGTTCATACCGCCGAATTCGACCCGCTGCGCGATGAAGGGCTCGAGTACGCGCGGCGACTCGAAGCTGCCGGCGTGCGGACGCTTTACCGCTGCCACTCAGGTATGATTCACCTGTTCTATGGCATGGGCGCTCTCATTCCGTACGCTGCGACGGCTTACCGGCTCATCGGCGCGGATGTGCGGGGGATGCTCGGCTGAAGCGCGTACCGGAGGCCGTGCATGAGTCAACGCGACGAGGTCGCGCGGGTGATGCGGGATCTTTACGCCGCGCGCGTCGGTGCCAATCTTGACGCCCTCTGCGCACTGTTCGCGCAGAACGCGCGCTTCCGCATCGCAGGCACGAGCGACGGGAAACCGATCGCGATCTCCGCCAGGGGACGGGACCAGATCCGGCCGTGGCTCGGACTGCTGGTCAAGACCTTCAGGGTCAGCAATCACGAGATCCTCTCGATGACCATCGAGGGAGCGCAGGCGGCAGCTCACTGGCAGGCTCAGATTCATTCCAAGGTCACCGGAGTTATCGTGCCGACCGAGTTCGTGGACCTGGTGAGCGTAGAGGATGGCCTCATCTCCTCCTACATCGAGTTCTTCGTTCCCATCTGAATCCCGCGCGCCGGGGCGACTCTTCCGGCCCACGACTCCGGCGGACGCCGCAGCCATTGCGGCGCTCCTGGGCGAGGCCGGGCTGCACCCGATCACGCGTCCCGAGGTAGAGCAGTGGAAGTACTGGCAGGCCGGACGCGGATGGCCCGGGGCACGCTCGTTCACGCTGGCTGAAGGGGGCGCACTCATCGCCCACGCCGCCATCGTGCCCGGCGTGCTCGCCTGGGGAAGCGAGCGTGCCCGCATCGTCCAAGTGGTCGACTGGGCGGCGCGATCGGGCAGCGCCGGCGCCGGCGTCACAATCATGAAACGCATCGGGCAACTCGCCGATGGCATGCTCGCGATCGGCGGCACCGGGCACACGCGGCAGATTCTGCCGCATCTCGGCTTCCGGCCGGCGGGCGAGGTGACCGCCTGTGTGCGAACACTCCGGCCACTGCGCATCATCGGCGCCCGCCAGGGCGGTTGGCGCGTGCTGCCACGCGTTGCACGCAGTGTGCTGTGGACCCTGTCTGCCCCCTCGAGCGGGTCCGGTGACTTCACGGTGCGGCGTCTCTCCACCGACACACTCTCGCAGGTTCTCGCAGCACTCCCAGCTCCGTCCGCCGATCTCGCGGTATTCGAGCGCAGCGAGGACACCCTGCGCCATGCGCTCGAGTGTCCGCTGGTGCCGATGGAGCTGCACGCCCTCGAGAGAACGGGTCGGGTGCAGGGGTATTTTCTGCTCGCGATCGCCGGGCGCCAGGCGCGACTCGCGGACTGCTGGATGGTCACACCCGACCGCGCCGACTGGCGCGCGCTCATCCAGCATGCCGTGCAGCGTGCCGGCGAGCATCGCGGAGTTGCCGAGCTCGTCGCCTGGGGTAGCGGTGCGCTGCTCACCGACCTGCTCGAGTGTGGTTTCCACGCGCGCGGCACCCAACCCGTGCTGCTGATGATGCGTACGGGGCGGGAGGCGCCCGCGGCCACGCTACGCGTGCAGATGCTCGATACGGATGCGGCTTATCTCGATCCGCGCGGCCAGTCCCTGTCAGCCTGAATGAGTGCGCCCCCGCCCGGCGCCGTCGGCCTGCCCCTCTCGAGGCTTCACCTGCCGCTGCTCGATGGCATTCGCGGTATCGCGATTCTGCTGGTCATTCCGCGCAACGCCGGGCTACTGCTCGATCTTCCGGGGCATTGGCATGGGGCGCCCTTCCTCGCCCGCGAGCTCATGCAATTCGGCTGGGCCGGCGTGCAGCTGTTCTTCGCGCTCTCCGGCTTTCTGATCAGCGGCGCACTGCTCGACACGCGCGCGGCGCCGAACTACTACGCCTCCTTCTACGAGCGGCGCGCGCTGCGGATCCTGCCGCTCTACTTCGGGGTACTGGCGGTCACCTTTCTGGTGCTCGCGCCGCTTCGGGCCCTCCCTCAGGAGCTGCTGGCCGCGCGCGCGCATCAGCTGTGGCTGTGGGTGTTCCTGTCCAACTGGACGGACCCGCTAGGCCTGGGCGTGCCCGGCTTCACTCACTTCTGGTCGCTCGCCGTCGAGTGGCAGTTTTACCTGCTCTGGCCGCTGATCGTGCGCCGACTCGATGCGCGGCGGCTGCTGAGCGTGGCGCTCGCCATCGCCCTTGCCAGCTTCGCCGTGCGCATCGCCATGCGCGCGGCGGGCTGCCCCGCCGAGTGGGTGTACGAGTTCACTTTTTGCAGGATGGATGCGCTCGCGCTGGGCGGCGCCGCAGCCGCGCTGCTGCGCATGCCCGGCTGGGAGATGCGGCTGCGCCGCTACTCGGCGCGTCTGCCATGGTTCATCATCGCCGTGATGCTCGCCGGCGCGCCGCTCACGCGCGGCTACCCCGACTCGGGCCTCCTGACTCAGACCGCCGGCATGAGCCTGCTGGCCATCACGTTCGCGGCGCTCGTGCTCTATGGCGCACTCGCCGGTGCGGACGCTTCAGGCTGGGCCGGGCGCTTTCTGGCGTTGCCGCCGCTGCGCTCGGTCGGCAAGTACAGCTATGCCATGTACGTCTTCCATTACCCGCTGCACCGCTTCGTGGGCCTGCCGCTCATCGCCCGGCTCGCGCCGCACCCCGGGGTGCTGGTCGCTCTCGCGTACGTCGCCTGCGTGACGCTCGTGTGCTACGGGCTCGCGCTGGCCTCGTGGACGGTGCTCGAGTCGCGCTGCCTGAGGCTGCGCCGCTATGCGGGTGCCGGCAGACTCAGTGAAGCGGCGGTGTCGTGACCACCGGCCGGTCATACAGGCGCAGCGGCAGGTTTGCATCGTAGATGCGCTGCAGCCGCGCGGCGCCCGGCTCGTAGCTCAGCACCAGCCACGCACGGTTCTCGGTAAAGCGGGCGTTGAGCACGTTGCCGGTACCCTTGATGTGCATCGCGGTCAGCGCGAGGTGCAGCGAAGAGGTCAGCTGGCGGCTCAGCCCCACCGACCCGCTCAGCCAGTGTTCGTTCTGCTGCAGGTCGGGAAAAGTCTGCTCGTAGTATCCGGCGCGCAGATTGAATGCCAGACGCGAGGCGAGCTGGTAGTCGACCGCGAGGTTGCCGCCCGAGGCATGTCGCTCGGAGGTCACATCGGCCGGGAATTTCTCCCGATCCACGGTGAACTCGAGCGCCAGCTGCAACCGACCCTGGCTGCGCTTGAGCTCGCCATAGCCGTAGGACTGCTCGAAGGGTAGCGCGACCGCCTGCACGGTCTGGTCGCCGCCCGCGCTGAAAGCGTCGCGCGAATCCGTGACGAACGCTTCCGCGGCATTGGTGTAGCGGTGCACATAGCCGGCTTCGAAGAGGAGCGTCTGAGTCAGATGGCGCTGCAGGACCGCGAGCACGTGGGGAGTGCGCTGCCGCGGGCTGCTTCCCTGGTCGAGCTGGTCCTCTCCGCCCTCGAGCACGATGTAGGTGCGCGCCCCGGCGATGCGATACTGGCCGTAGACCGTCTCGATCTGCGCTGTTCCGAGGGAGTTCAGCTCGTAGTCGATCCGGCGGTACTCGTATGCCAGCGCGATCTGCGAGCCGGATGCCCCGAAATCGTGTGCCAGGTCGCCGCGGCCCTGATAATTGTGGTCGTTGAGCGCCGCGTTGCCGTAGTGGTCGTCGGCGTAGCGGCCCGACAGGTCGAGATGATTCTCGCTGCTGAGCGGAATGCGCAGATCAGGCCCCGTGGAAGCCACATTCACCGTCTGGCGGTCGTTGGCGATCAGCGCGTCGAACGGCTGGGTGGAAATCTGGCCGAGACTGTCGCTTACGGTCCAGCTGAACAGCTCGCCGGTGGGTCGCCATATCAGACTGAGGTTGCCGTTCGGTATGGTCTGGTCCGGCAGGTGACCCTCGAGGTAGACGCGCTGCAGCTCGGTCACCTGGCCGTCGACGTAGAGCGTCGGGGAGTTGTGAACCACGTGCAGCCCGATCAGCCCGTCGAGCGCGGTCGCCGCAACGGGCGCGTTGGTCGCGCGTCCCGCGTTGTCGGACCAGGTCGCCGTGGCGCTGGCGAGGAATGCGAAGTCCTGTTCCTGCTGCGCGCTGGCGACTCCCCCGGCCGCCACGGCGATCAACGGCAGCAGTGCGGCTGCCCACGAGATGGTGCGCATGCATCCCCCCTGAAACGAAACGGACATCAACTTCCGGATTGCGTCTCGCTCACCGGTCGTATTCAACGTAGGACGTATAGGTCTTCTTTTCCGACGGCAGCAGCGGTGACCAGTCATTCAGGATCACGCCCACCGGCAGGGTCTTGCGGATGCGGTCGAGCGCTTCGCGCGCGCCGTCCTGCAGCGTGTTACCGGCGCGCACCACCAGCAGGACCTGTCCGGCCACGTCGAGAATCACCGGGGTGTCACTCGAGACGAGAATCGGCGGCGTATCCACGATGACGATGTGATCGGCGAGGGTGGCGCGGATCGAGTCGAACAACGGGCCTACGCGTGCCGGCGCGAACAGCTCGTGTGCGGCAGCGGTGTGGGCACCGGTGGGGAGCACGTGCAGACGCGGCAGAAAGGTCGCATACGCGTATTCAAGAAAATTCCCGCCCGGATGCTCCAGCAACTCCGCGAGCCCCGGCCGGTCGCCGAGGTTGCACGCCAGGCTGATGGTGCGTTTCACCGTGTCGGCATCGACCAGCAGTACGTCGTGCACGCCCTGCGCGGCGATGCTCAGCGCGAGATTGAGCGCGGTGTAGGACTTACCCTCACCGGGCCCGGCACTGGTGACCGCAACGACCGGACCGACGAGACTTCCGGTCGTGCCGTTCTTCTCCGCGGTCGCCGCCAGTACTTCGCGACGGATGCTGCGGTACTCGTCCTTGAGACGGCGCGCCGAGCGCTCGGGCGGATAGAGCCCCGCGGCCTCGAGGCGCTCGAAACTGAAATCGGCGACCGCCGGCCGCGCCGGCCAGCGTACGGGCGTGGGCATCTGGGTGCGCACTCGTCCGGCTGGCGGAGAGTCCTCGGGCCCGGGTTCGGGCGCTCTCGCCGGACGCTTTTCCGGCTCCCCGCCGCGGGCACCCTTGAGACGCTGGAGGGCGGATTCGACGATGCTCATGGAGCAGACCTGCGGTTCATTGCGCGCCGGTCATCAGCATGCTGAGAAGGGATGCGGATGCAATCAGCACCACCAGCGCCGCCAGTGCCGATAGGTAAGCGAGTGAATGCCACCGACGCCGAGCAGTCTGACGGGAGGTCTCGGCGCGGCTCACGACGCCGATCACCGGCAGCCCGAGTGTGGAGCCGACCGCGGCACGGGAGAAGAAAACCGGCTGGGTCTGCGCGCGCAGCACCGCAAATCCCGCTCCGGCCGCCAGTGCTACCAGCAGCACACCCACCAGCAGCAACGGTTTGTTGGGCTTAACGGGTCGCAGCGCGACCAGCGGGGGCTCGAGCACCTTGAAGCGCTGCTCGGCGCTGCGGTCGGCTTCGCTGGAGATGCGTGCCGACTCCAGCCGCTGCAGCAACGCCTCGTACTCGGCCTTGGTCACGCCGTAGTCACGGTTGAGGCGGGCCAGCTCAGCTTCGATCTCCGGCCCCGTGGTCACCGTCTGGCGCAGCTGCGCGATCTGGGCCTGGGACTGCTCGAGCTGCGTCTGCAGCATCCCAACTCTCAGGTCGGCTTCGTTGAGCGCGATCTGCAGATTCTGCACGACCGGATCGACTGCCACGGGCGAGCTCTCGCTGCGCACCGCGTTCGTCTGGCGCACACCGCCGAACTCCTGCTGCCGCTGCCGCTCGAGGCGCGCGATCATGTCCCTCTGGGCAATCACCTGCGGATGCTGATCGGTATATTTGTCGAGCAGCGTATCGAGGGCCGTCTTGGCTTCGCGAATGCGCGAGTCCAGCGCTTCTGCCGCGCGAATCTGCTCGTTCGAGGGCACCACCACCGTCGCCGCCGGCCCCGTGGTCGAACCTCCCGCCGTCGAACCAACGGAGTCGCTGGAAATCTTGCGCCGCAGGGCGTCCCGCTGACCGACCGCCACCGCTAGATCGCCCTGCAGCTTGTCGCGGTTGGCGGTCTCGGACTGCAGCCGCGCAAAGTAGTCGCCGCGCTGATCCGGCATCAGACCGATGTTCTTCTTCTTGAAGTCGGCAAGCTGCTGCTCGGATTCCGAGAGCCGCCGCTCGTACTGCGACACCTGCTGCGCGAGGAAGGCTTCGGCGTTGCGCGTGTCGCTGCGGCCGGCGTCGATCGAGGAGGAGACGAACGCATCGAGCAGCGTTTTGACAACGGCCTGCGCATCGCGCGGGCTGTAATCGTCGTAAGTGATGTTGTAGAGGCCGGTGGCCGGGTCGCCATTGACCGCGATGTCGGTCTGCAGCTTTGCGATCAGCTGATCGTGCTCTTCGGCGGTCGGCGCGCGCGCTGAGAGCCCCGTCTCTCGCAGCACTTTCTCCAGGGCGGGACGCGCCAGCAATGCGCGACGCACGACGTCGGCAGCATCGGGGCTTTGTTCGGCGACCGCCAAACCCTGCAGCAGGGGACGCAGCACCGACTTCGTGTCGACGTAGACCTGTGCGCGTGACTCGTACTTGCCCGGAATCGCAAGCACGCCCACGGCCCCCAGCACCCCAACCAGGGTTGCTACCAGCAACGCACCCCAGCGGAAGCGCAGCGCCGAGCGCGTCAATGCCAGGAAGCCCTCCACCTGCTGTTTCATCGAACTGCCTTCAGAACCATGACTCGGGGACCACGAGAATATCGCCGGGCTGCAGCAGGATGTTCTCCGTAACCGCACCACGGCCCATCAGATCAGCCAGCCTCACCTTGATCTCATGCGTCGTCCCGTCCGGGTTGGCGCGTACGACCTTGGCGCGGTTGCCGGCCGCAAATTGCGACAGTCCCCCCGCCGCCACGACGAGGTCCAGGACGCGCATGCCGCTGTGATAGGGGAAAGCTTTCGGCGTCGCCACGCCATTGCCAATAACCTTCACCTGGCCCAGCTCTCCGATCGCCGTCCTCACGATGACCGTCACGTTCGGCGCGCGCACGTAGTCACGCAGCCGTGACTCGATCTCGCGTGCCAGCTGGGTGGGCGTCTGGCCGACCGCGACGACGTCGTTCGCCAACGGCGTCGAGATCTTGCCGTCTGGGCGCACGGGTACGTTGTCGGCGCTCAGGTCCGGGTTCTGAGACACCACCACGCTGAGAGTGTCGCCGGCACCAATGATGTACTCGGCAGTCGCACCCGGCGCGGGCGGTGCGGCCGGCTGCGCGGGCGGTGCAGATTCGGCCACCGAGGTGGCGATCACGACAGCGGCGATCGTGAGCGCGCGAGTGAAGTGGCGCAACCGGTGCTTCCCGCGCAATCGATCGCTCGCCACCCTGCCCTTCATCATCTTCACTACCTTAGCATTCTTCCAAGGCGCTCGTGCGCCCTCAGGCTGCAGTGCTGACATAATGAAATCCCTGCGGGACCGCGGCCTTCTCGCGCGAACTTTGAAGCGCGCGCAGGCGCTGTCACTCATGCGAGCGGCGAGGATTCGCTGCCCTCATGCGCGGCTCGAACGCGCGGCGATGCGAGCCCCCGTCCCCCCGTCCGCAGTGACCCCGCTTGCCGTGCGCGCTTTCGCGGACGCTGCTGCATTTTGGTGCCTGCGGATCGGTACGCCTGCGTCTGACCGGCCAGAATGGCCAAGCAAACGGCCAAGCTACCGCTCCTGTTTCAAATTGTTGTAGGTCTTTAGAGATTTGACTTATAAGGTACAGAAAACTTTAGACAGTTTAAAGACTTCCGCGGCTAAAATCCGCGGGTCTGCGCATTGGGTAAACAGAGATCGGTGCGTCCGCGGTGGCTTTGGACGCAATCGTAATCGCTAGCATTTTCCGTGAGCGCTCCAAGGCCAAATCTCTTCCTGATCGGATCGATGAAGTCGGGTACGACGTACCTGAGCGACCTGCTCGGGGCGCATCCCGCGATCTTCATGAGCACTCCGAAGGAGCCGTGCCATTTTGTCGACGGCAGGATGCTGCGCCGTGTGTGGCCATACATGTGGAAGCGCGGCTACTGGCGCAGCACCGATCGGTACCTGGACCTCTTTGCCGGCGCAGCCGCTAAGCCGGTGGTCGGGGAAGCGAGCACGATCTACAGCTACGCTCCGCTGATCAGCGGAGTGCCGCAGCGAATACTCGCCTTCAACCCCCAGGCGCGCTTCCTCTACATCATGCGCGATCCGGTCGATCGCTCGATCAGCCACTACTGGCATCGCGTGCGATTCTGGGGCGAGCGCCGGCCGATGCTCGCCGCGATCCGCTCCGACTCGCAGTACACCGACGTGAGCCACTACGCGAGGCAGCTGAAGGAGTACCTGCGGCACGTCGAGCGTGAGCGCATTTATGTGCTGACGCAGGAGGCGCTGCTCGCGGATACGGTCAATCAGCTCAGCCGCGTCTATACGTGGCTGAACGTCGATCCCGCGTTCCGTCCGGGGCTGAGCGTGCGCACCAACAGCCGACCCGAGCTGGTCTATCAGGTGCGCGGCTACGGGCTCCTGGAGCGGCTGCGCCGTACGTCGGCCTATGCCAGGTTGGCGCCCCACCTGCCTCGAGCCGCGCGCCAGCTCGGTTACAGGCTGGCGCTCCGCGGACTGCGCCCGGATGAGGCACCGCTCAGCGAGGTCCAGGCGTATCTGCGGTCGGTGCAGACGCGCCAGACAGAGGAGCTGAGTGCTCTGCTCAACCGCAGCTTCCCCGAGTGGCATACGCTGCAGGGCGAAGAGCACTGCACCTGCTGGCGGGTCGCGCAGGCGCGTTGAGCAAGCGCCCGCCGCAGTGCTCTGCGGGGGCCCGTTCGGGAGCGGAGCTTCAAGACGCCGGTCCGCACCGCGGAAACGGTATCATTGACGCTCATGAACGACGGGTCCGAACGGCGAGTCTCAGAGGCGGAAGTACGCCAGCGTCTGCTCACCCTGGTGGCGCAGATACTCGGCAAGCCCGAGGCCGCTGCCACGCTGCCGGTCGACGGACGCCTCAGCGACCTCGGAATGAGCTCCATCAAGATGGTGAACCTCATGCTGTCGGTGGAAGTCGAGTTCGACGTCACCATCCCGCAGGGCGACATCACTCCGGATAACTTTCGCTCGGTCGCCTCGGTCGAGGCGCTGCTGCTGCGGATCATCGGGCTCAAGCCCTAGGCGGTTGCGCTGCGCAGCGCCTGATCGATGTCCTCGAGAATGTCGTCGATGTGCTCGATCCCGACGCTCAGGCGCATGGTCTCAGGGCCAATACCCGCCTGACGCTGTTCCTCGGCTGACATCTGGCGATGCGTCGTGGAAGCGGGATGGCAGGCGAGCGATTTGGCATCCCCGAGGTTGACCAGTCGCTTGAAGAGCTTCAGCGCGTCGTAGAAGCGCGTCCCGGCATCGTAGCCGCCGCGGATCGTGAAGGTCATGAGGGAGCAGGCACGTCCGCGCAGGTACTTCTGACAGAGAGCATGGTAGGGGTTGTCCGGAAAGCCGGCATAGCTCACCGAGGTGACCCTCCGGTCGGCACGCAGAAACTCCGCCACCTTGCGCGCATTCTCGACGTGCCGTTCGACCCGCAGTGACACCGTCTCTATGCCTTGCAGCAGCAGGAACGCGTTGAACGGCGAGAGCACCGCGCCCAGGGTGCGCTGAAAGACGCTGCGCGCACGGCCGAGGAAGGCCTTGTCTCCGTAGTGATCGGTATAGACGAGCCCGTGATAGGACTCATCGGGCCGGGTGAAGCGCGGGTACCGATCGGCATACTCGGTCCAGCGGAAGCGCCCGCTGTCGACTATGGCCCCTCCCAGGCTCGTGCCGTGGCCCCCGAAGAATTTGGTGAGCGAATGCACGACGATATCGGCCCCATAGTCGATCGGCCTGAGCAGCACCGGGGTCGCCACCGTGTTGTCGACCACGAGGGGGATCCGCGCACGGCGCGCGACCGCCGCCAGCGCCTCCAAATCGCAGATATTGCCGGCGGGATTACCGACTGATTCGCAGAACAGCGCGCGCGTATCCTCATCGATCAACGCCTCGAGATCGGCGGGCCGGTCGGACTTCGCCAGCCGCCCCTTGATCCCGAGGCGCGGCAGTACGTGGGCCAGCAGAGTATGGGTGGTGCCGTAGAGCTGCGGGACGGACACGATGTTCTGGCCGGGCTCGGCGAGATTCAGCAGCGTGTAGTACATCGCCGTTTGCCCCGAAGCGACCGCGAGCGCGTCAATCCCGCCCTCGAGCATCGCCACACGCTTCTCCAGCACATCGACCGTGGGGTTACCGATGCGCGTGTACCGAAAGCCCTCCTCCTCGAGGTCAAAGAGCGCCGCGCCATGCGCCGCGCTGTCGAAGGAATAGGCAACCGTCTGGTAGATGGGGACCGCGACCGCCTTGGTGGCCGGGTCACCGGCAAATCCGCCGTGCAGGGCGATGGTCTCAGGCCTCATATTCCGCCTCATATAGAATCCCGTTCGCATGATGACAGCTAGCCGGAACGAAAGCACAGACTCACCTCTCAAGGCGTGGGTGCGCGCGCTCGAGCGCACCGGCGCCATCGGGCGCGATCCGATGCTCACGCTGCCGGCGCTGATCGACCTCCTCGCCGAGCGCTATGGCGAGGCGCCCGCGCTGATCGGTCCGGAGACGCGTCTCTCCTACCGCGCGCTCGCCGAGGCCAGCCATCGCTTCGCCCGCTGGGGGCTCGCTCAGGGACTCGCGCACGGGGAGGTCGTGTGTCTCCTGATGAGGAACTGCCCGGAGTACCTGGCAATCTGGCTCGGCTTGAGTCACATCGGCGTCACTGTCGCACTCATCAACACCAACCTGTCGGGAGAGCTGCTGCGCCACTCGCTCGAGATCGTCAAGCCGCGGCACGTCATCGCGGGTAGGGAGCACTGCGAAGCTATCGCGGCCATCCGTGATCGGCTCGGCCGCGAGGTCGGCGTATGGGCCTTTGGAGCGGCCGGGAACGCCTTCGCGCAGCTCGAGCGCGAGAGCGAGGGGCTGTCCGGCGCACCGCTCACCGCCAATGAGTGCACGCCACCTGAGCTCGCCGAGCGTGCACTCTATATTTATACCTCGGGCACTACGGGACTCCCGAAGGCGGCCAACGTGAGCCACTTACGTCTCATGCAATGGAGCCATTGGTTCGCAGGTCTCGCCGACATCCGCTCCTCCGATCGGCTCTTCAACTGCCTGCCGATGTACCACAGCGTCGGCGGCGTGGTCGCGACGGGCGCCGCGCTGGTCGCGGGAGGCGCAGTGGTGCTGCGCGAGCGCTTCTCGGTGAGCAATTTCTGGAAGGACGTTAGCGCCGAGCGCTGTACGCTCTTTCAGTACATTGGCGAGCTGTGCCGCTACCTGCTCAACGCCCCGCACGAGAGCCAGGAGACGGCGCACGAGCTGCGCCTCGCCTGCGGCAATGGCCTGCGCGGGGAGGTGTGGGAACCCTTCCAGCGACGCTTCCGCATTCCGCGGATCCTCGAGTACTACGCCTCCACCGAGGGCAACTTCTCGCTCTACAACTGCGAGGGACGCGTCGGCGCCATCGGCCGCATTCCGCCCTTCCTCGCACACCGCATGCCCGTGGCGCTCGTGAAGCACGATCTCGATGCGGGCGTCCCGGCGCGCGATGCCGAGGGGCGCTGCCTGCGGTGCGCGCCCGATGAGGTGGGCGAAGCCATCGGTCAGATCCTCGACAGTGGCGGCACCAGCCGCTTCGAGGGCTACGCGGATCCCGAGGCCTCGGGCAAGAAAGTGCTGCGCGATGTGTTCGCCGTCGGCGATGCCTGGTATCGCACCGGGGATCTCATGCGGCGCGACGCGCAGGGATTCTTCTACTTCGTTGACCGCGTCGGCGACACCTTCCGCTGGAAGGGAGAGAACGTGTCGACCACAGAAGTGGCGGCGGCCATCGCGCGGTGCCCCGGCGTCATCGAGGTCGCTGTGTACGGCGTTCGCGTGCCGCACGCCGACGGCCGCGCCGGCATGGCAGCGCTGGTCGTGGGCGCAGGCTTCGAGCTCGCGGAGCTTCAGCGTACGGTGGCGGCCGCGCTCCCCGCCTATGCGCGGCCCGTGTTCGTGCGCATCGTGTCGCAGCTCGAGATTACCGGGACTTTCAAGCTGCGTACTCAGGAGCTCGTACGAGCGGGCTATGACCCGAGCCAGGTGAGCGATGCGCTGTATCTTGCGGAAGGTGCGAATGGGCAGTACGTGCGGCTCGACCAGCCACTCTACGAGCGAATTTCATCGGGAAGCTCGCGGCTCTAGGCCGTGTTGCCCGCGTCTACCGTGATCGTCGTGCCGGTGAT
>Ga0070735_10003124_pt1 | contig 14630 bp, 14 predicted proteins | sample Coa_R1_FD_66443 | JGI IMG/M metagenome (GOLD analysis project Ga0070735, IMG submission 66443) | Surface soil microbial communities from Centralia Pennsylvania, which are recovering from an underground coalmine fire - Coalmine... | ecosystem: Environmental > Terrestrial > Soil > Unclassified ... | reverse complement strand
CGGCGTGCTCTGCTATCTCGCGAAATTTCACGGCGACGCGAAGTTGTAGCAGTAGAGTTAAAACAAGCAGACCGTAAGCGACATCAAAGAAATAAAGTTCGTGGCGCGCTCGCGCGTAAGCGATCGCTTGCGCCTCCTGGGCAGGAGGAAGCGTGTAGCCCTGCACTTGGCTCGTCGTAGAGGATGGTGAGGAGGGGTGCGCCTGCTGCTGAGCCTTTCCTGCCGCTGGAAGGAATAAAAAGGTTGCGACGAGGAAAACAACTCCAGGAATAAGCAGCGCGACGCGAGTTCCACTTCGATTCAATCGATTCTCCCGGTTCGTGTACCGGCGAAGCTGCTTTCTGCGTGCTACGGGCCGAGTATGATGCACGCGGCACCGCACTCGCAAGTATGCCGGTGTCGAGGGTTTGGACTCGCGCAGCGTGTAGCCGCGGATTACGCCGGACTAATACCTGGTTTATGGATGATGCGGCGTCTTGAGGGCGTAGTTGCGCGCTGCACCCCCCGTGGCCACTCCAAAATGGACAATGGAGGTCCACCGCTCGAGCTGGTGATGGCCGGTACGATGAAATAGGTAGGAAACGCCGATGGATGCTGCCGTGGCCGCCGCTTCGATCCCGGCGAACAATGGGTGGTTATCGACGATTGAATTCGTCAAAAAAATTTCGTCGACGCCACGCCGGCGAAGATTTAGTGTCGACGCGTAGTCGAGGGCACGGCCTGCGCCCACCGCTGCAAACCAAAAGTCATTGGTACGATCCCAGAAACGGTGGGTCGTCTGCGATGGACTCCCTTGTGAAGCAGCAGAGGAAGCCGGTGCAGCGTCTACTCTTAGCGCTACAAAGGAATTACTACTTGGCTGGAATCGCCCTATACCTTGGACTTCCCTGTTCATTGGCTCCTGAGCCCGCACCGTGCCCATGAACGGCATCAATGCAACTGCGACCAGCAGTGCGCGTGCATTTCCAATCCGCATTCGGGTCCCTTTCCTGCCAAGAAATTCCCGTACTGCCTCATCCCGGACAGGTCAGATTGTCTGCAAAGCCTCCGGCCTTGTAAAGGGCGAGCGCCTTTTCTGCTGGGGAATGGCTTTCCTGTTCCTCCGCACAATTAAGGTGGGATAGATCGGCAGAGTGGTTCACGGTGCAACTGTGCCATTCGCAACACGACCACTAGGTATTGTATCTTTCCTCTTGACACCACAAGTGCACAGCCGCAGAATTCCCGCAACTTTTCCGTTTCTTTTCTGGTTCAGGGGCCCAGAGCGGGAAAGGTCGCGCGTCAATCAAGGGGGGAAACGTGCAGTATTTGCCGGGATGGACCGTGCAGTGTATCAATCCGGAGTGCCTAGCTCGTGGTCACTGGCTGCGTGCCGCCGACTCTGGAGGAGAACTTTGCAGTAACTGCAATGCGCCGCTGCGCAATGTTCCGCCGCCGCTGGGACCTCGTTTGCGGCTGCGACCTCGCTCACTCGGTAGCTACCGTCCCTCGGGTCGTGCTCCCGGGCGTCCACGATAGCCACTGCCGGCGAGCCACATGGGCCCGCTCGTCCTGGCCAAACCGGGACGAGCCGTCCCCACCGAAATTCTTGTCCTCAGTTTTAGATTACCCCTTCATGATGGTGCTGACTGCCCCAGCATCTCGCTGACGTGCCATTTCCTAATGCCAGCGTCTCGCCGGCTTTTCTTGAACCTCACACACCGTATAAAAATCGCATAAAAAGGGAGAGCGGCCGGTGGGGGGGCCGGCCGCTCGGGGCATGGGGCGATGCCTACAAGGAGGACAAATAGCTAAAGCTATCGGGACCTGTCAGGGTTTCCAGTGAAACTCAGGAAGAGAACTACGACACAGACCGCGATGCAATCAGCTACGATCATCGCGTTCCTTCCTGGTTCGTGACAGCTCTAACCACGCGACCATTCTGCAATTCAGGGCCGTCATCGTCTATGGAACGAGAGTCACATTCGCACCGGTACTCTCGTACCGTCTGCCGAATCTCTAGACGCCGAGGTCCGGGATGTTTTCAAGCGCATCATTAAAACGATTGGTGAAATTCGCCATGCAGATTGCCAGCGTGAGCTCTACGATTTGTCCCTCATCGTAGAACTTGCGCAATTCTTCCAATTGCGGAGTGCGAATTGTGGTCGCGGCGCGCGTCACTCGATCGGTATATAGGATCGTTGCTTTCTCCTTCTCATTAAAGAGCGGGCTGCGGTTGTAAAAAGGGAGTGCCGCAATTTGTTCCGCGGTGACTCCGGCGGGTTTGGCGGAGGCCATGTGGGCACGCGAGCAATATTCGCAGCCGTTCACCATGGATGCCCTCAGATAAGCCAACTCTTTGTATTTCGCCTCGACGGTTCCCTGATTAATGATAACCGTGTACAACGGGATAAAGGCATTCAGGACGGCGGGACGATGAGCCATCGCTGCGAAGAAGTTCGGCACCTTCCCGGCTCGCGCCTCGAGCTTGCTGAATGTTTCTTGAACCTCCGGTGCGGCTTGCTCTTTAGTAAGCGGTTTCACGATTCCCATGCTAAGTCTCCTTTGTGGTCACGACGTACAAAGAAAATCTTCCGCGACAGTTTAACAGGCTCAGGCTGGCTTTTTGAATTTGCTGACTATACTTACGGCAAAAAGAGGAATTTTTCCACTAGTAAAAGACGACATCCTTCATCGGGTAGTGTTTTTGATTGCGAGTCCATAGTTGCAACTTATGAATGGCGACTGTTGCCGCTATTAGTGCGTCTCCCAACTCAACGTGATGGCTCGTGGCGTACTGTTTGAGATACTCTCCGGCTCGTAGGCCGATCTTGATGTCGATCGGAATACAGTGGATCGCGGCAAAGACCATGTTCAGCGTCGTATGCTCCTGCGGACGGGCGCCATGCCAGAACTCTGCTACCGTCACCGGCGAGCACATGATCGCGGTGTCCTCTCGGCTCAACTGATCCCATCGCTCAAGGATGACTTCGTCCCGGGCGCGTGATACTTCGATCAGAATATCCGAGTCGATCAAAAGCGCCCTCAATAAGCAGTGAAATCATAGCGATTCCTTCAGCCCAAGGACCAAAAGATGCCGAAAGGACTTTGCTTTGGATGAGTCTAGGGGAGTGCGGAAGCGATTTCCTCAACGATTGCTCTTGCGGATGCTTCCGGGTCAGCAGCTGCGGTGATGGGCCGGCCGATCACTAAATAATCCGCTCCGGCGCGAATCGCTTCCGCCGGAGTCGCCACGCGCGCCTGATCGTCCTTCTTGCCTTTGCCCGAACTTGCCGCACCCTTAGTAACCTTGGGCCGGACGCCTGGAACCACGATCAGAAAATCTTTCCCGCAGGCGCGGCGAATGGCCCGCACCTCATGAGGCGAGGCCACGACACCGTCGAGGCCTGCCTGGCGGGCCAGCTGCGCCAATTTCAGGGCCCGGCTGGATGCCGTGCCCGATAATCCTACTTTACGAATCGAAGCGTCGTCCATGCTGGTAAGAATCGTTATGCCGAGCAATTTCGGGCGTTGCGCTTTGGGCAGAGCGGACTCATCCCGGGCCTTAACGGCCGCCTGCATCATTTCCAGGCCGCCAAGCGTATGGACGTCCAACAGGCGTACGCCAGGCAAGCTAACGGCCGAGGAAACGGCTCCAGCGACTGTGTTGGGAATGTCGTGAAATTTTAGATCGAGGAAGATTCCAGGACCCAACTGGCGCAACTTCCCAACTGCCGTGGGCCCTTCGGCCGTAAATAAGTGTATATTAATCTTAAAGATGCCAATTAGTTCAGATAGATCTTTGGCGAGACGGAATGCGCTTCCCAGGGACGAAAAGTCTAGCGCGACGATTAGTTTTTCACGGGCGCGATCCGTTGACGTTAGGGACGTTTCGGCACCTCGAGTAGCTCGATGCGAAGGCGCGAGACGCCCTGTTCTTGAATCCCTAATCGACAGGCTACCAAATACGAAACGTCCAATTCACGGTCATCAACGAAGGGCCCTCGGTCATTGATCCGCACCAGTTGCCCTATGTGAGTCTTGGGGTTATACACACGAACCAGGGCGCCAAACGGAAGAGTCGGACTGGCAGCGGTCGCCGAATACATATCAAACTTCTCACCATTGGCTGTTTTCCGGCCTTGAAATTTCGGACCGTACCAGCTTGTACGTCCGGTCCAAGCCCGAATAGGCTTAATGGGTTGCGTGGGATGTGCGACTAAGGGAGCTTCCAGGCCTTGCGCTATAAGGAACATCAGCGGTACCCAGCGGAGCGCGGCCCAAATCATGAAAATACGCTTGCGCATGGATTCCCTCCCAAGGGCCGAAGACACAAGAAGCGTATCACTCAAATACCGGCGATTCAAGCATTATCGCTGCGCAGTGTTCCAATTAAGTCACTGATTTTACTGAGGTTATTCCTTCTACAGCTGTTTTCTAAGCTATCTACCAGGTTTCCACAGGCCGCCGGATTCGAAAAATTAGCCGTTCCAACTTGCACAGCGCTGGCGCCGACGATCAAGTATTCCAAGACATCCTGGGCGTGTTCGATTCCGCCAAGTCCCACAACCGGAATTTTCACCGCGTGGCTTGACTCGTACACGAGCCGCAGCGTAATGGGCCGAATCGCTGGGCCTGAAAGGCCGCCTGTGAGCCTGCCAAGTCTGGACTTACGAGTTACGGTGTCGACGCTCATGCCCTGGTAGGTATTGGCTACGGTGAGGGCATCCGCTCCGGCGTCCTCGGCAGCACGAGCGATCGCGGCGATGTCGGTCACGTTCGGCGAAAGCTTTATCCAAAGGGGACGCTTGGCAGCACTGCGTGCAGCGGCAACGACTTCGCCGACCATTTGAGGGTCACTGCCAAACTGGATGCCGCCATGAGCTGTGTTTGGGCAGGAAATATTCAGTTCGTACGCTGCCAAGCCTTCCGCCTCCTCCAGGATCCGTATAACGCCAACATATTCCTCGACCGTGCACCCGAACACATTCGCGATCACGGCAGTTCGGTAGGATCGCAACGCGGGCAATTTCTCGGCGACGAAGGCCCGCACGCCGATATTCTGCAGGCCTATCGCATTCAACATGCCCGAAGGCGTTTCGCATAGCCGCGGAGGCGGGGCGCCAACCATAGGCTCGAGTGAAAGTCCTTTGACGACGATTCCGCCGAGCCGATTCAGGTCGACCAGATTCGCGAATTCGACGCCATAACCGAACGTCCCGCTGGCGGCGATAATAGGGTTGGTGAGGCGCAATGCGCCGACATTCACGGAGAGGTCTACAGAGCCAGGCACTTTCAAAATTTTAGCATGCCAGGCAAAGGCCACGCGCGCAGGCTGTGGAAATATTTCGATTTCAAACTCGTCGCTGCTTCACAACGCGCTTCGAGACCAGCAGCCCGTATGTTAGGATATCCGGCCAGTGCGCATCGTAGAAAAATCGCAATTGATGACGGCGACGGAAATCGACCGCACGGTACAGCGTTTGGCCCATGAAATCGTGGAAAAAAGCGGCGGAACGGCGAACCTGGCCTTGATTGGAGTACGCCGCCGTGGCGTTCCCCTGGCCAACCGCATTGCGCAGGCCATGCGAGGCATTGACGGCGTGGACGTGCCAGTGGGCACGCTGGATATCACGCTCTATCGCGACGATCTCTCGAAAGTTGCCGCGCAACCCATCCTGCAATCGAGCGAGATTCCCTTCACGGTGGACGACAAGGATCTGGTTCTCGTCGACGATGTGCTTTACACAGGGCGCACGATTCGCGCCGCCATGAATGGCTTGTTTGACCTCGGGCGCCCGAAGCGCGTGCGCTTGTGCGTGCTGATTGAGCGCGGACACCGCGAACTTCCGATTGAGGCCTCCTTCATTGGCCGTTCGGTGCAGACCAGCGACGCCGAAATCATAGAAGTTCGCCTGAATGAAATTGACCTGGAAGAGCGCGTGCTGCTGGTCGAACGCGTTTCCTGATCTCCAAGCTTGCTGCCAAGGCGCCAGCCGGAACTTAGAGGACGGTTTTGTCACATCGCTTCGCCCACATGCTCGGCATAGAACCGCTTAGCGCCGAAGAAATCGTATTTCTTCTGGATCAATCAAAACCTTTTCAGGAAATTCAGCGCCATCCATTGAAAAAACTTGCCACGCTGCGCGGAAAAACGGTGGCGCTGGCATTTTTCGAGCCTTCGACGCGCACGCGCATCAGCTTCGCCACTGCCGCTTCGCGGCTGGGCGCGGATCAGATGAATCTTCAGGCCGAGTCCTCCAGCCTGAAAAAAGGGGAATCGCTGCTGGACACGGTGCGCACGCTCGATGCGATGAAGCCTGATTGTATCGTGATACGACATAGTTCCTCGGGCGCCCCGGACTTTGTCTCGCGGCACCTCCCGCTTCCGGTGATTAACGCCGGCGACGGCACGCACGAACATCCCACGCAGGCGCTGCTTGATGCGCTGACGATCCGCGACCGCCGCGGTACGCTCGAAAATTTGAATATCACAATACTTGGTGACATCTTGCACAGCCGCGTGGCGCGCTCCAACATTCACTTGCTCTCAAAATTTGGCTGCCGATTCACGCTCTGCGGTCCGGCAATGTGGCTGCCCCGCGAACTGGAATGCCTGGGCCCGGCGGGGACTTCGATTCGCCGCGTCACGCGGATTGCGGAAGCGCTCGAAGGCGCGGACGTGGTGCTGACGCTTCGCGTGCAGCAGGAGCGCCTGCACGAGCCGGCGCTGCCGATCGATGAATATATTTTGCAATACCAGCTAACGCCGGAACGCTTGCGGCTGGCCCGGCCCGATGCGCTGGTGCTGCATCCCGGCCCCATGGTTCGCGGCCTTGAAATCGATCCTGCTGTAGCCGACGGGCCGCAATCCTGCGTGCTGGAACAAGTCACCAACGGCCTGGCCGTTCGCATGGCCTTGCTCTTTCTAATGACCGGAAGCGGCGCGGACGCGCCCCCGGAAAAGGATTTTTCTCATGCTGCTGATTAGCAATGGACGCGTGATGGATCCCGCAAGCGGGACCGATTCCATGCGTGATATTTTGCTCGATGGAGATCGCATTGCCGCGGTCGCTCCGCGCGGCCAACTCGCCGAGCGCGCCAGGGACGCTGAAATTTTTGACGCGGCGAATTTTACTGTGGCGCCCGGTTTTATTGATTTGCACTGCCACCTTCGCGAACCGGGCGGCGAGTCCTCGGAAACAATCGAGACGGGCACGCGCGCGGCTGCTCGCGGCGGATTCACCGCGGTCTGCCCGATGCCCAACACGCGTCCGGTAAACGACAATGTCTCCGTGACGCGATCCATCATCGAGCGCGCCGCCGTCGTTTCCAAAGTGCGCGTGTGGCCGATTGGCGCGGCTTCAATGGGCAGCAAAGGCGAAGCGCTGTCAGAAATTGCTGCAATGAAGCAAGCAGGGATTGTCGCGGTTTCCGATGACGGCCATCCCATCGCCAATGCGAAATTATTGCGGCAGGTAATGGATTATTGCCGCGCGCTTGATTTGCCGGTGATCGATCATTGCGAAGATAGTTCGCTGTTTGCCGGCGCGGTCATGCGCGAGGGAAAACAATCCGTGCGGCTCGGCCTGCGTGGAATGCCCGCTGCTACCGAATCGCTCGCGGTTGCGCGAGACGTTCAGGTGGGCGAGTTGACGAATTGCCGCCTGCACATCGCGCATCTCTCGGCGCGCGCGTCGCTTGAACTCGTTCGCGTGGCGAAGGCGAAAGGGCTCCCGGTCACCTGCGAAGTCACGCCACACCACTTCACGCTGACTGATGACGACGTTCAATACGACTCGCGTTATAAAATGAATCCGCCGCTTGCTTCACGCGAGGATCGCGACGCGCTCATCGCCGGACTCGCCGACAGCACCGTGGACGCCATCGCCACCGACCATGCGCCGCACGAACCGGCATTGAAAGATGTGGAATTCGACCGCGCCCCTTTTGGCATTACCGGTTTTGAAACGGCCATCGCGCTTGGACTCGAACTCGTGCATGCAGGAAAGCTTTCCCTGATGCGCTTGGTTGAACTTTTCACTTCAGGACCGGCACGCGTGCTCGGCATGAAGCGATGCATTGCGGAAAACCAGCCGGGCGATCTGACGATATTCTCCACCGATCACAACTGGACGTTTCTCGCACAGGAATCCGCCAGCAAATCGCGCAATTCCCCATTCGATGGCCGAAGTTTTCGCGGCGCTCCAATGGCAACGATCGTTGCAGGGCGAATCGCGTACCGCAGATAAACTTAATTTTAATGCGAAGTGGGTTTTGGTAGCACAGACCTCAGTCTGTGTGGGTTTGATTTGGATTTGTATGTTCCGGTCGCGTATCAATTCAAAAGCACACAGGTTGAAGCCTGTGCTACGCGATCTACCGCGAAGTGGGTTCGGAAGCGGGATGCATGCCGTGTTGCGGAACTTCGTGGATGCCGCGCGCCGGCGGCTCCTGGTGTATGCGGTAGAAATGGTCGAGCGGGCCAGGGCCCTTGCCTATGGAATATCCCTTCTCAATCGCTTTCGTCACGTAGGCTTTGGCGAGTAGAACGGAATCGCGCAGAGGACGTCCGCAGGCGAGCTGCGCGGCAATGGCCGACGCAAAAGTGCAGCCTGAGCCGTGCGTGTTTTCGGACTTCACATGATCGCCGCCAAGATTGAGCACACCGTCGCCATCCAAGAGCACATCGATTGCTTTTTCCATGTGCCCGCCTTTAACCACAACGGCGCGCGCGCCGCGCTCCACGATCTTCATTGCGGCCGCTTCCATTGAAGCGTGATCCTTGATGGTGATGCCGGAAAGTACCTCGGCTTCCTCGATATTCGGAGTCACGACCGTGGCGCGCTTCAATAATTCGTCCGCGAGATATTTCACGCCGCCGGCGTCGAGCAAGTCCGTAACGCCGGACGTCGACTTCATGACCGGATCGAGGACCACGTTCGCGACGCCCGCTCGATCCAAAAACTCGGCGACGACTAAGGCGTTTCCGCGATGGCCCAGCATACCAATCTTAATCGCGGACATTGTTATGTCTTCGAGCAAGGCGTCGAGCTGTGCGCGCAATTCCGAAGCTGGCGTCACATGAATGGATTTCACACCTTGCGTTGACTGCACGGTCAGCGCAGTGATGGCCGCGACACCGTAACAATGGTGCGCGGAAAAAGTTTTTAGATCCGCCGCCACGCCCGCTCCGGCGGAAGGATCAAATCCCGCGATCGTCAATATGATCGGCGGTGTTGGGTTGTGATGGTTCGACAAGTGATGGTGCCCTCCGCGCCAAAGGCTCCGAAGAAAAATTGGCCGGCTGCGCGAGATGTGTGCGCGAGCCGGCAAGTCGAAATGTACGCGTGTAATCCGCTGCACGCAAGATTTTTTTATATTAAATATTGCCGACGTTCGATGAGTGCGCCACTAAGACGACGAGTGCGCCGTTAAGAAACTGTTCTGGGAGTGTTGCGTTACTCAATTGTGCGGCCAGCATCGATGAAGAACCACGCCATGCCGCTGAGGACCGTAACGAGCGCGGCAAAATCGAGGGCGTAGCTCCAGCCGAGTTTCGTCGCGATCAGGGCGGTCACCACCGGAGATGCCGCGCCTCCCAGGCTGCCAAACGTAGCCATGATTCCAGAAATCGATCCGGAGCATTTTGTGGAGATATCCGTGCACGTCGTATAGAGAACCGCGGATGCGGCAAAATTAAATCCCGCTGCAATCGCCAATTGTAGAAGCGCGGCAGTGTTGTTCGACGTGTGACTTCCGGACCACAGCAACAATGCAGAGCCCGCGATGCCAAACCACGCAGTCGCGCGGCGGCCTTTTTGCTTTCCTAATTTTTGCACTGCGCGATCGGAAAGCCAGCCCCAGAAGGGCACCATGATGATGTTGGCGACAAATGGCGCGGAGCCCCAAAAACTTGCTTTTGAAACCGTGACGCCGCGCACTTTCACCAGGTAAACAAAAAACCAGGTGAAGAAAATATAGAGCGGATACACCAGGCAGAAATGAGAAACCATGAGTCCCCAGATCGAGGGACTGGAAAATACTTTGCTCCAGGGCATGCTTCGGACTCGCGAAACCTGTTGCTGCGCTGATTTCACTTCATTTTTAGCAGGGTCCGCTATCAGCGCGAGCTCAGCCGCGTTCACGCGTGGATTTTCTTCCGGTCGATCCGTCACGTACGAGTAGCAAACGAAGCCGGCAAGTATTCCGATCAGTCCAACGACGAGAAAAGGCGCTCTCCAGCCGTAGGCGGTTGCCATCCTGGTGATGAGGACAGGCGCGAATATTCCCGCAACGCCGACGCCTGAAAGAAATATGCTCGTGCCGAGAGCGCGCTCAGTCGGGCCCAGCCAATATCCCATCAATTTATTTCCGACGGGAAAAGCCGCCGATTCTCCAACGCCCATAAGAAAGCGCACGATTGCAAATGCCCAGGCAGCTCCGAGCAAATTCAAGATGGGCAACTTTGGCGCAATCGTCGTTAGCGCGGTAAACGCAGAGAACCACAGAATTGCTCCCGCCAGGACGCGGCGCGACCCAAAACGATCGGCCAGCCAGCCTCCCGGCAGATGAAACCAAGCATAGCCCAGGCTGAACGCCCCCAGAATCCAGCCCATTGTTTGCGTTGTGAAGTTGAATTCTTCCTGAAAATTCTTGGCGACGATGCCCAGGTTGAGCCGATCAACGTAAGTGAGACCCGTTACAAATGCCACCAGGGCTACGACGCTCCACCGCACATGAGTCGGAGCCGCTACGGACTCCGCGACTTGTGCACGCTTAAGCGGTGAAGAAGTGGAGACCAAGCGAAACTCCTTTAACCCGTTTCCACTTGCAACTGAACCAGTGGCCCATGAAACTGGCCGCCATAAACGTCGGTGTCGCCCACGTCTCCCGAAAAAACCGGACGCGGAATCGAAATTTTTACGGTAAGGAGCGATTCGATCACGAAGAATTTTACCTGCTTCAAATTTACTTTATAAAGTTGCGCGATTAATTCTGGCGAGAGCTTGCCGCTGGCCATCACTTCGCGAAAACAATTTTCATCCTTGAACATAATGTCGAAGGTGAGCTCAAACGGCCCGGCGTTCTTGCTGCGAATGAGTTTCGTAAATTGCCAGAGTTCGCGCAATGTTTTTAGTTCTCCGGATTACAAATTCTCGAGCGTCATGCGAAACGGTTTACACGGGTCGTCAAGGTGCCATACATGATTCGCGCAAAAGCGATAAACGGGACCCATGTCCGCGCCCGGCGGCGAAAATGGAAAGGCGAGATTGCTGATCAAGCCCTGATGTTCCGGAATCGGATGATGCAGACCGGTATGCCAGACGATGGGCAAAATATCCTGAGCCAGCGATTGAGAGGCGGCGACGACGTCGAAAATCAGTCCAACCTCATGGCCTTCCACATGCGGGCAGGGTTCGAGCTGACCGAGCGAGCCATTGGCGCCGTAAACGCGAAATTGCAGCGTGTAATCGCCAGGATTTAATTTCAAGCTGTCCGCAATCTTTCGCTCGAGTACGGTGCGAAGACCACCGAGAAATGTGTCCAGTTGACGCAGTATGAGCGGATCTCGAATTCCGGCGACCACGATGGATCGATAGCCGGCCAATGCGGCGCCTTCGATTTTCACCGTGTATTTCTCCGCCGGAATAAACCGCGCGCCGGTAACACGTACAGCCCTGTCGCTAATCGCTTCATATTTCGCGGAAGTCGTATCAACCGTGCCTCCGGACTCAATCAAGTGAAACGGATCCGAATTTTCGTACAGATTGTGCGCGGCGATGCTTTGCGGTGTGCAGCGGAAAGTGGGATTCGGCGGCTCCATGGTGAAGCCATCCTGATCCAGTTCCGCCGCCATGCAATCCGGATAAAAACGCTGCGCCACAGCGGCCGAGCCGCATTCTAGAATTTTTCCGGCGTGAAAAGCGATGTGCTTGGGAATACCCTCGAGCACCGGCAACGCGGCATAAATCGCAACATCGCTGCAACGCCCGGCAATCACAACCTGCGCTCCTGAATTCAGCGCGCATTGAATTGGCTCGATGCCCATCATGGCTACAAATCGTTCTGCTTGATGAATCGAAGTTTCCTGAAGATCGGGAGCGGGACAAAGCGGGGTAATTCGGCCTTCACGGAAGGCCGCGGCAAGTAAATTTTTCGGGATTTCGCTGTCAATCGATGCCAGCTTGAAATGCCAGGAATTTTCGCGCGCGAGTTCCCGGACAATGTCGAGCGTCCAATTCAGGTGTGGCGTGCCGCCGGCATGTCCCGCGGATCCTATGATCACAGGGATACGCGCGTTCAGAGCCTCGCGAATCATGATGCGGAGATTGCGTTTGGTGCCGTCGCGCGGGCCTCGCGGTTTTCCGGAGCCAAGATAGTACGGTCCCGAATCGGTGGTGCCGGCGTCGCACCCGATGAAATGCGCGCCTTGTTGCACGGCGCTTACGAGAGTTTCCTCGCGAAACCCCGTACTGAGATTGCCTGTGGCCGATAGAGCTTTGATTTTTTTCAAGTTTGGGTCCGACTTCTTCTATCATAATTTCACGCACGAAATCCAGCACGAGCGAAACAACCCCTGCCCGCGGAAAAATGCGCGGCATCTACAACTGCCGCGTACACGGATGGTTTTGTAGAGACTCTCCGTCCCGCGATTCTTGGGACGAAAAGGGCAGTCCTTCCTTGATCACAATCCGCCGGACACCCTAGTGGAAATCACGCTCAAAGTAAGAGACCATAAGATGTTCCGTAACGTATCCACTCTCCAGTTCGTCGAAAGGCATGGAGGCATCAATGCGAACGCGCTTCTTCTTCGTAATCCTAACTGTTGCTTGTGGTTTAGCCTTCCTAACTCAACTCGGGTTCGCGCAAACAGGCAATCGGCCTGCATCTCCAGTAGCCTTGACGGGCCAGGTTACTTCCACGGAAGAAGGTCCGATGGAAGGCGTGCTGGTCACCGCCAAGAAAACTGATTCCACGATTGCCATTACTGTGGTGAGCGACGCGCAAGGCCGCTATCGGTTCCCCGCCACGAAGCTCGATGCGGGCCATTACGCAATCAGTATTCGCGCCGTAGGATACGAGCTGGATGGTCCTAAGTCTGTAGATTTAGGTGGCGCTCAGGCCGCGACGGCGGATCTAAAACTTCGCAAGGCCGCCAATCTTTCCATGCAGCTCACGAATGCAGAATGGATCGAGAGTGTTCCCGGAACGCAGGAACAAAAGAGCTCTCTGCGAAATTGCGTGACGTGCCACACGCTGCAGCGTCCGATCCGTTCCATTCACGATGCCGATGAATTTGTCCAGGTTCAGGAAAGAATGGCGAGCTACGTGAACCAAAGTATTCCGGAGGCTCCGCAAACGCGTCTCGCCGATCGGCTTGCAGTTCAGCAAGAGCGCGGCGAAGAGGGCGGACAATCGCGAACGCAGCAGGCACGGCAGAAGATGGCTGAATTTCTAAGCAGCATTAATCTGAGCAAGTCAGATACTTGGGCCTACCCTCTGAAAACTTTTCCGCGCCCCACGGGCCGCGCCACCCGCGTCATCATCACGGAATACGATCTGCCAAAATCCACGCGGCAGCCGCACGACGTAATCGTAGACTCCGACGGAATGGCCTGGTACATCAGCTTCGGAGAACAAATTATCGGGAAGCTCGATCCAAAAACCGGCAAGACCACAGAGTTCCCGGTGCCGGTATTAAAACCTGACTCGCCGAAGGGCGAGCTTTCATTGCGACCCGATCCGGATGGAAATCTTTGGGTAGGAATGATGTATCAGGGAGGGGCGGCGAAATTCAACAAGAAGACTGAGCAATTTCAAACTTTCAGTTTTCCTCCGGAAGACAACAAGGGTTACACGCAGATTAACCAGACGGATCCATACCATTCCAAAGTCGATGGAAAAGTCTGGATACAGGATGCCGGCACGTATTCACTACGCCGTTTGGATGTAGCGACTGGAAAATTCGGTGAAGTCTTCCAGCCATTTCCCGAGCCCAGTCCGAATATTTACGACGTAATTTCCGATTCGCAGAACAATGCCTATTTCACGGTCTTTGGCGCCGACCAAATCGGCAGAATCGATGCGAAGACTGGAAAGATCACGCTCTACAAAACGCCGACTCCATATTCCGCGCCGCGACGTGGATCCATGGATTCGCGCGGACATTTGTGGTTTGGCGAATATCGCGGCAATCGTATCGGCATGTTCGACCCGGAGACGCAGCACTTCCAGGAGTGGACGCCGCCGACGCCGTGGGCTCAACCCTACGATGTTGTGGCCGACAAAAATGGCGAGGCGTGGGCAGGGTCCATGTTCACCGACCGCATAACGCGGCTCGATCCCAAGTCAGGGCAGATGACTGATTATCTTTTGCCTCGTTCGACGAACATTCGTAGAGTATTCGTCGATAATTCCACAACGCCGGTTACGTTCTGGGTTGGCAATGATCATGGCGCTTCGATCATCAAACTCGAGCCGCTCGATTAAAAATATTCGACTGAAATTAAATTAGGATCTCTCCACTATTTCGTGGCGCTGGTGCCACCAACGACCTGTGCTCGTATGCAGCTTCTATCTCGTTAATGGGGATTGCGCCTTAAAAGCCGGTGGGTGTAGCATTCAGCAACGCATGACCGAGTGACCGG
>Ga0070735_10003123_pt1 | contig 14633 bp, 13 predicted proteins | sample Coa_R1_FD_66443 | JGI IMG/M metagenome (GOLD analysis project Ga0070735, IMG submission 66443) | Surface soil microbial communities from Centralia Pennsylvania, which are recovering from an underground coalmine fire - Coalmine... | ecosystem: Environmental > Terrestrial > Soil > Unclassified ... | reverse complement strand
CGCCGCGACGGCGAACAGGAGCCCTTCCGGCTTGATCAGCGTCGCGGTCGCGAGGAAGAGCGCGGCGGCGCGCGCGAGCGTCGCGTCGCCGTCGGCGAGCCAGCGCGCGAGGCAGACGGCGCCGAGCGCGACGAAGAGCGCGAGCGGGACGTCCGCGTAGTTCGTCGACAGCTGCTGCACGAAGCCGGTCGCCGAGACGAGCGCGAGCACGGTCAACCCGGCGAGGAGCGGCTGCACGCGCTCGCGTAGCAGCGTCCAGAGCGCGGCGGCGAAGCCGAAGCCGAGCATCCCCAGCTGCACGTGCACGAGCGTCCCGTCGAAGCGGCCGAGCGCGTGGAAGTCGATCGCCTCCAGCGACGGCAGGAACAACGGATGCTGCACGGGCGGGTAGGTCGTGAAGACGGGCGTGTACGCGCCGCCGAAGTCGAACAATGCGCGCGCCTTCGTCGCCCAGATCGCCCAGCCGTCCCATTCGTACAGCGGGCGCGTCTCGAGCATGCGGGTCAGATGCGCGAGCACGACGAGCGCGAGCACGAAGGCGAGCACGCCGATCACGTCGTCGCGCGCGCGTGTCGTCTCGCCGCCGGGGCGGAGGCGGCGCCAAGCGACGAGCCAGACGAGGATCGTCAGCACGACGAGCTCGGCGACGCCGACTGCCGCGTTCACGAGTGCGAGGTGCGCCGCGACGATGCCAGCGACGGCGACGCCGACGAGATAGGCGAGCGGGAGCCGCGCGCGCAGCTCCGCGCGCGTGCGTGCAATGCCGAGCAGGGGCAGCGCGCCCGCGCCGAGCGCGAGGAAGAGCAGCTGCAGGAGAAGGATCGTCGTCATCGCTTGACCGTTGCGACGACGACGCTGCCGGTCGGATCCCACTGGACCTTCGCGTAGCTCAGGCCGAGCTTGCCGGGGTCGGCGCCGACGCCGACGACCGCGTCGGCCGCGTGCGGGTCCTGCACCTGCACGGCGGGGAGCAGCGCGTACCGCGCGAACGTGCGCACGGCCGTCGCGTAGTCGACGCCGGCGAACGGCGCGGTGCCGGGACGCGGCAGCACGTAGTAGCGCTCCTTCGGCGCCAGTCGCGCGCGCGCGAAGACGACGGCTTCCTCCGGCAGCAGCTGCTGGTACTTGAAGACGAGCTCGTCGCTCGCGAGACCTTGGAACGAGCTCTGCTGGCCGTTCACCCACGACCACGCGTGCGGGACCGTGATCGCGGCGGAGACGAGCGCGAGGATCGCTGCGGCGGGCGCCGCGACCCGGCGCGACCAGCTCGAGACGGACGCCATCGGCGACCACCCTACAATGGGGCGTTGGCCACGAGACCGATCGAGAAGAGCACGGAGCCGCTGCCCGAGGACGTCCGCGCGCGCCGGCCGTACATTCTCTCGGGCGGCCCGCTGAAGGCTGCCGCGCGGCGGCTGCTCAGCGTCGCGTCGCTCGTCTTCCTCGATCTCTGCGCGCTCTCGATGGGCGTCTACGCGGCGCTGGCGCTGCGCGAGATCGTCGCCGGCTCGCGGCCGATCCTCTGGGGGATCATCTGGCGCGACGCGGAGGCGAAATGGCTGCCGTTCCTCGCGCTGATCACGGTCCTCGTCTTCTGGCGCAACGGCCTGTACGCAGAGCGCGACCGGCGCTCGGGACTCGGCCGCGTCGTGGCCTCGCTCGTGCTGGTCACGGTGCTCACGCTCGCGTTCGGCATCGGTACGGGGTACCACTTCTCGACGTTCGCGATCTTCCCGACGGCGCTCGTCTGCACGACGCTGCTCGTCGCGATCCTGCGCGCGAGCTACGACGTCGTGACGAGAGACATCTTCCGCATCGCAGGCGTGACGCGGCGTGCGGTGCTCGTCGGCGCGAGCGACAACATCGCGCACCTGCGTGCGACGCTCGGGCAGGGGCGGAGCGGCATCGCCTACGACTTCATCGGCGCGATCGCACCGTCGCAGGAAGGCGTCGACGTGCCCGTGCTCGGGACGCTCGACGACTTGCCGCGCGTCCTCGCGGAGTTCGAGCTCGACGAGCTGATCGTCACGGACTCCGACTTCGACGAGCAGGTGTTGCTCCGCCTCGTCGACGATGCGCACCGCAGCGCGGTGAAGGTCCGCATCGCGCCGAAGACGACCGAGCTGCTCACACAGCGCGCGGAGTACGTCCCGGGGCAGGGCGTGCCGCTGTTCGAGCTGCGTCCGCCGTCGTTCGCGGGCACCGACTTCGTGGTGAAGCGCGCGTTCGACGTCGTCGTCAGCGCGCTCGTCGTCGTTATCGGCCTACCGATCTGGGTGCTGATCGCGGCGGCGATCAAGCTCGGCTCGCGCGGCCCGGTGTTCTATCGTGACCGGCGCATCGGGCTCGGCGAGCGAGAGTTCGGGATGCTGAAGTTCCGGACGATGGTCGCCGACGCGGCCGAGCTGCAGCCGGAGCTCGAGCAGGCGAACGAGGCGGGCGGTGCGCTGTTCAAGATCCGCGACGACCCGCGCGTGACGCGCGTCGGCGGCCTGCTCCGCCGCTTCTCGATCGACGAGGCGCCGCAGGTGCTGAACGTCCTCTGGGGCGAGATGAGCCTCGTCGGCCCTCGGCCGTTGCCCGTGCGCGACTTCCTCCTACTCGACGAGTGGCACCGCAAGCGCTACCACGTGCTGCCCGGGATGACCGGCCTCTGGCAGATCTCCGGCCGCTCGAGCCTCACCTTCGACGACCTCGTGCGGCTCGACTTCTACTACCTCGAGAACTGGTCGGTCTGGCTCGACATCACCATCCTCGCCAAGACGGTCCCGGCCGTTCTGAGCAGGCGCGGCGCGTACTAGACCCAACGGCACCCCCGGTGTCCGACACCGGGTCGGCGAATTCGGCTTGCTTGCGCGGTCGGGTGTCGAAAATGTGCAACGAGTTGTCCACATGAGCATCGATCGTTCTCGCAGTGGCGCGTTCGTCTGCCGCCGCCGGAACGGCGACTAACCTTTCACGAGTGAAGATGCCGAAGATCGTCGCCGTCGCCTCGGCGGCCGACCTCGACTTCCGCTACGGCTGCACGCCTGCGTGGTGGCAGCTGTGGAAGGGGATGCACGACGTCGGCATCGACCTGATCGTGACGCCGTATCGCGGCAAGGCGATCGAGACGCCATGGTGGCGCAGCGCGCCGAACCCGCTCTACCGCGAAGCCGAGACGTACGCGAAGCTCCGCGACTTCGCCGCGCGCGCGAAAGGCGACGACTACCTGCGCCGGGCGGAGGAGAACCCGCAGGAGAGCGTCGTCGACAAGGCGACACGCACCCTGATCTGGCGCTACGTGACGCCCCGCTGGCAGAAGCACCTGACCCACCTGCTCGAACGCGAGCGCGACGTCGATGCGGTGATCGTCTTCACGGTGCCGATGTCGCACTTCCGCGGCATCCCGACCGCGCTGCGCGAGCGCTTCGGCGTGCCCGTCGTCTTCTACGACGGCGACGTGCCCATGAGCTTCCCGGAGAACGGCGGCATGGACACCGGCTTCAACTACTACCACGGCGCCGATCCGTCGGAATACGACCTCGTCATCTCGAACTCCGAGGGCGGGCTCGAGCGGCTGCGCGAGCTCGGCGCGCGGCGCGCGGAGGCGGTCTTCTGGGGCGCCGACCCGGATCTCTTCCGTCCCTACGACGTCGAGAAGGAGTACGACGTCTTCTTCTACGGCTACGGCGACAAGTTCCGGCGCGAGTGGATGCAGGCGCTCGTCGGGGAACCCTCGCGTGCGCTCCCGGATGTCGACTTCGCGCTCGGCGGGCGCGACTTCCGGGGCGACACCGGGAAGGCCCGGCTCGTCGGCGACGTGCCGTTCAACGTCTTCGCGCGCGCGATCTCTGCTGCGCGCATCAACCTCAACATCACGCGGCGCTCGCACGCGACCGTGTTCGCGTCGTCGACCGCGCGGCCGTTCGAGCTTGCTGCAGCCGGTGCTGCGATCGTCTCCAATCCGTACGAGGGGATCGAGCGCTGGTTCGAGCCGGGACGCGAGCTGCTCGTCGTCTCGAATGCGGACGAGGCCGTCGCTGCGTACGGCGAGCTGCTCGCCGATCCCGCGCAGGCAGAGGAGCTCGGCCGCCGCGCGCGCGAGCGACTGCTCGACGAGCACACGTATGCGCACCGTGCTGCGCGCGTGCTCGAGCTCGTCGGCGTCGACCAGCCGGTGCACGCGTGAAGCGCATCGCGATCGTGCCGGCGCTGAACGAGGAGGGCTCGATCGGCATCGTGCTCGACGAGCTGCGTGCGTTCGACGCGCAGCTCGACGTCGTCGTCGTCGACGACGGCTCGATCGACCGCACCGCCGACGTCGCGCGCGCACACGGCGCGCACGTCTTGCGGCTGCCGTTCAACCTCGGCATCGGCGGCTCCGTGCAGACGGGATTCCGCTACGCACACGAGAACGGCTACGACCTCGCGGTGCGCGTCGACGGCGACGGCCAGCACGACCCGGGCCAGCTCGGCGCGGTGATCGAGCCCGTCGTTCGCGGCGACGTCGACATCTGCGTCGGCTCGCGGTGGCTCGAGTCGAGCGACGGCTACCGCTCTTCCGCGAGCCGGCGCGCGGGAATCCGCATCCTCGCGACGACCGTGTCGATGCTCACGCACCAGCGCATCACCGATCCGACCTCGGGCTTCCAGGCGCTGAACCGGAAGGCGATCGCGCTCTTCGCCGCCGACTACCCGCACGACTATCCGGAGGTCGAGGCGCTCGTGATGGTGTCGCGGCACAAGCTGAGGCTGCAGGAGGTACCGGTCGCGATGCGGCCGCGCGCGGCGGGGCGCTCGTCGATCCGCGCGCTGTCCTCCGTCTACTACATGGTGAAGGTGATGCTCGCGCTCTTCGTCGGCGCGTTTCGCCGCGACATCGTCCCGCTCGACCACGCATGACGCCGCTCAAGGTCTCCATCGCCGCGTCGATCGCGAGCGTGCTGCTCCTGTTGATCGTCTTCGAGCTGATCCGTAGCCGCAGGCTGCGCGAGCGCTACGCGCTGCTCTGGCTGCTCACCGGCGTCGTGCTGCTCGTGCTGTCGGCCTGGCGCGGCGGGCTGAACACGATCGCGCACTGGGTCGGCGTGCAGACGTATCCGCCGGCGATCCTCTTCGCGGTCGCCGCGTTCTTCATCCTCGCCGTGCTCCTGCACTACTCGACGGTGATCTCACGGCTCTCGGACCAGAACTCGCTGCTGGCTCAGCGCGTCGCCTTGCTCGAGGAGAAGGTCGACGCCGGCTAGCGGACGCGCACCGTCGTGCGCGGGCCGATCAACAGCAACGGCTCGATCTTCTTTGGGCCCCTCGCCGCGACGACCGCGATGCGGTACGCGAACGTTCCGGGCCTGCGTGTCTGCGAGAGCGACGTGCGATGCGTCACCGTGACACGTCGCATGTTCAGCACGCAGTCAGCGGCGCCGTGGTCGTTGCACCTGACGTCTCCTCCCGCCGGAGAGCGGTAGACGGCATAGGCCGTTTGCACGTGGGCGACGGTCAGGGGCTCCCAGTTGATCGTGACGCGCTTGCCGTGTGCGACCGCCGTCGCCGCAGGCCCGCGCTCAGGGACGAGCAGGCTCGCCCGCTGCACATGCACGACGGCATCGTGCGAATGCCACGGTGATGCGACGGCAACCCAAACGAGGGGTACGAGAGCAGCGACGAGGGCCGGCACTGCCGCCGGCACCCGCCTGGTCGGCAGATACGGGAAGCGCCGCGGCAGCTTGACGTCCGCATGCGGCCAGAGCAACGGCAGCGAGGCGATCAGCACACAGAACGCCGGCAGCGCCGGGAGCCACAGCTCGAAGAACGGCAGGTTGAACGCGCGCAGCGTGTCCGACGCCCCCTCCCCGAGCGCATAGGCGCCGACCCACGCGCCGAAGAAGAGGGCCTTGACGGGTGCGCGCTTCAACAGGCCGATGAATCCTGCGATCGCGAGCCAGTGCAGGACGCGCGGGCTCCAAGCGCCGTAGACGAGCACCTGCCAGTTGATCCGGAACTCGTGCCACGAGAAGGCATGGTGCGGAAGCGGCAAGGTCGCGTGTCCGAGTGCGCTTTCAGTCCACAGGACGTACGTGACAACCGCCGGCACCAGGCCGCCTGCGAATGCCGCGAGTTCCCTCCAACGACGCGAGGCGAGCAAGACAAGCACCGGCGCAGCGAGGAAGAGGACGTTCTCCGGCAGCATGCCGATCGCCAATCCAACGAACGCGCCTGCTGCGACCGCGTCGACAACCCGGTGCTCGTCGAGTCCACGGAGGACGAGCACGGCGGCGACGACGAGCGCGAGTGCGCTCGGCAGCTCCGGGCGGGCGGTCAGCCAAAGAAGCTGCGGCAGAAGCCGGTTGTGCCAACCGCTCTCGAGCTCGAAGTACCACGACGCGACGAACGGCCCGAGCGTCCACGCCGCGGCGGCGAGATAGCCGGCGAGCCGCCCGCCGCCGCTCCGCGCGCCGAGCACGTAGACGCCGAGCGCGCCGAGTGGGACGAGCACCAAGACCTGGAGCAAGACGATCGCCGGCAGCGCGCTCGGCAGCGCAGGCCCCGCGAACCAGCTGAACGGCGCCAGCAGGAGCGCGAATCCGTAGCCGGCGAGCGCATGCACGATGTGCCCGCTGCCGAGCGCCCACCCAGTCGTGTACTCGCGGATCTCCGTCCAGCCGCGCCCGTAGAGCCAGCCGCTGTGCGGCAGCCGTCGCGCCTCGACCGCGATCCCGAGCCACTCGACGAGGACGAGCGGCACGAGCACGCTCCACGGCTGGTGCGGGAGGCTGCTCGGGAGGTGCGCGCGAAGCGCTGCGGCGCGCCTACGCAGGCGCATGCGCCGGCGCCTGCGCCCGGTACCAGGCGACGGTCTTCTCGAGCCCTTCGCGCAGCGGCACGCGTGCCTCGAACCCGAAGAGCTCCTTCGCACGCGTGGTGTCGAGCGCGCGGCGCGGCTGTCCGTTCGGCATCGACTCGTCCCACACGATCTCGCCCGTGAAGCCCGTCAGCTCCGCGAGCACCTCCGCGAGCTCGCGGATCGATATCTCGGCGCCGGTGCCGAGGTTCACGGGCTCGTCGCCGTCGTAGCGTTCCGCCGCGAGCATGATCCCCTCGACGGCGTCGTCGACATAGAGGAACTCACGCGTCGGCGAGCCGTCGCCCCACAGCACGATCTGCCCGTCCGACTCGGTCATCTTGCGAATGAGCGCCGGGATGACGTGCGACGTCTCGAGGTCGAAGTTGTCGCGCGGCCCGTAGAGGTTCACCGGCAGCAGGTGCACCGCGTCGAGCCCGTACTGCGCGCGGTACGCCTGGCCGCCGACGAGGAGCGACTTCTTCGCGACGCCGTAGGGCGCGTTCGTCTCCTCGGGGAAGCCGTCCCACAGCGTCTCCTCGCGGAACGGGACGTGAGTGAACTTCGGGTACTCGCAGATCGTCCCGAGCATGACGACCTTGCGCGTGCCGTTCAGCCGTGCGAGCTCGAGCACGTTCAGGCCCATCTGCAGGTTCGCGTACCAGTAGCGCCCGGGATTCGCGCGGTTCGCGCCGATGCCGCCGACCTCGGCCGCGAGGTGGTACACGAGCTCCGGCCGCGCGTCGGCGAAGAGCCGCTCCGCGTCGTCCCAGCGCGTCAGGTCGTAGTCGCGCCTGCGTGCGACGACCACGTCGTGCCCGTCCGCCTCGAGCCGCTCGACGAGGTGCGAGCCGAGGAAGCCGCCGCCGCCGGTGACGAGGAGTTTCATCGGAAGCGCGCGGCGACCGTGGGCCTGCCGACGCTGAGCCAGTCGACGCGGCCGATCCACCGGTCGCGGTTCTCGGCGTACCACGCGATCGTGCGCGCGACGCCTTCCTCCCACGACACGAGCGGCTGCCAGCCGGTCTCGGCGCTCAGCTTCTCGTGCCCGACGCGCAGCGCCATGACGTCGCTCGCGCCCGGCCGCTTGCGGTGCTCCGCCGTCTCGATGTGCCGGTCGTCGGGCCAGTAGCCGCCTTCGCGACCGATGCGGATGATCAGGTCGACCCAGTCGCGCATCGAGATGTTCTTGCCCTGGCCGTAGACATAGACTTCGCCCGGGGTGCCCTTCGCGGCGACCATCAGGTGGCCGCGCACGCCGTCGGTGCAGAAGCAGAAGTCGCGCAGCGGCTCGAGCGCGCCGAGCTCGATCGTGTCGCGCTCGAGCGCTTGCGTGATGATCGTGCCGGTGACGTAGCGCGGGTTCTGCCGCGGGCCGTAGTTGTTGAACATGCGCGTGACGACGCCGGGAACACCGTACGCGTCGTGGTAGTTCATCGTCAGGAAGTCGGCGGCGACCTTCGCCGTCGCGTAGATCGACTTCGGGTTGATCGGCGAGCGCTCGTGGAGGATGAGCGATTCGTCCTCGTCGAACGTGTGGAACGCGCGCATCTCTTCGTGCACGTTGCCGTACTCCTCCGACGTGCCCGCGGTGTCGAACTTCTCCAGCTCGACCTCGTTGTCGATCACGGACTGCAGCAGGTTGAGCGTGCCGACGGTGTTCGCCATCACGGTCTCGTACGGGCGGTGCCACGACTCGCCGACGTGCGCCTGCGCGCCGAGGTGGAAGACGTACGGCTTGTCCGGCGCCTCGCGCAGCTCGCGCATCAGGAAGTCGATCGACGTCTTGTCGGTGAGGTCGGCGAAGTGCACTTTCAGCCGGTCGCGCAGGTGCCCGATGTTGTTCAGCGCGCCGCTCGACGTCGCGCGGACGAATGCGTGCACGTTCGCGCCGAGGGAGCAGAGGGCATCGGTCAGGTGCGACCCCATGAACCCGTCTGCGCCGGTGACGAGTACGGTGCGGCCTTCGTAGACGTCGCCGAACTCGCGCGCGAGGTCGCTCAGCGCCTCGTCAGTCCAGATTGGCGCGTGTCTGTTTGAGTTGTCCGAAGCCATGAGCGCCGAGAGCCCAAAGCCTAGCCTGCCGCCCCAACGGAGCGCCCTCACAAGCGGTGTCGCGACGGGGCTCTCGCTGCTCGTCGTCAGCGGCTCCGCCGCCGTCGCAGGCGCGTACCTCGCCCACAAGTTCGGGCGGAACGCGGAGACGGACGGCTTCCTCGCCGCGTACGGCGTCTACCTCGTGATCGTGCTCGCTGCGCAGGCCTTCCGCATCGTGATCGTGCCCGACCTCACGCGCGGGAATCTCGCGACGGAGTTCCGCTCGTACGCGGCCGCGTTCCTCGCGCTCGCGCTACCGGCCTCGCTCCTCGTCGGCCTGCTCTCGCATCCGGTCGGGGACCTGCTCACGGGACGGCTCCCGCACAACGCCTCGGCGATCGCCGCGCGTGCAGTCGTGTGGATGGTGCCGGCGGGATTCGCACAGCTGCTCGCGGCGCTCTCCGCGAGCGCGCTCGCGGCCCGCGACTCGTACCTCGTCGCCGCGCTCGGCTACGCCTGCGGCGCGATCGCGAACCTCGTCGTCTTCGTCGCGTTCGCCGGCTCGCACGGGCTGATCGCGCTGGCGTGGGGCGTCGCCGCCAACGGCGCGATCTCGCTCGCGGTTCCGCTCGCCGCGCTCGTGTGGTCCGGCGCTCTTCGGGGGTCGCGCGGTCCGCTCGACGTCTCGTCGCGGCTCTGGCGGCTCGTGCAGGCGTCGGCGGTGCCCCTCGCGCTGCAGGGGCTCTATCTGATCGCGCTGCGCGGTGCGTCGGGGCTCGGCACCGGCGAGCAGACGAGCCTCACGTACGCGTACCTCATCGCCTCGACGTTCGTCGCCGCGACCGCGTCAGCGATCTCGATGATCTCGTCGGCGCCGCTCACGCGCCGCGGCATCGACGCGGACGATGCTGCGAGACACGTCGTCCACGCGTCGTGGCTGAGCCTGACGCTCATCGGCGCCGCAGCGGGCGTGTTCGCGCTCGTCGGCAACCGCGTCGTGCACGTCTTCCTCGGGAACGCGTTCGGCGGGAACGTCGGCACGCAGCTCGGTCACCTCGTCGTCTACCTCGCGCCGTGGATGGTCGTCGCTGTCGCGTTCTCGATCACGTTCCCGCTGCTGTTCGTGCTCGAGAAGCCGCGCGTGCTCGTGCCGCTCGCGATCGGCGCGCTCGTCGTCGACGTGCCGTTGTCGCTCGCGTTTCGCGCCGCGTTCCACCTCCCGGGGCTCGTGCTCGCGCTCGCGCTGACGACGTTCGGCGTCATCGTCGGCTTGATGGCGGCGGTGTCGCGGCGGATGCTCGTGCTCGCGGTGAGGGGACTGCTGCGCACGGCGGCGCTCGTCGCGGCGCTGACCGTCGTCGCGTTCGGGCTGCCGTCGCTCGTCCTGCCGGCGATTCCCGCCGCGCTCGTCGGGCTCGCGCTCTACGCGGGTGCGCTCGTCGTCGTACGCCCGCCGGGGCTACGCGACGCGTTTGCGTACGTGCGCGTGCTGCACCACTAGCCCGTCTGTTTCCACTTCAGGCCCGCGCGCTTGCGCAGCAGGCCCACGAGCGCGAGCCCCGCGCGAGTCGAGAACACGCGATGCCGCACCGCGGCAACCGCGCGCTCGCCCGCCGGCAGGTAGCGGAACGACATCCGTCCGCCGAGGCGCTCGCCCTCCCAGTCGAAGCGCGGCAGCACGTCAGCCGTCTTGCGCACGATCGCCGTGCGGTAGCCCGCGTTCCCCTCGACCTCCCAGCCGGGCAGCATGCGCAGCGCGTCGACGACCATCGCGACCGGCGGCATGTACGCGTCGTCGAGCAGCATCCGTCCGCCGACCTTCAGGTGCGGCGCGAGGTACCACCAGTCGAGCACCGGATACGGGAAGCCGTGCGCGCCGTCGACGAGCACGAGGTCGAGCGGCCCCGGCTCGAGCGTCGGCAGCGCCTCGTGCGACGGTGCGATGACGAAGCGCACGCGCGAGTGGTCGATGCCGAAGCGCTCGGCCTGCGCGCGGATGCGATCCTCCTCGCCCGCGCTCGGCGTCACCGCGACGTGCTCCGCGCCGCCCGCTGCGAACGCGAGCGTCGACGACCCGGCGCCGGTCTCCAGCGTGCGCATCCCGGGACGAACCTCGCGCTCGAGCCACTCGAGCGCGGGCCAGGCGAGGCCGCGGAACTCGTCGCCCTCGCCGTGGATGCCCGGCGGCAGCGCCCGCAGCCGTTCGGTGAGGGATCCCGGCACGCCTCTATCATCGCCGCATGGCCCGGCGGCGTGCGCTCATCACGGGCATCGGCGGGCAAGACGGTTCGCTGCTCGCGGAGCTCCTGCTCGAGAAGGACGCCGACGTCTTCGGCGTCGCGACGCGCAGCGCCCACAGCTACCCGAACCTCGCCGGGATCGCCGACCGCATCGAGCTGATCCAGGCCGACCTCTCCGACCAGCTCGCGCTCGTGCGCGCGCTACGCCACTGCCGCCCGCACGAGGTGTACAACCTCGCGTCCGTCTCGTTCGTGCCGATGTCGTGGGAGCAGCCGGTGCGCACGGCCGAGCTCGCGGCGGTCGGCGCGACGGCGCTGCTCGAGGCGATCCGCGAGGTCGATCCCGCGATCCGCTTCTACCAGGCGTCGTCGGCGGAGATCTTCGGCGAGCCGGTCGAGACGCCGCAGACCGAGACGACGCCGCTCGCACCGCTGACGCCGTACGGCGTCGCGAAGGCGTACGCGCACTTCATCACGCGTTCGTACCGCCTGCGCTACGGCCTGCACGCGAGCGCGGGGATCCTCTACAACCACGAGTCGCCGCGCCGTCCGCTCGAGTTCCTGCCGCGCAAGGTCGCGCACGCGGCGGCGTCGATCAAGCTCGGCGTCGCGACCGACCTCTGGCTCGGCGACCTGGCCGCGCAGCGCGACTGGGGCTTCGCCGGCGACTACGTGCGCGCGATGTGGCTGATGCTGCAGCAGGACGAGCCCGACGACTACGTGATCGCGACCGGGAAGCTGCACAGCGTCGAGCAGCTCGTCGCGCTCGCATTCGAGCACGTGGATCTCGACTGGCACGCGTGCGTGCAGATCGACGAGTCGCTGAAGCGCGGCAAGGCGGAGCTGCACGACCTCGTCGGCAACTCGGCGAAGGCGCGCGAGCGGCTGGGCTGGGAGCCGCGGGTCTCGTTCGAGGAGCTCGTCGCGCTGCTCGTCGACGCCGAGCTCGCTCGGCTCTCCGAGCGTCAGCCGGAGGAGAGCTCGCGGTAGACGACGTCGTGCGCGCGCGCACACGCGTCCCAGGTGAAGAGCTTCGCGCGCTCGAGCCCGCGCTCGATCCACGGCTCGGGGTCGCGCAGCACGTCGTCGACCGCGCGCGCGATCTCCTCCGGATCGCGCGGGTCGAACAGCCGCGCGGCGTCGCCGGCGACGTCTGGTAGCGACGTCGCGTTCGACGACGCGACGGGACAACCGCACGCCATCGCCTCGACGAGCGGGATGCCGAAGCCCTCGTACAGCGACGGGAAGACGAGCGCGGCCGCGCGCTGGTAGAGCCCGACCAGCTCGTCCGTCGAAACGCGGCCGCGCGACTCGACGCCGTCCGGCAGCGCGCCGTAGTCGCCCTCGCCGGTGAGCACGAGCCGCAGCGACGGACGCTCGCGCCGGAGCATCGCGAACGCCTCGAACAGCCGCGCGTGGTTCTTGTGCGGCCACGGCCGCGCCGGGTAGAGGAGGTACTCGCCGCGCGGCGGACCGCCGGGCGTGAAGACGGCGTGGTCGACGGCGAGGTGGATCACCCGCACGCGGTCCGGCGCGAGCCCGTGCCGTTCGATCAGCTGCTGCCGCGCGTGCTCCGAGATCGTGATCACGATCCGCGAGCGCTTGATCGTCCGGCCGTACACGACCTTGCGATACGCGAGCTCGGCTCGGCCGAAGAACTCCGGATGCTCCTCGTGCTGCAGGTCGAGGACGGTCGTCGCCGCCGGCGGCCGCCGCACCGGCGGCAGCATCACGGACAGCGGGAAGTGCACCGCGTCGAGCTTCTCCAGCTCCAGCTCCCGGTGCAGCGGCCGCGGGTTCGCCGCCGCGAGCGTCATCGCGGCGATCCGTCCCGGCAGCGACCGCGACGCGCGGTAGCCGGAGACGACCGACCACGGCAGGCCGTCGGCCGCGTCGGGCGCGATCGAGGGCAGGAAGACGCGGTAGCGGAGCTCGCCGACCCGGGCGAGCGCCTCGCAGAGCGCGCGCGCGTAGGTCTCGGAGCCGCCGCTCAGACCGGGGACGAGCGTCAGGAGGCTGATGCCGACCAGGATCTGAGCCTAACTTCGCGTACTGTATGCCTATAGTCACCACGACCTTGATGCCCAAGCTCGTTGCCGTCCTCGGAAACGGGAGCCGACACGCCGTCCGACTCGGCAAGGAGCTCGAGCCTGCGCGTGCGCTCGAATACCTCGCCGGCGCCGGCGCCCGGGCCCACTACCCCGCGCTCGACCGCGAGTGGATCGAGACCGAGGACGGGCGCTGGATCCGCCGCAGCGCGATCGTCGAGCTCGTGCTCGTCAGCGAGTGACGGCGGCCGCGTCGGCCTGAGCGCGCACCGCGCGCTTCAGGACCTGCAGCGCCTCGTCGGCGCGCCCGAGGCTCTCGAGCAGCTCGGCGTGCCGTGACGCGATGTCCTGGCGGACGCGGCTCGACTCCGGCAGCGTCACCTCGGCGAGCTCGAAGAGCTCGAGCGCCCGCTCGGTCTCGCCGAGCTGGGCGAACACCTGCGCGACGAGGCCGTAGCCGCGGCCTGCATCGCTCGGGCTCGCGCTGCCGATCGCGCCGGTCGTCCCGAGCGCGACGGCAGCCGCCTCCTCGCGCCGGCCGAGCTGGAGCAGCGCGCGTGCGCGCTCGAGCTCGAACATCGCGAGCTCGTAGCGGTTGCCGCTCCGCTCGATCAGCGGGTAGCCGGTCTCGAGCAGCTCGAGCGCCTGCTCCGCACGACCTCGGTCGAGCTCGATGTGCGCGAGCAGCTGATGCGCGCGGGCGGTGTAGGTGTCGTGCTCCGTGAGCTCGAGCGTCTCGAGCGCGCGCGCCGCGTAGCGCGCCGCGGTGTCGGGATCGTTCTGCTTCGCGTGCAGCCGCGACTGCGACCACCAGAGGCGCGCGCGGATGATCGGATCCTCGGACGCGATCGGCGACGCGATCGTCGAGCCGAGCAGCTCGGAGGCGCGGCCGAAGTTTCCGGCGTCGATGAGCGCGTTCGCGAGCAGGACGGAGAAGCGGAACGTGCCGCCCGCGTCGTCGTGCTCGCGTGCGTCCGCGAGCGCGCGCTCGAAGACGCCGATCGCGGATTCGAGCTCGCCGGCCATCGCGTACGCGCGGCCGAGCGTGTCCGCGAACGAGCCCTCGCTCGCGGGGCTCTCGCCGCGCGCGAGCTCGAAGAGCTCGATCGCGTGCGTGTGCTCGCCGCGCTCGAACGCGAGCTCGGCGAGGCCGGCCATCGCCCGGGCGCGGTTGGAGGGGCTCTCGTCGTTCAGCGCCGCACGGAACGCGAGCTCGGCGTCGGCGCGCTCGCCGAGGCGCAGCGTCAGCTCGGCGTCGAGCAGCGGGTCGTGCGGGCGCCGCGGCTCGCCGGAGGCGAGCTCGTCGGCGTCGGCGTCGAGCCGGTCGGCAAGCCGGCGAAGGAGCTGGAGGGACGGGATCCGCTCGCCTTTCTCGAGCCGCGAGACGTAGGCGGGTGTGCAGATGCCGCGCGCGAGCGCGCGCTGGCTCAGTCCGGCCCGCTCGCGGGCGGCGCGAAGCCGCTCGGCGAGCGCCGCGGCGGAGTCGAC
>Ga0070735_10003122_pt1 | contig 14634 bp, 12 predicted proteins | sample Coa_R1_FD_66443 | JGI IMG/M metagenome (GOLD analysis project Ga0070735, IMG submission 66443) | Surface soil microbial communities from Centralia Pennsylvania, which are recovering from an underground coalmine fire - Coalmine... | ecosystem: Environmental > Terrestrial > Soil > Unclassified ... | reverse complement strand
AGGCTGCGCAAGACTTCCTCCCGGATTTGCGACCGGGGCAGCTTGCGGTGCAAGGCGATCGCCTCGCCGATCTGGGCTCCGATCGTAAAAACCGGGTTGAGGCTCGTTCCCGGCTCCTGAAAAATCATGCCGATGCGCCCGCCGCGAAGGGCGCGCAATTCGGCCCGCGAAGATTTCAACAGATCGCGCCCGGCAAAATGAATCTCGCCCGAGATGAATTCTCCCGGCGGGCGCGGAATGAGCTGCAAGATCGAGAGGGCCGTCACCGTCTTGCCGCACCCGCTCTCGCCCACGACCGCCAGCGTCTTTCCCTGCTCGATCGAAAAGCTGACGCCGTCAACCGCCTTGGCGTCGCCGGCGTCGGTGTGAAAGTACGTGCGCAAATCGCGCACATCCAGCAGCGGCGGACCGTTCTCGAGCGGAGCCTGCAACACCGGCAAAGTCATGCGCTGAACAGCGGCGTCGACAAGTAGCGTTCGCCGGAGTCGGGAATCACGACGACCATCGTCTTCCCCTTGGCGTCGGGGCGAGCGGCCACCTTGAGCGCCGCGGCCATTGCCGCTCCGCCGCTGATGCCGCAGATGATGCCTTCTTCCTTCGCGATCCGCCTTCCCATCTCGAACGACTCGTCGTCGGTCACGGTCAGCACTTCGTCGATGATCGAGCGGTCGAGAATGTCGGGGACGAAACCGGCGCCGATGCCCTGAATCTTGTGCCGTCCGGGGGGCTTGCCGGAGAGCACGGCGCTCTCGGTCGGCTCGACGGCGACCGAGTGCAGCGGTTTTTTCTTCTCTTGCTCGAAGTATTTCGAGACGCCGGTGATCGTCCCCCCGGTTCCGACTCCGGAGATCAGGATATCGACCTTGCCGTCGGTGTCGTTCCAGATTTCGGGGCCGGTCGTATGGAAGTGAATCGCCGGATTGGCCGGGTTTTTGAACTGCTGGGGCATGAAATACTCCGGGTTCTTGGCCAGCTCGTCAGCCTTGCCGATCGCGCCGCGCATGCCCTCGGCCCCCGGAGTGAGAATGATCTCGGCGCCGAACGCTTTGAGCACCTGTCGCCGCTCCATCGACATGGTTTCGGGCATCGTCAACGTCAAGGGATAGCCCCTTGCCGCGCACACGAACGCCAGGGCGATGCCCGTGTTGCCGCTGGTCGGCTCGACGACCTTCATGCCGGGCTTGAGCTTGCCGGTTTTCTCGGCGTCCCAGATCATCGCCGCGCCGATCCGGCACTTGACGCTGTAGGCCGGATTGCGGCCTTCGATCTTGGCCAGCACGGTGGCGCCCAACCCTCGCGTGAGGTGGTTGATTTTGACGAGCGGCGTGCGGCCAATCGAATCGGCATTATCTTTGAAAACGGGCATCGCTCATAACTCCTGCGGAGGATGGTAATCCGGAAAACGCACCGGGGTCGGATTTGGTTCTTATTGTTCGCATTATGAAAAAAACCCGGCGAATCGGCAATGCTGAGCGGCATGGGCGTGCGCTATTCTCGGCGCTGACCGCATTTTTGGCACGAGGCCAGGGATTGGCTCACCGCATCAAGTGCGGTCGAGGCGCTTGCGACGATAGGGCTGCGGACCGGCCGCACGGGGCCGCGCCGCGTCAGAGCCGATCATTTGGGCGTCGCGATCGCTGGTCGCGGGCCGCTTGGCGCTCTGCGTCGCCGCCGGGCGCGGCGATCGATCTTTGGCCAACAGCGTCGTTTCGCGCAGGTCCTGCGGCGAATCGACTTCGTCCGAGAGATATTCGACGAAACGCCGGCTGGCGCGATTGAGAATCACCACGCGGCTGGCGGCGCGAGGCTGATGGATGGGCCGGATGATGCACACGATTTCGGCTTCCCCCGCCTGCTCCAGCGCTTCGTCGATGGCTCCCTCGTTCCCCGAGTCGGCATCGACCGTGCCGGGCGCTGCCTTCGGACTGCGCGGCTGCGTTTTTGTCGTGAAAACCTTTTCGCCCGGCTGCGTCGCGCTGGCGACTGGCTGGTCGTTTTTGAGCTCAAGAGCGACGGCTGCCTGTTGTTGATTCTCGCGAGCCGCGCTCCGGCTGTCGGCCAAAAGCGGCACTTTTTCGCCGGGCGTTACGGAACGGTAGAATTGCGGCAACTGGCATCGCTCGAGCAGAGCGTGAACGGCTTTGAGACCCACGTAGAGCCCCTCGTTGTAATGCGAATCGGCCCCCGAGCAGACGCCGATCAGACGGCCGTCTTTGGTGAACAGGCCTCCGCCCGAGCGTCCCTGCGCCGGCAAGCCGCTGACCTCGATGTTGTCGGCGCCAAGATAGCGATTGAGGGCGGTGATTTTCAGCGACTGCACGGTCGGCTTGTCTCCCGCGCTGCACCCGACCGTGACGACGGGCGAGCCCTTGAGAATCTTCGTTTCCGGCGGGGCCACGCGACAGCTCGGCAGAGCATCGACATTAACGATGATTAAGCCCACGTCGTCATCCAGGTCGTGATACAGCCGGCGGCCGACGACGGTTTGCACGCGGCCGCCCGTGAAGTAATCGACCTCGATCGTGGATTGTTTGTCCCAGTTGCGGAAGATATGTCCACAGGTGAGAATCGTCGTCCTGCCCACGCGGCTATCGATTACGGTCCCCGACCCGAAATTCTCACCCTGCGGGTCCTTCACCCGAATGCGCACGCTGGCCGCCAACGGATTGCCCTTTCCGGCAGGTCGCGATTCCTGCTTATCGTCATAATTGCCCCGAGGAATCGCCCCCTCGCTCAAGTCGCGCGGCGGCTCGTCTTTCTTTCCTCCGAAAAACGGCAGCTTGAATCCCGATTTGGCCGGAGCCGACGGCTCTAGTGCCGTGGTTTGCGTCTGGGCGGCCGGTTCTGTTTCGGATCGAGCCTTCAGCCGATTCGAATCGGCGGTTTGTTTGTCCCCGGTCGCAGCGACATCCTGATTTTGCGGAATTCGAGCGCACAGCTTTTTCAGCGCGTCTTCCGAAACCCGGCCTTGAATCCGAGCCTGCTCCTCTCCGTCGATGACGAGAACGAAAGTGGGGATTCGCTCGACGTGAAACTTGCGAGCCAGGTCGCGATGGGCGTCAAAATCGACTCTGCGAATGGGATATCCCAGCCGCTCCAGCCGCGAGACGATCGGGCTCATTTCCTGGCAGGGCCCGCACCAGGTGGCGGTGAAATCGAGCACCACTCCATCCAGATTGCCGCTCCATCCCAACAACGACACAAAAAGAAGCTTGAGCGGAACCATGCGAGGCCTCCATGCCGACGTTGTAAAACTCGTACCGGATGGATTGCAATATTTACAATCGACATCACCCAACTGCACATACCGCACGCTTTTGCGGCGAATCGAGGGGGCGAGCACTTCACGTGCCGCGAGATCGCAAAGCGCTGTGAGCTCGCGCAAATCGTCCGAGGGATGAAGATGCGTTCCGTACGAATGCCCATTCGCGGCTATTCGCGGAAGCGATACCCCACGCCGCGCACCGTTTCGATCTGCTCGGCCCGATCGCCCAGTTTCTGGCGCAGCGATTTGACGTGCACGTCGATCGTGCGTTCGAGCACAAGCGCATCGTCGCCCATGGCGGCTTCCATCAATTCATGCCGACTGAAGGCCCGGCCGGGCTGGCGAACGAGGGCCCATAGCAATCGAAATTCGGTCGGCGTCAAGTTGAGTTCATTCCCATCGACGCCGGCCCGGTGCTGGGCGCGGTCGATTTCGATTCCGCCGGCCGAGACCACGTCTCCATCGGTGGCGGGCGTCTTTTTCCGCCGCAAGAGGGCTTTGATCCGTTGAATCAGGGGTTTGATCTTGAAGGGCTTGGTGACGTAATCGTCGGCTCCCATCTGGAACCCGACGATTTCGTCGACTTCTTCGCTACGGGCGGTGAGCATGATGAGCGGAATGTCGCGGGTCCGCGAGCCTGATTTCAGCACGCGGCAGACTTCCAACCCCTCGATCACCGGCAGCATCAGATCGAGAACGATGAGGTCAGGCAGCGTGGTCTGCGCACGGCGAAGTCCATCCTGCCCGTCGGTGGCCGATTGGATTTCGAATCCTTCTTTGCGGAGGTTGTACGTCAGCACCTCGACGAGGGCCCGCTCATCCTCAATGATCAGGATCGTCGGCTTGGACATGAACTTATTGCTTCCAGAACTCCGCCCGGTGACGAATGATTTCCCCCTCGACGAGGTAGACCACGTCTTCGGCAATGTTGGTGGCATGGTCGGCCACGCGCTCGACGTGGCGCGACGCCGAAAACAATTGCAGCGCCGGCTCGATGAGATCGGGCGACCGCTTCATCATCTGCAAGAGTTCTTCGATGATTTCGCGGTTGAGAGCGTCGACGACGTCGTCTTGCCCGCACACCTCGCGCGCCAGGCGGCTGTCTTGCGCCACGAAGGCGTCGAGCGAGAGGCGCAGCATGTCGAGCGCCGCCTGGGCCATGTGGCTGAGCTTCTCAGGGACCAGAATCTCGGGCGCGCCGGCCAGGCCCGCCGCCCGTTCGGCGATGTTGACCGCCACGTCGGCCACGCGCTCCAGCTCCCAGGCGATCTTCATGACGGCCGCCACGCGCCGGAGATTGTCGGCCACCGGCTGATGCAGTGCCAGAATCTTGAGGCACTCTTCTTCGATGCGCACGTCCCAGCGGTCGATTTCGTCGTCGCGATCGACGATTTCCTGCGAGACGTCGACGTCGGGCCGCCCCAACTCGTCCACCGCCCGGTGCACCACTTCTTCGACGACGGCGCACATCGACATGATGTGCTGGTGGAGTGACTCCAGATCGCGGTTGAGATGAATCGACATTCCGTTCCCTGTCAACCGAAGCGCCCGGTGATGTAGTCTTCGGTCTGTTTTTGCCGGGGACGGGTGAACAACTGCGAAGTCTCGTCCATTTCGACCAGCCGGCCCTGATAGAAGAACGCCGTGAAATCGCTGATTCGAGCGGCTTGCTGCATGTTATGCGTCACAATGACGATGGTGTAACTGCGCTTGAGCTCGAAAATCAAGTCTTCTATGCGGGCCGTCGACGCCGGGTCGAGCGCCGAGGCGGGCTCGTCCATCAAGACGACCTCGGGATTGGTGGCCAGGGCCCGCGCGATGCACAGCCTTTGCTGCTGGCCTCCCGAAAGGTCGAGCGCGCTTTCGCGCAAGCGGTCTTTGACTTCGTGCCAGAGCGCGGCCCGCTCGAGGGCCTGCTCGACCACCGTGTCGAGCGCCGAGCGGCCCCAGACGCCTGCGATCCTGGGCCCGTAGGCAACATTCTCGTAAATCGACTTCGGAAACGGGTTCGATTTCTGAAACACCATTCCCACGCGCTTTCGCAGCGCCACCACATCGATCTGGGGATGATAGATGTCGGTTCCGTCGATGAGCACCTGTCCACTGATGCGGCGACCCTCGATGAGGTCGTTCATGCGGTTGAGGGTCCGCAAGAAGGTGCTCTTTCCGCAGCCGGAAGGTCCGATGAGGGCCGTGACGCACTTTTGCCGCACCAACATCGAAATGTCGAACAGCGCCTGCGTGGTCCCATAATGAAAGCACAAATGTCGGGCTTCGATTTTGGGAGTGGCGGGGACGGGCGCCGGCTCTTGCGCGGTCATGCGTCGTCGCTTGTTCGTCTGAACAATCTCGGAAAACGTTTCGAGCAGGGCGACCATTCCGCCTTCCTGGAAAGGGTATCGGTCGGCGTGGCAAAACAAAAGAGAGTTCGCCGAACGGGTACCACCTTAGCCCTCATTTATGAAGATTTCGTCAAGTGAACCATGAAGAAACGATGAAGACAAGGGCGACGGGGCGAATGAACGCAGTTCGCTCGGTGCCCGGAATTTGCGTAAACCAATCACATCGTCGTCAACTCGACCGAAAACGTGCTGCCTTTTCCCAGGCGGCTCGTGACCCAGACCGACCCTCCCAGAATCTGAACCAGGTGCTTGACGATCGAAAGGCCCAACCCGGTCCCCCCCAGCTCCCGCGACCGGGCGCGATCGACGCGATAAAAACGCTCGAAAATTCTCGTCAAATGAGCTTGCGGTATGCCGATCCCCGTGTCTTCGACATCGATCTGGCAGCGGCGATCGTTCACCCCCCACCGGATCGTGATGCTTCCCCCGGAGTTGGTGTACTTGATGGCGTTGTCGATCAGGTTGTCGAGAATCTGCTCGAGCGCCTCTTCGTCGGCCAGAACGCGAACTCCCTCGGGCGAGGACGTCGCCGTCAGCCGCATCTCTTTGCGCTCGGCGTTTTGCAAGTGACGGTGAATGCACAATTGCACGATTTCATCGAGTGCCACGGGATGCAATGCCGGCTGCCGCTCTTGCGATTCGATGCGCGTCAGCGCCAACAGATCGCGCACGAGTTTATCGAGCCGTTCGGTCTGTTCGTTGACCGTCTGCAGAAATTTGACGCGGTTCTCGACGTCTTCCAGGGCGCCATCCAATAATGTTTCGACGCAGGCCTTGATCGAAGCCAGGGGCGTCTTGAGTTCATGCGACGCATTGGCCACGAATTCCTGCCGCACTTGCTCCAACCGCCGCAACTGAGAGATATCGCTCGCCACGACGATGGCGCCCGCGGCCGTCGGCCCCGGCAGTCCGGCCACGCGCACCGACATCAATCGGGGGACGGGAGATTTCAGCTCCAATTCGCCCCCGACGGGCTGGCTCTGCGACAGTGCCAGCGCGACCCACTGTTGAAGTTGGGGGCTGCGAACCTGTTCCCAAAGCGGGCGGCCGGCCGCCGAGGCCTCTTGAATCGGAAACAATCGGCACGCCGCTTCGTTCACCAACAGCACGCGCTGGTCGCTGTCCACCGCGATGACCCCTTCAACCATGCTGTTGAGCACCGTTCGCAATTGATTGCGGCTGGCTTCCAGATCAGAAACGCGCGATTTGAGATACGCGCGGGTCTTGTCGAGCGACGCGGCGAGGTCTTCGATCTGGTACCCGCTCGCGGGCGAGACACGTTTGTCGAATTCCCCCGCTGACATCTGCCGCACGACGTCGCTGACCGACTTCAGCTTTTCTGAAATGCGACGCGCGCCGAGATAGGCGGCGACGGTCATGGAAAACAGCGCCACCGCGCTGCATCCCGCCAAGCCCCACAGCGCCGCCAGCGGGGGCACGTGAAACGCAAAGATCGAGAGCAAAGCGCCGGCCGCGGCCAGCGGCAGAAAAACAAGTGCGAACGAACCGACCTGGCTCCAATCATTCCGCAAGGAGGGCGACTTGATTTCGGGGTTCAGGTCTGGCATGATACCGATAATGTATATTTGTACACTATTCGACGCGGATGCCATTGTTCCGGCCGGGCCGGGCCACTGCCCCGGTGTACAGGGGAGCGTCTAAGGTTTCGAGATGACAGGGAATCGTGAGAATGCAAAAAGACAGATCGTTCGAGTGGTTTTGAAAGATGGCAGCGTCGTGTGCGATGGCGTCCAACTGGTTTATGCCGAGGCATTTGTGAGTACCTGGAACAGGCTGATTGACCGCACGGAGGCCAGCGCGTACATTCAACCTGTCCTTGAAATGATTCGCAAGCCGACGGGATAATTCGATGCTCAGCACGCTGTTCAGTCTCAGGGGTCGCGTGGCGCTGGTGACCGGGGGGAGCAAAGGCCTGGGAAAAGCCATGGCGCGCGGCTTCGTGGACGCCGGCGCCGAGGTGTTCATCACGAGCCGCCACGCGGAAGAGCTCGCCAACACGGCCGCCGAAATCGCCGGCGAGAATCCCTCGCGAGTCGCCTGGGCCGTCAGCGACCAGACGATTCGCTCTGATGCGGCACGCCTCGTCGACGCAGCCACCCAGCGCTTCGGCCGCATCGACATTCTTGTCAATAACGCGGGGAGCAACTTTCCGCAGAGCATCGATCAGGTTCAGGATGGCGATTGGGATCGAATCATCGAGTTGAATCTCAGCAGTTGTATGGCCCTCTCGCGAGCGGTCGCGCCGCAGATGAAAGAACGGGGCTGGGGACGCATCATCCACATTTCTTCGATTATGGGCCTGGCCTCGAAGACCGGGCGAAACGGCTACTCGGCGACCAAGGCCGGACTATTGGGCCTCGCGCGCGCCAGCGCCCTCGACCTCGGGCGTTTTGGGATCACGGTCAATTGCATCGCGCCGGGTCCCTTCCTCACCGACCTGCCCGGCAAATTGCTGTCGGCCGAAGAGAAAAAAGTGTTTGCCGATCGGACCGCTCTGGGCCGCTGGGGCGAGCCCGTCGAACTGGCCGGTCCGGCGTTGCTCTTGGCCAGCGACGCCGGCAGCTACATTACCGGCACGGTTTTGGTCGTGGATGGGGGGACGCTTTGCAACACGTTTTGATCGGCCGCCATGATCTACCTCGACAATAACGCGACGACCAGGCCTCTTCCTGAAGTCGTGGAGACCATGGCCCGGCACTGGCGCGACAGTTTCGCCAATCCGGGAAGCCGCCATGCCGCCGGTCGCCGCGCGAGGCAAGTGCTCGAAGCGGCGCGCGAGTCGATGGCCGCCATCCTGGGGGCCTACCCGGATGAAGTCATCTTCACCAGCGGCGGCACCGAATCGAACAACATGGCCGTTCTGGGCCTGGCCCGTCACGAAATGCCAACGGGGCTCCCAGGGACCATCGCTCTCACCGCCGGCGAGCATCCGGCCGTGCTCGAGGCGTGCCGTTTCCTCCAAAGCGAGGGTTGGCGCCTGGCAACGTTGCCCGTCGATTCCGAGGGCCTCGTGGTCATTCCCGCCGTTGCCGACGAATCGCTGTGGCGAAATCTCCGGCTGGTCACAGTGATTCTCGCGCACAATGAAACCGGAGTCGTTCAAGACATCGCCCCATTCGCCGAACAATGTCGAGAGCGCAAAGTCGCCTTGCATGTCGATGCCGTTCAGGCGGTCGGCAAGCTGCCCGTCGATTTTCATGCGCTCGGTGTTTCATCCCTCGCGCTGGGCGCGCACAAATTCTATGGGCCGCGCGGGATCGGCGCGCTTCTTTTGCGGCGGGGCGTCAAGCTCGTTCCCTCGTCGTTCGGCGGCCATCAGGAATCGGGGCGGCGTCCGGGAACCGAAGTCGTGCCTCTGATCGCGGGGATGGCGCGGGCCCTCGAGCTCTTCGACGCCGAACAGCAAACGCGAATTGCGCGGACCCGCGAGCTGCGCGATTTGCTCGAAAAGAAGCTGGCCGCGCTGTGCCCTCCGGTGGTTTTGAACGGCTCGCGCGATCGTCGGCTTCCCAATACCCTGAATCTCGCCTTTCCAGGCGCCGATGGCGAGGCGCTTTTGGTGGCGCTCGACCTGGCAGGCATCGCCTGTTCGCTCGGCAGCACCTGCGCCAGCGGATCGGCCGAGCCCGCCCCCGTTTTGCTGGCCATGAATCGCCCGCGAGAAGTCTGGCATTCGTCGGTGCGCTTCAGCGTCGGCATCGAGACGACGGCCGATGAAATCGAGTCCGCCGCCCGGTCGATCGCCGAAATCGTTTGCCGCCTGCGCTCAGCGCGAACCGATTCGAAATGAATCGGTTCCGCTTTCGGCCGGATCGCCGGGCGGCGCCGCAAGGGCGGCCAGCGCTGCGAGGTCGGCGTGCAGCATGCGAAATAATAAGAACGCGGTTGCCAGGCCCGCCACGCCACCCGATGCCAGAATCGCCAGCGCAAAGTGCGCCTTCGAGCCGACCAGCGAAAGAATGGCGACCGACAGCATGGGGACTGATGCCGCCAGCAAGAGGTACAACCAGCTTGCGCGTCCCAGCCGCCCCAGCGCTTGGAAATCTTCACGGGTCATCGTTTCCATCCGCACGAGCGCCGGATAAAAACTGCACACCGACAGGCACGAGATGCCGAGGAAAGGGTAAGCGCCGGCGATCAATCCACACAGCGCGAGAGAAGCGACGAAGTGCAGATAAGCCGAGGCCGGCACAGAACCGACCCCCAGCCGGATTGCCATCGGATAGGCCGGGGCCGCGGCCAGCCACAGCGCAATGCTGATCCAGGCGGCAAAGTGCCCCAGCCGCAAGCAGCGCTGCCTCAGCTTCTGAAGCTCGATTGCCGTCATCGTGGCAATCCGCGGCGCATCGCCCACGGCCCGCGTAACGGGCCGGCTGAGCGCCAGGGCCAGCCCCAGGCCGAGCGGAAAAGCAATGGAATTGATGACGATCTGCGTCGTCCAAAAGACGTCCCGCGCACGATCGAGATGCTCGACGATTTCCAGCGAGTTGTAGAAGTAGTTGAAAACGGCGGCAAGCGCATTGGGCAAAATCGCGGCGACGACAATGCCTACGGTCGGAAACCGCCGGGCGACCCGGCGCCAGTTTCGCGCCGGGGGCGCTAACAATCGTTGCGCCGCCGGTTTGAGACACAGCTCCAGGCTGCGGGCCAGCTCGGCGCCGCTCGCGAAACGCCGCTCTCGATCGGAATCGAGGCACTTGGCGAGAATGCGTTCCAGTCCCGGCGGCCAGCGCCGCGATGCCTGGGCGAGCGATGCGCGGTCGATTCCGGCCTGCCGGCGCGTCACCATTTCGCTCAGCAATTCAGGCCAGTTTCCGATGGCCTCGATATCGGGAAAGGGCCTCGTACCGGTCAAAAGCTCCCACAATAGAACGCCCAGTGAATACAAGTCGCTGCGGCCGTCGAGGCTTTCGGGAAGACGCTCGTGCGCGGGGTTTCCGGCCTCGAGCTGCTCGGGCGACATATAGGCGAGGCTTCCGCCGAAATAGGCGGCCGGCGATGCGCCCGCGAGTTTCGAGCTGAAGCTGATGTTGAAGTCGGCCAGTTTCGGAGAACCATCGGCAGACACCAGCACGTTGGCCGGTTTGATGTCCCGATGCAGCACGCCATGACGATGAGCATAATCGAGCGCGCGGGCCAGTCGCGCGCCCAGCCAGCACACGACCTCGGCCCACGGCGCCTCGGCGAACCGCTCGCGCAAGGGAGCGTCGCTGGGTCTCGATTCGCCGCGCTGCACGAGGGAGTCGTCGACTGCCTCAAACAGCGCCTGGCCGGTGCGCTCGGATTCGGGCGTGCGCCGCACGGACTCGACGACTGCCTGCAGCGTGCCGCCGGCGACGTACTGCATATACAAAAGTCGCAAGCCGCGGTCGGGGAGCAAGCGTTGATCGTAAACGCGCACGATGTGTTCGTGATCGAACTGGGCCAGCGTCTGCGGTTCCTGGCTGCGATCGGCCGAAACTTTCAGAGCCACCAGCCGCTGCATGGATTTCTGCCTGGCCAGGAAGACGCTGGCAAACGCCCCTTTCCCCAATTGAGTGAGCAGATCGAAGTCATCGAGCTGCTCGCCGGGCTGAACTTCGGCCAGCGCCAATGCCGATCGTGGCCCGATCATTGCCGTCGAGACATTCGCCGCGTGCAGCCCCAGCAATCGCGCGAGCTCGCGAGCGCAGCCGGGAAATCGTCGCGCGTACTCTTCCATCGCAACGGCATCTCCCGCCGCCGCGCGAATGTGGTATTCCTCATACACCAGGTCGGGCGGCGGGCGCTCGGCCAACTCCGGAAATTCGCCGAAGTAGTCTTCCAACAGCCTGGGAGTCTTCCGGCGCCAGCGATACTCGAGATCGACTTTAACGAGCTCGATCAATGTCAGCCGGTGGGCCGCCGGTTCGTCGCGCGCCAAAAACTCGCGCAGATTCGGCGGCTGGGCGGCCGATTCCCAGGCCTCGATGAACGCCTCGACCTGCGCCGAGAGGATCGTCCAGGTGCTCGCCGCCTGTTGGGACGATTGGCCAGGCGTCTGCACTTTCTTATTTGTTGGCTGGCCTTGTACCATGTGTCACTGTCAATGTACTGAAGCACGCCAGGATTGTCGCGTGGACCTCTCGAACGCACCGCTGATCGAGCGAATCCGCCGCGGCGACTCGGCCGCGCTGGCAGACTACATTCAGGAAAGGCGTCTGCAACTTCTGGCGTACATCTCGCGCCATCTCGGCGCGGCGCTGCGAGCCAGAATCGAGGCCGACGACGTCTTCCAGGAGCTGACTCTCGAGGCGCTGCGACGAATTGCCGAGCTGCAAAGGACCGAGCGCGACCCATTCGGCTGGCTCTGCGAAATCGCCGAGCAGCGGCTGATCGACGCGCATCGGCGTCTGTTCGGCGCGCAGAAGCGCTCGGCCGATCGGGAAGTGAGTCTGGGCAGCCCGGGCGACGACACCCGGCACTCGCCGCTGGTCAACCTGCTCGTGGCCAGCATGACAACCCCGAGCGAAGCGTTTTCGCGCGACCAGCGGGAAATTGCACTGGCCGAGGCCCTGGCTCGGCTGCCGGAAGAGAGTCGCGAAGCGCTTCGAATGCGGTACGTCGAAGGCCTCGCGACCAAGGAAATCGCCGGCCGGATGGGCAAATCGGACGGGGCCGTTCGCGTGCTGCTGACGCGATCGCTCAACCGCTTGCAATCGGTGATCGAGGGATAGCCGATTTTCCCTGTAACATTTTCAGTCGTTCTGCGCTGTCGCTGATTGTGGGGCAAACAAGTTCACTCAATCAGACAGGAGAACGATCATGAACGCGATGCACACAATCAGGGTTTGGGCGGGATGTTCGATTCTGGTGGCGGTTTGCCAAACCGCGTCATATGCCGGGGGCTTTGGGGCCGGCGGTGCAATTCACACCTCCGGGGGCCCAGGCTTGGGCGTCCACGCCGGCGCGATGCAATCGAACTTCAACAGTCAATTCAAACTGAGCCAGCCGGTGGGCCCTCACATTACGAATCCCGGTTTGAGCACAGTCAAGACGAATTCCTCTCCGCTGAAGACGCCGGCCGGGACGGTCAAGCCCACCGGGACCAGCGCCACTGGAATCAGTTTCCAAAGCAAAGTTTCCACAAAAGTCGGGCCGATTGTAAACACGACGCCAACGAAAAATTCCGGCGGGATTACGTTCAAGGACAAGGCATCCGCGAAAATCGGGCCGATCGGAACGGGAACTCCGTCGAAACCGCCGGCTCCCGGGACCGGCAGCAAACCCGGCAGCGGATCGGGCGCCTCGAAGGTGAAGCACGATCACGATGGGTTCCCGTTCTGGCTCTGGTTCAGCCCTGCCTTTTATGGCAACGGTTTCGGAGGCTGGGGATATGGCAGCGGGTACGGTGGCGCATACGCTGCCGCGCCGGTCTACAACGATATCGTGATCTCGAATCCGGTCCCCGCCGATCAGCCCGCGAGCGCAGCTCCTTCGCAATCGGCGAGTGCCTCGACCTCCCATCAGCGGATCACGCTCAAGCTGGGACAGTCTTACACAATCGCCAACGACAATTTCGGTGAAAATGCCGGGCGATTGTCGCTTCAACTCAATGGCTTGACTCTGCCGCTCCGCGTGGACGACTGGAGCTCCGAACAAGTCTCCTTTACGCTTCCCTCCCTGGGACTTGCCCAGGCCTCCGAAGGAGTCTTTCAAATTGCCAAGGCCGACCACAGCCTGGCTCGAACCGCAGACGTGACGGTCATCGCGGCCGATGCAGCTCAGTGATCCCGAGCGGCATTCTCAGTCAAACAATCAATTCTTGATCTTAAAAGCACTCCGGTTGCCGCGCGGCACCGAGTGCTTTTTTTTTTCAGCTAGATCAATTCTCTGATCGGACTGGCGGCGTCGGGCAAAAGATACTGCGGTCGCCCGGATTGGTCGATGAGCTGAGTCTGCGGATCAATGCCCAACACGTGGAACACCGTCGCCATCAGTTCTCTCGGGTGAATGGGCGTCGACTTGGGAACCTCGGCCTTGGCCGTCGATTCGCCCACGACCTGTCCCATCTTGAGACCGCCGCCGGCCAGGGCCAGCGTGCAGAGCGGTCCCCAATGATCTCGCCCCGCGACCTGGTTGATGCGGGGAGTGCGCCCGAATTCGCCGGTGATCACCAGCAGGATCTTCTCGGACAGGCCGCGCTGCTTGACATCCTCCAGGAACGTCGCCACGACATGATCGAGCGGAGGGCAGGCTTGTCTGAGCTGCGGCTCGATTTTCTCGTGCATGTCCCAACTCTGATAGGAGTTGGCGTAATGCATCGTCACGAATCCCACGCCCGCCTCGCACAGCCGCCGCGCCAGCATCAACCGGTCGCCGAGGTTCGTCCCGGCGGCGTTGTACTTGTCTCGCAGGCGGGGGTCTTCGCGCGTGAGGTCGAACGCTTCTTTCGCCCGACCGAGAATCAGGTCGAAGGCCTGCAGCTCGAACTGATTGAGGCCGGCCATTTGCCCGGTGCGGTCGACAGTCCGGTTCAGTCGATCGACCCGTCCCAGCAGCGAGCGACGATCTCCCAGCCGGTTGAGATCGACATTCACGTTCATGTTGTTGCGGGCTTCTCCGCCCACGTCGAACGGCGCACAAGCAGACCCGAGCCACGTCGGCCCGTCGGCATAAAGGCCGTCGAGGCGAACGTACGTCGGAATTCCCGACTCGGGGTTGTTCGTGCCGCGAACTCTGGCGGCGATGGAACCGAACGACGGTTTGATGGGGGGCATTCCGGCATCGGCCGGCGGATGATCGATGCCCGTCATCACAAAATGCGTGCCCCCCGCGTGCCCCGAATTGCCATGCGCGAATGACCGTATGAACGCCAGTTGATCGGCTTGCTGGGCCATCTTGGGAAATAGCCCGCCGATCTCGATGCCGGGGACGTTGGTTTTGACGTCTCCCACGCAACTGCGGAACTCAACCGGGGCCTCGGAT
>Ga0070735_10003121_pt1 | contig 14635 bp, 10 predicted proteins | sample Coa_R1_FD_66443 | JGI IMG/M metagenome (GOLD analysis project Ga0070735, IMG submission 66443) | Surface soil microbial communities from Centralia Pennsylvania, which are recovering from an underground coalmine fire - Coalmine... | ecosystem: Environmental > Terrestrial > Soil > Unclassified ... | reverse complement strand
AGGGACTTCTCCAGCTTGGCGCGCAGATCGGCCTCGCGGATGATTTCCGCCGCGCCTTTCTTCAAATAAGTGAGTTGTTCGTCTACAGGTGCGAAGTTCGACATGAGAAATGACATTATCGCAGAAGTCAGAATGCAGAAGTCAGAATGCAGAATTGGGAAAATCGATGGCGCGCGGCCGAGATTGTGACATCGGTCACTGCTTCTATTGATCGAACCAACCACGATTCAAAACCATGAAACCAATCTGCGATCTGAAGGCGCGGACCAAGCAATTTGCGCTCGCAATCATTCGCTTATGTCGGACACTCCCGCGGACGGATGAAGCTCGTATCCTGGGAAAACAACTTCTGCGCTCCGGTACTTCAGTCGGCGCAAATTATCGCGCTGCCTGTCGTGCTCGCTCAAAGGCGGAATTTATCGCAAAGCTTGGCATCGTACTCGAGGAGTCGGATGAGACCGTCTTTTGGCTCGAGTTACTTGTGGAAGCAAATGTGGGCAGCAGCGAGAGGGTACAGCCTCTCGTCAAAGAGGCTGATGAACTGACCTCGATATTCGTTACATCCCTCTGCACCGCGAAACATGTTGTTCGCCAAGAGGCTGAATCAAGCGGTGCGCCGTCCTCATCCTGATGCTCGAGGTCTTACTTCTTCATTCTGAATTCTCACTTTTGCCTTCCGGACAAGGCGTCGTCCGGAGACCTCGAAGTTTCCGCCCAGAACGATCCTGATCGCCTCCGTATACGCCAGGTGTTCCTGTTCCAAGATCCGCGCGGCCAGCGAGTGTTCGTCATCTCCATCGAGTACCGGCACCGCCTTCTGCACGATGATCGCTCCGTGATCGAGTTCTTCGTCGACGAAGTGCACGGTGCATCCGGAAACTTTCACGCCGTAGGCGAAGGCTTGCTCCTGCGCTTCGAGTCCGGGGAAGGCCGGCAGCAGCGATGGGTGAATATTCAAAATCCTGTGCGGAAATTGTTGCACGAACCAGGGAGAGAGGAGGCGCATGTAGCCAGCCAGGCAAACCAGATCAACTCCATGCTGCTTGAGCGTGGCGACAACCTCACGATCGTGCTCCTCGCGTGGCTTGCCCTTCGAAGGAATGATCTGCGCATGAAAACCGCGATCGCGCGCCGTTGCAATCCCGGGCGCATCCACTTTATTTGAGATGACCACACCGATGCGCGCGTCGGGAATGCGTCCGGCGTCGATGCTATCGGCAATGGCGACAAAATTCGAACCGCGACCGGAGAGAAGAATGCCAAGGGAGTGCATGATTTCAGATTGTAGATTTCGGATTGCAGATTGGTGTCGCTTCTCGCTGAAAGCCACGTGTCCGGCCAGCCCTGCAACTCTTCAATCCAGATTTTCAATCTGAAGTCTAAAATCTGCAATCTAAAGTCGCTAACCTGAGATCCTAGCTGTAGGAAACTTTCCGCTCACCCTTCACAATGCGCCCGATCGTGTAAGCTTTCTCGCCCACGCGCTCCAGCACCGACTGCGCTTTCTTGAACTTCGCCGACGGCACGACTAGCAGCATGCCGAGGCCCATGTTGAAAGTACGCAGCATTTCATCCTGCGGGACGTTTCCCAGTTGCTGCAGGTGCTCGAAGATCGGGAGAACCGGCCAGGTCCCGAGTTCGATGACGGCCGCCGTCCCGCGGGGCAACACGCGCGGAAGATTCTCAGTAATTCCTCCACCGGTGATGTGCGCCAGAGCAGACACGCATTGGCCGTCGATCAGCTTCTTCAGCGATGGCCAGTAGCTCTTGTGCGTGCGCATCAACTCGTTGCCGACTTTATTCTTCACTTCATTGACGTACGTTTCCGGCGAGTAGCGCGCCACCTCGAACAACAGCTTCCGCGCCAGCGAATATCCGTTGGTGTGCAGGCCGTTCGACGGCAGGCCGAGAATGATGTCGCCAATCTGCACGTCTTTTCCGGTAATGATCTTTTCGCGTTCGACCACGCCGACGATGAATCCGGCCAGGTCATATTCGCCGTCGGGATAGAAGCCCGGCATCTCCGCAGTCTCGCCGCCGATCAGCGCGCAACCGTTGTGCTTGCAGGCGTCGGCGATGCCTTCGACAACCTTCTCGGCAATAGACGGATCGAGCGTGCCCGCCGCGAGATAATCCATAAAGAACAGAGGCGCGGCTCCCTGCACTGCAATGTCGTTGACACAGTGGTTGACGAGATCGGCTCCCACGGTAGAGTGCAGATCCATCTCAAAGGCGATCTTCAGCTTCGTACCCACGCCGTCGACGCTCGACACCAGCACGGGATCGGTGTATTTGGTCTTATCCACGGCAAAAAGCCCGCCAAAGCCGCCAATTTCGCTGAGGACGCCGCGGGTGAAGGTCTTATGAGCCAGGTACTTGATGCGCTGCTTCGTGCGATTGGCGCGGCTGATGTCAACACCGGCGTCGGCGTAGGTGATGGGAGCGGGGCTGGAGGGGGTCTTGGCCAAAAATTTCTTCCGTATTTCGAAATCGTTGCGTGGGGTTCAGTGCCGGATCACAAACAACAGTTGCTAAGGCCGCTCATTGTAGCACGTCTAACAGGGAGTCTCGGAAGACGAGAGGGCAGGCATTCAAATTGCGAACGAATCAAAACGGCGAGCAGTTACACTTCGCCAGCTTCCGCGGGCGCGCACGCCCGTTCGCCACTACCAGGGTCGGACTAGTGCGCGATGAAGTCCGAGAAAAAGTACGCCAGAACTCCGAACAGCGCCAGACCACAAATGCCGTAGCAGGTGAGTACCCAGGCTCCGCGGCCTTCATGATGGCGGATAGCGGCTGTGGTGGTGGAGGACTGCTCGGTCGAGGAAACGACAGGGGCCCGATCTTCCATGCCAAAAACCTCCGACGGAAAGATCGTGGCGCAAGTACATTATGCGTCACGCCTGCCCCGCTTCTGGGCGAGACAGGACTATCTGGGCGTGATTCTACGCCGGATTCAGGCCCTCGGGAGAGAAAAGTGTGATTAGAATCACAGTATTATTATGCAAAACAGTTATCGTAATATGATAATTCGCTGCGGTGCAGGTTGTTCCTCTGAATCTCCTCGCGCCTGCTTTACCCGGGATTGTTCCAATTCTCGCGCCCGTCTACGCGGCGTTTCGTTCGCGCATCTCCACTACATGGGATAATAGAGCGGGTTTATTCTTCCACTTATGCGTAATTGGTGTTTTGCTCTTCTCTGTTCCTGTCTGCTCGCCGCCAGCGCCACTGCCCGGCTATCCGGACAATCCCAATCCAGTTCCAAGCCGTCCGCCAAGAGCTCCACGGTAACGGCGGGGTCCAAAGCCGGGACCGCCGATTCTTCCGCCGCTGAGGCCGCTGCTGCGACCGCAGCGGACAAGATGCACGACTATTCGGAAGAGTCCTACGTCGTCGAGAAGATGCACACGACGTACCGCTTCGAGACCGACGGCACCGGACGCAAGGAAGTCGTCGCCCGCATCCGCGTGCAAAGCGAGGCCGGCGTCCAGCAGTGGGGACAGTTGCAGGTGGGCTACAACTCGGCCAACGAGCGTGTCGAAATTCCTTACGTGCGCGTCTTGAAGAAGGACGGCACGGTCGTAAAGGCTGGCGATGACGCAGTGCAGGATCTTAGCGCTCCCGTTGAACACGAAGCGCCCGTTTACACGGACTACCGGCAGAAGCACATCACCGTGCCTGGCCTGCGCCCGGGTGAAGTTCTGGAGTACGACATGGTCACGGTGATTCACACTCCCCTGGCCGCCGGACAGTTCTGGACCGAATACGAATTCGACAAGAGCAGCATCGTGCTCGACGAAGCCGTCGACGTGAATGTTCCCGGCGGCCGCTCGGTGAAGCTGAAATGCAAGACCGGCATGGATCCGAAAATTACGGAGGGAGACGGCCGGCGAAATTATCACTGGACCAGTTCGCATCTCGAGCGCGAAGACGACGACAAGGCAAAAGACAAAAACAGCGACAAGAAGAAAAAGAAGCATCATCCGGATGACGACCGCCCCGATATCCAGTTGACGACGTTTGAAAGTTGGGAGCAACTCGGCCGCTGGTACGCGAGCCTCGAGAAAGACCGCCGCGGTCCGTCGCCCGAAGTTCGCGCGAAGGCCGAGGAGTTGACTAAGGGCCTAAATACGAATCTGGAAAAGGTCGAGGCCCTCTACGATTTCGTGGCGAAGAACTTTCGCTACGTCAGCCTCTCGCTCGGCGTGGGCCGTTACCAGCCGCATGCGTCCTCCGAAGTGCTCCACAATCAGTACGGCGATTGCAAAGACAAGCACACGCTGCTGGCTTCACTGCTCGAGGCCCTGGGCCTGCACGCGGATTCGGTGTTAATCAACTCCAGTCGAAAACTCGATCCCGATGTTCCGTCGCCCTCGCAGTTTGATCACGTAATTACGATGTTGCCCCTCGAGGTCGACGGGAAAACGGAAGAAGTCTGGATGGATACCACGGCCGAAGTCGCGCCCTTCCGCTTGCTGGCCTATCCGCTGCGCAAGAAGCAGGCGCTGGTGATTCCGCCCGAAGGCGCGCACTCCTCAGTCGCGCCGCATCTGCAGCAGACTCCGGCCGATACTCCGATGCCCAACACCGAACTGGCAGACATCGACGGCAAGATCAACGACATCGGCAAGCTCGAAGCACACGTGCGCTACGAATTTCGTGGCGACGAGGAATTGCTGCTGCGCTCCGTCTTCCGTCGCGTGCCGCAGGCGAACTGGCAGCGCGTGGTCGACAACGTCAACGCGAGTCTTGGCGGCGACATCACCAATCTTAAGGTGAGCGACCCGGCGGCGACGCGCGAACCGTTCACACTCTCGTACGATGTTTCGAAGGTGAACTTCCTCGACTGGTCCAAGAAGAAAACCGACATCACTCTGCCGCTCGTGCAGTTCAGTCTGCCAGAGGTCGATGACGACGACACCGATGCCGACGCCGAGCCTCTGAAGCTTGGCCCCAGGGCCGAGTATTCTTACAAGATCAAGCTGCAGTTGCCGACGAAATATACCGCGCACGCGCCGCTGGCTTTTTCGCTGAAGCGCGACTACGCGGAATATGAGGCGACCTACAAAATTGACAACGGAGTTTTCACTGCAGGCCGCGAACTCACGTTGCGCCAGGATGAACTTCCCGTGGCCCGTGCCGCGGACTACGAATCGTTCCGCCGTGCCGTGGGCGCCGATCTCGCGCAGCAGTTGTCCGTCGAAAGCGCAGTAGCTGGAGCGCCCGTTCCTCCTTCCGACATGAAGGCCGACGATCTCGTCGAGAGCGGCCGGGCTGCCGCGAACAACGGCAATCTCCCGATCGCGATTGCGCTGTTCAAGCGTGCCACCGAAGTCGATCCCAAGAATAAAGTCGCCTGGAACAACCTCGGGCTCGCCTACTTCCAGATGCGCGACGACAATGAAGCGATCGCAGCGTTCCAGAAGCAGCTCGAAGTCAATCCGTACGACGAATTTGCCTACAACTATCTGGGCAGTGTTTACCGCAACGAGCGCAAGTACGACGATGCGGTCAAGGCGTTCAACAAACAGTTGGAGAACAATCCGCTCGATAAGTTCGCCCACGCGAACTTGGGGACGATGTACGCCGAGTGGCACAAATACAACGACGCCGTTCCGGAATTGGAGAAGGCCGCGTCTCTCACTCCCGACAACGCCGAGCTGCAAGTCAGCCTGGGCGACGCATATCTCAACCTTGGGCAGGACGACAAGGCGCTGGCCACGTTCGACCATGCTGTCGAACTTTCCGCGACGCCCCTGGTATGGAACAACATCGCCTACCAGTTGTCACTGAAGAAGACTCATCTCGATCGTGCGCAGCAATACGCCGAGTCGGCGGTGTCGTCGACGGCGGCCGCCTTGCGAAACGTCACCATCGACGGCATCTCGCAGCAGGATTTTGGGCTCGTGTCGTCACTCATCGCCTACTGGGACACGCTGGGCTGGGTGCACTTCGGCGAAGGCGATCTCGAAAAGGCTCAAAAATATGTCGCGGCCGCGTGGAGCCTGGGACATCACGGCGAAGTCGGCGACCATCTCGGACAAATCTACGAGAAGCGCGGAGAAAAAGATCTTGCGTTGAAAACCTACGCACTCTCGATGAACGGGCTGCGTCCGATTCCTGAAACACGCGATCGTCTCGCCGCCCTCGCCGGCGGAGACGCCAAGGCCGACGCCAACGTCGCGCGCTACAAAGATGAATTGCAAAAACTCAACACCATCGACCTGGGAAAGGCCACGCACACTGGCAATGCCGACTTCTTCGTTCTGCTCGACGGCGGCGCCGGTTCGGCAGCGAAGGTCGTGGGCGTGAAATTCATCAGCGGGGACGAAACGCTGAAGTCCTTCACTGACGCGCTTCGCAAGGCCGACTACCATCTCATCTTCCCCGACGACACGCCCGTGAAAGTTCTCCGCCGCGGAACGCTGTCGTGCGCCGTCGACAAAGGCAAATGCGAGTTCACGCTGATTTTGCCGGACGACGTGCGCACGGTGGACTGATAAGCGCAGTGAGCCAACTGAAAGCGGCAATCGCGATCTGTCTCCAAAATAGAGCTACTTCGGACAGGTAGGGTCCACCATGTAGACAGAATCGCAAGATTTCCGCCGCTTGCGCGAGTAGTTGGTGGGAAATTTGACCGCGAGTTGAGGAACGCCGTTCTTAAAGAAGATAAATTCGAGCAGATAGTCTCCGTCGCCTTTTCCTTCGAAACAAAACCTCCGCTCGGTTGTCTTATACGAGGTTCTTGTCCCGGCCTGCGTTGTGCCCTCGTTCTTACGTGTTTCTTCAATAACTTTCTTCGAGTCAAGAACCGTCCTGCCAGCCTTATCTCTCAGTTCTACGGTTATGTCGTCGTCGAGGCCATAGGTTGACGGGGGACCACAGATATCTCCCGCGCACACGTCCACCTTGCCGCAGAGGCATGAAACCTTGTGCCTGGAGTGTTTCAGAGTCGAACAATCTGGTCCGAGGTTCGGCGTTTGGCAGAGCGCAAGAGCGTTAAGCAGGAACAACAGCGTTGAGCTGACGAGGAAACAGTTCACACTAGAGCACTTTACGCCCAATCCGCTCGTGAATCCACGGCTACTGGTGCAAAGGGCCCTTGGACGAATCGTCCCGCCGAAGACCTCCCAGCCTAGGTTACAACGACCCGCACCTCCGCCCGTGCCAAGCCGTCGCCTGCTCATAGGCATGAGCCACGCGCAACACTAAATCCTCCCGCCAGTGCGGCCCCGCGATCTGCAATCCGATCGGCAGTCCGCTCTGCGTGAATCCACAGGGAACTGAGATCGCCGGTATTCCCCACACGTTGAACGGCCGCGTGTTGCGGAGCAACTTCAGTTCGGCTGGGCGCAGGTTGTCAGGATCCGCTCTTAGGTCGGCGATCGACGGCGCGGGCATCGTCGTCGTCGGCGTGACAAGAACATCCACGTCTGCGAACACGGCGCAGATATTCCGGCGCGCCTGCTCCAATTCGCGGCGGCCTTGTATGTACTGGGCTGCGGTGACTGCCTCGCCGTTCCTGATGCGACGAACCGTTTCCGCTTGATACAACTCTGGCGTCTTGCTGATGTTCTCCGCGTGACAAGCGTAAGACTCCGCCATTTGCAGCGTGCGGTCGGTCGGAACATCCAGTTGCACTTCCTTTATCTCAGCCACCAGCGTGTGCATTCCTCGCAGTGCGTGCTCCATGGCGGCGGCAACTTCCGGATCGAGATCGTCAAAGAAATATCCGCGCGGAACGCCCACCCGCAACTTCTTTGCATCTTCCCGTAATGCTCCCACGTAATCCGCGACCGGATGATCCCGCGAAGTAACATCGGCGGCATCGTATCCCGCAATCGCCTGTAGGACGATCGCCGCATCGGCGACGCTCGCGGCCAGCGGTCCAACGTGATCCAGCGAGAACGATAGCGGCATCACTCCACGGCTCGACACGCGCCCGTAAGTTGGCTTCAACCCAACGCACCCGCACAGTGACGCCGGTTCGCGAATCGAGCCTGCCGTATCGGTTCCGATCGCTGCATACGCAAGACCCGCAGCCACCGCGACCGCCGATCCCCCAGACGATCCTCCCACAATGCGCGGTCGGTCCCACGGATTATGCACATCGCCGAAGTAACTGACCAGCGAACTGCCGCCGTAAGCGAATTCGTGCAGATTGTTCTTCCCGACTATCACTGCGCCGGCCTGCCGCAGCCGTCGAACGACTTCCGCATCTTCGGACGGCACGCGCTCGCGATGCAGCGCGCTCGCTGAAGTTGTGCGAACGCCCGCCGTATCGATGAGGTCCTTCAGCGCGACCGGAACGCCGTGCAGCGGCCCGCGCCACTCGCCCCGCAGAATCTCCGCCTCTGCCACGCGCGCCTCAGCCAGCGCCGACTCCGCCGTAACCGTGATGAACGCATTGAGCACGGGATTCAGCTTCTCAATGCGATCAAGGCACGCCCGCGTGACCTCGACCGGAGAAATATCTCTCCGCCGTAAGCGCGGCGCAAGCTCCGTAATTGTTGTGAAAGCAGTCAAACGCGAGCTAATTGTAAAGCAGAGCGAATTTTCCCTGTACCTCCGGGACTTCTGCGATTTCTCTCTGCCCCGATGCTTCGCACCAATATCTATATGCTTCACGCCAATGCAAAAGTCCTATAATCGAGGGTCGGCCAAGTGGGTGGTGGGGAGAAAAAATCATGGCAGAGATGACGATCGCGCCGGTTGCGACGCACGGCTTCTTCGTGGACGGCCATTGGAGAGAAGATGGCGACGTCGTCGAGATTCATGCACCGTATGACGGGAGCCTGATCGCTCGCGTGGTGCAGGGAAGGCGCGAACACGCCGAAGCCGCCATTGCCGCCGCCGTCAAGGCATTCGGAACCACGCGGCGCCTACCGGCATTCGAGCGCCAGCGCGTTCTGCGACGGATTTCCGCCTCCATGGCCGAGCGCAAGGAAGAATTCGCGCGCACTCTCGCACAGGAAGCCGGTAAGCCGATCAAGGGCGCGCGCACCGAAGTCGAGCGCGCCATCTTCACTTTCAACGTCGCCGCCGAAGAGAGCACGCGCATCTACGGCGAGGTTCTTCCTCTCGACTGGCAGGAATTTACCGCCGGCCGCTGGGGCATCATTCGCCGTTTTCCCCTCGGGCCGGTCGCCGGCATCACGCCGTTCAATTTTCCGATCAACCTGGTCGCGCACAAAGTTGCCCCGGCAATCGCTGCCGGCTGTCCCATGGTGCTGAAGCCTGCGCCACAAACGCCGCTCTGCTCGCTGCTTCTGGCCGAGTGCGTGCAGCAGGCGGGCTGGCCTGATGGCGGACTCAACGTCATCCCGCTCTCCAACGAAGACGCGGGCCTGCTGGTCAGCGACGATCGCATCAAACTCATCAGCTTCACCGGCAGTGTGCCTGTCGGATGGGACATCAAGCGCCGCGCTGGGAAAAAGAAAGTTGTCCTCGAGCTGGGTGGCAACGCCGCGGTCATTGTCCACAGCGATGCCGACCTGTCCTATGCTGTCGATCGCTGTGTTACGGGTGGTTTTGCCTATGCCGGCCAGACTTGCATTTCCGTGCAGCGCATTTTCGTGGAGCACTCCGTCTACGGAAGATTCGCCGACCTGCTGGTGGAAGGCGTAAAGAAGCTGAAGATGGGCGATCCGCTTGAGGAATCCACGGACGTTGGCCCGCTCATTCGCGAAAGCGATGCGGCCCGCACCGCGACCTGGATCGAAGAAGCCGTTCGCGCGGGAGCGCGCCTGCTCTGCGGCGGCGGCCGTAAGGGTCTTTTCGTCGAACCGACCGTGCTCACCGGCACCAAGCCCGACATGAAAGTGAATTGCCAGGAGATATTTGGCCCCGTGGTCACGGTCGAGCCCTACAAAGATTTCGACGACGCGCTGCGCAAAGTAAATAACTCCGCCTACGGAATGCAGGCCGGCGTCTTCACCCGCGATGCGAAGCTACTCTTCCAGGCCTACGAGGAACTTGAAGTCGGGGGCGTGATCGCCGGCGACGTTCCGTCGTTCCGCATCGATCACATGCCCTACGGTGGCGTCAAAGATTCGGGTCTGGGCCGCGAAGGCCTGCGTTACGCAATCGAAGAGATGACGGAGCCGAAATTACTGGTCATGAATCTTCGGTAGCTTGCGATGCACACCGACCCTTGGACATTCGATGCCGTTATTGAGTCGGAGGGACGTTGAAAATTTCAACATTTCCACCGCAAACACGGACTTCGAATATTTTTTCTGCATTGAATTCTAAAAACGCGCGACAAACTTCTGTGAAATATTTATAATTTCCAGTTTCACAGCCAACTTGGAAAGCCAGTGGGTGGTTTTCTTTTCGCCGTATCTAATTAACCGAACCGAATAGCGGACGAGCCGCCGGGTCTCTTCAGCAAGTCTCATAAGAGAATGTCGCAGATCTTTCATCGCAGTACGAATACATTGTCGCGCGCCACTATTTTTGGCGCGGTCTTTGTAATCGCTGCGCTGTCCTGGATGGCGATGGAGGTCCAGCGTTCGCCCTACGTGACCTACGCCGGAGTACGCAAGCCGCAACCGGTCCCGTTCAGCCATCAGCACCACGTGAGCGGACTCGGCATCGATTGCCGCTACTGTCACACTTCAGTTGAAACCTCGAGCTTCGCCGGCATTCCGCCGACCAAGACGTGCATGAATTGTCATTCGCAGATCTGGACCAACGCAAAACTGCTTGAGCCCGTCCGTGCCAGCTACAAAACAGGCGAGTCGCTGCAGTGGACGCGCGTCAACCAGCTTCCCGACTTCGTTTATTTCAATCACAGCATTCATATCAATAAGGGTGTTGGCTGCAACACCTGCCACGGCCCCGTCGACCAGATGCCGCTGATGTATCAGCAGGAAAGTCTGCAAATGGAGTGGTGCCTGAGCTGCCATCGCGCTCCGGAAAAAGTTTTGCGCCCGCGCAGCGAGGTGTTCAACATGCGCTACCAGCAGCCCACGGGCTCGAACCCGGTGGTCGTCGACGGCCAGAGCTTTACCGATCAAGCGGAGTTAGGCGCCGCGCTGTTGAAGAAATACAACGTGCGCAACGTGAAAGACATTACGACCTGCAGCACGTGCCATCGATAGATTTTTGTGGAAGAGCCCGGCTTTAGCCGGGTGTTAACAGTTGAGTTTGGAATGGGCTTTAGCCCTGGGGTCAGAACGACAAGTCCAGCCGCGGAGCGGCGAAAGATTGCAGCCCTCGGCGCAAGCCGTGGGTAGGGAACAAAAAGGTAACAGCCCCGAAAGGGGCGAAAGAAACGTACTCCGTAACGCATGACGAACGACGAGAAAAATATCGACGGTCTGGTCCAGATCAAGAAGCGCGAAGATGTCTGTCCTTCGAAGAAACTTGACCTGACCGAGGTCCGCGAAAAGATCGACTTCGCCACGGCGCACGACGCTGCCAAAAAGACTGGCCCGGAATACTGGCGCTCGCTCGAAGAACTCGCCGGCAGCGAAGATTTCCAGGAAGCCCTGCACCGCGAATTTCCCAAAGGCGCCTCCGAATGGCTCGACACTGTTTCGCGCCGCGGATTCCTGAAAGTTATGGGCGCATCGCTTGGCCTCGCCGGCATGACCGGATGCGTGCGTCTGCCGCTCGAGCCCATTGTCCCGTACGTTCGCCAGCCCGAAGGCGTTATCCCCGGGCGTCCGATGTTCTATGCATCCGCCGTCACGCTGGGCGGATATGCCAGTCCGGTGCTGGTCGAAAGTCATCTCGGGCGTCCCACGAAGATCGAAGGCAACGACATGCACCCTGCCTCGCGGGGCGGCACCGACATTTTCACGCAAGCATCGCTCCTTGGTCTTTACGATCCTGACCGTTCGCAGAGCGTGATGTCGATGGGCGACCAGCGCTCGTGGCAGGCGTTCCTCGGCGCCGTCCGCGGCCCGCTGAGCGCGCAGAAGGCGCTCAAGGGCGCGGGCATTCGCATTCTCACGCCGACAATTTCGTCGCCCACTCTCGCCGACCAACTACGCAATTTCCTGAAGATTTATCCCGACGCCAAGTGGCACGTCTACGAACCGGTCAATCGCGACAACGTTCTCGAAGGCGCGAAGATGGCCTTCGGACAGCCGGTCGAGACGCGTTACGATTTTTCGAAGGCCGACGTCATCGTCTCGCTCGACGCCGACTTCCTCTACGCCGGATTCCCCGGCAACACCCGCTACATCCGCGACTTCGCCAGCCGCCGCAATCCCGACAGCGGCAATATGAATCGCCTGTATGTCATCGAAAGCACGCCGACGTCAACGGGGGCGAAGGCGGATCATCGGATTCCGGTGAGGGCGGTGGATGTCGAGAGGATCGCGTCGCTTCTCGTCGCGGGCGGGCACCCGCTGCGAGAGATAGGGCCCCAGAATAGCGGTCTACCGGACAGCATTCACAAGTTCATGGTCGCTGTCGAAGAGCAGCTTGAGACTTCTGGTCGGGACCGTGGAACGACGCTGGTCATTCCTGGCGAGCATCAGTCCCCAATTGTTCACTTGGTTGCCCATCTGTTAAACGAGGGGCTTGGCAATGTCGGCAAGACCGTTTTCTACTCCGACCCAGTCGACGCGAACCCGATCAATCAAACCGACTCAATCAAAGAACTCGTCGGTGACATGAACGCCGGCAAGGTCGACCTGCTCGTGATTCTCGGCGGTAATCCTGCCTACGACGCGCCCGCCGACCTGAATTTCGCCGACGCCCTAAAGAGCAACAAGGTTCCGCTCCGCGTCCACTACGGGCTCTATCAAAACGAAACTGCCGAACTTTGCCAGTGGCACGTCCCAGCAACACACGAACTTGAATCATGGGGCGATGCTCGCGCCTACGACGGAACAGTCAGCATCATTCAGCCGCTGATCGCGCCACTCTACAACGGCAAGAGCGCACTGGAATTCGTCGCGCTGCTTTCCGGTCAAGCCGATGCGACCGGATACGACCTGACGCGCGCATACTGGCAGAAACAACACACCGGCGCAGACTTCGAGCAATTCTGGCGCAAGTCCCTGCACGACGGATGGATCGAAGGCACGACGTTTGCGGCGAAGCAAGTTCCGCTCTCTCGCCAGCAGTTTTCCGAGCTAGATGTAAAGCCCGCCGATCCCAACTCCATCGAGCTCAATATCCGCCGCGACTCCACCATCTACGACGGACAATTCGCCAACAACGGCTGGCTGCAGGAACTCCCCAAGCCGATGACTAAGCTCACCTGGGACAACGCCATCCTCATCGGCCCGAAGATGGCGGACCGGCTTGGCATCAAGACTGAAGACGTCGCCGAACTCGAACTGAACGGCAAAAAAGTCACCGGCCCAGTCTGGATTCAGGCCGGGCATCCCGACAACTCCGTCACCGTCACGCTCGGCTACGGACGTAAGCGCGCAGGCCGCGTCGGCACCGCGCAGGGCTTCGACGCCTACGCGCTCCGCACCAGCGCCGCCCCATGGATCGCTTCTGGGGTCACGATAAAAAGGACTGGAGACACCTACAAACTCGCCTCCACGCAGGGCTACCAGTCAATGGACACGCCCGACGGCGGCCATCGTCCCCAGGTCCGCGAAACCACGCTCGAGGAATATCGCAAAGAGCCCGACTTCGCGAAGGAAGAAGAAGTCCCCAAAGATCTCACCCTCTACAAGCCTTATCCCTACGACAAGGAAGACTACGCGTGGGGCATGACGATCGACCTGAACTCCTGCGTGGGCTGCAACAACTGCATGCTGGCCTGCCAGTCGGAGAACAACATCGCCGTCGTCGGCAAAGAACAGACCGTTCTGGGCCGGCACATGCACTGGATTCGCGTCGATGCCTACTACCAGGGCGACCGCGACAATCCCCGCGCATTCTTCCAGCCCGTGCCCTGCATGCAGTGCGAGAACGCGCCCTGCGAAGTGGTTTGCCCCGTCGGCGCCACGAACCACACCACGGAAGGCCTGAACGACATGGTCTACAACCGCTGCGTGGGCACGCGGTACTGTTCGAATAACTGTCCTTATAAGGTGCGCCGCTTCAACTTCCTGCTCTTCCAGGACTGGGAGACGCCGCAATACAAGATGATGCGCAATCCCGACGTCAGCGTGCGCAGTCGCGGCGTGATGGAAAAGTGTACGTACTGCGTGCAGCGCATCAACGAGCGCCGCATCGACGCCGAGAAAGAAGACCGCAAGATCAACGATATCGAACTTCAGACCGCTTGCCAGCAGTCATGTCCCGCAGGCGCGATCGTCTTCGGCAACATCAACGATCCGAACAGCAAAGTTTCGAAGCTAAAAGCGCAGTCAAGAAATTACAGCCTGCTGGGCGAGTTGAACACGCGCCCACGCACAACCTACTTAGCAGAAGTCCGCAACCCGAACCCGGAGTTGGAGAAGTAGCAAGCAGCGCCTAAAGGCGCGTTTGAAAGGATGAACCTGACGCTATGCCTAAAGGCATAGCCTGATACGAATCAAAAACGGATAAGAATCAAAACCTGATAAGAATCAAAACCTGATACGAATCGAAAACTGATACGAATCAGAATCTGGTTTTAGTCGGATCGTTCGTCTAGCGTTAGGTTCGTATCAGGGCGCGGCTTTAGCCGCGCCGTTAAGAGCAGATTGAAAGAAGGGCTTTAGCCCCTGAG
>Ga0070735_10003120_pt1 | contig 14640 bp, 13 predicted proteins | sample Coa_R1_FD_66443 | JGI IMG/M metagenome (GOLD analysis project Ga0070735, IMG submission 66443) | Surface soil microbial communities from Centralia Pennsylvania, which are recovering from an underground coalmine fire - Coalmine... | ecosystem: Environmental > Terrestrial > Soil > Unclassified ... | reverse complement strand
GCCTCCCATACCCAAAGCGCGCCATTCGAGTAGTATAACCCAATGTGTCTGTGCTGATACTCAGCGCATTGGTGCTGTTGGTGCAGCGACTGACCAGCACCGGGTTCGACCCGAACGCCGCGTCTCCTCAGGTCTCACGGCCGCACCGGCTGCCCGGATGAGGGATGACGCTGCAATCGTTTGCGGTGCCATCGGGGATCGACACCACCAAGGCGAACGTCGCCCGCGTCTACGACTACTGGCTGGGCGGCCATCACAACTTCCAGGCCGACCGCGACCTGGCCCGCACGATCATCGCCCTGGACCCGAACATCCGCACCACCATGCGCGCCAACCGCGCCTTCCTCGGCCGCGTGGTGCGCTTCCTCGCCGGCCAGGCCGGCATCCGCCAGTTCCTAGACATCGGCTCCGGCATCCCCACCCAGAACGCCATTCACCAGGTCGCCCAGGACACCGCCCCAGGATCACGGGTCGTCTACGTGGACAACGACGAAGTCGCCGTCGCCCACAGCCGCCTCCTGCTGGAGGGCAACCCCGACGCCGCCGTCATCCAGGGCGACCTCCGGGAACCGGCCAAGATCCTCGCCGACCCGGGAACCCAGCTGATCCTCGACCTCACCCAGCCCGTCGCCGTGTTCCTGGTCGCCGTCCTGCACTTCATCCCCGACAGTGATCAACCCGCGGACATCATCGCCACCCTGCGCGACGCCCTCGCCCCCGGCAGCTACCTCGTCATCTGCCACGCCTGCCGAGACGAGCAGCCCACCCTGGCCACCTCGTTCGAGACCGTCTACAACAGCCGCGTCACCGCCCAGCTGAACATGCGCACCCGCGCCGAGATCGCCCGCCTGTGCGACGGCTTCACCCTCCTGGACCCCGGCCTGGTCTGGATTCCCCAATGGCGCCCCGACTCCCCGGCCGACGTCCCCGAGGACCCCTCCAAGTACTGGGCCCTAGTCGGCGTCGCCCGCTACGACGGTGCCCCGCCCTCCGCCTGACCGGTCCGGCGCACCACGGCCCGTTCGGAAAGATCAAATTCTTTTGACCGAACGGTCCGTGGCTCAACCCGTCCAGGATCCGGAAAGGCAAGCCCTGCTCGGTGTCGCCCTGGGATCGCTACGCTGACGGCGTGGCATCGAAGAAGCGGCGTTCCGGGAAGCCCAGAGCGCCCCGCCAGGGGATCAGCGGCAACCCGCAGCGGCGGGCCGGGCAACTGGCCCAGCGGCGGCCGGGCAGACCGGACGATCTCTCGCTGCTGGACATGGCCTACGCTCTGGCCGGCGGGGCGGAACCCCACCCCTGGTGGCGCGAGTCCTATCGGCGGATTCTCGCCGCTGCCCGCGCCGTTGCCTGGCCGTCCCGCCTCGTTGACCTGGAGACGCAGGCCTGCCAGCTCGTGGGTGACGAATTCTACGAGCGGCTCAACTCAGGGCTGGCCGGACTGCACCCGTCCCAGTGGCTGCGCACGCTGGCCGAGCATACCGGGGCGGCGCTGCAGGCGTCGGTGGCCGCCGGCGCCGATGACTGGCCGCAGCTATGGGCGCTGCTGTGCGGACTGGCGCTGACGGCACCGCCCGGCGACGCCGAGAGCGAGACCGCGAAGCTGGCCCGCGCGACCTTCCCCGACATCCAGGACCCATACGTGACCGCGCTGGCCGAAGCGGGCCAGGCCGCCAAGCTGCTGGCCGATCGCGGGCTGTTTCCCGGTGCCGGGCCCCCGGCCGATGGCTGCCGGGTAGCCGGGAACCCCCTGATCGCGCGCGACGCGTACGGCAGCCGGTTCCTGCTCGTGGCCCCGTTCGGCTACGACCATGAGTCGACGGACCACTGGTACGCCTGGGACATCGACTCGTGCTGGCTCCTCACCGTCCTGAGGGCCGGGGTGTTCGAGTCGGCACAGGACGCGCTGGCCGAGTGGCAGCACGCCGTCGGACCCGCCGCCGGGACGGAGCTGTCACCAGGGACGCGCGAGACGGCCGCCCGGCTGCTGGCACCCTGCCTGCGGACCGGGCCGATGTCGGACATTCTGGAGGGAAGCGAGCCTCGGCAGCTCATCCGGGAGTACTACCGGCTCCGCCGCCGCGCCCGCATCCTCGCCGGATCCGCCGCCAGCACCGCGGCCTCCTCCGCTGCCGCCGACCCCGGCAAGGCGCTCGAGACGTTCCTCGGCTGGTATGCGGCACGGCATGACGATGTTCCGCAGGACCTGACCGACGTTGTGGGCCTGATCCTCTACGAGTGGGGACCGGGGACGCACCCCGAAGACACGCGCTACGCCTGCTCACCGCACCGGATCGAGATGGCGGCGCGCCTGATCCGTGACGGCTACTACTCCGACCACGCTAACGCGGCGCTCCGCCTGCTGCCGGAGTGGACCCAGTGGTGCATCGAGCAGACCGGCCTCACCGGCGACTTCGCGGCCCGCTCCCGCGCCGCCGCGCTCACCGAGGCCGCGTCACTCGTCGACGACGAGGCCCGCGATCCGGCCGCCAGCCAGGACGAGCCGCGGTTCCGCCGCCACGAGTAAACGGCCTGGCCGGGCCCGTCCAGGGGCAATTCACATTCTTTTCCGAACGAACGGTGGTGCTTGCCCCAGGGATTCGGGTTAACCGGTCAGGCCGGGCTCCCGGCGATCTCCGGGAGGGAGTCGTCCCGGGAGACGAACAGCGCCCGCGCACCCCTTGGACAGATGATCCGCGAGCCGGCCCGCTTAGCAGGTCGCCGAGGTGGAGCACCGCAGCGTACAGCAGACGGTCCTGGTCGCGATCGAAGAGTACCTGTCGATGCGAGAGACCGCCGAGATCCTCGCCGATCCGTCAGCGCTCCGAGGCCTGGCCGAAGCCAGGGAGTCTGAGCAGTCCGGCGACGTGGTCTACGGCGCCGAAGCGGCGCGCGCGCTTCTGGCTGAGCGCAAGAGGTGAGCTCCGGGCCTTACGAGCTTGGAATGACCCGTCCGGCCCGGCGCGCGATCTCGGAGTTGCTCGCGGCGGACGTAGCCGCTGCCGCTGTTGAATTCATCACCGGACCGCTCCTGGAGGCGCCTTACCGGGTCGGCAGACCGCTCCGGGACACCCTGTCCGGCTTCCACAGCGCCCGGCTCGGTACTCAGTGGCGCGTGCTGTACCGGATCGGCGAATCAAAGCATGCGGTCATCGTTCAGGACATCCAGCACCGCTCGTCCGCCTACCGTCGCCGGTAGGCCCGTGGCCGCCACAAGATCGGAATTACTCACGCTCTTCCCACGCGCGGCACAGGGCGTTGGCCAGGGTCATCTGGTGCGGTGTCCGGCAGGGCACCCGGATGAGGTCAGGGCTGGCCACGATGATCGCCATCGCCCTGGCCCGCGAGGTCGCCACGTTCAGCCGGTGCCCGTCGTAGAGGAAGTCCAGGCCGCGCGGCGCCTCGTCGGCCGACGAGGTGGCCATCGAGTAGATCACCACCGGGGCCTCGCGGCCCTGGAATCTGTCCACGGTGCCGACCCGGAACCCGGTCAGGCCGCGGGCCGCCAGCACGTCCTGGATGGCCCTGATTTGCGCGTTGTAGGGGGTCACGATCAGGATGCCGTCGCGGCCGACCGGCCGCACCGCGTCGTCCCGGTCCCGCCATGAGCAGCCCGCGAGCATCTCCGCGAGCCGTGCCACCTCGCTGGCCTCCTCCGGCGACGCGTTTGTGTTGCCCTCGTGCGGCACCTCCACCACGCGCAGGCCCGACCCGGAGAACGGCCCCTCGCCCAGGATCTCCTGCCGCCCTAGGCCGTCGGCTCCGTGCAACTTGCCGTCATAGAAGACCTCGGATGTGTACCGGCACAGGTCCGGATGCATCCGGTAGGTCCGGTCCAGCAGCAGCCCGGCGCCCTCGGGCATCGTCGCCCGCTCGCCCAGGATGTGGCCAAGGGCCGAGACTCCCGCGCCTGGCGGGTGAGTGGCCTGACTCGGCTGGGCGAGTTGCTGCGGGTCGCCGAGCAGCACTAGGTTCCGGGCCGCGCCGCTGATGGCTAGGACGTTGGCCAGCGACAGCTGCCCCGCCTCGTCCACGAACAGGGTGTCCACGCTGGCTGCCAGGCCGGGCCGCGCCCACAGCCAGGCCGTGCCCGCGGCCACGTCGAGCTCGTCGTCGCGCAGCGCCCGCTCCAGCCGCTCGTTCGTCATCCCAGTGGCCGAATCATGCAGGAACGGGTTGTCCCGGTCTGCCCGCTGGCCGATCCGCAACCCGACGCCCCGCGCGCTCGCGCGCCCGCACAGGGTGTCGATCAGCTGGTTGATGACCGCGTGCGACCACCCGGTGATGCCGACCGTGCGGCCCTGCGCGACCAGCGCGAGGATCTGCTCGGCGCCCGTATAGGTTTTCCCGGTCCCCGGCGGCCCTTGCAGCGGCAGGTACGACTGGTGGAGCGAGGCCGCCAGCCGGACCGCCGCCCTGACCACCGTCTCGCCGTCGGCCCGCAATGGGCCCGCCGCGGGCGGCCGCCGAAGCAGCAGCGCGGTGGCCGCGTCCCCGCAGTCGAGGCCGTCTCGTGCTACCCGGTCACCGAGACCCCTGAGCCGTTCCCGCAGCTGCGTTGTGTCCATCACGTTGATTTCAATCAGGGCCGCAGGCAACGAGCCATCGTAGGTACTGACGATTTTCAGCTCGATCGTCCCGGCCGCATCGTCCACCGCCCAGACCGTCCAGGTCTTGTCGGTCTGGGAGTCGTACGCCGTATCTCCGGCCGAGAACTTATGTTCCTGCGGCGGGAACGAGAAGCGCCGCACCACCGACCGGTTGACTCGGTCCACGATCTCGCCGCCGCGGAGCCCGCCGAGCGCGTCCGGCTCGCCGATCAGTTCCGCGGGGCTCAGCGTGCGGAGGTAGAAGTACCGCCACCAGGCGGGCTTGGCCTCCCGTCGGTGCCAGTCGATCAGCTCGGCCAGCAGTGCCCGCGCCCGCTGCTCCTCGGTGCGCTCGCTGGCTTCGGCCGGGACGCCGTCCAGCAGCGCGGACCTGATCCGGGTGACTTCCGGGTCCTCCGGCGCCCGCTCCGGCTCTGCTGGGGCGACCGGGCGCGGCAGCTGTTCGCCGGTCCGTTCGGCCAAATCAAGGCGCCGGTCCTCCAGCCAGTCCCGCAAGGCCAGTGTCGCCCGGCAGTCGTCCTCGTTGTACCCGGCCACCGTCTGCCGCCCGGCGTCGCCCGCGGCCGTCCCGTCTTCCAGCGCCGCCTCGAACGCGATCAGGCTGGCCGTCGCCTCACGCAGGTCCACCTGCCGCTCGTACCCGCACAGCGGCTCGAGCCGCTTGATCGAGTAGCTCTCCACCCCGGCCTGCACGCCCTGCCGGATGACCCGGTACAGGTCCACGAACACCCCGAGCCGGAACAGGTCGTCCACCTCGTCCTCGCGGGTGGCGAATCGCCCCATTAGCCGGCCCACCGCCTCCTGGCGCGTCCCGTGCAGCTCGGTGAGATGGTCCACCGACGTCGGCTCGTAGTGGTTGTAGTGATACACGTGCAGCCCCGGGAACACGGCGCGGCGCTTGGTGATGAAGTCGATGAGCTCCTCGAACGCGCGCTTCTCGCCCTGCCGGTCGAAGGCCCAAAAGGCCGTGTACCGCGGCCGGCCCGTCTCGTCGAGGTCGGCCGTGTCCACGACCCCGAACAGGTACTGCAGCCCGAACTCCCGGCTGTCCTCGGAGTAGTACCGGGCGCCTTCGATGTCGAAGAACAGGTCACCGGTAACCGGCTCCGGCACCGCGAGGAGCCCGCGATTCGGGATCAGGGTCCCGCCGGCGTCCCGCTCCGGCTCCAGCAGCCTGAACCGGATGGTGCCGTCGTCCTCGCTGGCCACCTGCAGCCGGGCCTGAGTCTGCGAGCGCTCCAGAGAATCCCGGCTCACCCGGTTCAGCCGGGGGAGTTCGGCCAGTCCCGCGAACCCGCGCCGCGTGGCGATCCCGGCCGCCTTCAGCGCCCGCCGCTGCCCCGTCGTCATCCCCGCGATCAGGGACAGGTCGTCGTCAACCCGTCGCCGCCCGGCGCACAGCTCGCTCCACCGGCAGATGGCGCAGTGCTCGACCGGCTCGGGGTACAAGTCGGCCGGCGGCCCCGCACCGAGAACCTCTTCCAGCCGTCGCCGCGTCTGCCGCTCATACGCGGCAAAGTCCTTCACCTTGAACGGGACGAACTCCCCGTTGCCCAGCGCCAGGTGCATCCAGCGCGGCTCGGTCCCCTGCAGTTCGGCCAGCAGCCGCGAGTAGAACGCGGTCTGCAGAACGGCCCGCGCCTTCGCCGTCCGGGCCAGCTTGGCGTCCACGACCTCGTAATGCCGCCCGCCCGGCCGCGGCTCCTCGTCCGGAACCGCCAGCAGATCCGCCCTCACCAGGAAATCCGGCCGCCCGAACAGCGCGCCGCCGTTCCCCGTCAGCGTCCCCTGGTAGATCACTCCGGCCCCACCCCGGACGGCCGCCGCCGTCGCCCCAACCGGGTCCCCGGCCCCGCTGAGATCCGTCACCTCCCACCCGTCCGCCCGGAACCCCTCGAGCACCCCGCGCTCGTGTTCCTCCCCGCGCCGCACCAGCTCCTCGAACCCGAGGTCGCGGGGGTGCGGCGGCCGCAGCGTCCGCCGCGCCGCCCGCAGATCCAGCTGGGTCAGCTCCTGGCACGCCAGGAAGTTCGCGACATCGCTCGCCGCCACCCGCACCCGGCCCTCAACGATCTTCATCGGTCCCTCCCCGCACCACCCCAGGCCAGCGTGGCGGCAAAGCCCCGACGCCGTCGCCCCTTCCGTGAATTTCGGGACCGAACGAGCCAACGTCACCGCCCCCGGCCACGTCCTTCCGAGCCCCCGCGGCCGCGACCTTAAGCCCGCCGTCCGCGCCAGCGCCGAGCGCGACCTCGTGGCCCTTTGACCTACCGGGAACGGCAGCGGCTGGCCGACATCCGGGCAGCGATCAATGCCACCCGCTCCCACCGGGGTGTCTCAGGCGTGTGCCGTGATGTAGCCGATCACTGTGTCTGCGTCGCTGCTCTCCGCGTAGAGGTCGGAGTCGGGGTCGTCTTCGGCGACGCGCCATAGTCCGTGCTTCTTGTCCCACCAGGCGGACCACCGCGGATGGTCCGCGAGAAAGCAGGAGACCCGCGAGGCGTCGCCGGGCGGCGGAAGGACGGCCATCGCGTGGCTCACCCGCCCAAAGTGGCCCAGGCGGTGCGCCCGCGGGCGTCCCCGTCCACGCCCCAGTTCCCCGGCCCGGCGATCGCGGTCACCACATCGAGTCCGTGCGGGCGGCTATCGTCACGCGGCCCGTCGCGCCACGGCCCTCCGGCGTCCTCCACCTCGATCCGGACGTGGTCCTGGCTGATCTCGACGCGCAGGGTGAACGCGCCGCCGCCGCGAGAGGCGCTGTGCAGGACAGAGTTGGCAGCGAACTCCGACGCGATCAAGATCGCCTCGTCGGCCCGCGGGCCGCTACCCAGCCATCCGGCCAGCGCAGCCCGCGCGTGCCTGACCTGCTCGGGTTCGGCGGGATAGGTCTCGGTGTGACGGCGGACGCTCGCCGCCGCGGCTGTCGTGGTCACTGTTCCTCTCCCGGTGGCCCGATTTGTGTTTCACAGCCTGTCGCGCGAGGACTACCGTTGGGAACAAGATCGGCCCGGATGCCCACCATTTGCCGGCCCGGGGTCGCCTTCCTGGAAAGGATGCCGATCAGATGCCGAACGATGCCGACCGTGCCGGGACACCCGCAGGCGTGTTCGGCGCCGAGCTGCGCTACTACCGCACCCGCGCGGGCCTGTCCCAGAAGGACCTGGCCTCTCGGGCGAACGTCTCGCACGACGTCATCAGCAAGATCGAGACGGGTGAGCGGCCGCCCGCCGAGGACTTCCCGCCCCGCCTCGACGCCGTACCCGACCTGGACACCCGCGGCGCCCTGACTCGCCTGTGGGACCACCTGAAGAAAGGCCAGAAGCAGCGCTTGCACGGCTGGTTCCAGGAGTGGGCCGACATCGAAGCCCAGGCCACGGTCCTGCGCTGGTACGAGCCGCTCGTCGTCCCCGGCCTGCTGCAAACCGAGGACTATGCCCGCGCGATCCTCAGCGCCCGCCCAGACGGCAACCTGGACGACCTCGACGAGCAGGTAGCCGCGCGGCTGGCCCGCCAGGCAGTACTGGACCGCCCGGACGCGCCCCAGCTCTGGTCCGTCCTGGACGAGGGCGTCCTGCACCGCGCCATCGGCAGCCCCAAGGTCATGCGCAGCCAGCTCTACCGCCTGGCCGAAGCGGCCGAACACCCGAAGACCACCATCCAGGTCATCCGCGCCGCCGGCGCCCACGCGGGCCTGCTCGGCGGGTTCATCATCGCGGACCTCGACGCCAGGCCGCCCGTCGCGTACCTGGAGACGGCGGCCGAAGGCCACGTCACCGACAGCCCCTCCGTGGCCGCCCATCTCGCTCTCTCGTTCGATAGACTCCGCGCAGAGGCCGAGTCGTGGGCGTCGTCTCGCGACCTGATCAGGAAAGTGGCCGAGGAACAATGGACGTGACCCCCGTCGCGTGGCGGAAAAGCAGCCACAGCGGCAGCAACGGCGGAGCCTGCGTCGAGGTCGGCACCGCCGGCCCGGCCATAGCGATCCGCGACAGCAAGCACCCGGACGGCCCCCTGCTGGCCTTCGTGGCCGACACCTGGAAGACCTTCACCGACCAGGTGAAGGCGACCGCCTGAGCCGTATTCCAACCGAGAACGCCGAGGCCGTTCCGTCCGATCCGCAGACCTATCGAGCCTGTGTGTCAGGAGCCTGTCGCCCCGTCGATGCGCTGCCGTAGCAGGTCGGCGTGGCCGTTGTGCCGGGCGTACTCCTCGATCGTGTGTGTGTAAACCCAGCGCAGCGACAGCGTTCGGCCCTGCTCGCCGGTGAACTCCTCGTCTAGCGATGCCCGGGCCACCGCCCTGCGCGCCAGGTCGCATTCCTCGGCGAAGACCGCAAAGTCCGCCGCAGCCCGGGCCGGGTCGACGTCCTCGAAGGCCGCGTCCTCGTAGTCATACAGCCTGAGCACCGCCTCACCGCGGAAGCGGATCCGGAACCAGGCCCGCTCCATGTCGGCCATGTGCCGAACAATGCCGAGCAGCGACGGGTCCGACGGCGGCACCAATGCCAGCGCGAGCTGCTCGCCCGTCAGCCCCGGCACACTTCCACAGCAACCTGGAGCGGTGCCAGTCCAGGAAGCCGTCGAGGATGCCCCGTTCGGGACCGATAAAAGGCTCGTCAACCCGGGCGACGTCGGGCGCGGTCCCAGCTCACCACGTCATGCTTATAGATCGCCGCCCCGCTGGCGAACCGGATCACAGCCTGTCCCACCGCGGCCGGGTCGGCCCTGGTGGTCGGACACAACGGCAGTTGAAGGCCTCGTGCGGTCGGGCCTGGATCCGGGAGTGCTCGAGGGAATCCCGGCTTACCCGTTCAGGTGGGGGTTCGGCTAATCCCGCGAACTCGCGCCGTGTGGCGATCCCGGCCGCCTTGAGCGGCCGCAGCTGCCCGTCGTCATCCCGCCATTGCAGAAGGCGGCGGCCAGGGGTGAAGACAAAACATCGCCTGGGCTGTCCAGCCAGACCCGTCACGTTCCGCACGATATCAGCCGACTTGGTCGACGTACTCGAGGAAGATCCGCTGGTCGAAGCCGCCATGTTTGTCCTGTTTGGGAGCTGCTTCCGCTGCGACATCCTGCCAGCTCATATCGTGGGCAGCGGCCAGGCGCTGCAGAACTCCTAGCAATTCCGCCAGCTTCGACTGCACTGCCTGTCCGACGACGCCTGCCCTTCCTCGGTCTCCTCCATCAGCTTCGCCCACAGCACCGCGAGGTACCCGGCCTGGTTTAGCACGCAGGTAACGGGCTGACCGCCGCCCGCCTCGGTAGTGCAGATACCCAGTCGCGGACGAGCTTGTAGCAGTCGAGGAGCATGGCCCGAAACGCGATCGCTCGGCCGTCCTTGGGCAGGATGGCAACATATTGCCATTTCAGGACGCGGCCCGGATCCCTGCAATACCTAGCGGCATATCGTCCGCTTCGGGCGGATCGTGGCCGGCTACAAGTTCGCCCTCGGCCGGGCGTCGCTGAATCTGGCTGCGCAGCAGCGGAGGCTCGTCTGGCTGGAAGGCGTGGTCCTACCATAGGCGCCCAGCATCTGCGAGCGAGGCCTCGCCGAAGACCGGCAGAGCACACCGGCCCGGAGCCGGTTCCTAGACGCCTGCCGCCACGCAACCTCGACAAGGATGAGAGCTGGACACACGGCAAGGCTTCCACGAAGATCGCCGACTAGCCGGTAACCTCGGCTAGGAAACGGTATCTTTGGTCGGCTGACCTAAAGCCGACAAAGATTCAATAGCTTTCTAAAGGAGAAGGATGCCTGCTTCGACACAGTCAGAACGGAAGCGCCATGGGCAGCACTATACGCCAAGCGACCTCGCTCAGTTTCTCGCTAAGAGGGCTGCCGCATATGTTCCGGCCGGAAAAAAACTTCGCATTTTGGACCCGGCGTGTGGCGATGGCGAGCTGTTGCTTTCTGCCGCTAATATTCTGATGCAGCGGGGCTATGATGTTGCCGAACTAGTCGGTCTCGACCTAGACGAGGAGGCTGTCAATCGAGCCCGCACGCGGCTGGCTGAACTTGATGCCTCCACGTCACTGACTGTTCGGGATTTCGTGCGAGTCCTTGACGAGGGTGCACCGCTAGGTGGGTTTGATCTAGTAATTACGAACCCCCCTTACGTACGAACTCAACTCCTAGGAGCCGACGTTTCCCGCGAGCTCGCTGCCCGTTTCCACCTCAAAGGCCGGATAGATCTAACCCATGCATTTGTTGCCATCATAAAATCATTGCTACTTTCTGATGGGGTGTTCGCTCTTCTTTGCTCCAATAGATTCCTTAGTACGAGAGCTGGCGTGAATACGCGGCAGATGCTGAGCAACGACTATTGCGTACATGAAGTCTATGACCTAGGTGACACGAAGCTCTTTGAAGCCGCAGTTCTCCCGGCAATAGTTATTGCCGGCAAGGGCAATAGGCGAGTTCCGGCGGATTCTGCAATTAAATTTACTCGGATATATGAAACTCTGGAAGCTGGTGCGCCCTCAAGAGGGTACGCTAGTGTGCTGTCGGCGCTAGAGAATAAGGAAGATGGCCGGATTTCAGTCGGCCGCAAAACCTTTACGATCGAGAGCGGCGTACTGGTGAACGGTAATCCGCGTGATCCATGGCAGCTTGGGCAGGGACGCGACGCTCAGTGGATTTCGGACGTGTTGGCAGGCTGCTGGAAGACATATGGTGAAATAGCAAAAATCCGAGTTGGCATCAAGACAACTGCCGACTCAGTCTTCATTCGTGATGACTGGGATGCTCTACCGGAATATATACATCCTGAAACGGAACTGTTGCTGCCACTAATAACACATTATGACACACGACCGTGGAGAGTGAACACAACCCCTGCTACGAAAGTCCTATATCCGTATGACCTTACCGCCCCCCGGCGAAGGCTGCTATCTCTTGCTGACGGCTATCCCAGGGCTATGGAGTACCTGAAGTCTCATGAAGAAAGACTTCGCGCACGTAGATACGTAACTGAGGGTGGACGTGAGTGGTACGAGATCTGGGTACCGCAGAGGCCGTCAATGTGGGCTGGGCCGAAAATCGTGTTTCCAGATATCAGCGAACGGCCGCAGTTCTCGATAGACAAATCAGGGGCTGTGGTGAACGGCGACTGCTACTGGATTTCTTGCGCTGATCTCCCCTCCATGGACATTGCCTATTTGATGCTGGCCGTGGCGAACTCTAGCTTTGGTGTTCGATTTTATGACACAGTGTGCGGAAACAAGCTCTATTCAGGAAAACGTCGATGGATTACTCAATATGTGGAGAAGCTACCACTACCGGATCCCGCAGATGATGCTACGCGCCGCGCCATAGAGTTGGCGCGTAAGCTCTGCGACTCAGCCATAGCCATAGAGATGTCCCATGATATTCTTCCGGAACTGGACGCACTAATCACAGAAGCCTTTTTTGGATCACAGAAGAAAAAAGTCGCGCGGCAACCTGACTTGCAGCTTTCGATTCTGGATGTTGCCCTCGAACCGCTGGAACTCTGAAAAGAAGTCGACTCCTGTCGTTACAACGAGGGATTCGACGTGGAATCGCCCAGCACTGCGTGAACCATAAAAGATCGCGTAACGACTGTCTCGGTAAGTTAGGCCGAGGCCGAGTTCTGCAGCTGGCGCATCGCTATCAGGAGAGACAAGTCCAAGGTCAACCGTTGGAGCGAGTTGGAGTTTAACCTCGAGGGCTTGACTTTGAATGTCAGGAAACTGGCCCGCATCGGCGTAAGCGCCTAGCTCCAAGACCTTGCAGACCTCTTGCTGAAGAATGATGCCACGTAGTCGTTCTTGTGTGACCCCCGGATCGGTAAATTGTCGGTCTACTAGCTTCAGAAGCTTTGTGTATATCGACGCAATAGACAATACCGTTCCGTCCACAGGAGGGCCTACTGGAGACAGGCATGAGCTAAGTTGGGATGGAATTTCCTGTATAGGACTAAGGAGCGAAATAAACGTTTCTGTGTCTTCGGCACTGACCAGATATGATCCGGTTCGGCCGGGCCGACGCTTTGCCTGGTACTTTGTGGTTAGGGTTCCCGTGTTATCCAAGAGGGCGAGCTCTTGGCCTGTTAGCACACGCACTGCCTGGATCCGGTCGCTATCGTCAAGCCGGATGATTACGTAGCGGCGCAGGGGATCTATTTCCTGATTCCAGATCTGTAGATTATCTGCCTTCTGTACATATATGTCCAGATTCGGCGCAGGAAAACGGGGCTGCGTCTTTCGAAAACTGACTGGAACCTCGTATCCAAGGGCCGTACACACCAAACCTTTTGCAACTTTGGAGCGAGTACGGAGAGGAAGATTAGCGAGAGAAGAACCAATGAGTGCTGATGACAGATGCCCCTCTAGCATTTCGTTGCTGTAATAAGCAGGCGAAGAGGGCTCTTCTTGTGATCCGTAGACGCTCAGGTTATTGACGTGAATATAGGAGGCAATTCCGTCACCGGGTTTCCGAACTGATGTCATGGCTTCAAGCCCCGCACCAAATCTGCCGGATCAACCTCAAGGATCACGGATATGCGCAGAATATTGCGCAGTCCCGGATTTCGCTCGCCACGTTCGATGGCGCTAAAATACGTTCGGTGTAGGCCTGCTGCCTCAGCGATGCTCTCTTGAGATCGACCGAGTTCAGTGCGGCGGGCGCGGACGCGCGCCCCGAAGACACAAAGGGGATCACCGTTGGTCGGTTTAGCCACGAGAGAGCATGATCACGGTCATGCAGTCGATCCGTCTACAGACTATGAGTAGCAGTCATGCCTTCTGGCCAAACGCATACGCAGCATCGGCCGCGCCAGTACAGCACTTGGATGCGTCCGTTTTGCCAGGTCCCGTCCTTGCTGTCACTCATGCTGGTGAGTTGCCGCCTGGCATCGTCCTAAGGACGGGACTTCGGCCGGATGCGCAACGGCTGGCCCACGTCAGGCCAAGCTTGCATACAGGCCCTTGCGCCCGCTAGGCGCACCTGTTCAGGTTTACTGGCACCATAGATAGAGTCCAGGCAGATGAACCAGGCGAGAGGTATGAGGTACTACGAGGCGGCGCTCGAGGTCTTGAGGTCCGTCCAGCGTCCGCTGACCACCCGGGAGGTAACGGATCAAGCAATAGAAAGAGGACTGATCACCCCGGGCGGCAAGACGCCACATCTGACTATGGGCGCAGCGCTGTACCTGGGACTTCGTGCCGATCCCCAGCTGGTCAAGCTCGAAGCCCCAGGAAACAACAACCGAGCCAAGCACGGCTCGGTCCGCTGGACGTTGGATCTTGTCAAGCCGCTCTCCGTGAAGCAGTCGAGAGGTATGACCTTCTATGAGGCGGCGCTCGAGGTCTTGAGGTCCGTCCAGCGTCCGCTGACCACCCGGGAGGTAACGGATCAAGCAATAGAAAGAGGACTGATCACCCCGGGCGGCAAGACGCCACGAATGACTATGGGAACAGCGCTGTACCTGGGACTTCGTGCCGATCCCCAGCTGGTCAAGCTCGAAGCCCCAGGAAACAACAACCGAGCCAAGCACGGCTCCGTCCGTTGGACGGTGCGTCATGTCAAGTCCCTCCCCTCGCCATCGGACAGCGCACCGGACGTTGCGGCACCTGGTCCACGCCAGGCCAAGACTCGCGCAGACTCTGAGCGCGCGCGCCTCCGGTTAGACGGGGCGTTCCTTCGCAGGAGGGCCTCGACGGCAGGTACAGCCTCTCTGTAGAGCGGGCATACCGCGTCAACTCGCCCGAGTTGCCACATGCAGATTGGCTCGCCAACCTGGGGCAGCGCGGTCCGCATTTCCCAGAAAGGCTTGTCTGTGGTAGTAGCGGTGCAATACCGTAGCTGGGTCATAGTTTGGTTGCCGTAGCCGCACAGGCCGTGTCGGCCGGCGCCGGCGCTGTCGCATGATGTGCAAGCGAAGCTCGTCCAGTGCCCGTGGCAAACCCAGCGGGCGCGAGGCATGGCAGCAGGTGGTCGCTCATGGCATGTGAGATCACCGGTCCCGGGGGGGATCACCGGTGACTGTTCGCCTGCTGACCAACATCGGCCG
>Ga0070735_10003119_pt1 | contig 14644 bp, 12 predicted proteins | sample Coa_R1_FD_66443 | JGI IMG/M metagenome (GOLD analysis project Ga0070735, IMG submission 66443) | Surface soil microbial communities from Centralia Pennsylvania, which are recovering from an underground coalmine fire - Coalmine... | ecosystem: Environmental > Terrestrial > Soil > Unclassified ... | reverse complement strand
GCGGTGATGTCGGCGAGGGCGACTTTCATTCGCAGAGGTCCGGCTTCAACTTCGGCGTTCGTGTCGTCGCGGCGACGTAACATAACCGGTGTCGGCAGGCCTTTCACGCGAACGCGCGCTCCGGGAACGAGTTCGCTCTGAGCAATAGGCTTTAGCGTTTGCGCAGCCGCGGTGCCCAGATCAGCTTGCGAGTCCGCAAGATGCGCCACCGTCGCGGCATCGACTTCTTCGCGCGCTTCACCCCGCGCTTTCACCAGTTTGCGATGCGTTTGTTTCTCAAGCTGCGCGCGCAGTTCGCGCTCCTTCACGGCCTCGATTGCGCTTGCAGTTTCCTTCTCATGTTTTTCGAGCGTTTGGGCAAATTGTTGTTCAAGTTCCTTCAAACGTTTTCGCTGACGATCGGTCCATTCGGTCTGTAACTGTCTTTTTTCCGCCGCAAGTTCTTGAGCGGCGCGCGCAGCCTCGTTTTTTAGAGTTTCTAGTTCGTCGCGGCTGCGATGCAGGTAGGCGATGAGCCTCGCCGCTTCGTGCGCCTCGGGGGTGAGTTGTGCGCGGGCGCGATCAATGACCTGCGCAGGCAGACCCAGGCGGCGCGCAATGTCGATGCCGCTTGATCCGCCCGGAACGCCGACCATCAGTCGATAGGTCGGTCGAAGATTCACTTCGTCGAACTCCACCGCGGCATTGAGCACGCCTGGCGTCGTGGAGGCATAAGTTTTCAGACGGTCGTGATGCGTGGTCGCGAGAGTCAGGCAGCCGCGCGCGCGAAATTCGTCGAGCAGCGCGACGGCGAGCGCGGCGCCTTCTTCAGGAGCGGTGCCTGTGCCAAGTTCATCAACGAGCACGAGCGAGCGCGGCGTCGCGGCTTCCAGCATGACCCGCACATTGAGCATGTGCGCGGAAAAAGTCGAGAGATCCGCGGCGATGGATTGTTCATCGCCGATGTCAACGAGGACGCGATCGACGAGCGGAAGACGTGCGGTCTCCGCTGCAACAGGAATGCCCGATTGCGCCGCAAGCACAGCCAGGCCCACGGTCTTTAGCGCTACGGTTTTTCCGCCGGTGTTGGGGCCGCTGATGACGAGCACTGTTTCCGCGTTCGCGCCCGGCACAGCCACAGGGCCGCCAAGCGCGAGTGTGATGGGAACAACACTTCGGCCATGCGCGCGAAGCGTGTCGGCAAGTACGGGGTGCCGCGCGTTTTTCAGCTCAAGTGAAGTGTCGTCCGAAAATTCCGGCAAAGTGCAATCGAATTCCCGGGCAAAGCGCGCGCGGGCAAATACCGAGTCGAGCTCAGCAATCGTTTCCACCGCAAAACGCAGGGCGCCGATGTTTTCACGCAAACGGTCGGTCAACTCCACAAGGATGCGAGTGATTTCGGCCGCTTCATCCTCGGCAAGCTGCACGATTTTATTATTCAGATCGATAGTCTCAAAGGGCTCGACAAATACCGTTTGGCCGCTGGCGCTCGCGGCGTGCACAACGCCCTGCACCTGGCGACGCTCGGCAGCGCGCACCGGAATAACGAAACGGTCGTTGCGCAGGGTCACGTAGTCTTCGCCCGATTCGCCGCCGCGAGAGCGCAGGATGCGCTCTAAAGTTTTCTGGACAGTCTCCCGCGTCCGTCCCATATTCGCGCGAATGCGCTTCAACTCGGGCGTGGCGTCGTCACTGATTTCGCCATTCGGCAACACGGCTCTGCGAATCGCCGTGGCAAGCGGGCGCAGATCGGCGATTGCGGTCGCGCGCGCGGTGAGAAGTGGAAATTTCCCCGGCAGGTTGCGGGAAATATCGCTGGAACTCGAGCGAAAAGTTTCGCGCAGCGATGCAACGGTGTCCGCCAGGGACGCGACAGCCAGAAGCAGCGGAGGCGTGAGCACGGAGGCAGGTGAGCCCAGTTCTGCGAGCCACGCTTCCGGATCGGCAACGGAACCAAAACCCATCTCGCTGCCGTCATGCCGATAGGCAATGACTTCGGCGATCAGCGCGAAAACGGCATTGAGCGCGGCACGATCGGTCGAAAACGCGAAGGCGTCGACAGCGCGTCGCCCGGGTGCACACGTCGTCTGCCGGCGCAGCAACTCGCGCAGACGGTCAAACTCGAGAATATCTTCAGCGGTTCGCGACATTTATTTTGGCAGTGAAAGGTTTTAGCCTGTAGCGCCCGCTTTCAGTCGGGCGGGTGGTTGCATTTACAATGCCGGCCTAAAGGCCAGCGCTACAAGTAAGTCTCGACTCTCGACTATTGTCTCAACGTTGATGCGCCTTTGCCAATCGCGCAGCAAGGAACTGCGCGGCATGAGAGGGCGTCGGCGCCTGATGCACGAGCGGATCGTTCAATTCGCCCCAGCCGGAGGCATGCCCGCGCTCGACTTCGCGCACACGCTCCAGAATCGGCTGCCAGAAATCGCCCAGCACGACGAATGGGCGATGCTCCATCGCTTTCTTGTTCAGCATTTCCCAGACGACGGCGAGTTCTACCAGCGTCCCCGTGCCTCCCTTGCACGCTACGTAGCCGTCGCCGAGTCGCACCAGTTCAAAAAGCCGGTCCTGCCATGTTGCCATCGTTATTTCCTCACTGACCCAGCGATTGGCGCGCGGCTTGAAAAAACTGGAGGTCACGGCCAAGACTCGTCCGCCCAATTCTCGCGCACCACGGGAGACGCCTTCCATCACACCGCCATAACCGCCGGTGCAGACGGCGAATCCCGCTGTTGCGAGCGCTCTGCCCAGTTCCACAGCCTCCACATAATCGGCATGGCCCTCCTCGGGGCGCGAGCTTCCAAAAACCGTGATGACTTTTTTATTGTCCATCGTTAAAATTTTGTCGAACTTCGTCCGGTAGAGAGCTGACTTTGGGAATTCTTCGATCCAAGAGACAGCGGCCTAAGTCGCACGGACTTTCACTCAATGTCGTGGCTGGAACCACCACCCACAAAGAATACTTAAATGCGTAGAACGTCCTCTCAGTCTCCTCAACTTCCTATATTTCCTTTACTTCCCCGACTTCCATTGTTTTCCCGCCGGCGCCGTTCCTAACTCTTCGACCATCGCAACCGCAATTGAGTCGAGAACCGCGTCGGCATTCTGCGCATGAATACTGTTGTTGTTTCCGAGGATCGAGAACGTCAAATGCGCGCCATGGGCCGTGGTCGCATAACCCGAGAGTGCAACGACGTGTTCAACTGTTCCTGTCTTCGCGAATATGCGGCCTTCGGCAGCAGTGTTCTTCATGCGTTCGGCAAGCGTGCCATCGATTCCTGCGACGGGCAGCGACGCGCGGTAGACTTCACCCCAGGGTTGCAAGGCGGCATAGTTCAGCAATTGCACGATACCGCGCGGAGTAACCAGATCGCGCCGGGAAAGTCCCGAGCCGTCGCTGAGCACAACGTCGCCATCCGCGATGCCGGCGCCTCTGTAAAAATCCGCCGCAAATTTCACCGCGTCTTCGCGAGAGGTTGCGCCAGACCTTTCGCGCGCAGCAAGAAGCAGCAAAAGTTCGGCATGCAGATTCAGACTGTTCTTATTTACGTGGCGAACCTCTTCCGCGAGCGGCTCGCCTACACGCTCCGCTAGAATGGTTTCCGCCGGACGATCGGCGCTTGAGAGCGTCGGATCCCCGAAGTGGCGCGCGCGGGCAAGGCCACGAATATCCACGCCTCGTGCGCGGAGCAATCGTGCCAGCAGCGTCGCGGCATATTCGGCGGGATCCTCAATCGCGATCGTCAACCGGCGCGGCTGCGCGCCCACCGGCATCATGCCGCTCACTCGAACCAGGCGAGACCCTGGGTCGCGAGCGGCCGCCAGCTTTTCCTCGCTTCCATGAGGGCCGGTGAGAATACGGTTCTCAATCGTATAAAAATCCGATACGGGATCGACGGTGTACGTCGCGGGATCACCCGCAATTCCTCCGGGCCGCAGTTCAAGCGTGAAAGTATTATCGTTGACGGCAATCGCCGAAACCGCCGCACCGTAGGACCACAACATATCGTCGATCGTCCAGCCGCTCGGAAATCGTTCCTGCTGAAAAAGGCTGTCGTCGACAAGTACGCCACCATCAATTTCTTTCACGCCGCGCGCCACCACTGCATCGGCCAGCGCTGCAAGAGCCTTTTCGGTGGGACCATCGCGCTCATTTTTTTTGTCGTAGGGAAATTTGCGGTTCGATAGATTCGCATCGCCACGGCCGTTTAATATCAGGTCGCCGGTCAGTATTCCGTTCGCATCAAGCACGCCGTTCGTTGAGATTGTCGTCCGAACACGATATCCCGGTCCAAGTGTCGCCAGCGCGAGGGCAGTGGTAAATAGCTTCGCGTCCGAGGCAGGCAGGAAAAAAATGCCGGCATTTCGTGCATACAAGACTTGTCCCGTGAGGGTATCGGTGACCAGCACGCCCCAAAATCCCTTGTCGGGACCCGATGCGGAAAGCGCGGCGTCAACACGATGGCTGAACCGCGCGATGTCGGCGCGCTCGGCGGGCTTCGCCTCGGCTGCCGGTGGACGCGAGTTTGGCCATTTCGAGGCCTGCGACTGCGCGGCAATGTGCCTGCTGCAAAAAGAGGCACCTATGCACAAAACTCCGGATGTTAACAAAAGTGTGCGCAGTTTTTGGTGCAAACCCATGCTGCCTCGCTTCTAAGAATCCTCGATTACTCGATTAATGGATTATATTCCACTGCGCCCGGATTTCATGACGCCATACGCCTAAGCGTCCCACTTACATGGAAAAACTTCACAGACTACGCATAACCCTGCATTGCGCCATGACTTCCGAAGTCCTATCATGTAGAGGTCTTGCCCGGGTTCCACACGATGTATATCGAGGAGAATCAAGATCATGCGAAAAGTAATGTCCCTTTTGATGGCGTTGGCCCTTTGCTCACTCCCCGCTCTCTCTAAGGACGAAAAAGATACGAAAGAGACCGACCGCCTGGAAAACGCGGGCAATGTTTTGGAAGAAATCCTGAACATCCCTGACAATATTCCGCAGGATCTTTTGGACAAAGCGGAATGTGTGATTATTTTCCCCTCCGTAGTGAAATTTGCGATTGGCATCGGAGGAAGCTATGGACGCGGGGCAATGGTCTGCCGTACCGGCGAACACTTCACCGGTCCTTGGGGACCGCCCTCGATGATGGCTCTGGAAGGCGGTAGCTTTGGCCTACAACTGGGTGGCCAGGCGACCGATTTCGTGCTGTTGGTCATGAACCCGCGCGGCGTGAAATCTATTCTCAGCAGCAAAGTAAAGCTAGGCGCAGACATAGCCGCTGCGGCAGGACCAAAGGGCCGAGACGCCGCCGCGAGTACCGACGTGACTTTGCGCGCCGAAATTCTTTCCTACTCGCGCTCGCGTGGCCTTTTCGCCGGTATTTCGCTGGAAGGCTCTACGCTGCGGCCAGACAATAACGCGAACGAGAAATTGTATGGCAAGAAGGTGACCGCGGAAGAGATCGTCCAGGGTAAGGTTCCTGTACCCCCGGCCGCTCAGAAGATGGTCTCCTTGCTCAACAAAAAGTCGCCCAAGAATTTGTCTGACCCACAATCGCTTAAGTAGACGCTTACGCAACTTTAGCCCCGCCCGGGTCGCCTCGCATTGCTGCGCGCGGTGACACCCGGGCAGGGGCTTCTCTCCAGATTTCTCTCCTTGTGGAATGAGTTCGATCCACTCCGGACAGTCTTATCGAATTCAGGAATTAGCCTGGGCCTGCAAGTGCTAACCTTATATCGGCGACATTGGACCTGCCTTGCATTTAAACCAATTTTTTGCGGAGCGAACATCTTTGTCTGGAAAAGTGATTTGCCCGATCTGCAACAAGCGGCGAGCCGAACGGTACTGCCCGGCCAAGGGTGAAAAAATCTGTGCGGTAGATTGCGGCACCGAGCGCGAAGTGACGATTGATTGCCCGAGCGATTGTGCCTATCTCATCGCCGCGCACCGCTGGGAAGGCTCGCACGCGAAACCGGGTCCCGAAAACGAAATATTGTTTCCGGATGTGGAATTGCCACCAGATGTAATTCAGAGGCGCGGGCCGACGTTGTCCGGCCTGGGACAGGCGGTCCTGCTCTATGCTTTGGACCAAAGCTCGCTGACCGATGCGGAAGTCTTCGTGGCCGCGCAGGCGATGGCCGAAACTTACCGCACACTCCTTTCAGGAATCTACTACGAGAAGCCTCCGGACGGAACTGTCGCGGCGGGACTGTATGCGGCGATTGCCAAGTTCATCCAGGACGAAAAAAAACGCGAAGCGGAAAATCCGCAAATTCCCGCGTTAAAGGATTCCGAAATCTTTCATCTATTGGTGTTTCTTGTGAGGTTCGGGCGATTGCACTCCAACGGACGCCCGCGAACACGCCTTTTTTTAGATTTCCTGCGCGCTCAATTCCCCGCAGAGATGGGCCTCACGAAGGAACCGCCGCGCATTATCATGCCGTAGAAAATCCTCTTCAGCATCTCCGTTCACTGCAGCCCACCTCTTCAGAGGGGGATTGTCCCGGTTGCGACACTGAAGACCCGGACACAAATGCTATGGCGCAGGCTTAACGTCAAACCCCAACGTCATCTGGGGTTCGTTCTTGCGCTGCTGATCTGGTTCCATGGACCGAGTACCAAGATTATATTTCTTGCGCAATGCCGCGACCCTAGCCGCAATTTCCCGGCAATATGCCTCTGGCGCGTAATTTGAACGCGTGAACCATTCACGATACCGCGGCAAGAGCTTTGGAAATTTCGCTTCCAGGAATGGCAAAAATTGCTTCTGCGCACTTGGCATCAGAAACACAACTCTGGCCGCAAACCATTGCGCACCTGCGTCTCGCGCGGCGCGTGCCAGGGCGTCAAGGTCCGCTTCCGAGTCAGTAAGCCCCGGAAGCACAGGCATGGCGAGGACGCCGGAGGCAATGCCCGCATTGCGCAGCTCGCGCACAGCCTCAAGTCGCAGGTCCGGCCGGGGAGCGCGCGGTTCCAGCATCCGTGCCAGGCGACGACGTAATGTTGTGATACTCAGGTTCACCTGGACACTGGAATGTTCGGCAATGCGCAACAGCAGGTCCAGATCGCGCAACACCTGATTCGATTTAGTTGTAATCGAAACGCTCAGTCCTTTGCGCAGCACCATTTGCTCGAGAACTGCGCGAGTGGCGCCGTATTCGCGTTCGGCCGGCTGGTACGGATCTGTGGCCGTGCCGATGGCAATGTGTTCGCCTTGAACTTTTTCCGTAGCCAGGTCGCGCCCGGCGAGCGGGCCGCAATCCTGCTTCACGTAAATTTTGCGCTCAAAATCGGCGGAGTCTAGATCCATGTATTCGTGCGTGTAGCGCGCGTAGCAATACTGGCAGCCGAATTCACACCCTCGGTAGGGATTCACCGTCCACGTAAATGGCACCCGCTCAGAATCGCAACGATTCAGAATCGAACGAACCGGTAACAGGAAATATTCCGTGCCGCGTTTGGCATCAGCTAACGGGGAAGAGGAAGCGAGACGGGCTATGCCGACTGGTTCGGATCGAGACCCTGGTGGTTGCAGGGTACTTGACCCGCTGTCCCATTGGGCCGGGACGTCGGGGAAAAGGGGGGGAGTGGAAAGTTTCCTGCGACCGCGAAGAACCCCTTTGCTGGAGGAGTTCTGAGGAGCCGTAGGAATGGTTGCAGTAGCCATCACCCGTCTCGGGAAGCACGTCGCCAATATTTCGCTTTTTATTCGCCTTGTCAAGTGTTATTTCGCCTTTCGTTCGCTCAGGTAAAACTTCGCGCGCTGGGGTTGACGTTTGCGACTCCCCCGCGCAGGCCGCCGGATAGGTCTGCGACGTGAAGGCTATACTCGTTAGACGCAAAGGGGCACGAAGTGGCGAGGATAGGAATTCTCATTATCGACGACGACGAAGTGAGTCAGTCGGCGCTGCGACAAGTGCTGGACTCCGAGGGTTGGAACGTACAGGTCGTGCCGCTGCTTCAGGATGCCCTTCCCGAACTGTCGAGCGGAGAATGGTCGCTGGTGATCGCGAACATTTCGATGACAGGGGTGTCAGGCCCCGTGTTCTTAACACTAAAAGAGCTGGCACTGTCTCCGGCTATTGAAGCGGGAATGGTCCGGGCGCGCGTGTTGTTCCTCCTTTCCCACCAGACGAGTTCAGAAGCTCGGGCGCTGCTTGAGAGGGAGCGTTTGCCTTATGTGTTTAAGCCATTTCAATTCCACGACCTCCTCGAAAAAGTAAGCGATCTGTTGATGGAGACGGATGCGCTGACGAAACCGATCCGGTGCGTGCGGCACGATGCAAGCGCCTCCCAACGAAAACGCCAGGAAAACCGCGCCGGACATGAATCAGCAATCCGGCAGGGACGCCGCGATACCGGAATGTTCGCCAAGCGCGACGAGTACGTGATGACCGAGGAAGAAATCGCGGAATATGAGAAGTCAGAAAAAGAAGAGCAGGAAAAAAGGCGAAAGAAGCAGCCTCAGGACCGGTAATTTCGCTTTATAGACCCCTCGTTAATTTCTTTTGATTGAGCTCCTCGCTGTCCGGTCGCCACGCGCGGACTGCACTGTTGTCCTGAACCGAAACGACCAATTCAGCAACAGTTTCTCCAAGAACCGGGTGGCGCAGATCCGGTGCGAGTTCGGCGAGGGGGACGAGAACAAACCGCCGTTTGTGCATGCGCGGATGCGGAATTTCCACTTCCTGCGTGCGGATCACAGTCGCGCCGTAAAATAAAATATCGAGATCGATGATGCGAGGGCCGCGCGCGATTCGTTTTTTGCGTCCGAATTTGCGCTCGATCGCCTGCAGCGCATGCAGCAGCTGCCGTGGCATCAGCGAAGTTTCCGCTTCCACAACACAATTCAAGAACCACGGCTGCAGCAGGAAATCCACCGGCTCTGTTTCATAGAACGAAGACCGGCGAAGCACGTGCACGCCCGCCTTGGGCAATGTGGCGATGGCGCGCTCAAGGTTCGCGGCGCGGTCGCCGAGATTCGATCCGAGGGAGAGGTAGATGAGTTTGCCGCCGGCCATATCTAAGAATGTAACCATAGATGCACGCGGATACACACTGATAAAGACAAATCAATTCCTGCAAAACACCGAGGAAGTCACGGAAATGTTTAACTAACCTCTGCGGGTTTTCAATGTTCTCTCGAAAGGATTTCGTTTCTAAAAGATTTATCCGTGTAAATCCGCGTCCATCCGTGGTTTCAATTCCGGCGATGGATTTTAAAAGAGGCCATGCTGCTGGCGGGGCGGTTCGAGGCCGAAGTGTTTATAGGCGAGAGCGGTGGCAACGCGGCCGCGCTGGGTGCGATCGAGCAAGCCGAGTTGCATCAAGTACGGTTCGTAAATTTCCTCGATGGCGTCTTCCTCTTCGCTGAGCGAAGCCGCAATCGTAGCAAGCCCAACCGGCCCGCCGGAATATTTCTGCAGGATGGTGAGCATCAGATTGCGGTCGACTTCGTCAAGGCCATGCTCATCGACGCCGAGCATTTGCAGCGCCTCTTTCGCAACGGCGAGCGTGATGTGGCCTTGCGCGCGTACTTGCGCGAAGTCGCGAGCGCGGCGCAGCAGCCGGTTGGCAACGCGCGGTGTGCCGCGGCTGCGTCGCGCAATTTCAAAGGCTCCATCGTCGTCCACGGCAATTCCCAAGATCGACGCAGAGCGCCGCACGATCACCACGAGTTCTTCGGGCGTGTAAAACTCCAGCCGATGAACGATGCCGAACCGCGAGCGCAACGGCGCAGTCACCAGACCCGCGCGCGTCGTGGCGCCGATCAGCGTAAAACGATTCAGAATAAACGGATGAATCCGCGCGCCCGCGCCCTGCCCAATCACCAGATCGATCCGGTAATCTTCCATCGCGGGATAAAGAACTTCCTCGATAGCGGGAACCAGGCGATGAATTTCGTCGAGAAAGAAAACTTCGCGTTGCTCGAGAGAAGTCAAAATTGCGGTCAGGTCACCCTTGCGTTCGAGCAGCGGCCCCGAACTGGTCTTGATCACCACGCCCAGTTCGCTCGCAATAATCTGCGCAAGCGTCGTCTTCCCCAAGCCTGGCGGTCCATAAAGCAAAACGTGATCCAGCGCTTCGCCTCGGCTTTTCGCCGCCTGGATGGCAATTTCGATGTTTTCCTTTACACGCGACTGGCCGATATAATCAGCAAAGCGCTTTGGACGGACGCTGGCGTCAATTCGCGCGTCTTCATCAAGCGGCGCACCGGTGACGATGCGTTGCAAAGGTTTCTCCATCCGCGGTTCGCTTCCCATCCCCGAACTCACCGTGTCACCTCACACGCTGCTGCAAAAATCGCCGTATTGCGTCAGTAGACTCACCGCGCGGCTCGCGCGCCCTTTTGTCCCGGCGCACTTAATTGCTGCAACGTAGCGCGCAGCAATCCTTCAAACGATTCCGGCGAGCCATTCTTGCCGGCGCGCTCAACGGCCTCTTCGGCAGCGCGTTGTTCGTAACCAAGATTAAGCAGCGCGGAAACGACATCGGCAGCTGTGCCGGAGGTCGCCGCCGGCTGCTTGGCCGCTTCCGGCGTCTCCATGGCGGCCAATTTATCGCGCAGTTCGACCACCATGCGCTCGGCCGTCTTGCGACCGACGCCGGGAATGCGCGTCAGTCGAACCAAATCACCGGAGCGAACCGCGGGCACCAGATCGTCCACGCTCATGCCAGAAAGAATCTTCAAGGCCAGCACCGGCCCGACGCCCGAAGCGGAAATTAGCAGCTCGAACAGATGTTTCTCACGGGAGCTGAGAAATCCGTAAAGCGAAATCGCATCCTCGCGAACCTGCGTGTGAATCAAGAGTGTGACGTTGGAATGCAAATCACCAAGAGCGTAGAACGTCGAAACCGGAATGTGCACGAGATAACCGACGCCGCCCACATCCACCAACACCTGGTTGGGACGTTTGTCAGCGAGTGTGCCGCGAAGCTGCGCGATCATTTAGATTATCACCTGGCTCGCGATTATGGCGGCGCGTTGGCAGAGTGTCAACGCGGGGGCGGCGGATTCCCCCCGGGGTACGCGGGCGAAAAGCACTGCCGCCATGGGGAGGTCTTGTGCGGCGCTCAGCGCAGGAGCGCAGTAGGGGCAAAATTGTCGCTTCAAGAGATTTCATATTTGAAATTTCAGATTTCAGATCTCCGAATGCAGGCATAATCTCCATCACGCATAGCATTGAACGAACTTCACCCGCCGAGCCTCTCGCGACGTACAAGAACGTGAGTAATTCTGGAGTCGCGCCTCGCTCGCTTCGGCGATATTGTTGGAAACGGAGAGTGCGGCGCGCTCGATCTGATCCCGCAAGCTGCGATGACGCCGCAGCGCCGCTTTGTCTCCGAACGCAAACACGCGAACGGCAAGATCGGATGCAGCTTGCCAGACCGGAAGATCCTCGAAGCGCAAATACTTCATATCGCACCATTAGCACTGACTATGTCGGTGTGTCTCGACCAGTCATGTTTGTCGTCCATGCTGCATCCTGCACGGCCGGCAGCCAAAAAACCGGCTGGCGCATTCATCGCAGCTGCAACGCAGTTTGCAAAATGTTGCAATCACTCAGCGAAGCGTTCTGTCTTTGCGCACCGCTTCATCGATCAATGCGTCCAGCTCTTGCCGCGTTATCGATATACGTTCGGATCCTTTTTCCGCGTTATCGCTTGTTACTGGACAGTTGGGAGTGACGGGGGCTGCAGTCTTCGTGCCGTAACGCGCGCGAGCCGCAATTAATTTTTCCACATCGCTTGCGGATAGCAGGACTTGTTTGCCGAGGAGTTCGCTGGCGAGGGAAACCTGCGCAAAGTGCTCGACCGTCTCCATGCGAAAAAATGCGGTGAGCAGATCGGCGCCACAGGTGACCACGCCGTGATTGGCCAGCAGGATCGCGTCGTAGTTTTGCACCAGGGGTTCGAGGGATCCGGAAAGTTCCGGCGTTCCGGGCGTGCCGTATTGCGCCATCGGAACGTATCCGAGCGAGATGACGATTTCGCTCAGCAGCGCTTTGTTCAATGGAAGGCCGGCTGCGGCATGCGCGGTAGCAATCGGCGGATGCGCGTGGCAAACAGCGTTCACTTCCGGCCGGCGCAGATAAATCAGCAGGTGCATTCCCAGTTCCGAGGATGGCTCACGATGACCGGCGATTTTCCGGCCCTGTAAGTCTGTGATGACCATCTCGTCCGGCGACATCAAGCCTTTGCTGACGCCGGTGGGAGAAGTCAGAATGCGTTGCGAATCCAGGCGAATGGAAATGTTTCCGTCAGTCGAGGCGACGAAGCCGCGGCCGTGGATCCAGCGTCCCGCCGTGCAGATTTCGCGACGGTGCACTTCCTCTGATTTCAGCGCACCGGGAGTAATCGAGTCCGCAAGCATTCGTCCGGGCCCCCATTCATGGCGAGTCTCGATCTCCCGCTACTGAAACGTTTCCCGGCCTCAGAAAACGTTCGCGTAGATTTCGGATTCATTCTTTGGTCAGGCATAAAATCCGCGTTCTTTCAGAGCGTACGCCACGCGATCGATCGCCAGCATGTAGGCGGCGACCCGATTATTGACTCCATGAAGTTCCGCGTACTTTACCACTTCCTCGAAGCTACGCTCGATAACATCTTTCAGCCGCTCGTTGACTTCGCGCTCGCTCCAGAAATATCCCTGGCGGTCCTGCACCCACTCGAAATAGCTGACGGTCACGCCGCCGGCATTGGCAAGAATGTCTGGGATCACAAAAATACCCTTGCTGTCGATGATTTCGTCAGCCATTGCCGTACACGGGCCATTCGCGCCCTCGCACAGGATGCGCGTCTGCAGGCGATGCGCGTTTTCGGAAGTGATCTGGTTTTCAACGGCCGCGGGGATAACGATTTCCGCCGGCTGGAAAAGAATTTCGCTTGCCGACATTTTGGCTCCGCCGCCCGGAAATTCCGGCAGCGGTTTGCGCTGAACCAAAACCCATTCCAGCAATTTCGGAACGTCAAATCCATTTTCGTTGTACAGGCCGCCATGAATATCGGCCACCCCAACGATCTTGTAGCCGGCCTGGTGCATCAGCTTCGCGGTCATGGAGCCAACGTTGCCAAATCCCTGAATAATGACGCGCGTATTCAAATGCTGCATGCGGAATTTGGCAAGAGCGCGATCGCAATTAAAGAGCACGCCGCGTCCTGTAGCTTCTTGCCGCCCGCGAGATCCGCCCAGATCGATGGGCTTGCCGGTAACCACCGCCGTCTCGGTATGCCGCACGTGCATCGAATACGTATCCATGATCCAGGCCATGGTCTGCTCATTGGTGCCGAGATCAGGAGCGGGAACATCGCGCTCCGGGCCAAACCATTCGATTAACTCCGCTGTGTAACGCCGCGTGATGCGCTCCAGTTCTCCATTCGAGAGTTTCGTAGGATCGCAGATAATGCCGCCCTTAGCGCCGCCGAACGGGATGTTTACAACCGCGCATTTCCACGTCATCCAACTCGCCAGAGCGCGGACCTCATCAAGCGTAACGTTCGGCGCGTAGCGTATCCCTCCTTTGCCAGGGCCACGCACGATTGAATGATGGACACGATAACCGATAAAAACTTCCAGGTGGCCGTTGTCGAGCATCACCGGAATGTATACGGTGATTTCCTTGTTGGGATACTTCAAGAAACGATACAGGCCTTCTTCGAGGTTCAGCTTTCGCGCCGCAGCCTCAAACCGGGCGTCGGCGGACTCATAGACGTTGAATTCGTTACGGGACACCAGCGTGGCCATGGCCAACTCTCCTCGGACACCCCGACGATGCTAAGTGCATCCATCGGGGCGAACCCACGCGTTCGATCCGGCACTCGCAACCGGAAATCAGGCGCGAGAACCCGAGAAGGCCAGTATACGAACCAAGTCTACGTGGCGCAAGGAAAGGAATAGGGTGGCATTGGAAAGGAATAGGTGGCGCAGATGTGAAAGTGAAAGTTCTGCCGGCTCATTCGTGCGCTAAGCGGGGAGCGACGAATTCCTCGATCAGGAGTTGCGCGAGGCGCGCGGAATCATGCCGGACTACGCCGTGCTCTTCGAGCAAATCGTCCAGCATGCAACGCACGCCGAGGGCCTGCAATTCTTTGACGTCCACACGCACTGGCTCGGCACTGCGCGCGCCATATCTTCGAGCGACCTCCGGCGAAACAACCTGTTTGCTTGCAACCACCCAATCGAAAAGCTTGCGGCGGGTATGTTCGTAAATGACGCGTACGTGGTCGGAAAGAGAAAATCCTTCGGTCTCGCCGGGCTGCGTCATCAAGTTCGCGACGTATACCTTGGTTGCGGAGGACGATTCAATCGCTTCCGTAACGCCACTGACAAGCAGGTTCGGTAGGACGCTGGTATAAAGCGAGCCGGGACCGACCAGGATCAGATTGGCTCGTGCTATCGCCTCCAGCACTTCGGGAAGAGGGTGAACCAGGCGCGGGCGCAGGCGCAGGCGGCGTATTTTCTTTCCGCTTTTAACGATGTGGGTTTCGCCGGAAACAACTTTGCCGTCCCTCATCACGGCTTCGAGCGTGACGTTTCCAAGCGTAGCGGGAAAAATCCGTCCTCGAATCGCCAGGACCTCGCTACTTACCCTTACGGCCTCGGCAAAATCCCCCGTTACATGAGTTAAGGCGGTTAGAAACAAATTCCCAAAACTG
>Ga0070735_10003118_pt1 | contig 14644 bp, 14 predicted proteins | sample Coa_R1_FD_66443 | JGI IMG/M metagenome (GOLD analysis project Ga0070735, IMG submission 66443) | Surface soil microbial communities from Centralia Pennsylvania, which are recovering from an underground coalmine fire - Coalmine... | ecosystem: Environmental > Terrestrial > Soil > Unclassified ... | reverse complement strand
TCGGCGGCATCGTCAGCTCGCTCGTCCTTTTCGGCGCGATCGCCTGGGACCTCGCCGACGACCGCTTCTGGTCGCGTCACGCGCTCCTGGCCGGTCTCTTCGCGAGCCTGATCGTCGTCGCGGTGACGGCGGCCGTCGTGAACGAAGTGCTCGAGCGACGGCAGCGCGAGCGCTGGTCCGTACTCGCGCAGTACGCACTGTTCGAGCTCGTCGGCGCGGCGCGCCTGGTGTGGACGGGTCTGCTCGAGCTCGCTGATCTCGTTCCGGACGGCGAGCTCGGGCACGAGGTGCTCGCGGCCGGCTCCGACGTGGTTCGCGACACGCCGCGTCTCACCGCGGCGATGGACGAGATGCTCGCGAGCCCCGACCGCCGCGACCAGCTACATCGCCTGATCGGCAGCCTGCTCGGTAACGGTCAGCAGGTGCTCGGACGCTGGGCGAACGTGATGGTCAACTCCGGCACGTATGCAGAGGCCGTCGATCGCCACGTCGAGCTGTACAGCCGTCTTTACTGGTGGGGTGCCGTCTTCGACGAGTCCGATCCACTGGAGGAGCACCTGAGCCGGCCGAGGCTGAGCCGGATCAGCCCGGCGACTCAGGCGTACGCGGGGCCGGTCGAGGAGGAGTGGCTGCGCGACAACCTCGTCGCCATCGCCCAGCTCGCGGAGTTCCTCGACCGAGGCTCCTTCAAGCTCGCGATGCGGATCGTCCCGCTCGACTGGTGGGTGCAGCAGCTGCCCGACCGGCCGTCGAACACCGTCCGCTGAGGGCGCGGTCTCGCACGTCGAGCGTGATCTGCTCGTCGAAGGCGAAGCCCGCTTCGAGGGCGCGGCGCGCTGGGCAGGTCCTCGCAACGCGCCGGAGCCGCTCGATCTGCCCATCGGTGAGCCCATCCGGCAGGTGGACTGTCATGTAGACCTCTCGCGGCGTCACGTCGGCGTCATAGCGCACCTCGACCTGAACATCGCTGAGGTGCCAGTCGCGCTGCCGCGCGTACAGCACGATCATCGTCGACGCGCACGCAGCCAGCATCGCCGCCATGAGCTCGTGGGGGGCCGGCCCGGTGTCGGTGCCGCCGAGCCGTTCCGGCTCATCGGTGACGATTGTGTGCCGGCCGTTGACGTCGACCTCGTGGCGAAGCGTCCCGCCGATGGATCGTGCAGCTGCGGTGAACATGGGCTCAGCGTCCTACATGTGCACGATTCCGACATCGGGGGAACCCCGGGCAGGCAATGTGGTGGATCCGCGCGCTCACCCTAGCGACGTGTCGGGCCCAGCGAGGCTGCGCGCGAGCCATGATGATGGGCAACGCGGCGGGACCGGTGACCGTCACCGCGACGCTGACGCGGCGGACGACGCATCACCGGCCAGACGACCGTGACGGTGTAGGCAGTTAGCACAGCCGCCGCCTGTCCGGATGCGGATAACCCCTGATCAGAGACGGCGATGGGTGCGGATGCCCCACCCGATGGCTCGTAGCACAGTCGTGTCATGAGCACGATCACCGCAGAGGCGCGTGCGCAGGCGCAACAGCACATCCGGGAACATGTGGAAGGCGAGCGGGCCCGCGTCGAACGCGTGTCCCGGATTCGCGAGCTGGTGCTCGGGATCCAGGACGGGCTATTGGTGCCACTCGGGGTCGTGACCGGAATGGCGGCGGCGAATCCGGGACGGACGGCGATCCTCGTGGCGGGCCTCGCCGAGGCGGTGGCGGGCTCGATCGCGATGGGGGCCGGCTCGTTTCTGGCCTCCGAGGCCGAGGAGGCGTTCTACCGGGCCGAGATCGCCGACGAGGGGCGCGAGATCGTGGAGTTCCCGGAGCGCGAGCAGGCCGAGTTGGCGCTCGCCCTCGAGCACGAGGGCTTGCCGCGCGCGGAGGCCGAGCGGGTTTCGGTCGGGCTTGCGGCCAACCCGAACGTCTTCCTGCGCACCAAGATCGAGAAGGAGCTCGGGCTCTCACCGGAGAGCGGCGGCGCCGCCGTTGGCGACGGCATCGTGGTCGGGCTCTCGTATCTGCTCGCCGCGGTCGTGCCGCTGTGGCCGTACATCGCCTTCGGCCGTCTGACCGCCTTGGTGGTCAGCGTGGCCTGCACGCTGGTCGCACTGTTCGGTCTGGGCGTGATGAAGGGTCGCGTGGGCCGCCAGCGCCCGGGCCGCGCCGGAATGCAGGTGCTCCTGATCGGCGGGGTCAGTGCGGCAGTCGGCTTCGGGATCGGGCACCTCGTCACTGCCCTGGTCTGAGGGGCGGCCAGTGGCGTCCGCGACCAGGCACCTCGAAGCTTCCAGTCAGCCTGCAGGCCCGCCATCCCAGGCACCCGCCGGCCTGAGCGACGCCGAGGCGGCCCGGCGGCTCGCCGCACGCCGCGATACCCGGGAACCCGGCTCGAGCCGTTCCTACGCGAGCATCGTGCGGGCGAACGTCCTCACGGTGTTCAACCTGATCCTGGCCGGCTTCGGCGCCGTGACGCTGATCTTCGGTGACCCGCGCGACGCCCTGTTCCTCGGGATCATCGTGGCCAACGCCGGGATCGGGATCACTCAGGAGGTCCGCGCGAAGCGAGCGCTCGACCGTCTTTCGCTCCTGGTGGCGCCGCAGGCCACGGTCAGACGTGACGGCGTGGAGCGTCGTGTGGGCCTCGAGGAGGTCGTCGTCGACGATCTCGTGCTGCTGGCGCCCGGCGACCAGATCCCAGCCGACGGAGTGCTCGCGACGGCGAGCGATCTGCGTCTCGACGAATCGATCTTGACCGGCGAGTCCGAGCCGGCTCACCGCGCGGTCGGCGAGGAGGTGCACTCCGGCGCGTTCATGGTCGAGGGCGCCGGATCGATGGTGGTCACGGCGGTCGGCGAGGAGAGCTTCGCGGCTCGGATCACCGGGCAGGCGCGGTCGTTCCGTCACCCCCGCTCGCCGCTCGAGCGAGCCGTCAACCGGCTTCTCTACGCGCTCGTCGCACTCGTGGTCGGTTTGGGCACCCTGCTCGGATATTCCCTCTACCACCGGCACGTCAGCGTGCACACCGCGGTCTCGACTTCATCGGCGGGGGTCGTGAGCCTGATCCCGGAGGGGCTGATGGTGCTTGTCAGCCTCACCTATGCGGCGGCCGCGATGCGGATGTCGCGCCGCGGCGTGCTCGCCCAGCAGCTGAACGCCATCGAGTCGCTGGCTGCCGTCGACACGATCTGCATCGACAAGACTGGCACGCTCACCGAGTCGGCCTTACGCCTGGTCGAGCTCATCCCCGCCAAAGACGTGACCGAAGAGGAGCTGCGGTCAGCCCTGGCGGCGCTGGCGGCGTCGGCGTCGACTCGCAACCTCACGCTCGAGACGATCGCCGAGGCGCTCCCAGCGGACGGGGAGCCGCTCTTCGGCGAAGTCCCGTTTTCCAGCCGTCGCCGCTGGAGCGCGGCGCAGTTCGCCGACCGCACCGTGTACCTGGGCGCTCCGGGCCGGGTGGCGGCGGGGGAACTCACCGCAGCGGCCGACGCCCGTCAGAAGCAGGGCCGCCGCGTGCTCGCGCTGGCGAGCGCTGTCGACCCGTTGCCCGCGAACGTGGAGGACGACCCACCCGCCGGCACGAACCCGCTAGGGCTCGTCGTGCTCGCCGAGCGTTTGCGCCCGGGCGTACAGGACACGATCGCCTTCCTTCGCCACGAGGGGGTCGAGGTCAAGGTTCTCTCGGGCGACGCCCCGCAGACGGTGGCGGCGATCGCTCGCGATGTCGGGATCGCCGTCGCCGGCGTTCACGAAGGGGCGGAGATACCCGTGGATCAAGAGGCGCGAAGAGAGTTCGCCGCGACCGCTACCGTCGTGGGGCGCATCTCCCCTGAGGGCAAGCGGGCGATGGTCGAGGCGCTCCGTGACCAAGGACGCTATGTGGCCATGGTCGGCGACGGAGTGAACGACGTGCCCGCCCTGAAGGCCTCCCGTCTGGCGATCGCCCAGGGGACCGGGACACAGATGGCCCGCGCGGTCTCGGACCTCGTGCTCGTCTCGGGCGACTTCGCCACCGTTCCCGTGCTCGTCAGCGAGGGTCGAAGGGCACTGCGCAACCTGCAGCGCGTGACCAAGCTGTACGTGACCAAGTCCGCCTTCGCGGCGTTTTTGATCCTCACGATCGGCGTGAGCTCGGACGCCTATCCCCTGCTGCCCCGGCACCTCTCGCTGGCGGCCAGCCTCACCATCGGGATCCCGACGTTCTTCCTGGCCCTTGCACCCAGCACGGGCCCTTGGCAGCCGACGCATTTCGTGCGCAACGTTGCCCGCTTCGCGGTACCGGCGGGAGCGGTGATTGGTACCGGGCTCATCTCCGCCTACCTGTTCGCGCTGCACGATCTGGACGAGACTGTCACGGAGGCGCGCAACGTCGCCCTCATGACCCTCGTCATCAGCGGCCTGTACCTGGTGATGGCGATCGAGGCCGGCGGCTCCCGCCGGCGCTCGACGCTGGTGGCGTCGATGTGCGCGGCGATGGCCGGGCTCTATGTGGCCGCCCTGCTCCTTCCCAGCACCCGCAGCTTCTTCGCGATCTCGGTCCCGGACCCGGGGATGATCGCGACCGCACTCGTGGCCAGCGCACTCTCGATCGGAGCACTCGCGCTGTGTGGATTCTCGGTGCGGGTGAGCGCCGACGATCGTGGCTAGGTGAAGATGATCTGGCCGCCCGTCGCGATGCCGTGGCGCACTACGAAGAGCCGCGGGCTGCGCGTTCCACGACGGAGCTCAGGCGCCTGCGCACTTCGCCCGCCGTGTCCGCGAGCTCGTCGTTGCCGACGATCGACAGCATCCGCTCGGCATCGACCGCGGAGATGTGCGTCTGCCCATGGTGCTCGTAGACGACGACGTTGCACGGGAGCAGCGTCCCGAGCTCCGGCTCGGCCTCGAGCGCCGCGTGCGCCAGCGGGGGGTTGCACGCCCCGAGGATGAGGTAGGGCTCTCGGTCGATCCCGAGCTTCGCCTTCAGCGTCGCCCGGACGTCGATCTCGCACAGGACGCCGAATCCAGCCGCTGCCAGCTCTTCGCGGGCGCGTGCTACGGCGTCCGAGAAGGACAGCTCGGTGCTGGTGCTCAATGTGTAGCTGCTGCCAACTCGGGACATGCCGCCTCCAGTTCTTTTTGCTTGGCCTTGGCCGCCTTCGCGCGCTGCGCGGCGGCGTCGGGTGGATCGAGATAGCGCGCGTCCAGGTAGGAGCGGATCGCCTGCTCCCCGCGGATGGCTCTGCCGTCCGCGACGAGCACCGGGATCTCGCGGGCGCCGGTGGCGCGCAGCAGCTCGGTGCGAGCACTGCCGAGGACCGGCACCTGATGGGCGGTGTAGGAGAGGCCGAGCTCGGTCAGGCGCTGGCGGACGCGGTGCGAGGCCGGGCACCACTCCGTCTGCCACAGCTCGAGCGTCGACGGTGGCGACATGGCTGGTGCCTCCCTCATGAGTGGCCGAAGGTGACGTCGGGGAGCACGCGACGCGCCCAGCGCGGCAGGTACCAGGCCCAGCGGCCCATCAGCCGCAGCAGAACCGGCAGGAGAAGCAGCCGGATCAGGGCTGCGTCGAGCAGGACCGCGACGCCGAGGATGATCCCCATCTCCTTGGGCGGCAGCGGGCCGGAGAGGGCGAAGGTGAAGAACACCGCCACCATCACGGCACCGGCGGCGAAGATGACCCGGCCGGAGTGCGAGACCCCGCCGACCATCGCCTCCCGGGCGTCGCGGGTGTGGTCCCAGTGCTCCTTGGCCGCCGAGAGCAGAAACACCGTGTAGTCCATCGAGATGGCGAAGATCATCGCGAAGAAGAACACCGGTCCCCAGGCATCCAGGAAGCCCTGGGACTGGAAGCCGAGCAGGGAGTGCAGTGCGCCGTCCTGGAAGATCCATTTGGCGACGCCGAACGCGGCGCCGGTGGCCAGCAGGTTCGTGAGCACGCCGACCGCGGCCAGCAGCGGCGCCTGAAGCGCAACCAGCAGCAGCAGGAAGCCGAGCGCGAGCACGACCCCGATCACGAGCGGAGTCCTGGCCGCCAGTGCGGCCTGCAGGTCCTGGTTCTCGACTACCGCGCCGCCGACCAGCGAGCCGCCGGGCAGCGCCGCGCGGAGCCGGCCGATCGTGCGCCCGACGGCGGGACTGGAGGGATCCTGCCTCGGGATCGCAGTGATCAACGCGTAGGCGCCGCTCTTCTGGGTCGGCAGCAGTCCCGCGACGCCTGGGTCGCGGGCGGCGACACGCTGGGCCGCGGCGGCACCGGCGGCGGGTGTGACGATCTGTAGCGGCCCGGTCGCACCGGGCCCGAATGCGGCCTGGACCTGCTGGTAGCCGATGCGCGAGCCGTCGGAGGTGGGGACGACCTTGATCGACGGCATCGCCGTCTTCAGCTGAGTCACAGGGAGCGCCAGGCCGACGAGGACCGCCAACGCGACCAAGCCGTGGCGGACAGGTTGGCGCCACAGCCGCTCACCCCATCGCTCGAACCGCGGCGAGTGGTGCTCGCCCGAGTGCGCCCAGGGGAGGGAGAGCTTGTCCACCCGCGGCCCCAGCTTGGCCAGTACCGCCGGCAGCAGCGTCAGCGTCGCCGCGAGCACGAAGATGACCGCGAGCATGATCCCGAGGCTCATCGAGCGAAACGCCGGACTCGGGACGAGCATCACCGCACTGAGCGAGATCAACACAGTGATCCCGGAGAACAGGACCGCCTTGCCGGCGGTGTCCATCGTCACCGCAGTCGCGTCGACTGCCGACAGCCGGTGGCCGAAGAAGGCTCCGCGGAACCGGTGCACCACGAACAGCGCGTAGTCGATCCCGAGGGCCAGCGCGAACATCAACGCGAAATTCATCGCCCAGATCGAGATCGGCATGACCAGCGTTCCGAGGTAGAGCAGCCCGGCCGCGCACGCGAGCCCGATCATGGTCAGCATCAGCGGCAGACCCGCGGCGACGAGCGAGCCGAACGCCAGCAGCAAGATCCCCAGCGTTATCGGCCAGGAGATGACCTCGGACTTCATCATTGCCGTGCGATTGGCGGCATTGAAGTCAGACCACATCCCGGACGCGCCGGTCAGGTGGACCTGCACGCCGGCGGTCGACAGCGCGGCGAGCTTACCCTTCAGCGAGTCGGCGGCCCTGACCATGCCGTTGGAATTCCTCGCGGCGCCGGCCTGCACGATCGCCGTATGGCCGTCTCGCGAGATCGAGACGCCGGGGCTTGGGCCGACGATGCCGCGCGCGGCCTTGTCCGCACGCAGCGCGGCTTGAACCCTGGCGACGGTCGTCTTGAACGCGGGGGCGCTGGTCGTCTGCGTCGGCGAGTAGACGACCGTCATCAGCGCGTAGCTCGAGAGCCCGTGGAAGTTCTGGTCGATCAGCGCTCGCGCCCTCACCGACTGCGAGCCGGTCGTCTCCCATCCGGCGCCCGAGAGCGCGGTCTCGACCTTGGGTGCGAAGAACCCGAGCCCGAGCGCGGCGATCAGCCAGCCGGCGAGCACGACCCGGAAATGAGTGGCGGTGTAGCGGCCGATCCGGCCGATCGGCCCGACGCTGGCCGCGTGCGGGTATTGCTCCCGGGCTCGGCGTGCCGCCGGCCGCTCTTGAGTGCTGGTGGAGCTCACTACGCCGACGAGGATTTCTGGATGCCCGGTGGCGGCGGGAGAGGTGTCTTCGGTGAGATGTTCCATCGTGTGCCTCGCCCTTCAGAGGACGAGCTGGCCGTGCCGACGGCTGGCGAGGAAGATGCGCTCGAACGCGAGCTTGGCCCAGTGCGCCTGCGGGCCCGCGATCATGTGCACGTTCCCGCTCGAGGTGCTGTTCTGCGCGAGGACGTGCCGCGCGCCGACGATCACGCAGCCGCTGTTGCCGGCGTCGAGAATGCATGAGGCGCCGAGGTCCTCTAGCGGCAGCTTGGCGGCGGGGCTGCCCGCGATGTCGGCCGCGATGTTTCGGGCGGCGACCTTGGCCATCGTCTCGGTCATCTGGCCGGTCTTCGGGACCCCGGCCGGCACCGGGGTCGGGGCTGGAGGGGCGATCGCGATCGCGACTCCGGCGGCGAACACGTCGCGGTGCTCGGGGTGGCGGAATTCGTCGTCGACCGGGATCCACCCCATCGGATTGGCAAGCCCCTCGGTGTTGCGAACCGCGTCCACGCCGGTGAACGGCGGGACGATCATCGAGTACGCGAACGGCAGGATCCGTCCCGATTCGAGTTCGATCTCGCGCTCACGGACCTCCTTGATCGCGGAGTTCGTGATGCCCTCCATCCCACGCTTTTCGAAGAAGCGCTGCATGACCTGCTCGGAGTGGCCGATGCCGCCGATCCCCCAGTGCCCGAGGAACGGTTCGGCGGTGATGAAGGTGACCGGCGCGACATCCTGAAGGCCGGCCTTGCTGATCCTGTGCTGGATGTTGAATGCGAACTCGTAGGAGGCGCCGAAGCACGAGCCGCCCTGAGCCGTCCCAACGACCACCGGACCCGGATCCTCAAGGAACCGTCCCCACGCCTCCCGCGCCAGCAGCGCGTGATCGAGGTTGCAAACGGACTGCGTGTAGCCATCGTGTGGGCCGAGCCCCGCGATCTTCTCGAACGCGAGCCGCGGCCCGGTGCCGATGAACAGCTTGTCGAAGGAGAGCTCTTCTCCGGATGCGGTCCGGACCAGGTGGCCGGTCGGGTCGATTTCGCTCGCAGCTTCGTTGATGAAGCGGATCCCCTTGCTGCGGTACATCGGCTCGAGCGCGAAGGTGACGTCCTCGGCATCGCGCACTCCGAACGGAAGCCAGATCAACGAGGGGATGAACGTGAAGTCGGCGCGCGGGTCGAGAACCACGATCTCGTGGCGGTCGCCCGCGCGCCTTCGCAGCTCCAGCGCGGCGGTGAGGCCCGCGAAGCTCGAACCCAGGATCACGACTCGCTTGCGACTGGACATGACACCTGCTCCTTCCTCTCAGCCGTCTCGAACGTCTGCACAACTGTAAAGTAGTGAATGCGTGGAGCTTATCGCTGCCTTGTCTACTTGTCAACTAAACAACGGTCTGGTTGTGCTAGGATGAAGCCGTGACCAAGCTTCCCGCCGCTCCCCACCCGCTTCCCGAGCCGCTCATCGACCTCGTGGCACAGCGCTTCCGCGTCCTCGGCGAGCCGATGCGGATCAAGCTGCTCGACAGGCTCCGCGAGGGCGATGCCACTGTCGGCGAGCTCCAGGAGGCGCTCGGCGCCTCGCAGCAGAACGTCTCCAAGCACCTCGGCATCCTGCTGAGCGCCGGCATGGTCGCGCGTACCAAGGACGGCAACCATTCGCGCTACTCGATCAGCGACCCCACCGTGTTCGAGCTGTGCGAACAGGTCTGCGGCGGCGTGCGCCGCCAGCTCCAGGAGCTCGAGGCGATCCTCCAGCCAGGGTGACCGGCGCGGGAGATTGGTGATGAGGGCGGAGCGTGGCGCCCCGCCCTCATCGTTCGGCTGTCCACCTGGTCGGAATCAGTTGAGGGTGATTCCGCCGCCGCCGTCCGTGGTGGGATCACAGACGTAGCCAAGGTGAAGGCCGGAATTGTCGTTCTTGCAGTCGCCAAACCCGGAACTGACTGGCCGTTGTGCGCCGCCGGCGTCGGAGGCTGAGCTGATTGCCACGAATGGCGACCCGAGCGACATGAGGACGCTCGCCCCGAGGACGAGAGCCATCTTGCGCGACCCGGTGACTGCGATGGAACGGTGCGACATATCAGGGGCTCCTTGTCTCAGCCGAGACATTCGCCGCGGCTTGATTTGGAGAGCCGGCAGCCGAGCTGTCTCCACGTGTCTAGTACCGGAGACCTCTAGCTTTGCGTCCCCACCTCACGGCGGGTTTGCCCTGAACGAACAGCTCACGCCCCCATCGACCGCGCCTATCAGGCGAGACAGCGGCCGCGGTGGGCGCTGGACACAGATACGAGCGGTGAAACCACCGGTGGTATGGTCCGCTTGTCTCTTAACGCGTAGGGCGTGCTGGAGGGGGCAGTGGTGGGAGCGGTTGGTGGTGGTTCGTGCCGGGGTGGCCATCGGGCTCGCGCGGCGCGGGGCGCGGTCTGCGCGCTGATCGGGACGGTCGCGACCGCAGCGCTGTTCGCCGGCTGCGGCGGTGCCGCGTCGGCCCAGGGGACGGGCAGCCCCTCGGCGCTGCTGAACACCCTCGAGAACTGGTCGGCGCTCGAGACACCGGTGGACCAGGCGCTCGGGATCCTCACGCAGCAGTGCATGGCACAGCACGGCTTGCGCTACTACCCGTTTCCGCAGGCCGGCCAGCCAGGTGGTCCCCCGGCGTTTGCGAGCCCCGTGTTCGGCTCGATGCTGTGGCTGGGTCCGCAGTCGCTGGCCTGGCGGATCGTCAACGGCTGGGGCCTGTATGAGGAGACGATGGCGCAGCTCAGCCAGCCAGGGGGCATCTCCGGCGGGCAACCAGCGGAATTCCAGGTCATGAGCTCGCTGCGCGGCCAGGCCCAGCAGACATACATGAAGACGCTGTGGGGCGGCGGCAAGACCATGAAGATCCGGATCCCAGGTCTGCCGGGCCAGACCTTCCAGATCGGCGGTTGCAACACCACCGCCGGCAAGCAACTGTTCGGAAGTGTCGCCGCGTCGGTCGCGGTTCCCCAGTACGGGCCGGCGATCCTCACGGGCAGCATCCAGCCGAGCGCGTCGCGCTCGCGCGCGTTTCAGGCCAGCAGAGCCGCCTGGGCGGCCTGTGTCCGCTCCGGTACCGGAATCGCCGCGGCGTCGCCGTCGCAGCTGTTCCTACGCTTCTTCTCGCTCTATCAGTCGCAGGGCCCGACGCCGGCGGTACACCGAAGGGAGCTCGCTGCGGCGATAACCGACCTGAGATGCCAGCGGCGATCACGACTGCCGCAGTCGATCCAGCAGGCGGCGCTGACCGCGGTCGGGCAGCTGCCGAACGCTGTCCTGGGCGAGCTGCAGACCCTGGTCGGCGTCCTCGACCAGGCCCGCGTGCGGGCAAACGCGGTGTTCGGCCACGCGCAGTCAAACGTCTCGGGGTCGACAAACACCGCCGACCCGCAGTCGATCGCAGCCCCGAGCAGCCCGAGCGCATCCGGGGGGCAGGTGGTGATCGTCGGTGGGTGATGTCGCTACTGCGGCGCCGGTGCTCGAGGCGGTCGGGGTGTCGAAGATCTATGCGGGAACGCCTGCGGTGCACGCCCTGCACGACGTCACAGTGAGCGCCCACGCAGGCGAGCATGTCGCGCTCGTCGGCCGCTCGGGCTCGGGGAAGTCGACGCTGCTCAATCTGCTCGGCCTGCTCGATCGTCCGAGCTCGGGTGAGATCCGGCTGGCGGGCGCGAACACCGGGGTCCTCGGTGACCGGGACCGCACCGCGGTGCGTGCCGGCAGGGTCGGGTTCGTGTTCCAGGCGTTCCACCTGCTCGACTACCGCACCGCCGCCGAGAACGTCGAGGTCGGATTGCTGCACGCCGGAGTTCCTCGCAGGGAGCGTCGCGCCAGAGCGCTCGAGGCGCTGCACGCGGTCGGGCTCAGCCACCGGGCCCACGCGTCGCCGGCCACGCTGTCCGGTGGTGAGAAGCAGCGGGTCGCGATCGCCCGCGCAGTCGCCCCGCGCCCCAGGGTGCTGCTCTCCGACGAGCCGACCGGAAACCTCGACTCAGCCTCGGCCGACGCCGTCCTCGCGATCCTCGATTCGCTGAAGCCGACCGGAGTGGCGCTCGTCACCGCGACTCACGACGCGCATGTGGCCGCCGCAGCCGACGTGACCGTAGCGCTCGCAGACGGACGCGTCGTCGCGACCACGAGGGTGCCATGACGAGGTTCCGGATGTGGCGCAGGCCGTCCGGGGAGCGGCCGCTTCAGCTTCCCCATCTCGGACGCGTCGCGGTCGCGCGGGACATCGCCGCCGAGGCGACGCTGGCCCTGCTCGGCCGGTCGGGCCGGGCCGCCGCCACCGCCCTGTCGGTCGTCATCGGCGTCGCCGCGTTCGTCACCGCGAGCGGGTTGACCGCGACCGCGCGTGCCTCGGTCAACGCGCACTTCGAGCGCTTCGCTGCCGCAGAGGTCACGCTTGCCGACTCGGCGCCCAACGCCTCCACGCCGGCCTTCGGGCCCGGCGCGACGGCAGAGGTGAGCCGGCTGCCCGGCGTGCTCGGCGCCGGCGAGCTGTGGTCGCTTCAGGTCCGCGCGGCGCCGGGGACGACGCTGTTCGGCGCTTTCGTTCCACCGTCCGCGTACGGCGTGAACGTCGTCGCCGCGTCACCCGGACTGCTCGCAGCCGACCGAGCCTCCTACCGGTTCGGGTCCGACTTCACGGCGACCGACGCGAAGGTGCACGGCCGCGTCGTGGTGCTCGGCCCAGCGGCCGCCGCCGATCTCGGGATCAGCTCGCCGGACGGGCAGGAGGCGATCGTCCTGGATGGTGTGCCGTTCGTCGTCGTCGGCGTGCTGAAGGGGGTGCAATCCGACCCGACACTCCTGACCGACGCGATCGTTCCCGACGCCACTGCGCAGGCGCTGTGGGGAGCGCCGCGCTTCGGCTCCCAGCTCGACGTCGCGGTCAACCCCGCCGCCGCCGCGCAGGTGGAGCACGAGGTGCCGCTGCTCCTGCACCCCGAAGACCCGACCCGCCTGCAGGGAATCACCGTCGTGCAACCGCCGATCGTGCAGGCCGCGGTAGCCGGGGACCTCACCAGCCTGCTGGCGGTCGTCACGCTCGCCTCCCTGGCGATCAGCATCGCGGGTATCGCCGTGACGATGTACTCGTCGATCAGCGAGCGCGCATTCGAAGTCGGTCTGCGCCGCGCACTCGGCGCCCGTCGCAGCCAGATCGCCGCGCAGTTCATCGGTGAGAGCCTCCTGATCGGAGCCGGCGGCGCGGTGGTTGGCATCGCTGTAGGCGTATGCGCCGTCGTGGTCATCTCCAGGGCCCATTCCTGGCTGCCCGTTCTGGATGCGGGCGCGGTCGCGCTGGCGCCGCTGCTGGGTGCCGGCGTGGGAGGGCTGGCTGGCCTGCTGCCGGCGTTCCGCGCAAGCCGACTCGACCCGGCCGAGGCGCTGAGGCGATGAGCGTGCGCGACGACGACCGGCGGATGCCCGCCCCCCGCAGCGACGGGGAGGGCTTCGCTGAACCGCTCGCTGCGGGCCCGGAGCCGGTCGGCGCCGCCGATGCCGGCCGCGGAGGCATCGCCCGCAGGCGACGCCGCACCGTCGTCCTCGGGGTCCTCGTCCTGATCGCGGTGGCGGGGGTGAGCTGGTGGGCCGGCCGCGCCACGACCACCACGACCAAGCTCGCCCGCGCCGCCGCCCCTCCGAAGGCTCCGGTGCTTACCGCGCCGGTCGTGCTCAAACGCCTCGGCACGACGGTGCAGGCCGGTGGCAAGCTGGTGGCGGCTGACACCGAGACGATCGACGTCGGTTCGATCACCGTCCCGAACGCCGAGTCGATCGTGACCGCCGATGTCGTCCATGTCGGCGAGACGATCGGCGACGGCACTGTCATCGCCCAGGTCGCAGGGCGCCCGGTCTTCGCCTTCGCCGGCGGGACCCCGATGTATCGGAGCCTCCAATACGGCGACTCGGGCGCCGACGTCACCGAGCTCCAGCAGGACCTGGCAGCTCTGGGCTACAGCATCATCGACACCTCGGGCACGTACGGGCTCTCGACGAGCGCCGCGCTGTCTGCCCTTTACCGGAACGCCGGCTACGCGCCACCGCCCTCGGCCCCGATCCCCGGCGTTCGCCGCAAACCGCCGCAGGCGATCATGGAGCCACAGGCGGAGATCGTCTTCCTGGCCAAGCTCCCGGCGACCGTGGCCGCGAGCAAGGAGCCGCTCGGCAAGGCGATCGGCAGCCCGGCGGTGACGCTGACCTATGGCTCGGTAGTGGTCAACGCGACGCTCACGGTTGCACAGGGCTATCTGATCGAGCCCGGCGACCATGCCACGGTCAGCGTCGGCTCCGGCCGGCCGCTCGCAGGCGCCGTGCGCTACGTCAAACGCTCGGTGCAGTCTCCGAAGGCCAGCGCCACGATCGCCGTGCGCGGGATCGCGGCCGGCGCGCACGTCGGATCGCGGGTGACCGTCTCGATCGACGCCCAGTCCTCCTCGGTGCCGACGCTCGCCGTGCCGATCGGTGCGCTGTACGCGAACGGTAACGGCAACCCCTACGTGATCCTCGCTGGTCACGGCTCCCAGCATCTGGCGGTCAACGTCGGGCAAGCGGTCGGCGGCTACGTTCCGATCGTCAATCCGCCAACGCAGCTGCTCCCCGGCACCAAGCTCGTGCTGGACTCGAGCCAAGCGAGCAACGGCGGTTTCGGGGGACCCTGAGCGGCGTGTCAGGTGACGAGGGCGAGCACGCCCTCGGCCTGGGCGAACTCGAGGCAGCGCCGGCGGGCGCTGAGTCCCGGCGCCGAGAACACGAGCTCACCGTCGGGGCCGAGCAGCGACCAGCCGTCGCCGCTCGGCAGCAGCCGCAGCCGCGAACGGTCGATGAGGCTGCTGCCGGCCGCAGAGGCGCGGGCCGGAAGCCGCGCCGGGTTATAGATCAGGGAGTAGGAGGTCATGGCCGAAGCTTCACGCGGGGACGCATGAGAAACCAAAGACAACGGTCTCAGTTCCGTAAGAGCTCAGCCGGCGGAGAGCTACTGGCGGCTGCGATGGCTGCCGATACGGATCTCG
>Ga0070735_10003115_pt1 | contig 14648 bp, 14 predicted proteins | sample Coa_R1_FD_66443 | JGI IMG/M metagenome (GOLD analysis project Ga0070735, IMG submission 66443) | Surface soil microbial communities from Centralia Pennsylvania, which are recovering from an underground coalmine fire - Coalmine... | ecosystem: Environmental > Terrestrial > Soil > Unclassified ... | reverse complement strand
GCGCTTGCGCTGCTCACCATGACGACCGACGACCCGCGGGGCTACGGCCGCATCGTCCGCGCGCGCGGCGGGGACGTGCGCCGCATCGTCGAAGAGAAGGACGCCTCGAAAGCGCAGCTCGCGATCCGCGAGTGCAACACCGGGGTGCTGGCGGCGCCGGCGTCGAGGCTGCGCGGCTGGCTCGAGCGGCTCAAGGCCGACAACTCGCAGCGCGAGTACTACCTCACGGACGTGATCGCGCTCGCGGTGAGGGATCGGCTGCGCGTGAGGGCGGTTGAGGTCGCAGATCCCCTCGAAGTGCTGGGCGTAAACGACAAGGCGCAGCTCGCACAGCTCGAGTCCGCCTGCCGGGCCCGCATCGCCCACGAGCTGATGATCGCCGGAGTGAGGCTTGCCGATCCGGCGCGGCTCGACGTGCGCGGCACGCTCACACATGGCGCGGACGTGTTCCTCGACGTCAACGTGGTGCTCGAGGGGCGGGTGGTGCTCGGCGACGGAGTACGCGTCGGCCCGGGCTGCCTCATCCGCAACAGCGAGATCGGCGCGGGGACCGAGGTGTTCGCGCACTGTGTCATCGATCAGGCGCTGATCGGACCGGACTGCAACATCGGACCGTTCGCGCGCTTGCGCCCGAGCTCGACGCTCGCGCGCGGCGTGCATATCGGCAATTTCGTCGAAGTGAAGAACTCCAGGCTCGGCGACGGCTCCAAGGCCAATCACCTGGCGTACGTCGGCGATGCCGAGCTCGGCGCGCGGGTGAATATCGGCGCCGGCACCATCATCGCCAACTACGATGGCGCCAACAAACACCGCACCGTCATCGAGGATGACGTGCACACCGGCAGCAACTCGGTGCTGGTGGCCCCGATCGTGGTGGGCGCCGGGGCCACCGTCGCGGCCGGCTCCACGGTCACTCACTCGGTGCCGGGCGGCAAGCTCACCATCGCCCGGGCGCAGCAGAAGACCGTCGAGGGCTGGCGCCGGCCCACCAGGAAGAGCAGCGGTTGAATCGCAAGTCCAGTCGGCTCACGCGTTAGCGCGAAGAAGGTCACGCCTTTCACCGGCAGAATCGGTGTCCCGGGGGCTTTTGAGGCAGAATTGACGCCATGTGCGGTATCGTCGGAGCAGTAGCCGGGCGCGACATAGTCCCCGTGCTGATGGAGGGGCTGCGCAGGCTCGAGTACCGCGGCTACGATTCCGCGGGCATCGCCATCCTGAATGGCTCGCAGCATCTGACGCGCCTGCGCACCGTCGGCAAGGTGCGCATGCTCGATGAGGCGCTGGCCCACAATCCCACCTCCGGAAAGATCGGCATCGCCCACACGCGCTGGGCCACTCACGGCGTACCGAGCGAGCGCAACGCGCATCCGCACATCTCGCGCGACGGCCTGGCGATCGTCCACAACGGCATCATCGAGAATCACGAGACACTGCGCGCGGACCTCGAGCGGCGCGGCTATCAGTTCAGCTCCGAGACCGACACCGAGGTCATCGCCCATCGCGTGCACTACCACCTGCAGAGCAAGCCCGACCTGTTCGAGGCGGTGCGCGCCACGGTGGCGGAGCTCGAGGGCGCCTATGCGCTGGTGGTGGTCAGCGAGCACGACCCGGGGCGGCTGATTCTCGCGCGCGAGGGTTGCCCGGTCGTCGTGGGTCTCGGCGAGGACGAGAACTTCGTGGCTTCTGACGTAGCCGCGCTGCTGCCGGTGACACGCCGCTTCATCTTCCTCGAAGAGGGCGATGTGGCCGAAGTACGCCGCACCGCCGTGCGGATCGTCGACCGCAACGGCGCTCCCGTCGAGCGTGCGGTGCGCGAGAGCGAGCTCTCCGCGGATGCCGCCGAGAAGGGCCCGTACCGCCACTACATGCTCAAGGAGATTCACGAGCAGCCGCGCGCCGTCGCCAACACGCTCCAGGAACGGGTCGCCAACGGGCGGCTGCTCGAGGCGGCGTTCGGGCCGGCAGCCACCGACGTCCTGAAGCGCACCCGCAACGTGCACATCATCGCCTGTGGGACCAGCTTCCACGCGGCCTGCGTCGCGCGCTACTTCATCGAGCAGATCGCCAAGATCCCCTGCGCGGTCGAGATCGCGAGCGAGTACCGCTATCGTAGTCCGCTCGTCCCGCCGGACTCTCTGTTCGTCAGCATCTCGCAGTCGGGCGAGACCGCCGACACGCTCGCGGCGCTGCGGCTGGCGAAACAGTCTGGCTATCTCTCGCAGCTCTCAATCTGCAACGTGCCCGAGAGCTCTCTGGTGCGGGAATCCGAGCTCGTCATGCTGACGCGAGCGGGGCCCGAGATCGGAGTCGCCTCGACCAAGGCCTTCACCACGCAGCTGACCGCGTTAGGCATGCTGGTAGTGGCGCTGGCGCGCCACCAGGGCGCGGACTCCGAGCGCGAGCGGGGACTGGTGACACGCCTCATCGAGCTGCCGTCGATCATCGAGAAGACGCTGCAGCTCGATGCCACGATTCAGCGGCTGGCCGAGGAGCGCATCGCCCCCAAGCACCACGCGCTCTTCCTGGGTCGTGGCGCGCTCTATCCGATCGCGATGGAAGGAGCACTGAAGCTCAAGGAGATCTCCTACATTCACGCGGAGGCGTATCCCGCGGGCGAGCTCAAGCACGGACCACTCGCCCTGGTCGATTCCGATATGCCGGTGATCACCCTCGCGCCCAACAACGATCTGCTGGAAAAGACCAAATCGAACCTGATGGAAGTGCGTGCGCGCGGGGGCGAGCTCATCGTGTTCGCCGACCCCGAGGCCGGCATCACGCCGAGCGACGGCGTCACGGTGATCGAGATGCCGAGGCACGTGACCTATTTTCAGGCGCCGGCGGTCTACACGATCCCGCTGCAGCTCCTCGCCTATCACACCGCGATCCTGCGCGGCACCGACGTGGATCAGCCGCGCAATCTCGCGAAGAGCGTTACGGTCGAATAGTCGCGGGGACGGCCTGGCCCTAACGGGGCTCGGGCAGGAGGAAGGGATTCGGGTCCAGGCCTCCATGAGGCCGAATGCGGTGGCGGGCGCTGCCTGCCATGAGCGTGTTGCCCGAAGCTGCCCCCGCGTCGTCGGCGTCGACGGCGTCGCGGATCATCTGGCAGCCCACGATCTGGGGCGCATTTGCCGAAGTGCATTCGGTGGCGTGGGTGCCATCCCAGAGCACGCCGGCGAGATTGGCCCCTGCAAAAGCGATCAGCACGAGCAGCTCGCGCGAAAAGCCGAGACGCTTGAGGATCTTCATCAGCCGAGCCCCTGGGCAGACGCATAGATCCACGAAGAGGCTTTCTGCCGCTCGAGCACACTGCGCACGTAGCTCGGGGATCGTCCGGCCGCTTTGGCGGTGAGCGCCACGGACAGCTCGTAGCCGCACCAATCGGTCATGCAGCTCTTGAAGAGCTCGAAAATACGCACCTCGAGGTGGCGCCGCGCGGTCAGGTCCAGGACCACCGCCGGGCGTTTGAGTTGGCTATCGCCGGACATTGCGAACTTCCTTGTCGAGCCTCTTCCTCATTAGCGGCACCAGGGGACATCCTCTTAGGCGTCCAGCGGGCCGCATCTTTCAAGATGTGCGCTACGTCGCAGTCGAGCTGCCGGCGCGCGCCGAGGGCGGATGCTCGCCCCGCGGGTCAGTGTGATCGGAACTTGCCGCGCGAGACGGCGGCGAGCTGGCTGAACCAATTGCTCTCGCCACCGGTAAAAAGGGCCGGTACGCGACGTGTGCGGGTGGGGGCAGCTACCGAAATCAGTCTGAGCTCGAGATTCATCCGCATCATCTCTTGCCAGCTTGCAGCGCGCTTGCTCATGGGACGTCTCCTTCCTTGGGACGATTCAAACCGGATCCGCCACGTGAGAATGCGACGGCTCTGCCCGAGCTGTCCGTGATGTTCGTGCGGGCGTGCTTCAAGGAATCCGCTTGATGCAGTGCACGAGCCCCTCGCGCCTGCCTCCATGCGCGTGGTTCGTGCGCAGGCCCAATGCGCATGCCTCGTGCGCATGCCTCGTGCGCATGCCTCGTGCGCATCCCGCATGCGCATCCCTCATGCGCATCCCCCATGCGCATCCCCCATGCGCATCCCCCATGCGCATCCCTCATGCGCATCCCTCATGCGCATCCCTCATGCGCATGGCTCGTGCCGCGCATAGCCACACGTGTGGCTCCTTGCAGCCTCAATTCAAACGTAATCTTAGTAATCGCCTAATAAGGCGATTAATATCTGTAAAGGCATTTAATTCGTCTAAACAGACGACTAGAAGTCTCACAACAGAAAGACGTATAATTCGTCTTAAAGGACGACTTATGAAGCTAACCGTTGGACTGACTGATGCGGCGATTCTCGAGGAGCTCGGCACACGCCTGGCCCGCCGCAGGATCGATGCCAATCTCACGCAGGCCGGTCTTGCCGAGGAAGCGGGCGTCTCCAAGCGCACTCTCGAGCGACTCGAAGCCGGTCGCAGCACTGACTTCACCCACTTGGTGCGCGTGCTGCGCGCGCTGAAGCTGATCGAGGGGCTGGACGGCCTGATCCCCGATACGCCGCAGAGTCCCCTGGCACTCCTCAGGCACAAAGGCCGTGAGCGCAGACGCGTCGGTCACCCGCGCAGCAAGACAGCCAGGCCGGGTGAGGCGGCGCCCTGGAAGTGGCGCGAGTAGCCGATGGCGACCGTCGCCGAGGTGCGGCTCTGGGGGAGGAGCATTGGAGCGACCTCGCTCGAGGACGACGCGCGCATCACGGCTTTCCAATATCTTCCCGAGTTCGCCGCAAGCGGCATCCAGCTCTCCCCGCTGGTCATGCCGTTGTCGGAGCGCGTCTACCAGTTTCCAGCGCTTCCTACCGTGTCCTTCCACGGGCTCCCGGGGTTGCTCGCGGACTCATTGCCTGACCGCTTCGGTCACGCCCTGATCGATGCGTGGCTCGCCACGCAAGGACGTTCGCCGGAGAGCTTCAACGCCATCGAGCGTCTCTGCTACATCGGCGTGCGTGGCATGGGCGCGCTCGAATACGCGCCGGCAACGGGACCGCCACTGCGTCGGTCGGCCAAGGTCAGTGTCGATGCACTGGTTGCGCTTGCCTCTGAAGTGCTGACGCATCGGGATTCGCTGCAGGTGTCGTTCGCGCCCGGAGAGCGCCACGAGGGGCTCGAGGAGATCCTGCGCGTCGGCACCTCGGCCGGCGGCGCGCGCGCCAAGGCCGTCATCGCCTGGAACGCGCAAACCAACGAAGTGCGCTCGGGCCAGGTGAAGGCGCCGCCGGGCTTTTCCTACTGGCTGCTCAAGTTCGACGGCGTGAGCGCCAACCGTGACAAGGAGCTCGAAGACCCCAAGGGCTACACCTCGATCGAGTACGCCTACTCCTTCATGGCGCGCGCCGCGGGCATCGACATGACCGAATGCCGGCTGCTGGAGGAGGGCGGCCGGCGTCACTTCATGACGCGGCGCTTCGATCGCGAGGGCGACGGCGGCAAGCTCCACATGCAGTCACTGGCAGCGCTCGCGCACTTCGACTTCAACGCAGCCGGCGCCCATGGCTATGAGCAGGCCTTCGACGTCATCCGGCGGCTCGCGCTCCCGATGCGCTCCCTCGAGCAGCAGTTTCGCCGCATGCTCTTCAACGTGGTGGCGCGCAACCAGGACGATCACGTGAAGAACATCGCCTTCCTCATGGACAGGAGCGGGCACTGGTCGCTCTCGCCCGCCTTCGATGTGACCTACGCCTTCAACCCGCGCGGCGCCTGGACCGCGCGCCACCAGATGAGCATCAACGGCAAGACGGACGACTTCACTCGCGAGGACTTCCGCGCCTGCGCCCGCGTGGCGGGCCTCAAAAGCGGCCGCGACGCCGAGATTCTCGATGAGGTACGCGGCGCCGTGGCCGAGTGGCCGCGTTACGCGCGCGAGGCAGGTGTGACCGAGCGGCAGCGCGAGCAGATCATGCGGACGCTGCGGCTGCACTTCCCCGCGCGCTGATGAGCAGCGCCGCGAGAGCCGCGGCAAGCAGCGCAAACGCCGCGCCGACGAAGAACGCAAGTCCGAACCCCGCAGCCAGTGCGGCCTTGAGCGCCGCGGCGGCATCGCGCAACGCCGCCGAACGCGCCGCCGCGACACTCGCGAGAATCGCAAGTCCGAGCGAGCCGCCGAGGAGGAAGGAGGTGTTGACGAGCCCCGAGGCGAGGCCCGACTCGTGCTCGCCGACATCGCTCATGGCGGCGAGCAGCACGGGATTGAAGCCGATGCCGGCGCCGACACCGAGCAGTACCATCCCCGGGAGCACCGCGCCGAGGAAGGAGCCATCGACCGGCGTGCGCGCGAAGAGCGCAAGCCCCGCAGCCGCCAGCATGAGCCCGAAGACGATCGGGCCGCGCAATCCGAAGCGCAGCACCACGCGTGCCGACAAGCCGAGCGAGAAGGCGGCCATGATGAGATTCGCGGGAAGGAAGGCGAGCCCGACCCGCAGCGCGTCGTAGCCGAGCACGAACTGCATGTAGAGCGCCGACATGAAGAACCACGAGAACATCGCCGCCGCCCACAAAATGCCGACCGCGTTGGCGGTGGCGAGATTGCGCAGCCGAAACAGCCGCAGCGGAATGAGCGGCGCCCGCACCCGCACCTCGAGCACCAGAAACGCGGCGAAGAGGAGAGCGGCGCCGGCGAGCCGCCCGAGGGTCAGCGGCGCGCTCCAGCCGATGCGGCTGGCCTCCACGGTCGCGTAGACGGCGAGCATCAGCGCCGCGGTCACGGTCGCCGCGCCAAGGATGTCGAGGCGCGCCGGCAGTCGCTCCGGGGTGTCGCGTGCGAGGAGCCTGAGGCACAGCGCGCAGACCAGCACGCCGATCGGCAGGTTCACGAGGAACACCCAGTGCCAGTTGAGCGTGCGGGTGAGCAGACCGCCGAGCAGCACACCCACGCTCCCGCCGCTCGCGCACACGAAGCCGTACACCCCCATGGCGCCGGCGCGATCCGCGGGCGTCGTGAAGAGACTCATGATGAGCGAGAGCGCCACGGCCGTGACCAGGGCGCCCCCCAGACCCTGCACGCCGCGAGCCGCAATCAGCACCGCGCGCGTGGTCGCGAGTCCGCACAGGAGCGAGGTGAGCGTGAAGAGCACGATGCCGGCGATGAACATGCGGCGGTGCCCGAAGAGATCGCCCAGCCGGCCGCCGAGCAGCAGGAAGCCGCCGAAGGTGAGCAGATACGCGTTGACCACCCAGCTGAGCGAGGCATCGTTGAAGCCGAGATCGGCGCGTATCGAGGGCAGCGCCACGTTCACGATGGTCGTGTCGAGCACGATCATCAGCACCCCCATGCACAGGACATAGAGAGCCAGCCAGCGGCGGCGCTCCGCCGCTTGAGAGGTGTTCGGCATGGCGCGAGTTTAAATCGAAGTGCGGTACGATTCGCGCCGATGACCGCCGCCACCCGCGTCGGGTCCACCGCGGATCTGCTCGCCGGGCTCTCCATCGCGGGACTCCTCCTGCCCGAGGCGGTTGCCTACTCGGGTCTGGCGACCCTCCCACCGCAGGCGGGCGTCATCGCGCTATTCGCCGGGCTCATCGCCTACGGGCTGATCGGCCGCAGCCGCTTCGCCATCGTCTCGGCGACCTCCTCTTCGGCGGCGGTGCTCGCTTCGGCGATGCTGGCGCTGGCTCCCTCGGGCGCGTTACAGCGCGCCGCGGTCGCCTCGATCCTGGTGGTCGGCGCCGGCACGGCATTCATGCTCGCGGGGGCGCTGCGGCTTGGCGCCCTGTCGAGCCTCATCGCACGGCCGGTGCTGCGCGGCTACGCCTTCGGACTGGCGCTCGTGATCGCGGTGAAGCAGTGGCCGTTGATCGCCGCGGTGCACGTGACCGCCAGCGGCTTCTTCTCCCTGCTCGTCGAGCTCGCGCGAGATTTTCCCTCGTGGCAGGGGGCGAGCCTCGGCTGCGGGCTCACGGCGCTCGCGGGGCTCTTCGTGCTCGAGCGCGTGCCGCGCGTGCCGGGAGCGCTGGTGGTGATCGTAGGCGGGATCCTCGGGGCCCCGTGGCTGGCAGCGCACGGGGTGTCGCTCACCGGGCCGGTCGATCTGCGCGCCACGCTGCCGCATTTCGAGTTGCCCGACGGCGGGCACTGGCTGCAGATCGCGGAGTTCTCACTCGCCCTCATGTTCATTCTCTACGCCGAGTCCTACGGCTCGATTCGCACCTACGCGCTCAAGCATGACGATACCGTCGAGCCGAACCGCGATCTCATCGCACTCGGCATTGCCAATGTGGTGGCGGGAATGCTCCAGGGAACGCCCGTCGGCGCCGGCTACTCGGCAACCTCCGCCAACGAGGCGGCCGGCGCGCGCTCGCGGTTCGCCGGCCTGACGGCCGCCGGCGTGGTGCTGCTCGCCGTGCTGGCATTCCTGCCCTGGATCGAGCGCATCCCGCAGCCGGTGCTGGCCGCGATCGTCATTCACGCGGTGAGCAAGTCGCTGCGCCTCACGGTATTCGCCAACTACTTCCGCTGGCAGCGCGACCGGCAGGTGGCGCTCGCCGCGGTGCTGGCCGTGTTGGTATTCGGGGTGCTGAACGGGCTGCTGGCGGCGATCGCTTTCAGTATCGCGTGGCTGCTGAAGTCACTGGCGAATCCGCGCCTCTCGGTGCTGGGGCGGGCCGGCATGCACGACTATGTGGATGTCGCGCGCTTTCCGCAGGCGGTGCAGGTACCGGGCCTTCTGGTGCTGCGGCCGGAGGAGCCGCTGTTCTTCGCCAACGCCGAGCCGCTTCTCACGAAGACGCGCGCCCTGGTGCGCCATCAGGCGGATACCCGCCTGGTAGTCCTCAATCTCGAGGAGTCACCCGATCTCGACAGCACCGCGATCGAGACGCTGGCGGAGTTCTGCGGCTGGCTCGGCGCGCGCGGCATCGAGCTGCGCGTCGCGCGGCTGCGGCGCACGGTGCGCGATGCACTGCTGCGGGCGCAGCTGCCGGAGCTTCCAGCGTCAACTCTCGACTACTCGAGCGTCGATGATGCTGTGAGGGGAGATTGTGTCAGTCCTGGCGTGGACAGCTGACAGCGTGTCGGCCCGGATCGTGTTAGTGTTAGTCGTTATTCTGCGCGCTGTGGATTGCCGCAGTGCGTCATCAACCGCGCGAGGGTCAACGCAATGAAAAAACATTCCGTCTGGCTGGCGGCCGTATTCTCGGCCTTGGCTTTGGTAGCCTGCAATCAACAGAAAGGCCAGGCCGAGCAGGCCGTAGCCGGCGCCCAGCAGTCACTCAATGCCGTGCGCGATGAGGCGCAGAAATACGCCCCCGAGCAGCTAGGCGGCGTCGAGGCGCAGCTCGGCCAGATGCAGGATAGCTTCCAGCGAGGCGACTACGCCGGCACGCTCGCCGCGCAGCCGGCCATGATGAAGGCCATCAACGGCCTGAAGGACGCCGCCGCGGAGAAGAAGACGGCAGCGGATGCGGCTGCGGCCAAGGCCAAGGATGACTGGGCTGCCACCAGCACCGAGGTCCCGAAGATGGTCGATGAGGTCGCGAAGCGCGTCGAAACGCTGTCGAAGACCCGGCACCTGCCCAAAGGTGTCACCAAGGAGAACGTCGCCTCCGCGAAGACCGGCCTCGAGCAGGTCAAGTCGACATGGTCGGATGCGACTGCGGCTGCGTCCTCGGGCGATTACACCAGCGCCATGAGCAAGGCGGACACGGTGAAATCCAAGACCCAGGACATGATGAAGTCGCTCGGGATGAAGCCCTCGGGCTGATTACACGAGTCGCCCGGCGAGATCGTAGGCACTGGAGCCTACGATCTCGACCTCGGCGAACTCCCCGACTCGTAGCTTGCCGGCGGCGGCGATTCTCACCACCCCGTCGATCTCCGGCGCATCGCCCGCGCTGCGCGCGACCGCCTCGCCGTCCGTCACCGCATCCACCAACACCCTGATCCGCCCGCCCACCCGCTTCGCGAGGCGCTGCGCGCTGATCGAGGCGGCGAGCTCCATGAAGCGCGCGTAGCGCTCCTCCTGCACCGCGGGCGGCACGTGCCCCTCGAGTGCGTTGGCGGTGGCGCCTTCGACCGGCGAGTACTTGAAGCAGCCGACGCGGTCGAGCTGCGCCTCGGAAGCCCAGGCGAGGAGCTCCTCGAACTCCGCGTCGGTCTCGCCGGGGAACCCGACGATGAACGTGCTCCGCAGGGTCAGATCGGGGCACTGCGCGCGCCAGGCCGCAATGCGCTTCAAGGTGTTCTCGGCGTGCGCGGGCCGGCGCATGCGCTTCAGCACCGCCGGGCTCCCATGCTGAAAGGGCACGTCGAGATAGGGCAGCACGCGATGCTCCGCCATGAGCGGCAGCACCTCATCGACGTGCGGATAGGGATAGACGTAATGCAGCCGCACCCAGACCCCGAGCTCCCCGAGGGCCCGCGCGAGATCGATGAAGCGTGTCTGCCATTCGCGCTCGCGCCAGCGGCGAGTCGTATAACGCAGGTCTGCGCCGTAAGCGCTGGTGTCCTGCGAGATGACGAGGAGCTCGCGCACCCCGGCCGCGACCAGCCGCTCCGCCTCGCGCATCACCTCATCGATCGGGCGGCTTGCGAGGAGCCCCCGCATCGAGGGAATGACGCAGAAGCTGCAGCGGTTGTTGCAGCCTTCGGAGATCTTGAGGTAGGCGTAGTGACGCGGGGTCAGCCGCACCCCCTGCGGCGGCAGCAGATCCACGAAGGGATCGTGTGCCGGGGGCAAATGCGCGTGCACCGCGCTCACCACTTCCTCGTAGCGTGCCGGGCCGGTCACGGCGAGCACAGCGGGGTGGCGCTCGCGGATGCGCTCCGGCCGAGCCCCCAGGCACCCCGTGACGATCACGCGGCCGTTGTGCTCGAGGGCTTCCTGAATCGCATTCAGGGACTCGTCCACCGCGGCATCGATGAAGCCGCAGGTGTTGACCACCACGAGATCCGCGGCCTCGTAGCTCGGGGAGATCTCGTAGCCTTCCGAGCGCAGCTGCGTGAGGATGCGCTCGGAATCGACCAGCGCCTTGGGACAGCCGAGGCTCACGAAACCGACGCGCGGGACTTTCTTGCGCGCGCGGCGCGCCTTGGGGGCGGTGGCGGACACCAGGGTTACTGCCGCGGCGCGGCCGGCGAGCCCTCGTCGGGTGGCGCGTGGTTCGCCTCCCCGGCTCGCGTCCACGGGGTGCCGGGTCGGTGGTGCATGCGCTCGAGCGCGCAGAACACCGCCAGCACCAGCAGCGGCATCACCACGTATGGCCAGATCGCCGGGCGCCGGTCGCGCGGGCTGCGCTCAACGGCCATAGAGCCCCATGAGCTCGGCCTTCCCAAGCGCCGCGGCGTTCACGTTGAAACCGATCAGCGCGGGACTCGCATCGGCGGGCACATCGAGCTTGGGCACTTTGAGCGCATAGAGTCGCAGGTAATAGCGATGGGGTTTGCCCGGCGGCGGACACGGTCCCCCATATCCGACCGAGCCGTAATCGGTGCGCCCCTGCATGGCGCCTGCGGGCATGAGCTTTTTCTGCGGGTCGCCGGCACCTGCAGGGAGCGAGCTCACGTTCGCGGGAATGTTATAGACCACCCAGTGCCACCAGCCGCTGCCGGTCGGCGCGTCCGGATCGTGCATGAGGAGTGCGAAGCTCTGCGTGCCCGCGGGAGCGTTGCTCCACGAGAGCGCCGGGGAAATGTTGCCGCCGGTGCAGCCGAACTGGTTGAACACCTGCGCCGTGGCGATGGTCTTGCCAGGGGCGATGTCCGGGCTCGTCAGGGTGAACTTGCCCCCGCCGGCGCGCGCGGCGGGAATAGCGGCCACACCCAGGATGGCCGCGATCGAAGCGCCCGCGATCCAGGCCGTGCTCATGCGTCGATCCTCCCGGCGGCCGAGTGTGCAGCGCCGCGAGCCTCGAGGCAAATGGGTCTTTTAGCGGCGCTCCCAGTGACCCTCGCGGGCGTGCCAGCCCCCGCGGGTGCGCTCCCAGCGGCGCGGCTCCCAGCGATACCCCGCCCGCGGCGCCTCCCAGTGACCGGGATGCCAGCCGTAGCGGCCGCCTTCCCAGAACCAGCTGCCGCCGATCCAGAAGTACCCGGGATAGGGGGCGACGCCCACCGACTCGTATTGCACCGCCGGGGGCTCGGTGTAGACGGTCTCGCCGTAGTAGCCCGGCCCCGGGGCCACGATGCAGCCCGCCAGCGCCACCGAAAGCAGCGCGGCTACGGCCGCGACTCGCACTGAATGCAGTTTCATGATGCCTCCTTGCGAAATACAACGCGCGCGCATGACGCAAAGCATACAACCGGAATGCCAGTCGGGAAGCGCGCGGCCGCAGAACTGCAAAATCGGCGCTATTCAGCCACCATTCAGGGCCATGTCCTTCGGCCCGGAATACTATCGGCGCTTCTACTACGACGCGCGCACCGCGGTCGCGACGCGCGCCGAAACTCGAGCCCGAGCGCGCCTGATCGCTGCCTTCCTGGCCCACGTCGACCTGCCGGTGCGGCGCGTCCTCGATGCCGGCTGCGGCACGGGGCTGCTGCGCCGCGAGCTGAAGAAGCTTGTGCCGCGCGCGCACTATGTTGCCCTCGAGTCGAGCGAGTACCTGTGCCGCCGCTATGGCTGGACGCGCGGACGGCTCGAGGAGTACCGCGCTCGCGCGCCCTTCGACCTCGTGGTCTGCTACGACGTGCTGCAGTATCTGGGGGACCGCGCGGCGGTGCGGGCGCTGGCCAATTTCGGCCGGCTGACGCGCGGGGTGCTCTACTTCAGCGCTCTGACACGCGGCGATTTCGCTCGCAACTGCGATCGCGAGCGCACCGACCCCAACGTCCACCTGCGCGGCGCCGATTGGTACCGTGCGCGCCTCGAGCGGCACTTCCGCGAGGCGGGCCTCGGTTTCTGGCTGCGGCGCGGCGCGCCGCTTACGCTGTGGGAGCTCGAGTCGGACTGAGATCCCTCGTGCGCGCCGCGCGGCGGCGAAACAGCGGATAGAGCGGAAGTCCGAGGAGAATCAAGGCGAGCGCCGCGAGTGATTCGCGCGTGGCGGTGGCGAAGCCGCTGATGACGATCCAGACCATGACCAGCACGAAGGCGAGCGGCACCAGAGGGTAACCGGGCACCCGGAATGGCCGCGGCGCATCCGGGAGCCTGGCTCTGAGCACGATGACGGCGAGTGCCACCGGAATCCAGAAGAGCGCGTAGCTCATCACAGCCATGTTGGTGAGCTGGTCGAAAGTGCCGGAGGCTGCGAGTAGCGCGCCCCACAGCCCCAGCAGAACGAGTGAGGTGGCCGGGACGCGGCTGCCCGGATGCAGCCGCCCGAAGACGGGGAAGAACAGCCCATCGCGCGCCGCGGCGTAGGGAACGCGCGCCGCTCCCAGGATCATCCCGTTGAGCGAGCCGATGGTCGAGATGAGGAAGATGAGCGCCGCGATCGGCGCGGCGCGCGCGCCAAGGAAGGTCTGCACGGCGCGCGCCGCCACCGACGGTGCGTCCGGATAGGCGGTGGAGTTGGAGCTGGCCACCTGCCAGAAGGGCAGCGCGTAGAGATAGGCTGCGTTGATCAGCAGATAGAGGCCCAGCACCAGCAGCGCACCGCCCACGATCGCGCGCGGGAGATTGCGCTGCGGCTCGCGCACCTCGCCGGCCGCCATGGGCAGGAACTGCCAGCCGCTGTACGCCCAGAGAGCCGCGAACATCGCGCCGCCGAATCCGGTGAGTCCGCCGTTGCCGCCGCCGGGCGTTGCGCGCAGGTTCCCGAGGTCGTGGCCTTCGCCGAAGGCGAACACGCCGATCGCCACGGCGAGCACGGCGGCGACCTTGGTGACCGTGAGCACGGTCTGCACGCGCCCGCCGAGCATGACACCGAGGGAATTGATGAGCGTGAAGAAACCGATCACCGCCACGGCGATGAGCTGGCGCATGCCGAACTCGAACACGTAGGTGGCGCCGCCGAGGTGCAGCGTGTGCGCATACCAGCGCGCCCCGAAGGGGTGGATATCGGAGAGAAAGATCGCGACGGCCGCGCCGTAGGCGGCGACCGCTGCGCCGTTGAGGACGAAAGCATTGCAGGCGAAGAGGAAACCCGGTACCTCGCCATAGGCGGTACGCAGGTAGACGTACTCCCCGCCGGCGCGCGGCAGGAGTGCCCCGAGCTCGGCGAAGCACAGGGCCCCGAGCATGGCGACACCTCCGGCGGCGACCCATGCGGCGAGCACCAGTAGCGGCGTTCCCACCGACTGCGCCATGCTCGCCGTCTTGAGGAAGATGCCGGTGCCGATGATGACGCCGACCACGAGCGAGGTCGCATGGGTCAGGCCCAGATCGCGGCGGGGCTCGAGTGCCAGGTTGTCCACGGCCGTATCGTACAATCGCAGCATGGCGGAACACGAATACCAGGCGCGCTTCATCGCGAATTCGGTGACCACCGAGGTGCGCTGCGAGCCGGTGTGGGATGCCTGACATCCCAACGCCGGTGGCGGAGTTTCGCGGCAAGGTCAGGATACTGCGCACACCGCAGGCACCTCTCGCCGTGACGCTCATCGGGGCGAGCGCCGCGCCTTCCGGCGAGGAGATCCAGCTGGCCTTCGCCGGGTGCGCGCCTACTGACTTGCCGGAGGTGCTGGAGGATGCGCGGGTGGAGCGCCGCGGCCCGGGCACCTTCGAGGTCCTGAGC
>Ga0070735_10003113_pt1 | contig 14651 bp, 13 predicted proteins | sample Coa_R1_FD_66443 | JGI IMG/M metagenome (GOLD analysis project Ga0070735, IMG submission 66443) | Surface soil microbial communities from Centralia Pennsylvania, which are recovering from an underground coalmine fire - Coalmine... | ecosystem: Environmental > Terrestrial > Soil > Unclassified ... | reverse complement strand
GCGGAGAACGCCGTTTTCAACGACCTCGACCTGCTGGCGCGCCGGCGTGGCGAGAACATCGACTGGATCGCGCGCCTGAGCGGCGGCTACGACAAGAGCTTCCAGTCGAGCGCGGCAGCGCTCGGCAACCCGACCCGTGTCAGCCTCGCCTCGCTCGAGGTGCTCGATCGGCCGCTGGGAGTGCTGGGGCGCGTCGGCCGGCAGGTGAGCGTCGAGGACGGCATCCTCGGGACCTTCGATGGAATGTTTCTGTCATGGCAGTTCAAGCCCGCCTGGTCCGTGAATGCCGCGGCGGGGTACCCGGTGGAGCAACTGATCCTCGCGCCCCAGACCCAGGAGCGTTTCGAGACGCTGGGCCTGCACGTAGCACCGCCCGGTGCGCACTGGGATGGAGGGATTTTCGCGAGCACATCGGAGTTTCAGGGCCTCAAGGACCGCCAGGCGGTCGGCCTCGAGGCACGCTATGTCGGAGGGGCGGCATCGCTCGTGACCGTCGTCGATTACGACACCTTCTATCACTCGCTCAACACCGCAAGCCTCATCGGCACGCTCCTGCTGCCCGCGCGGTTCAACGTGAGCTTCGATGCCGAGCGGCGCAACTCCCCGGTCCTCACGACGCGCAACGCGCTCGTCGGCCAGACCTTCACCGACATCGTGCAGCTCGAGCAGGTGTTCACCCAACAGCAGATCTACCAGCTGGCACGCGATCGCACCCCGATCACGTCCGACTACAGCGTGACGATCACCCGCCCGCTCGGGCAGCGCTTCCAGCTCACTGCGATCGTGACCGGCACCGAGACCGCCGCAACGCCCGCATCGGGCGGCGTGGCCGCGGTTGCCGGAACCGGCATGCTGCTCGACTATCAGGCTCAGCTCGCCGGCACCGACCTCTGGCATGCGGGGGACTTCAGCGTGGTCACCCTGACCACCGGCAACACGGAGATCGGCCGCATCGATTCGATCGCCGCCACCAGCCGCTTCCCCATCGGCGGTGCGTGGCGCCTCGGCCCGCGCTTCACCGTCGATCGCCTGACGGCGCTCAGCGACGGCAGCCAGGAGACGACCTACATTCCCTCGGCGCTCCTCGACTGGACTCGCGGGCGTTGGCTCTTTCAGCTCGATACGGGCGCCGAGCTCGGGCGCCGCCAGGCATTCCTGCAGCTCGCCAATGGCACCTTCGTGCAGACGCAGAACACCTCGCGCTACTATATAAGCCTGTCCTATCGCGTCACCTTCCAGTAGTGAGCCGTCGTGTGCGCAACAGGCTAGCGCTCGCAGCACTCGCGGCGTTGCTCCTCGCGCCGGCGCCGCGCCTGGCGCGCAGCACCGACCTCGCCCCCCGCGAATACCTCGACCAGGAGACCGCCGCCACCGTGACGGTGGTCGCCGAGCCCCTGGTCTTTGCCTATGCGCGCACCGAGCTCGCCGCCAATGCCCGCGACTATGTGACGCTCGCGGCGGCGGCCGTGAATCGCGGCGGCAAGGTTGATTTCGTCGGCATCGCCTATTTCTGGTCGACCGTCGATCCGCGCATGCGCACCGACCCCCTGCCGACGCCCGAGCCCCTGATCATTCAGGCCGATGATCGCCGCATCGAGCTCAAGCTCCGGGGGCAGTCGGCGCACGACGCGGGCATCGGCGTGCCGGCGCATGCGCCGCCCGGGCCCCCGGTGACCCCGAACGTCTACGGCATCGATCTGCCGACGCTGCGCTTCATCGCCGCGGCGCGCCACCTGACGCTCCTCGCCGACAGTCGCGGCACTCTCCTCAGCTACCGCCTGTGGGGCGATCAGCGCGCGGCGCTGCAGGCCTTCGTGCGGCGCATGAGCGGGGAGGACTGAAGCGCGCTCATCGCTTCAGGCTTCCTGCCCTCTCAGGCCGACCACAAGAGCGGAAAGAGCGGATGCTCCATGGGCGCTCCGGGCGGGAGCTCCGCGGCGAGGCCGGGGAAATCGGGCGAGGTGGCCCAGCGGCGCGGCGCGTGGCGGATGTCGTCCCCGAGGAGGCGCACCGAGAACACCCGGCGGCGCCCACCGGCGCTCACCCCCGGGGCGGCGTGCAACGTCAGCATGTGGAAGCACACGGCATCCCCCGGCTCGAGCGCCCAGCCGAGGATGCGGTAACGCGTCGGCTCGGCTTCGATATCGGGGAGCTCGGCGAGCGACCCTTGCGGAAACCATTTCGCCTCGCGCGCGAGGAAGGAGCGTGGCATGAGCCAGGGACCGCGGTGCGAGCCTGCGACGAACTCGAGCGTCGCCTCGCGCGCCACCGGGTCGGCCGGAATCCAGAAACTGCAATTCTGCCAGCCGTCGATGTTGTAGTAAGGCTGGTCCTGGTGCCAGGGCGTGCGCTGGCGGGTACCGGGCTCCTTGGTGAGCATGTGGTCGTGATAGAGCCGCGCGGTCGTGCTCTGCATGAGCTGCGCGCCCGCCACCCCCAGTGCGGACTCGAAGATCACGCGTCGATAGCTTTCGTTCTCCTGCCAGGAGCAGAAGTCCTCGATGAAGAAGCCAGGGTCCTCGCGGCTGCTCGCCACCTTGGCGCGCGGGCTCGGCTGCGCGAGGTTGCGATCGATGCCGGCGCGCAGCAGCTCCACCTCCCGCGGCCGCAGGAGCTGCCGCAACACCACGGCCCCGTCGGCCTGAAAGGCTGCGACGTCCTGCGCCGTGACGCGTGCACCGGAGCCCCGTGCCACCACGGAGATGCTCACTCCCTCAGGCGCAGCAGCTGCCGGCAGCTCCTGAGGAAGCGCTGCCGGTCCGGCTCCGACTCGATCTCGGCGCCGAGCAGCACGATCAGCGACTCGGGCCCGGCGGCGGTGGCGGCCGCGCGCTTCACCAGGTGCCTGGCGAACGGACCTATGTATCCGGCCAGCTCGCTCTCCAGACGGTGCAGTTGCGCGGCGTCGAGCAGCATGGGCACCGGACCGGTGCTCGCGGTGCCCGGAGGCATCGCGTAGCTCCCGGAGGTCGCAGCGGCGGCCGCCGGCGCTTCGGTCCGCAGCAGCGCACGCAGGTACTCGGCGAGCCGTGCGAAGTGCGGCTCGATCGGCGGCGGGAAGGCGTCCAGCCAGTGCTGGCTGCTCAGGAAATACTCGAGGCTGTGCGAGGGCAGCACGTTCTCGATGCGAAACGGCAGCACCGTCACGCGATGATGCACGGCGCGCTCGACCTCGCGGCGCACCTGGGGCGAATCATTGGTGTTGGACGAGAACACCAGCACCATGACACGCGCCGCCGCGATCGCCTCGACGATCTCCGCAGCCCAGTCGGCCGCCGGTGTCACGTCGCGCGGTGCGATCCAGCAGTCGATGCCGGAGCTCTCGACGCGCGCCACGACGCCGAAGGCAGGCTCGCGATCGGCCTGGGAGTAGCTGACGAACACCGGGCGTGCGGGCAAATCAGATCTCCAGAAGCTTCATGGCCTTGTCGAGGCTCTTGCGCATGCGGTTGAAGGCGCGCCCCAGGGCCGCGATCTCGGCGCCGCCGCTTGCCGGAAACTCCGCGGCACTGCTGTCGCCGACGCTCAGCTGATCGGCGATCCGTGCCATATGGCGCACCGGCCGCACCACCAGCAGGTACATGACGAGGTTGACCACGATGAGCAACGCGACGAACACGCCGCTCAAGGCCAGGAGAAAGGCCCGGAAGGCGCCGCTTGCCGCCGCTTCGGCCGCCGAGATCGGCACCGAGACGACCTGCGCCCCGATGACATCGTCCGCCTGCCAGCCGAAGCCGTTGTTGCTGCCGTAGCGGGCCACCACCGTGGCGGGCGCCGCCGCTGCGGTGCTGTGGCAGCCGAGGCATTCGGGTTTGGCACGAATGGGCCGCGCGAGGTACAGCGAAGGACCGAGCGGCGTGTCGCGCTCCCCGACCACCTCGTGCACGGCCGGGTCGTCGCGAAACCGCCGGATGATGTCGGTTTCCCAGTCCGTGGCGCGGTCGCGGGGGTTGGTCGGATTCAGGGTCGCCTCGTGATAGGAGTAGTCGCGGCGGCTCTCCTGGACGCGCAGGAAATTCTCGGTGGCGGCGTAGGCGGGGACGCTCTGCGGCAGAAACTCGCTCTGCATCTGCGTGTGCAGGAGCGGTGCGATCTGCTTGGCGGTGTAGTCGCGCACCGCCAGAGCACTGTCCATCATGAGTCCCGCCTCGGTGCGGATCTCGCGCTCGGCATTCGCCTGAAGCACCGCGCGGCAGATGAAGCCCGTGAGGGCTGCACCGAGCGCGAATACGGCGATCAGCGCCAGATTGATCCGAACCAGCAGACTCATCGCAGCTCTTCCCCCGCCGACTCCCCTCGGGCTGTTACGCCGCCCGTTGCGCAGGCCAAAGTAGTGGATCGCGACCGTCGAGTGCAACTACTACCCAAGGGGTAGGTTGTGGCAGCCGGGGCGCGGGCCTCACAATTCGCCGCTGTGACGCTGCCAAACGCAAAGTTGAGCCGGAATTCCCCCTTCATGGTCGGAGTCTCCGGCCACCGCGATCTCGATCCGGGAGACAGCGCGCGCCTGCGCGAGGCGGTGACGGACTTCGTGCAGCAGCTGAGGTCGCATCTGCCGGATACGGAGCTGCGGCTCATCGTCGGGATGGCGCAGGGGGCCGACCTGCTGGTCGCCGAGACCGCTCTCGGCCTGGGTGTCCCGGTCGAGGCCGTGCTTCCGATGCCGCTCGAGAGCTATGCAGCGGATTTCGACGCGCCGACGCTCGCCTGCCTGCGCGAGCTCCTGCGCAGTCCGCAGGTGCGCTGCGTCGAGCTCTCCGCCCAGCGCGCGACGGCGGCCAGCCCCGGCCCGCATTCGCGCGAGCAGCGTGACGCCATGTACGCCAATCTCACCGATACCCTGATCCGCCGCAGCAGCCTGCTGCTCGCGCTCTGGGACGGGCGCGGCTCACAGCTTCCGGGCGGCACGGCGGACACGGTACTGCGGTACCTCGGGGTGCGTAACGATGAGAACCGCGAGGCCGATACCCTCGAGTTCGTCGAGTCCGATGCCGAACTCGAGTCGGAGTCCGAGACGGCGCCGCGCCTGGTGTACTGGACTCCCGCGGCTCGCAGCGGCAGCGGCGGCGGCTCAGCGCAGCGTACTCCGTGCTATCTGGTCGGGGCCGGCGAGAACGTGCTGCAGATCCTGCGCACCATGCCGGCGCGTCTCAAGCACCAGCTGGCCGAGCTCAACGCCTACAATCTCGAGTATCAGCAGCTCAGTGCCGCCGCGCGGCTTGCGCCGGCGGAGTCGCTGGCGGCCTCACTCCCTGCAGGGGTGGTGCTGCCGCCCGAATCGCTCCTCGAGGACATCGACCTGCAGTACGGCAAGGCGGATGCGCTCGCGATCCATTACCAGCGCCGCTCGGACCTGCTCTTCGACCTGTTCGCGTTCATGGCCTTCGCCATGGGCGTCGCCTACCTCATCTATGAGAAGCTCACCGAGTCACGACTGCTCCTCATGGCGTACCTGGCTACGCTCCTCACCAGCCTCGGCGTCTACTACGTCCTGCAGGGCAAGCGCTGGTTCGGCAAGCACCTCACCTACCGCGCGCTCGCCGAGACGCTGCGGGCGCGTTTTTACCTGCGCCTCGCGGGCGCGGATCAGCGCATGGATGCGGGTGAGGTGCTGGCACTTTCGGGGATCGAGCGCTTCCAGGGCTTCGGCTGGATCGGCTTCGTGCTGAAGGGCATCGAGGTGGACCGCGTCGATCCCGACCGCAGCCTCGAGACCGCGAGCGTCGAGCAGGCGTGGATCGAGGGACAGTTCCGCTACTTCACCCGCAAGGTGGCACAGCTCGAAGGGGCGAGCCGCCGCGTGAAGCACATGCGGCACTTCCTGCTGGTCGCGATCCTGATCGTGATCTCGCTGCTCTTCGCCTTCGGTGAGCCGCTGCACCGCATCGACATGGGACTCGGCGTGCCGGTGAAGAACATCCTCACCTTCTCCATGGGCTTCATGGCGGTGCTCCTCGGCGTGTGGGAGCTGCACCAGGACAAAATGGCGACGCGGGAGCTCCTGTGGCAATACCGCAATCAGCTCAGTCATTTTGCGCGGGCAAAGACGCAGCTCGTGCGCATGGCGAGCGCCCGGCGCCGCAACGACGTGCTGGTCGCGCTCGGCAAGGACTCACTCATGGAGAGCTATCTGTGGGCCATCCATCGTTACCACCGCGAGCACGAGCCACCTGCCGCGTAAGGTAAGATCCCCGCCAGCCACTCACCCGCGCGGGGTAATCCATGATCTTGCTGCTGGCACTGATTCCGGCGACCGCTCTCACCATGGCGGGCTACGTCGTTCTCTACGTGTCGAAGCGAAACGAGGGAGCCTTGAGCACCTTCGGCCGCTGGCTCGCCTTCTGGGCGTTCACGCTCGCCGCGCTCGTAGTCCTCGGCGGCGTATTTGCCGCCGGACGCATGCACCGGGAAGGACCCCGCGGATTCTGGAGCAGGCACCACGGGTGGAGCGAGGAGCGGCGCGACTTCGATCGAGGCGAGCGCCCGGAGCCGGGCGCGCCGCCACCCGGCGCCCCCGGCGCGGATGTATCGCCCCAGCCGCCCTCCCCGGCACCGAGTGGCGCTAAGTAAGAGGAATATCGTCTAAGTAACTGTTTCGCCAAGGACCACGATCGTGACAGAAGGGCCCGCACCGAGCCGCCGCCGCGAGCGCTCGCGCGCACCGCGGTCCACGGGCCCCACCCTTGGCCCGCTGCCGCGGCTGGCGAACTCCTGGCCGCCGCTCGAGATCCTCACGACCGAGCAGGTCGAGCGGATTCTGCTCGCGGCGTTTCGCGTCCTGGAGGAGGCGGGGCTCGAGATCCGCAGTCCCGCCGCGCGCGCGGTCTACGCAAAGGCCGGGGCAATCATCGACGAGTCCACCATGATGGTGCGTCTGGGACGCGACCTCATCGAAGCGCAGCTCGCGCACGCCCCGCCGCGCTTCCTCCTGCACGCGCGCAATCCCGAGCGTCATCTCGCCGTCGGCGACAACGTCGTCAACTTCGGCCCCGTGACCGGAGCTCCGAACATCCGCGACAACGAGGGCGGCAGACGTTTCGGCGACCTGGAGGGATTCCGCAACATTCTGCGGCTCACTCACGCGCTCGGGGTCCTCCACTGGCAGGGCGGCATCGTGGTCGAGCCGGTCGATGTCCCCGTGCCGATCCGCCATCTCGCGACTTACCAGGCCCACATCGAGTGCGCCGACACGGTGTGGGCGGCCCGCGGGATTGGCGGCGTGCAGGCGCAGGACGCGCTCGCCCTGTCGGCCATCGAGCACGGCTGCAGCATCGAGGATCTCGCCGCGCGTCCGACGCTCATGACGGTGACCAACGTCAACTCGCCGCGGCGTGTGGACGAGGAGATCCTCGACAACATCATGATCATGGCGAGCCACGGCCAGTGCGTGGTCATCACGCCCTTCACCCTGATGGGTGCGATGGCACCGGTCACGCTCGGCGGGGCGCTGGTGCAGCAGACCGCCGAGGCGCTCGGCGTGGTCGCGCTTTGTCAGCTGCTGCGGCCCGGCGCGCCATGCGTGCTCGGCGGCTTCACCTCCAATGTCGACATGCGCACCGGCTCGCCCGCCTTCGGCACCCCCGAGTACGTGCACGCTGTGATCGCCGCGGCGCAGATCGGCCGGCGCCTGAAGCTCCCGGTGCGCACAAGCGCGGTGAATGCCTCGCCCGCGGTCGATGCGCAGTCGACCTACGAGACCGCCTTCTCGCTCCAGGCCGCGATCCTGAGTCACAGCCACCTCATCAATCACGCGGCGGGCTGGCTCGAGGGAGGGCTGTCGGCATCGCTCGAGAAGATCGTGGTGGACGCCGAGCTCCTGCGGCAGTGGGCCGAGATCCTCAAGCCCGTCGCCTTCAGCGACGACGACCTTGCGGTGGATGCCATCAAGGGCGTCGCCGCCGGCGGGCACTTCTTCGGTGCGCCGCACACGCTCGCGCGTTATGAGAAGGCCTTCTATCGGCCGCTGCTCTCCGACTGGTCGAACTTCGAGAACTGGCGCGACGCCGGCAGCCGCACCGCCACCGAGCGCGCCACCCTCATCTGGAAGAAGCTGCTCGCAGAATATCAACCGCCGCCGCTCGATCCGGCCGTGCGCGAGGCCGTCACCGCCTACGTGGCCCGCAGGACCTCCGAGCTCGCCGCGACGTGACCGCTTTGATCGCCAACGCCCGCATGTATGCGGTGACCCCCGCTGTCGAGACGTGCTGGCGCGAGCTCCTCGGACACGTGGCCGACGATGCGGGCGTAGCGCTCGACTATGTGCCCTACCCCGCTCCGCAACCGCTCGAGGCGCTGTGGACGCGTCCGGATATGGGTGCGGTCTTCATGTGCGGCTTTCCCATCGCGCTCGGAGTTGCCGCGGTTGCGCCCCTCGCGTCCCCGATTCCACGGGCTGCGTGGGCGCAGCATCGCGCCGTTTACCGCACCGATCTCATCGTTCGCCAGGAGGCGCCCTTTGCCACGCTCGCCGACACTTTCGGTCGGCGCGCCGGCTGGACGGTCGCTCACTCACACTCCGGCTTCAACGCCTGGCGGCACCATCTGCTCGCCTTTCGCACCCCCGCCCGGCCGAATCTCTATGGTGAGATGGCCGGCAACCTGATCACCGCGCGCAGCGTCCTCGACAGCGTCCGCGAAGGACGCATCGATATCGGGCCGCTGGATGCCTACTGGCACATGCTGCTCGCGCGGCACGCACCGGCGCTCACCTCGGGAATCCGCGTGCTCGAATCGACGGCGGTGGCGCCGATGCCCGCCTTCGTCGCCGCGGCGGGCACGCCCTCTGAAGTGGTGAGGAGGCTGCGCGACGCCTTCAGCGCCGCCGCCACCCGGCCGTGGTTCGCAACGCTTAGCGATGAGTTGCTGCTGGAGGGTTTCGCGGCGGTCTCCGCGGAGACCTTCGCACCGCTCCTCGAATGGGACCGCCTCGCCCGGAGCGCGGGCTACGACCAACCCGGCTGAGGCCTCAGCCGCCGGCGTTCGGTACGCGGTCGGTCGGATGGAGCGGTGAATCGTGCGGGCGCAGCAGGAAGCGTCGCGCGACGTCGAAGTAGGTGTGGTAAACGAGTCCGCCGTTTTCGACGATGAGCCGCCCGCGTATCCGCTGATAGCGCTCGGGATACTGGTACCACGGGACCCAGGGTGCCTCGTGATGCAGGGAATGCAGGTTGTTGAAGAGGAAGATGGGACCGAGGATCCACGATCCCTCGACGATCGCGATGCGAGCGCGCACGGAATCACGCGCCCGATGCTCGGCGAAGGAGCGGATGAGGGTGAGGCTGGTTCCTGGGACCGCCATGGTGAGCAGATAGATCCACAGCGGAATCCCGCACACCACCTTCACCCACACTACGACCGGAATGCACCACAGCAGGTGCTCGACCCACAACGCCCGCACACCCCTCTTGTGGGTGAGAATCGCGCGCCATTGGCTGAGCAGATAGCGGCCGATCGACCAGAACACCCCGACCGTCACCCGGCCGGCGAGCGTCTGCGAGACGCGGACGATGCCACGGGTGAGCGGCGAGAGCCTGCGCCAGTCGTGCGCCGTCCAGTACCAGGATTCGGGATCGTCGAGCGGGTCGGTGATGCGCGGGTCAATATGGTGCGCGAGATGGCTGGCGCGATAAGAGTCATAAGGCAGCCACAATGACAGTGGGACGATCGCGAGCAGCCGGTTGATCCGCCCGGAGCGCGTCGGGTGCCCGTGAACGATCTCGTGCTGCAGCGAGCCGTGCAGCGTCAGCAGTACGGCGGTGATCGGCGCCACGACCCACAACGGCCATACACCGTACATGCGGGTGACCGTCAGCCAGCCCCCGTAGGCAAGCAAGGCAATCGCGAGGGTCGGAACCTCGACGGCGGCCAGGTGCCGTTCGATGGAGCCTGCTTCGGCAGGCGCGGTATCGGTAAGCGACGCAGTCGGGTAGTTCACGGAAGATCGCCAGGTTCGCAGGGATTCTATATCAAGGCCGCGACTGACTCAGAATACGCAGGAATACCCAGGCGGGCTTTGCGCCGGCTCTCACTCCGGTGAGACGCTGCGCATCAGGCGGTGCTCGAGCGCCGCCAGGGCGTCGTAGAGCAGGATCGCCATGAGCCCGGTGAGGAGCCCTCCCTGCAGGATGAAGGCGGTGTTGCTCGAGAGGAGCCCGGCGATGATCACCTCGCCGAGCCCCTTGGCGGCAACCGTGGACCCGATGGTCGCCGTGCCCACGTTGATCACCAGCGACAAGCGCATGCCTTCGAGGATGAGCGGCATCGCCAGAGGGAGCTCCACCGAGAACAAACGCTGTGGCGCGCTCATGCCCATGCCGCTCGCCGCCTCGAGCACCGCGGGCGGGCAGGTACGCAGCCCGACCAGGGTGTTCTCGAAGATCGGCAGCAACCCGTAGGCGAAGAGCGCGATCAGCGTCGGCTTCTCGCCGAACCCGACCAGCGGCACCGCCACCGCAAGCACCGCCACGGGCGGAAATGTCTGGCCGATGTTGACCAGCGTCCGCGACAGCGGCAGGAACTGGGCGCCGCTCGCACGCGTGACGAGAATCCCGAGGCCGACTGCGACCACGGTGCTGGCAGCGGCGGCAAGGCACACGGTGCCGAGCTGTGCGAGCGCCAGCGTGAGGAGGTTGCCCTGGTCATAAATCGGCGGCGCGCCGTACTGCGTGAGCGGGGCAAAGAGGGGTGCGAAGCTCTGCGGGGTCACGAGGAAGGCGACCAGCAGCGCAAGCGCCGCGAACCGCAGCAGGGTGGAAGCGCGGGGCGCGCGACTCATGTCAGGGCCGCCCGCGAGCGAGGATGGCCTCGACGGTGAGCCGACCGCACACCACTCCGCGCTCATCGACGACCCGTGCGGATTGCGCCCCGCACCACAGCAGCTGCGACAGCACCTCGCGAAGCGAGACGCTCGCGGCAACCGTCGGGCCCTCGGCCGCGCCGGGCAGCGCCGCCTCCCCCGCCGTGACCAGCGAGAGGAGCCGCATCGCCCGGTCAGCAAGTCCGGTCAGGCGCGACACGAAAGGGTCGGCCGGCTGCCGCAACAGCACCGCCGGAGTATCGTACTGCAGCACCTTGCCGGCGCTCATCACGGCGACGCGATCGGCCAGCCTGAAGGCTTCCTCCATATCGTGCGTCACGACGACGACGGTGGTTCCGAAGCGAGCCTGAATGGCGAGCAGGTCCTCCTGCGCTTTGTCGCGGATGATCGGGTCGAGCGCTCCGAAGGGCTCGTCCATCAGGAGGACCCCGGGCTCTGCGGCGAGCGCCCGCGCGACACCGACGCGCTGCTGCTGGCCGCCCGACAGCTGGTGTGGCAGAGCCTCGGCGTACCGTGCCGGGTCGAGCTGGAACACCTCGAGGAGCTCGCGCACGCGGCTGGCGATCCGCCGCGCATCCCAGCGCAGGAGCCTCGGCACGGTAGCGATGTTCTCCGCAACCGTACGGTGGGGAAAGAGGCCATTGCCCTGGATGACGTAGCCGATGCGCCTGCGCAGGAGGTACGCAGGCTCGGCGCGGGTGTCCTGCCCGTCGATCAGCACGCGCCCGCTGCTCGGCTCGACCAGGCGGTTGATCATTCGCAGCAGCGTCGACTTGCCGGAGCCCGAGGTACCCACGATCGCGGTGATCGAGTTGCGCTCGATGGCGAGCGAGACACCGTCGACCACCGTCGTGGTGTCGTAGAGCTTGCTGAGGTTCTCGACCGTGATCATGGATTCTCCGCTTTTACCCGATCCATGACCTCGACCAGGGCGTCCAGCGTGAGGGCGCTCGTGAAGGCCAGCGTGACGATCGGAATGGCACCGAGCAGCACCAGGTCGATGGCCGTCTGGCCGATTCCCTGAAAGACGAAAGCCCCGAGCCCGCCGCCACCGATCAACGCCGCCACGGTCACCATGCCGATGTTCTGCACCAGTACCACGCGAATGCCCGTGAGAATCACCGGCAGGGCGAGCAGCAGCTCGACCCCCGTCAGCACCTGCCAGTCGGTCATGCCCATGCCGTGGGCCGCCTCGACCGCGGCGCGCGATACGCGCTTCAATCCCGCCACGGTGTTCGCCACGATCGGCAGCAGCGAATAAAGGAACAGCGCGACGACCGCGGGCGCCGCGCCGATGCCACGGATGCCGAGACGATCGGCGAGCGGCACGGCCGCCGCCAGCGCCCCGAGCGGCGCCATCAGAATGCCGAAGAGCGCGATGGCCGGGATGGTCTGGATGACGTTGAGCGTCCCGAGAACCCCCGGCCGCAGGCCCGGTACGCGGTGGCAGAGAACTCCGAGCGGCAGCCCGACGAGCACCGCGGCACCGAGCGACCCGAAGGCGAGCTTCAGGTGCTGCTGCACCTCGCGCGCGAAGCGCGTGGCGTTGACCGCGTACTCGCGCATCACTGAGAGATGATCAAAGAGGCCGTAGCGCAGCGCCAGCCCCGCGACGGCGAGCGTGGCCGCCAGAAACAGCACCCGCAGTGCCGGTCCCGGCCGCAGGCGCGTGGTCGCATCGGTGGCGAGGAGCCCCAGGCACACCATCAGCACCCAGAAGGCAGCCCCCGGGGCGATCCGCACGACCACATTCCCCGGCGGCGTCAGGGCATCCCCCGCCGCGGCCGCAGCCAGGGACACCGCCACGACGGCGAGCAGTGCGCATGCGAGCCGCAGTCGCGCCGCGGAAATCCACAGCGCCGCGACGGCCGCGAGCGCGAGCGCCGCCTCGCACCCCAGGGCTCCCCACGCCGGCAGCACCTCACTCAAGGCCCGTCCTTCGCCCGGCACGATGCGGTTCGCCTTGAAGACGACGAAGGGCAGCAGGAGAAGCGCCGCCGCCCCGGCGGCGACCAGCACCGTGCCGAGCGCATCGACTCGTCTCACGCCCGCCCAGAGTGGCCGTGCGCCGCTCAACACCGAAGCGCTCACCGAAGCAAACCCTCGTGGCGCAGATAATCCCGGGCAACGGCCTCGGCGGACTCGCCGTTCACCTGCACGCGGGCGTTGAGACGCTGCAGCGTGTCGCGGGTAAAACTCTCCATCAGTGGCTTCACTATCGCGGCCACCTGCGGATATTCCTTCAGCGCCGCCTCGCGTATCGTCGGCACCGGCGCGTACACCGGCTGATCGTGCCGGTCGTCCTCGAGAACGTCGAGGTTTGCGGCGACGATGCCCCCGTCCGTGCCGTAGACCATCGCGGTGTTGGTACCGTTGGTGCCGGCCGCCGCGGCCGTGATGGTCGCCGAGGTCTCCCCTCCCGCAAGCACGATCATCTGGTCCGAGCGCAGCGTGAAACCATAGGTGCGCTCGAGCGAGCGCAAGGTTCCTGCGTTGGCGAACTCCGCCGAACAGGCGAGCATCACGCGCCCGCCACCCCTCACCCAGCGAGCGAAGTCGCTCATCGTCGCGAGATGCCAGGCGGCGGCGACGTCATGCCGCACCGCGAGCGCCCAGGCATTGCTCGCATTCGCCGGCGTCAGCCAGACGATGCGGTTGGCGGCATAGTCGAGACGCGCGCCGAGCTCGTACCCCTGCCGCAGGTCCTTCCACGCCGGGTTGCCCGGGTCATTGAAGAACAGTCCCGCATTCCCGGTGTACTCGACGTAGAGGTCGATCTCGCCGGCCAGCAGGGCCTTGCGCACCACCGGTGTTGCCCCGAGCGTCATGCGATCGACGGTCGGCACGCCGTGCGCATCGAGCAGCAGGCGGATCATCTCGCCGATCATCGCCGACTCGCTCGAGAGCTTGGAGGAGACGACCACCGCGGCCGGCGAGGGAAGCGCGAGCCAGGTCAGGAGGACGGCCAGCCACATCGGCTTGAGACAGCTGCGCACCCACACACGGTGTCGGTTGCGGCCGTGCACGTCAAGGGCTGCACCCTTATCATGCCGCCACCCATGCCGAGTCCTCCGCGAGTCTTCCCGCAAGCCACCGCCCGGGCGCGCCGCTCGAGCGGCCGCTATTCGCTGTGGCGGCTGCTGCGCGCGGGGCTCACCGGTCAGCGCGGCTGGTCGCAGGCCTGGACCAAGGCCACTCCCCGCCCGCACTACCGTGTCGTGATCGTGGGCGGCGGTGGTCATGGCCTCGCGACCGCCCATTATCTGGCGACCGGGCACGGCATCACCGACGTCGCCGTGCTCGAGCGCGGCGCCATCGGCCTCGGCAACGTCGGCCGCAACACGACCATCATCCGCTCCAATTACTTTCAGCCTGCCAACATCCGTTTCTACGAATTCTCGCTCAAGCTGTGGGAGCGCCTCGAGCACACGCTCAATTTCAACATGATGGTGAGCCAACGCGGCACGCTCAACCTCTTTCACACCGAGGCGCAGCGCGATCTGTTCACGCGGCGCGCCAACCTGATGCGTCTCGCGGGCGCCGATGCCGAGGCTCTCAGCCGCGAGGCGGTGGTGAAACGGGTGCCCCTGGTCGATCTCGACAACGGCCGCTTCCCGGTGCTCGGGGGCTTTCTGCAAGCGCGCGGCGGCACGGTGCGCCACGATGCGGTTGCCTGGGGCTACGCGCGCGCCGCTTCCGAGGCGGGCGTCGACATCGTCGAGCATTGTGAGGTCACGGGACTGCGGCAGGCGGGCGGGCGCATCACCGGGGTCGAGACCACGCACGGCTTCATCGGCGCCGATACGGTGTGCCTGGCGGTCGCGGGGCATTCCTC
>Ga0070735_10003111_pt1 | contig 14655 bp, 14 predicted proteins | sample Coa_R1_FD_66443 | JGI IMG/M metagenome (GOLD analysis project Ga0070735, IMG submission 66443) | Surface soil microbial communities from Centralia Pennsylvania, which are recovering from an underground coalmine fire - Coalmine... | ecosystem: Environmental > Terrestrial > Soil > Unclassified ... | reverse complement strand
GAGGTCGTCCGCCAGCTGCGGCTGCGCGACATCGGCGGGATCATCGTCATCGACTTCATCGACATGGCGCGGGCCCGGAACCGGGATGCCGTGCTCAAGACGCTCCGGAAGGCGCTGGACGAGGACCGCACGAAGACCTTCGTGGTCGAGATCTCGCCACTGGGCCTGGTCGAGATGACCCGCCAGAACGTCACCGACGGCGTGCGCGAGATCATGACCCGGCCGTGCCCGACGTGCGACGGCGAGGGCGTGATCAAGTCCGAGGAGACGATCGCGATCGAGTTCGAGCGGCGGATGCGCGACCTGGCCTCCCAGACCAAGGCCGAGGCGATCCTGCTTCAGATGAACCCGCGGGTGTCGGCCGAGTTCACCTCCGGCGACGGCCGCGCGCTGCACGCGATCGAGGAGGAGACCGGCAAGGTGTTCGTGTTCGAGGGCTCCGAGGGGCTGCCGATGGAGCACTTCGCGGTGCTGCTCGAGGGCGACCGCGACGAGATCCTCGAGCGGGCGGTGCCGTTCCGAGAGGGCGAGGAGGTGCACGTGCACCTGGTCGAGCCCCACATGTTCAGCCCCGGCGACGCCGTCGCCAAGGTCGACGGGTACATCATCCAGGTGCTGGGAGGGGAGCGCTACGTGGGCGAGAAGCACCTCGTGCGCATCGACTCCGCGGGACGGACCTCGGCGGTCGCCTCGCTGCTCGAGGTTCCCGGCGCTGCCGAGGCCTCTTCGGAGGACGATGACTCCGACGATGGGCTAGACTCGAAGCCTCGGCGCCGTGGCCGCAGAGGCGGACGGCGCCGTTCGGGTGCCAAGGCGGAGTCAGCCGAGGTCGGCACGCCTTCGGAGTGATCATGTACGCAATCGTCAAGACAGGTGGCAAGCAGTACCGCGTCGAGCAGGGGCAGTCCCTCCTCGTCGAGAAGCTGCCCGGGTCCGATGGGGATTCGGTGTCGCTCCAGCCGCTGCTGTTCGTGGACGGCTCGACAGTGGTCGACGGGGGTGACGAGCTCGCGAAGGTCACGGTCGCGGCCCGGGTCGTCGGCCAGGAGCGCGGGCCGAAGCTGCGCATCGTCAAGTTCAAGCCCAAGCGCGGCTACAAGCGCCGCACCGGGCACCGCCAGGACCTCACCCGCATCGAGGTGACCGAGATCTCGCTGGCCACGGCCAAGGCCAAGCGCTCGTCCTCGCCCAAGCCCGCCGCAGCCCCGGTAGCCGCCCCCCAGGAGGAGGCCGAAGATGGCGCATAAGAAGGGCCTCGGCTCGTCACGTAACGGCCGCGACTCGAACGCCAAGCGCCTCGGCGTCAAGGTGTTCGCGGGCCAGAACGTGACCGGCGGCGAGATCATCGTGCGCCAGCGCGGCACCCGCTTCAAGCCAGGCGACGGCGTCGGCATCGGCAAGGACGACACGATCTACGCCCGCGCCGCCGGCAAGGTCGAGTTCACCCGTGGCCGTCGTGGCCGCGTGATCTCGGTCCTGCCGCCTTCCGAGTAGCAATATTGCGACAGATTCGTCGCAATATTGCGACGGGTGCGTCTTGTTCCGTAACAGGCGGTGATGCCACCGTCTGTGTATGTCCGAAGCATGTTGGTTTCCGCCGGACAGTCCGGCAAAAATCCACAAGCTTCGCGTCGCCCGGCTTGCCGGCCGTCAATCGGGGCTGATCGCCCGCCGGCAGATGCTCGCGCTCGGCGTGCCGAGCAGCGTGGTGGGCGATTGGATCGCCGACGCCTATCTGTACCGCCGCCTCCCGGGCGTGTACGCGGTGGGGCACACCGCGCCGTCGGTCCAATCCCGCCTGACGGCCGCCCTGCTCTGGGCAGGACCGGGCGCGATGCTCAGCCACGCCTGCGGTGCGTGGTGGCTCGGGCTGACCGCTCGCCGGCCGCCGGCCATCGAGCTCTGCACCCCGCGTCAGGTCACGTCCCGGCCCGGGATCGTGGCTCACGGACGCAGCGCGCTCGAGCCGAGCTGGCTGCGGGAGCTCCCGACCGCGCCGATCGCCGAGCTGCTGCGGCAGCTCGCGACGACAGCGAGCGATGACCACCTGCGCAAGGCGCTGTCCGAGGCCGAATACCAGGGCTGGCTCGAGCTGGGACAGGTGCGAGCGGTGTGCGGCCGCGGCCGGCCTGGCAGCGCCAAGCTCCAGGCGGCGCTGGGCCACCATCTCCCTCAGCTGGCCGTCACGCAGAACGACTTCGAGCGCCGGCTGATCTACCTGTGCGAAAGGCACGGCCTCCCGATCCCCGAATGCAACGTCCACGTCGAGGGCTTCCGGGTCGACGCGCTCTGGCGCCGCGAGAAGGTGATCGTGGAGCTGGACGGCAAGGACGGTCACGCCCCGTGGTCGCGCATCAGGCGAGACCGCCGCCGCGATGTGATCCTCAGAGCGGCGGGCTTCGTGGCGCTGCGCTACGTCTGGGACCTGCTGAAGCACGAGGGCGACCTGGTGGCCGCCGACATCGCCCGGGCGCTCAGCCAGGCTGCGCGGTTGGCCTGACGAGGATCTCGTTGACGTCGACGTGCGGCGGCTGCGAGACGGCGAACATGACCGCACGGGCGATGTCGTCGGGCTTCAGCGCTCCTGGCCCGGCGCCGTCGTCGAAGAACGGCGTATCCACCATCCCGGGCTCGACCAGCGTCACCCGCACGCCCGTTTCCTGAAGCTCCTGGCGCGCCGCCTCGCCCATCGCGGTCACCGCCCACTTCGTGGCCGAGTACAGCGAGCCGGGCAGGGCGCGACGGCCGGCGACCGATCCGGTCAGCAGCAGGTGGCCGCGGGAGTCTCGCAAGGCGGACATGGTCGCCCGGATCGTGAGCGCGGCGCCGTAGACGTTCGTGAGCACCATCGAGTGCCAGTGCTCGACGGTGCTGTTCTGAAATCCGCGGGGCGCGCCGAAGCCGGCGTTGGCGAAAGCCACGTCCAGGCGTCCGTAGCGCTCCAGAGCGGTGGCCACCAGCGCCTGCTGCTGCTCCCAGTCGGTGACGTCGCAGGCCACGGCCAGCGCGCGCTCCGGGCCGCCGAGCTCGGATGCGAGCGCCTCGAGCTTGTCCACGGAGCGCGCCGCGAGCACGAGGCGGTAGCGCGCGGCGGCGGCGTGCCGCGCCGTGGCGGCCCCGATCCCGCTCGAAGCGCCGGTGATGAGGAACACCGGGTCGGACATCGAGCATCATCATGGCAATGCACGATCGAGCTCGCATCCACGTCCAGGCTGGAGGAGGCGGCGACGGCTGCCTCAGCTTCCGCCGCGAGGCCCACGTCCCCAAGGGGGGTCCCGACGGGGGAGACGGCGGCCGCGGGGGTGACGTGGTGCTGGTCTGCGACGACTCGCTGCGCGACCTCGAGAGCTTCCGCCGCCGCGCGCACTTCAAGGCCCGCCGCGGCGGCCATGGACAGGGCGCGCTCCGCCACGGAAGGGATGGCGAGACGCTCGAGATCGCGGTCCCGCCGGGAACCCAGGTCCTCGTCGAGAGCGATGGCACCCGCCACGACCTCGTGCGCGCGGGTCAGCGGGCAGTGGTCGCCCGGGGGGGTCCGGGAGGCCGCGGTAACAAGCGGTTCGCCGGGCCGACCCACCAGACCCCGCGCTTCGCCGAGCGCGGCCTGTCGGGAGGTGAGTCGTGGCTGACGCTCGAGCTGAAACTGCTCGCCGACGTCGGCCTGGTCGGGCTGCCGAACGCCGGGAAGTCCTCGCTGCTCTCGAGGCTGACCCGGGCCCACCCGAAGGTGGCCGACTATCCGTTCACGACGCTCGAGCCCGTGCTCGGCACGCTGGAGCTCGAGGACCGCCAGCTGGTGATCGCCGACATCCCGGGTCTCATCGAGGGCGCGAGCTCCGGCGCCGGACTGGGGCACGAGTTCCTGGCCCACGTCGAGCGCACGCGGCTGCTCGTGCACGTGCTCGATCTGGCGCCGCTCGACGGATCCGATCCGGTGGCCAACCACGCCACCGTCGAGCGCGAGCTGGAGCTCCACGATCCGCGCCTGGCCGGCCTGCCTCGGGTGCTTGCGCTCTCGAAGGCCGACCTCGTCGATGAGGACACTCGCGAGGCCCGCCGGCACGAATGGTCAGCGCGCCTGGGCGCAGGCGTTCCGGTGATCGTCACATCGTCGGTCAGCCGCCTGGGCCTGCAGGAGCTGGGAATCGAGCTCGCGCGCCGCGTGCCGGTCCTCTCCGCGCCGGAGCCCGAGAGCTCCGTGACGCCCGAGCTCGAGCAGCTGGCCGAGCACCGGGTGTTCCGGCCCGCGGCCGATCGCGGCTACGTGGTCGAGCGCATCGGCGAGCACAGCTTCCGCGTCAGCGGGCGCGGCGTCGAGCGGCTCGTCGCCCGCTACGACCTCGACAACGAGGACGCCCTCAGCCACCTCGAGCTCCGCCTGCGTGGGATCGGCGTGATCGGGGCCCTGGAGAACGAGGGCTTCGTTCCGGGCGATGACGTCGAGATCGCGGGCGTGGCCTTCGACCTCGACCCGGACAGATAACCGGCGCATCGGCCGATCAGGGGTTGTAGGGTCGCCCGTCGGCGCGTGGCTGCGGGAGCCGCGCGGTGACCAAAGGAGGAGTTGTGCGTCGAGGGATTGGCCTACTCGCCGTGCTATGCGGTTTCTTCGGTGTGACCTCCGCGGCGAACGGAGCAGTGCTGCTCGTCGGCACCTATCACGGCATCAAGGGCCAGTACGCCACGATCCAGGCGGCAGTCGATCACGCCAAGCCCTACGACTGGATCCTCGTCGCACCGGGGGACTACAAGACGACCTCGAGCCGGATGCAGACGAGCCCCTACGGCGACTTCCCGGCGGGCGTCCTGATCGCCACCCCTCACCTGCGACTGCGCGGCATGAACCGCAACACCACGATCGTCGACGGCACCACGACGGGGGCGCCGTGCAACGACGTCAAGGCCGATCAGAACTTCGGGCCGAGCACATCGAAGGGGCCCGCCGGCCTGAACGGGATCATGGTGTGGAAGGCCGACGACGTATGGGTGCAGAACCTGACCGCATGCAACTTCCTGGGCGGGCAGGACGACGCCGGCAACGAGATCTGGTGGAACGGCGGAGCCGACAGCGGCGGCGCCAGCACCGTCTCGATCGGCGGCTGGGGCTACAACGGCTCCTACCTGAACGCCACCAGCACGTTCTTCGATAACACGGTCCCGATGAGCCAGGCCGAGGTGTCCGCGGCGGAGTACGGGATCTTCTCGAGCAACTGGAGCGGCGGCACCTGGGACCAGACCTACGCCTCCAACTTCAACGACTCGGGCTACTACATCGGCGCCTGCGGCTCGCAGTGCGACCAGACGGTCAACCACGCCTGGTCTGAGTACAACGCTCTGGGCTACTCGGGCTCGAACTCCGGCGGCCAGCTGGTGGTCGAGAACTCTCAGTTCGACAACAACGAGGACGGGTTCGACACGAACAGCCAGAACGGCGATAACCCTCCGCCGCAGGACGGCGCGTGCCCGAACAACGGGATCAGCCCGATCACCCACACGCACTCGTGCTGGGTGTTCATGCACAACTACGTGCACGACAACAACGACCCGAACGTCCCGACGGCCGGCCTGGCCGGAGGCGGACCGGTCGGCACGGGCCTGTCGCTGTCGGGCGCCCGCGACGACACCGTGATGGACAACACGTTCGTGCGCAACGGCGCGTGGGGGACGATCGTCGTGCCGTTCCCGGACAGCGGCCCGCCATGCACCGGAGGGACGAGCGGTCCCGGCGGACAGCCGGCCTGCCTGTACGACCCCTGGGGCGACGCGATCCTGAACAACACCTATTCCGGCAACGGCTTCTTCGGCAACTTCACGAACGGCGACATCGCGCTGACCAACTTCGAGCCCGGCCCGACGAACTGCTTTGCCGGGAACGTCGACAGCGCGGGGCTCACGACGACGCCGACAGGCGCCGAGACGATGTACCCGTCGTGCAACGGCCAGACCATGCCCCCGAGCGACCTGAATCCCCAGTCGGCGCTGTTCACCGAGGAGGTGGCGTGCGACTCGACGCTGATGCTGCCGTTGGCCGGGAAGGCGCCCTGCCTGCCGGTGGACCGCTATCCCCGACAGACGCAGATCAACAACGGGCTGCATCCGCTGCCCCCGGCCGGCCAGCTGCCGACGATGGCCAACCCGTGCGCCGGCGTCCCGGCCAACGCCTGGTGTCCGGCGGCCGGGAAGGCGCGGCCCGCCCACCGTCACCGTCGTCACCGGCATCGGCGGCGCCACCGCCACACGCTCCGACGGCGATGAGTCGGCCAGCCAGCCAGGACGCGCCTGCGCTGGCCTTCGCATAGGATCCGCTCCGGGGGTCGGACACCGGAGAGGAGGACGCAGTGCGCTGGAGAGTGTTGAGCTGGGTGGTTGGCGTGACCGTAGCCCTGGTGATGGCCACCGCGGCCGCGGCGAGCGCCAAGGTGCTCCTCGTCGGGAGCTTCCACGGGATCCACGGCAAGTACTCCTCACTGCAGGCGGCCGTGAACGCCGCCAAACCCGGCGACTGGATCCTGGTCGGCCCCGGGGACTACAAGACGAGTTCGAGCCGCGAGCCCGCCGGGCGCACCGATACGCCGGCCGCCGTGCTCATCACCAAGCCGGGGCTCCACATCCGGGGCATGAACCGCAACACCGTGATCATCGACGGCACCACCGGCGGCGCCGCGTGTAACGCGAAGACCCGCTTTCAGAACTTCGGCCCGAAGTCGAAGCTGGGACGGCTCGGCCTGAACGGGATCATGGTCTGGAAGGCCGACAACGTGTCGGTGCAGAACCTCACCGCGTGCAACTTCCTCGGCGGGGCCGGCGATGTCGGCAACGGGATCTGGTGGAACGGCGGTGACGGCAGCGGCAAGATCGGCGGCTGGGGCTATCTCGGCTCCTACCTGACCGCCACCAGCACGTACTTCCACGACGAGAAGACCGCGGCCACGTACGGGATCTTCTCCAGCAACTGGGACGGCGGCACCTGGGATCAGACCTACGCCTCCAACTTCAACGACTCGGGCTACTACATCGGCGCCTGCCAGCAGATCTGCAACCAGACCCTGAACCACGGCTGGGCGGAGAACAACGCCCTGGGGTACTCGGGCTCGAACTCGGGTGGATGGCTCCTGATCGAGAACTCCCAGTTCGACAACAACCAGGATGGGTTCGACACCAACAGCCAGAACGGCGACAACCCGCCGCCGCAGGACGGCGCCTGCCCGGCCGGCGTGAAGCCGCCGATCAAGGGCGCGCCCAGCTGCTGGGTCTTCTACAAGAACAACGTCCACGACAACAACAACCCGAACGTGCCGGCGGCCGGATCCGCCTCGGCGGGGCCCGTGGGCACCGGGATGTCGATCTCCGGTGGCCACTGGGACACCGTGATGGACAACACGTTCAAGAACAACAACGCCTGGGGCATCGTGCTCGTCCCCTATTCGGACAGCGGCACCTCGTGCCCGGGCGGGACGCCCAACTTCCTCGGGTCCGGTACCTGCTTCTGGGATGACTACGGAAATGCGGTGCTCGGCAATTCGTTCGCGCACAACGGCTCCTTCGGTCACCCGACCAACGGAGACATCGCCTGGGTGAACCTGCAGGCCGACCCGGCACCGTGCTTCAGCGGTAACACCGAGCCGGGCGGCAAGCCGGCGACGACCTCGCCGCTGCTGGCGCAGACCGTCTTCGGCAGCTGCAGCGGCCAGACCACGCCGCCGAACGGCAACGCGGCGTTCCTGTCCCAGGTGCTGTGCGACGCGCAGTTCAACGGACCGGGGACCGCGTCGTGTCCTCCGGGCGTCGGCCCGTATCCGCGCGCGACGCACATCCGCATGCGGCGGCTCCCGAAGCACCTGAAGACCATGCCGAACCCGTGTGCCGGGGTGCCCAAGACCCCGTGGTGCCGCGCCGGCAAGCCGATCTGATCGGCTGACTGCCCTCGGTGCGGGCGGCCTCTCGAGCGAGGGGCCGCCCGCGCGGGATGTGGAGGGCGTGGTCCGTAACCTCTCGGGCCATATGCCCCCGATCGTGGTCAAGCTGGGTTCGAGCATCGTCGCCGACGAGCGCGGCGAGGTGCGTCATGACGTGCTGGTCGGGATCTGCGACCAGCTCGCCTCCCTGCATGCCGAGGGCCGTTCGATCATCGTCGTCACCAGCGGCGCGATCGCCCGCGGGATGGGGCTGATGTCGCTGGCCATCCGGCCACGGGCGATGGACGAGCTGCAGGCCGCGAGCGCGGTCGGGCAGGGGCGGCTGTACCGCGTCTACGACGAGCTGCTGGGCGAGCGCGGCGTCCCGACCGCGCAGGTGCTGCTCACGTTCTTCGACATCAGCGCCCGCATGCACTACCTGAACGCGCGCCAGACGCTGCGCAAGCTGCTCGACTGGCGCGTGGTCCCCGTGATCAACGAGAACGACACGACGACCACGGACGAGATCTCCTTCGGCGACAACGACTTCCTGGCGGCGCAGGTGGCGATCCTGCTCGGCGCCGAGCTGCTGGTGCTGCTCACCGAGGCGGGCGGGCTGTACACAGCCGATCCGCTGCGCGACCCGAGCGCCACGCTGATTCCCACCGTGACCGAGTTCGACGAGCTCGAGGGCCTCGATATCGGCCACGCGACCTCGGCTCTGGGCAGCGGCGGCATGCGCTCGAAGGTCGTGGCCGCGGAGATGGCGACGGCGGCGGGCATCCCCGCCGTGGTGGCGGGAGGCCTCGAGAGCGGCACCGTGCTCGCGGCAGTGCGCGGGGAGCCGGCCGGGACGCGCTTCGAGGCCCGCGAGGGACGCTATTCGAGCTTCAAGCTGTGGCTGCGTTACGCCAAGCCGGTCCGCGGCCGGGTGCTGATCGACGCCGGGGCCGCCCGTGCGCTGCGCGAGGGGGGCACGAGCCTGCTTCCCGTCGGGATCGTCGACGTCTCCGGCGACTTCGACGCCGGGGACGCAGTCGAGGTGGCCCACGGCGGCGAGCTCGTGGGCAAGGGGATCTGCAACTACTCGGCCCCCGAGCTGCGCCGCGTCCAGGGCCTGAAGTCATCCGCGGTGCGGGAGATCCTGCCCCGGGCTGGCGAGGAGGCCGTGCATCGGGACTACTTCGTCCTGGCCTGACCGCGGCGAGTCGCCTGCGGCGCGCCTCGGCCCCGGTACCCTTGTCAGCCATGGCAACCACCGCCCTTTCCGTCCCCGAGATCTGCGCCGCTGCCAAGCGGGCCTCCCGCGCCCTGGCCGCCACTCCCGGCTCGGTCAAGGACGCCGCGCTCGAGGCGATCGCCGCTGCGCTGCTCGAGCGGATGGCAGAGGTCCTCGAGGCCAACGCCCGCGACCTCGAGGCCGGAGAGCAGTCCGGGCTGAGCTCGGCGCTGCTCGACCGCCTCGCGCTCGACGAGCGACGGGTGGAGGCGATGGCGGCCGGAGTGCGCAAGATCGCGGCCCTGCCCGATCCGGTGGGCGAGGTCATCGACGGCGCCCGGCTGCCCAACGGGCTCGACGTGCGGAAGGTGCGGGTGCCGCTGGGTGTCGTGGCCGTGGTCTACGAGGCACGTCCGAACGTGACCATCGACGCCGCCGCGCTGTGTGTGAAGTCGGGCAACGCGATCGTGCTACGGGGCTCGAGCACGGCCGCGCACTCCAATGCCGTGCTGGCGGCGATCGCTTCCGAGGCGGCGGTCGAGGCCGGGCTGCCCGCGGGGGCGATCTCGCTGGTGGCCGGCGGCGGGCGCGAGGAGCTGGCCGAGCTCGCCACCCAGGCCGGGCTGGTCGACCTGATCGTGCCCCGCGGCGGGGAGGGTCTGAAGGCGGCCCTGAAGGGCGTGGCGACGGTACCGGTGATGTACGCGGCATCGGGCAACTGCCACGTCTACGTCGACGCCAGCGCCGATCTCTCAGACGCCCAGGCGATCGTGGTGAACGCCAAGGTCCAGCGGCCAGGGGTGTGCAACGCGGCCGAGACGCTGCTCGTTCACCGGGACGTGGCCGATCGCTTCTTGCCGGGGGCACTGGCCGCGCTGCGCGAGCATGGCGTGGTCCTGCACGGCGACGAGCGGGCGCGGGCGGCCGCACCGGGCATCGAGATGGACGTCGCCGGCGAGGAGGACTGGGACACCGAGTACCTGGCGCTCGAGATGGCGGTCGGCGTGGTCGACTCGACCGAGGATGCGATCGCCCACGTCAACGCGCACGGCAGCGGCCACTCGGAGGCCATCATCACCGGTTCGCTGGACTCGGCACGGGCCTTCCAGCTCGGCGTCGACGCGGCCTGCGTGTACGTCAACGCCTCGACGCGCTTCACCGACGGCGGTGAGTTCGGGATGGGCGCGGAGATCGGCAACTCGACACAGAAGCTGCACGCCCGCGGGCCGATCGGGGTCCGCGAGCTGTGCACGTTCAAGTACCTGGTCCAGGGCACCGGTCACGTACGCCCGTAGCAGCGGTGCGCGTCGGAGTCTTCGGCGGGACGTTCAACCCGCCTCACCTCGGTCACATGGTCTGCGCGCAGGAGGCGTGCGTGCAGCTGGGACTGGACCGGGTGATGTTCGTGCCCACCTCGAGCCCGCCGCACAAGCAGGTCGAGCGCGATGACCCCGGGCCGGAGCACCGACTCGCGATGTGCCAAGCGGCGATCGCGGGCGATGATCGGTTCGAAGCCTGCGATCTCGAGGTTGCGCGCGGTGGTACGTCGTACACGGTCGATACGCTTGTGGAGCTGAAGAGACGAGCGCCGGATACTGAGCTGTTCCTGATCCTCGGCGGCGACGTCGCCGCGGGGCTCCCGGAGTGGCGCGATCCCGACCGCGTCCTTTCGCTCGCGACTCCGGCGCTGGCCGCGCGGAGCGGGACCCCGTCGGCGGCGGTGACCTCGGCGCTGAAGCGGGTACCCGGTGGGGAGCGTGCCTGCGCCTTCGACATGCCCACGATCGAGCTGTCCTCGACGATGATCCGCGGCAGGGCCGCTGAGGGAGGGTCGATCCGCTACCTCGTGCCCGACGGCGTGGCCGATTACATCGAGCGCAACGGGCTCTACCGGATGGCCGCGCCGTGACCCCGGAAGCCCTCGCCGCCGCTGCCGTCCACCACGCCGCCGACCGCAAGGCGCTCGACATCGTTCAGCTCGACCTGCGCGGGATCATCGGCTACACGGACTACTTCGTGATCTGCACGGGGCGCAGCGACCGGCAGACGAAGGCGATCCATGACGCGATCCACCAGGGGCTGAAGGCCGAGCAGGGGCTCCTGCCGCGCCGGGTCGAGGGGCTGACGCAGGCGCGCTGGATCCTGATGGACTACCTGGACGTGATCGTGCACGTGTTCACGCCCGAGACGCGCGAGTACTACCGGCTCGAGCAGCTCTGGGGCGAGGCGCCGCTGAAGGCGATCGGTGCGTAGCGCGGCCGGACGAGCCTCTGCCTACAGCGTCGCCAGCAGCCGCGGGGCGACTTCCTTCTTACGGCTCATAACCCCGGGAAGCTCGATCTGGCCGTCCTGCGGGTCGGCCCCGAAAGCGCGTGCCACCCCGACCGTGTCTCCCGAGATGAGCAGCGTGCTGCCCTTGGCCAGCACGTCGGTGACCATCAGCGCGTAGAGGTTCAGGCCCTTGTTCTCCCGCGCTCTGCCGAGCGCGTCGAGCAACTCGGCGCGGCGGTCGAGCAGGCCCTCGCCGACGACCTCGACCTGGGCGATGCAGATGGCCTGCCCGCTGCGAACCTGGTAGTGCTTGGCGTCCCGCGTGACGATCTCCTCCGCGCTGACCTGCGAGACATCGGAGGTGGCCTCGAACATCTCGCGGCCGAGCGCCGCGGCGTCGGTCGCCAGCACGCGCTCCAGATATTCGACCACCGCCCGGTCCCTCTCGGTGGTCGTGGCCGAATTCAGGATCACCGTATCCGAGAGCACCGCCCCCAGCAGCATCATCGCCGTCGGCCGGGTCGGCTCCATCCCGTTCTGGCGGAAGCGCTCGACCACGAGCGTCGCAGTCGAACCGACCGGGTCGAAGGTGGCCGTCACCGGAACCCGGGTCTCGATCGAGCCGATGTGGTGATGGTCGAGGATCTCGACGATCTCGGCATCCTCCACGCCGGGGACGCTCTGGCCCTGCTCGGCGTGATCGACCAGCAGGACGCGCCGACGCGGTGGGGCGACGAGGTCCGAGCGGGTGACGAGGCCCACGGGGCGGTGCTGGCCGTCGATCACGATCGCCGCGCCGTAATGGCTCTCCTTTATCTGCTCGGAGACGTCTGCCACGAGGTAGGCGGCCGAGATCGTCAGCGGGTCGCGCTCCATCAGGGCGGCGGACGGCGCCGCGAGCGTGATCATGCGCCCGGAGACGTAGGTGTCGAGTGGCGAGACGACGATCGCCGTCGAGCGCTCCCGCGCGAGCGCTGTGATCTCTTCGCCTGGCCGGCTGCCGTTGGAGAGCACGAGGAGCGAGGCCCCGAGCTCGATCGCCAGGCGCTGGGCGTCGGGACGGTTGCCGAGCACGACCACGTCCCCGGACTGAATGCCGCTGGTCGTCCTGGCGTCCATCGAGTGGACCCACACGCGGCCGGCGAGCGGCTTGTCCTCGCCCAGCACGAGCTCGCCCTGGAGGACGTCGACGATCGCGCTCACCTGCGTCGGCGCCTCCTGCAGGGTCGAGGTGTGGCGCGATTCGCGGATGTAGCGGCGGGCCAGCGCGCGCTCGGTCACCACGCCCAGGAGTGCGCCGGCGTCGTCGACGACCGGCACGAGCTCGAGCTCGGCCCGGGCCATGGCCAGGCCCGCCTCGCGGATCGGCTCGTCCTGGCGGGTGATCGGGAAGCTCGTCTGCATGACGTCGGCAGCGCGCAGCATCACGTGCGGCAGGAGCTCGGGCTCGGCGGCCCCGCTGCGCTCCAGGACCCAGCGGGTCTGGGGGTTGCATTCGCCGAGCCGGACGGGCACGTACTCGTTATTCGGGTCGAGCCGGCCCTTCAGCTCGGCGTAGCCGATGGCGGACGCGATCGAGTCCGTGTCGGGGTTACGGTGGCCGGTGACGTAGATCAGGGGCACGGGCCGCGGATTATCGCGCGGGACCTGCTGGCGCTCGGGGCCCCGTCGCGATAGCGTCCGAGTCGGCCCCGGGGCGGAGGGCCCGCGGTGCCCTGGCCAAGAAGCCCTGACCTCCACCCTGATCTCCACCGCCTCCTGACCACGACCGTACCCCGGACCTCGACCGATCGGAGCCGACGATGCCCTCAGCGCCACAGATCCTGCCCACACAGATCACCCAGGGCACGGCTCCGGGCCTCAGCTACCGCCTCGAGGGTGAGCTCGTACCGGTGCTGCACATGGCGCTCGACGGCCGCGTGCCCGTGTACTTCGAGCACCACGTGCTGCTGTGGAAGTACCCGGCGCTGCAGATCGGGCTTCATCCGCTGAAGAAGGGTCTCAAGCGCCGTGTGTTCGGCGGCATGCCGCTGCTGCTCCTCGAGGCGCAGTCCGCGGGGGAGCTGGCGTTCAGTCGCGACGCACCCGGGCACATCGCGGCGCTCCACCTGCAGCCCGGCCAGGGGATCGTCGTGCGCGAGCACCAGTTCCTGGCCGCGACCTCGAGCGTCCAGTACGACTACACCCGCATGCAGGGCTTCGCGAACATGCTCTACGGCGGCGGCTTCTTCGTCGACCAGTTCTTCGCCGCCGACCAGGAGGGCGTGGTCTGGATCCACGGCTACGGCAACATGTTCGAGAAGCAGCTCGAGCCCGGCGAGACGATCGACATCGAACCTGGCGGCTGGGTCTACCGCGACCACTCGGTCACCATGTCCCAGGAGGTCTACGGGTTCAAGACCGGGTTCCTGAGCGGCGCCGGCAACCTCGTGTTCAACCGCTTCACCGGCCCTGGCCGCGTTGGCCTGCAGAGCGCCTACTTCCACCCGCCGGTCCAGGAGGGCGCCGGTGGCGCCTCGCAGCGCGGCGGGGGAGGGATCGGCAACATCATCGGCGGCCTGCTCGACAACTGACAGGTCGTCCGTGCCCATCACCTCTGACGCACTCGCCCTCCGATGAGCTTCCGTCCCGGTCACCTGGCTGAGAACCCCGTGCCGGCAGGGATCGTCGGCGCGCTCGGGCTCGGCGGCTACCAGCTGCTGGCCGACGTGGCCGGAGTGGGGGCCGGCCGGCTCGGCTCGCAGGCCTTCCTGCTGGTCGCGCCCGATCCCGACCCCTCGCTCCCCGACGCGGGCACCCAGGTGGCGCTCCACCAGTCGCGCCTGCGCGACGAGCGTGAGGCCATCGCGTTCGTGCAGCTGGCCGCCCAGCTGGGCTATCTGAGATTGTCTGGTTATCGCCTGGCGCTCGAGCGCTCCGGTCTGCGCAGCAAGGTCCATCTCGTGAACCCCGCCACCGGCGGGATCGCCGCCGTCATCCCGGACAAGGCCCCTGGGCGTCTGTTCGGAGGTGGCGCGAGCCCCGACCGGCTGCTGGCAGGCGTGCGCTCGCTGCCGCCCGCCGGCCGGCCCCCGGACCTCGAGAGCCCCGAGATGCTCCGCCAGGCTCTGCTGGCTCTGGCCCTCAGTGACGAGAGCCTCGGCGGCGCACAGGCGGCCGAGACGGCCGATCGGGCGCTCGAACTGCTGCGGGGCGACTCCAGCCTCGATCCGCCGAAGGCACTCGAGGCAGCCAAGCGCGCCGCGCAGTAGGGGATCAGACAGGCGATAG
>Ga0070735_10003110_pt1 | contig 14661 bp, 11 predicted proteins | sample Coa_R1_FD_66443 | JGI IMG/M metagenome (GOLD analysis project Ga0070735, IMG submission 66443) | Surface soil microbial communities from Centralia Pennsylvania, which are recovering from an underground coalmine fire - Coalmine... | ecosystem: Environmental > Terrestrial > Soil > Unclassified ... | reverse complement strand
GCGGCGCGAGGCGTCGGTGCTCGCGGAAGTCCGGGAACATGAGCAGAGTCTGCCGCGCATGGAAGTGATGCGCGTTGGCCGCTCCTCGATCCAGAGCGGCCTGAAGCTTCCGGGGACTCTGCAAGCCGTGACGGAAGCCCCTATTCTGGCCCGTGCCGACGGCTACCTGAAGAGCCGCCGTGTAGACCTGGGCGATCGCGTGCGGGCGGGTCAGCCGTTGGCGGAGATCGATGCGCCAGAGGTTGATCAGCAGATCCGCCAGTCCGAGGCGGCCGTCGAACAGGCCCAAGCCGCGCTGGAACAAGCGCAGGCCAGCCTGGAGCAGGGTAAGGCGAACCGCGAACTGGCCCGAGTCACAGCCGAGCGCTGGAAAACCTTGGCCGCGGAAGGGGTCGTCTCCCAGCAGGAAAATGATCAGAATCAAGCGCAGCTCACGTCACAGAGCGCCAATGTGCAGGCGCTGGAAAAAGCGGTGTCGGCGCAGCGCAGCAATATAGCTGCAAGCCAAGCCAACCTCGCTCGTCTCCAGGATGTCCAAGGCTACCGCGTCGTGAAGGCTCCCTTTGATGGCGTGATCACGTTGCGCAACGTGGATGTCGGCGCGCTGGTGAGCACCGGGACCACTCTGCTGTACCGGATCGCGCAAACGGAGACTCTCAGGACTTACGTGAATGTCCCGCAAGATAATGCCAATTCAGTTCACGCCGGCCAGCCTGCCCAGTTGACGCTATCCAATTTTCCCGGCCGGCGTTTTCCCGGCGCGGTCGCGCGTACGGCGAACGCCCTGGATCCTTCCAGCCGCACCATGCTGGTCGAAGTCGACGTGCCGAACCCCAGCGGTGTTTTGTTCCCCGGGATGTATGCAGAGGTCGACTTGGGGAACGCACGTCCGAATCCGCCGCTTCTGGTTCCCGCGCGGGCTTTGATCATCCGCTCGGATGGCGCCCAACTCGCGGTGGTGCAGAAGGACGGAATCGTGCATCTTCAGAAGGTCGCGATCGGGCGGGACTACGGTGACCGTGTCGAGGTCGTTCAGGGGGTGGAGGAGGGCACAACCATTCTGGCTGCTCCCGGCGAGATCGCCCAGGACGGCGTCAAGATAATTCCCGTAAGCAGTGAGGGTGCGCAGCAGTAACGAGAGTTTCCGCTACACCGTCCTCGGCCGGCGGCTCCAACGGCGTTTCGCCCGGTAACCTGATCGCCCGCGACGCTCGCTCACCGAGAAACGCTACTGATCCAGGCAACCCCGAGCGCGCCGGACTTTACGCCAATCGTGATCTGTTGACCCTGGAAGATGAAAGGCGCGAGGGCGCTCAGATAGATCGTTTCCGACTGATGGTTGGAACGCCACGACCGCACGATCAGTCTCCTGCCGCCGATTCTAGACCCGTAGTGCGTTTCAATAACAACGGTCGGATGACGGATTTCCGCCGAACGATCCATTTCGCCGTTCGCGAAAAATAGAGCGGCTGCGATCCACGGAAGTAGCGCCGCGGTAAGGTGTCTGACATTTGGTTTCTGGCGTTCTCTCCGCGCCTCTCGCAGAAACAAGCCCACCATCAGGAAACCGACTGCAAAGAGAACCGCCGGCACAAGCAAGTCGAGAGGCGGGTATTGAACGAGACCGACGTATACAAGTGCGGAGGCACCAAGTAGGAAAAAACTAGTCAGAAGCCCCATGGTATAGATTCGTCTACACCAAAGACCTGCCATGAGGCAGGATGAGAACAGAAGTTCGCGACTTTCCGTCTACAGGTGCCACTCGAACAGGCGCCGATAAGGTGGTTATCGGCCCCTCTCGGTGGCCAAATTCACGACTGTGGCGATCGGCGCATTCGCTCAGACGACAAGATCAAACAGCGTCGGAAATACTGGTGAAGGGGAAGTCCTTCACAACCAATGGCGGCGTGACCATGCCGTCTTCCATTCCGCGAGTGCGGATCGCTTTCCCCATGCCGATGGTGTTCTGAAGCATTCGCACCGGGCTTTCATTGAAGCGAAAATTCACTACTGGTGAGGTGACCTTCCCGTTTTCAATGAGAAAAAGACCGTCTCGCGTGAGGCCCGTCATCTGAAGGGTCTGGGGATTGACGGTCCGGATATAGAAAAACCTGGTCACCAACAATCCGCGTTCCACAGTGGCGATCAGATCATCCAGGCTCTTCTCACCGCCATCAAGCAGCAGGGAGCCCGGAGCGGGCGTCGCTGGGTGACCAACCTTGGCGGCCCAGTAGCGGTCGTAAAAAACGTTCTTCACCACTCCTTTCTCGATCCAGGTCATGCGGTCCGCGGGCATGGTCGCCGCGCCCCAGGGCAGAACCGAGTACAGCTGGCTGAACGGGTCCGAACGAAGGGTGATGGAGTCGGGAAATAGTTTTTCGCCGACCAGCGTGCCGCCCCCCGGCTTGCTCAGGAAGGTTCGCCCCTCGCTGGCGGCACGAGCCGCAAAGCCAGATGCGATTCTTGGAAGAAGGTCGCCCACAGCGGTAGGCTCAAGGACCACCGTGTACTTTCCGGGATCCAAGCGCTTGGGGTTTTTCCAGCGCAAGCATTTTTCGATGGCGGACCGGGCGATCGCGACGCCATCGATGTCTTCGATTCTGACAGCAGGCTGGGCGGCCCAGCCGGAGCTGGTTCCTGCCGCGTCGCGCACCGTGGATGACAGGTAAGCGTCCGTGACCTTTCCGTACGCGAAGTTGTTTTGCTTGTTCGCGATCGCCCTGGTCTCGGACACGCGTTCCATGTATCCAGCGGCCACCAGACTCCTCGCTTTGGCGCCTTCGATGATGGCTCGAATGTGAGGAATCATCACCTGGTTACGAGCTTGGGCCGTGCTAGCTGGATAGTTTTCGATCACCGGATACTTCTGCGGCCCAAGAGGAGGAACACTCTCCTGGTTAGCCGGCGCGATCAGAGCCAGTTGTTCGGTGCGCTGCACCGCCTCGCGCAGAGACCGATCGTCAAATTCGTCGACCGAAGTACTGCCGCGCTTCCCGTCGCGAACCGAGGAAATGGACAGCGACTGTCCGACAGTGAATCCCGAGGTGGTGATCCCATTGAGAGCGAAACGGATGAACGCGGCTTCCGAACTGGATACATTAACTTCGCATTCCGGGAACGTGGAGAAGGACAGCGCTTTATCGGCGAGTTTCTTGGATTCTTCCCTGGAAAGCATGTCTTCTAATCCGTTTGAATGACGTTTATTTGGCGGAAGCGCGCGGGCGAACAGCCGTGGCTGACGCCGTTGATCTGCTCCGGTTCGCCCTTGCCATCGTTCGCGGCGCCCCACTGCTGCCAGTAACTGCGGCCCGCGATCCCGTCGCACGCTTGCCAGAAATCCGTGGTGCGGGACTGATAGGCGACTCGTGAGATCATGCCCTGCTTCTTGCCGCCCTTGATGGCCCAAAATGCGTCGCCGCCGAACTGGAAGTTGTACCGCTGTTGATCGATGGAATAACTCCCGTCGCCGTCGATCAGGATGCCGTCTTCCACGCCCGCGATTAAATCCTCCAGGGTGGTCTCCGGCTTGCCGGGTTCCAGCCAGACGTTGGGCATGCGCTGGAAGGGCACGCTGGACCAATCGTCCGCATAGCAGCAGCCGCGGGATTCCTTCTCGCCAATCAGATTCGCCTGATCGCGAATCGTCTGGTAGTGCGTGAAAATGCCCTTTTCCACGATCGGAAACTTGGTGGCTTTCACCCCATCGTCATCGTAGCCCGTGGTGGCGAGCCCGCGTTCCGTGGTGCGGTCGCCCCATATATTGATGAGGTCGCTCCCGATCCGCTGCTTACCCATCTTGTCGATAGTCAGGAAACTGGTGCCCGCGAAGTTGGCTTCGTAACCCAGAGCACGGTCTAACTCCGTCGAATGTCCAATGCTCTCGTGGATCGTAAGCCAGAGGTGGCTGGGCAGAAGAATCAGGTCTTTTTTGCCCGGAGTCACCGGGGGAGCGTTGAGGTGCTCAATCACATCCTGACGGATGAGCCCGGCGTTTTCCGTCAGGTTCATGGTAGGAACGTATTCATATCCGGCGGTAGCCTGCGGAGGCTGATACCGGCGCGTCTTTGAAAGCGCCCGCTTCGTATCTACCGCCGTAGCGTTGACCCCGGCGTATGTCTGGAGATTGAGCTGTTGAATGGATGAACCTACCGATGAAGCGAAATACTTGTCCTCCGAGCGGAAGGAGAGGTTGCTGCCGGCTGCGAAGATCCCGTTCCCCTTCTTGGCCTCGCTGGCCGCGGCGCGTATCACATCGAGTTTCTCTTCGACAGGAACGGTGAACGGGTCCCGTTCATGTGGCGTCTGCCAACGCACGCGATAGGCTGGAACGGGCGCAAGCTGAACCGGCTGGGATTTCAGCGCGGCATTCGCGCGAGCCACCGCCACCGCTTCCCGCGTTATCCGCGCAATTTCGTCTTTGGCCACCAAGGGCGATGCGGCGAAGCCCCAGCAGCCATCCGCGATCACTCGCACGCCGAAGCCGAATGAGCCCGTGTCCGAGATCGAAGGAACTTCAAGTATCTTCCCCGTGCCCTGTTCCGGATTCAGCCGGACATTCAGCTGTTGCCTGCGGTAGCGGATGATGCGGATGTCGCAGTAGGTAGCCTTGAGCTTTTTCGCTTCGCTCAGAGCGACGGCTCCCAGGTTCTCTAACTCGGGATTGGGCTTGGTGGAATCGGTAGGCGCACCAAACAAGCGGCTGCCGAGCGCGGCAGCACTACTGGATTGTAAGAACACGCGCCTGCTGAGCATCGGCTGTTCTCTCCGTAAGACCGATTGTACTCCAAACCACGCTCATCCACGTTTGGAACGGCCTGCTTGTGATGTGGATGGCGAGCCTTGGTCTTTTGAACGCAAACGCGGCGACGATACGCCGCCAGCAACCACGGACAGAGTTGTAGCGGCATTGACGGGCAACTCGCGCCTCCGTTGCGAGCCCGCTTTCAATGAGAAATGGAGCGGTCGAGATTATGCAGGGTTCTGGTAGGCGCGGCTGGACTCGAACCAGCGACCCTCAGCTTAGAAGGCTGATGCTCTATCCACCTGAGCTACGCGCCCTAACCTACTGAATCAAAGCTACTTCCAAGTCTAACCACAACACTTTCTAACACCGAAAACTAGCTACTAGATGCTCAAACCAAACCCTACTTTGAGCAGTTACCAACACACTTTGAGCATCAAGCAGACGACCGCGAAAACATCGACTGAAACATGCAACCAACGCGGTCAGAGTAGCACATGGGACAAGTGCTGACGACCGCTCAGGACCGCTCTAAACGCTCGCAGGGAGCACTCTGGAAGCGCTCACAATCACTGGACAGGCACAGGCAGAATCGGATGCTTTCGACAGAACGTGAGTAGGATCGAGTGGCACGCGTTACAGACGAATTCAAAGTACTCGTCGCCGTTCGATGCATCGCGCTCTTGGCATCGACGTGCCTCTACTTTAGCGTCACGCTCCTCACAGTAAGCTAACCATCCTTCGAGGTTGGGAACGACGCGGAGCATGTCTAGGCGTTGGCGCTGCGGTCTGTAATCTCGGTTCCGCGAGCTTCTAGATCCACAGCGAACATCTCCACTAACTTTCCATCCCACAAGACATCCACCATACCGTCTCCGTCTTTGGGACCGGAGGCCACCTTTATAATCTCACCGGCTGCAATCGTGACTGCGCGGCGCTTGCTCTCGATTCGTTCGACAGCCAGAGTGGCCCGTTCCATCTTGAATCGTCTTCCGGTCAGCATGAGGAAAATATATTACAAAACTTGGACGGTGCCAACCCCAAGAAGGCTGGCGAAGAAAAGGGGAACGGGTTAGAATGGGGGCGTGGCTAGCTCGATGCCGACTCCAATCGTCGTTCGGGAATGTCATTTCACCTTTAAGGACCTTCGCGGCTTCCATCATACGATTCGCGTTCACACGACCAGCTTGATGAGAGCGGCGGCGCACGCCATGAAGGAGCTTGAAGATGGCGGCTTACTGGAAGGTTGCGACCTCGTCGGCGACGTAGAGGTTGAGATCGTCACGAAAACGAGGCACACAGTTCAGATTCGCAAGGTGAAGGAATGGCTGGAGGCTGCCAGTTCTCCACACAAACTCTCGATCCAGCGCGAGATAGAAGCCAAGACGAAGCCGCAGCGGTAATTCATTTGAAAGGAGACGTTATCAATGTCAATGAAACTAGTCCAAAGCTTTTCAGGAACAGGAAAGATTCGTCAGGGTGACACTGTGGTCGCCAATGCTGCCCCGTACAACGTGGAGGTCTACCAGAAGATTCTTGAAGGAGGAATTCCTGGACTGAAGACTGTTCTCGGAGCCGTCAAAGCGCCACTCGCATTCGGGCAACAGTACAGTCTAGTGACGAGAGAGGGTTACACAGTGGATTTTTTCGTCAGCGACAGCGCTGGGTCAGTTCGGTTTACGGGAGCAATCACCGACGACAAAGGAGTCGCGGTCGCCTAAGCGTTCGCCTGCTTCTTGGCGCGCTTCTTCGCAAGCTTGAGCATGAGTTTCAAATCGTTCTCGTAGTCCTTCTCGTGGGATTTGCGCCAGGACTTCTTAATCGACTCAGCGACATCTTCGCTATCTACAAGTTTGATATGGGTGTCGCGTGCGGATCGGAGAGTTTTCATCAACGCGCTCCACGGTAATCCAAGCGCATGAACTTTCGTTTCCTTTTTTGTGAGTGGCATGCTAACAAGCTTACCGCTGGCGGCTTATTCAGTTTTCCTAGCCATACTTACAGAGTTCGGAACATCCTTCCGCGATCCGGCACATAACCAAGCAGGTATAGAGGTGGATAATCGGCTTCAATCCAGCTAGGAACGCGTAGCCTACACCTGCCCGACAGAGAGGTGGGTAGTACGTGAAAACTCAGTCTCCCCAGTTGAAACGCGTTTTTCCGGAAAATCGAAGCGAAAACCAAACCGCTGTTCCGCCGTCTCCAGTTCCCGATTCGAGAACGCCTGACAAGCCCTGGTCAGCGCTCGCGCTTGCTGATCGCATCGATACGCGACTCCGCGAAATCTTAGCTCACGTTCCAGGAGACACATTCTAATTGGGGCCGTTTGCGAAAACGCTCAGTTCCCTTCTGCACGGATACCACTCTTGCGTAGATCCCAGCAGCCGATTCGTGATATTTTAGGCGCATCATGATCGTTCAGTCGGACTCCATAATTGGCGGCGTAGTTTTCTTTTTTGTAATTGCAGTCTCGGTCTTAATGCTGGTTGCGGCGGTCTTGTGCTTGCCGGGCCGGGAATTTCGGTTTGCGGGCAAGATTCTTGGATGTTGGAGTGCTTTCGCGGCAGCGTATATTGCCTTGACGATGATCGTATCGGTGCTGATGCCGCAAAGGGTTGTGAATCCTGGTGAGGCTTACTGCGCGGATATTTGGTGTATCAGTATTCAGAGCGTCAGTAAGACTCGGCTCGGGCAGGATGTCGCTTATAAGGCCAATGTCCGCATCTTCAGCGATGCAAGCAGGGTAAAGACCAGCGCTAAAGGGGCTTCGCTGTATCTGGTGGACGAGCGAGGCAGGCGCTTCGCCCTGGTTTCAGATCCTTCTGTGACTCCGTTCGATACTGAACTGAATCCAGGCCAGTCAGTTAACACTTCGCTAACCTTCCTTGCGGCGGCTGATTCGCAGCAACTATTCATAAAGGGAGACGAGCCGAACGGACCAAGCCTCTGGCTCGGAAAACTTGCTATTGGGTATGACAGTGCTCTGCTGCACCGACCGACACTTTTGCGAGTGCAATAAGACGATTCCGATAGGTAGTCTAAGCCTTCTCGTGACTCAGTGCGTATTGGATTACTCCTGTTCTAGGGCTGCTTGAACTTTCCTCGTGACGCACCAGTTCGTCGTAGACGCGCATCGCCTGGTCACTCGGTTTCCGCCAAAGAGTCGATTGGCCCTGCGCCGACTCGATGTCCGAAGGCACGATACGCGACTGAGAATCAGCCGCGAACTTCATCTAGCTTGAACAAAAACCGCAACGTTTTGTGCCGATAAGTAGGATTATCTGTCGATAACTGTTCGTTGCCGGTACCGGAGGGCTGCGACGGCTCCGCCTCTTTGATCTAATAGAGGCTTCTGGCTATCCAAACGATCCCGGATTGAGATGTCGCCATCTCGCCCATCCGAGGTGTGTCATGAGGTGAACGCAGTTCCAGTGACCCTATGAGTATTACGACTCCACAGCTGCCCAGCGACTACGCCGCCTACCTCTCCGAATTCAAGTCGAATAAATTCAAAGCCCTGTGGCCGGCTCAAGGCCATGTGCTCGGTCGCTACAGCGAGCATGCCCAGCAACCCGATTTAGGTATCGAGCTACCGACAGGTGCAGGCAAGACGCTCATCGCACTCCTGATCGCCGAGGCATGGAGAGCCAAGAATGCGAAAGTAGCCATTCTCTCGGCGAACAAGGCCCTGGCGCGGCAAATGCTGTCGGAAGCTCAAGTCCTTGGCGTTCCCGCTGTACTCATGCAGGGCAAAGGTTCAGAGATCCCAGGCGTGGATAAGCGTGCGTATCAGCGAGCGCAGAAGGTTGGGATCATGAACTACTGGGTATATTTCAATCAGAACCCTTATATCGATCCCGCTGATCTCCTAATAATGGACGATGCTCACCTTGCCGAGCACTGTCTCCACTCTTTGTTCTCTGTGGAGATCAATCGATATGACCATGATGAACTTTTTCGCAGCCTCGTTACCGAGTTTCGCGAGCGCTTTCCAGAATATGCCGTTCTGACTGACGCGCTTTCTAGTAGTGATCCCCAACCGAAGACCCCCCCGGAACTTCTTTCTTTTTTTGATCAACGGCTTGTCGTGGATCGGCTTCGTCAAATCGTGGATGCCTCCCCCACTTTGGCAAAAGATGTCGATCTAAACTTCCGCTGGGGGCGACTGCGGAAGTCGCTGCTTGAGTCGAACATATACCTAGGGTTGAACTCAATATGGATCCGCCCATACATCTATCCGCTACTCAGCTTTTCGCACTACACGGAGTCGACGCAACGACTATATGTGAGCGCTACCATTGGTGATCCGGCGGACCTTAGTCGGCGCCTTGGAGTTCGACCGATCGCGAAAATCCCCGTTGATCCACAGTTCGGTGAAAAGACATCTGGCCGCCGTCTGGTGGTCATGAATCGGATAGACGAAAACGATATCCCTAAACGCCTGGGCAGCGCGATCTTGAGCGCCTTATCTGTTCATCCAAAGAGCGTCTGGCTTTGCGCGAGTCATGCAGAAGCTGCGAAATATCGTGCTGCAGTAACGTCTTGGCTTAACTCGGCAGGCTTCGTTGGACATCCGACCTGGACTCTGTCGTCGCTAGGCGACGAGATCGACGAGTTCAAGAAGAGTACGACAGGGCATCTTTTTGTCGCTGGCCGCTTCGACGGAATGGACTTTAAAGCTGATGAATGCCGCCTGGTCGTGATGACAACCTTGCCGAGGGCAATCGACCTTCAGGAAGAATTCATATGTGAGTGCATCCGCGATTCCGGTTTCATGCGTCGCCGTCTTAACCAGCGCCTTATTCAAGCTTTGGGCCGCTGTAATCGAGGCGACGAAGACTTCGGGGTCTACATCCTTGCAGATCGTCGCTTCGCCACTCACTTTGGTCGAGAGTCTAATCGCGAGGGCATACCTCGCAACATGGCTGCCGAAATCGACATGGCCCAGGACAACGCGGACCTTACAGACGATGCTCTGGCCGCAAAGGTAAAATCCTTTCTCGGCGGCAACTTCTCGAACTATGATGCTGATCTGAGCGCGTATCACGATGCGGTCCCACTTAACGCGGCATTGTCAGCGGTGGTAAGTGGCTCGGATATCGTTCAGGCCGAGGTCACGGCGTGGGCGGCCCTCTTTGGAAGTCATAACTACCAAATAGCAGCGGACAGGTTTGAGGAAGCCTGGAACGCGTACCAAAAGGCAAATGTGATCGAGATGGGTGCATTTCAAAAATGGAACTGGGCCAAGGCCGTAAATCTTCAATCCGCGCAAGATGAGCCTCTCGCGAAGCATCGCTCCCTTGAACTTGCATCTGAGGCGATAAAGAGAGGGGGGCAAGCGTCTTGGTTTAACCGGCTCCGCACATCTCTAAATCGTGCCAAAGCCGTAACATCAACAGTCGCACACGTTTTATCCGGCACCTACGCAGCAGTACTGGTTCGGAGCTTGGATGACATCTTCGAAAAATTCGGAACGAAAGAGCGGCTAGAGAAGTTCTGCAAGAACCTTTCAGAGGGACTAGTAAGCGAAAAGCATCAACAGTATGCCGCAGCGCTCGAAGAGTTAGGAACGCTTCTGGGTTTCCACGCTGCCCGTCCGAAGGGAAAGGCTGCAACCGACGCCAGGTGGAGAGGAACGTTTGGCAACGTTCGCGAGGTGATTACATTCGAAGTGAAGATCGAACACGCGGATGGAACCGCACTCACACCCACTCACGTCGGCCAAGCCCACATTCAGCTGAGTCGAGCATTAGGTGAATTCGCACCGTTGGGATTTGACGTTCGCGGTACCATTGTGACTCATCTACCCGACATCGAGCCTGCAGCCAAATCGTCCACTGGACCGCTGCGGATCATACCGAAAGACGCGGTGCTGGCCCTTTGGCAGCGCGTCCATATACTTCTGTGGGCGTATCGAGACAAATGGTCGGTCGATGACGTTACCGTGCGTCTGCCAGCGGCAGAAGCGCTCTACGCTAAGTGCCCTGAGGCGGGCTGGCTATTTCGCGCGCTCGATTCGGACGTGCTGTTTATCGAGGGCGGACATCTTTTGAAGGAATGGCCTGGCGCGAATGAGTAGCGAGCACCGAGGAAGCAAGCCGTGTATCTAAACTATCTACCTCTTCGGTTCACTTCAGACGTGTTCAGGGGCGGCCAAATCATTGTGCCGGGTCCTTCGACCGGTCAATACTCCAAAGACAGTCCGATCTCGAAGAAGCTTCGAGAGTTGCGCGAGACGTACGCGCAGACTCATTTCTTCTACAGCATAAATAACGCCATTAACTGCGTGCCTATCGTCCCGGGCGCTGAGCCGATAGGAGCGCATAAAACCTTTGACATCTTCAGCGACTTTCAACTGGCTAATGCACTCGCACGATTGGCTCTTTTTGAATTCTTTAAGGGGGCAAATCAAACCGTTGTACGGACTCGACCGGTAACCATCCTGCTCGAACAGCACAACCTCAGCCCGGCTCGACAGGACGTCTTTGGTATCTTTCCTGAGTACGAACTCGACGTGAGGCCGCTCGCTCCACACGAGGGGCGAATAACTAGTGGCGTGTTAGTCGGATTCTCAATCCGACAGCAATTCGTCAAAACTGTAAGTGAGCTTATCTCCGAGGGAATTCAACTTGCCGGTTTGTATGTCGTGGGTTCGCCGGACGACAGCACCGAGGAAGGGCAACATGGACGCCGCTACCTTGGAAAGATTGAGGATATTTCTGGGGGTGTCGTTTCCCTTTCCGATTCCGACTTCGGCCGTTTTGACGCAGACAAATGTTACCTGGAGGGATCACGCCTTAACATCGAGATCGTTGCCCGAGCCCTATTAGGAGACAAATACAAAGAGTTCTCTACAACGCTTCTTCGACAAACTCACTCAATCATGGGGGCTGAGGCTCAGGTTCAACGACTGGCCAAGTTAGCATCATGGCTTGAAGAGAAGTCACCGCTTAAGTGCTGCGAGGGGCTGACTGTTCGAATTTCAAAGGACCCGCAAGATTGTCCAAGGGGAACAGACGCCGGACTCTCACATCTTTTCGCACCCCCAACCTGTGTCCTCCGTCCAGGTGGCTCCATCACCGTTCCATGGCCCATCGATAAGCAGATCGATCAGCATGGCCCTTACGACGCGGAATCGTTCCCGGACAAGCGAGTGCGTATCGCGGTTGTTTCCCCGGAAGAATTTGTGGGCGAGGTCGGACAGTTTATGCGGCAGTTCAAAGATGGTGTTGCTGCAACCGACGACCGGACACCGTTCAGACAAGGCTTTCTGAGGAAGTACCACCTTCACTCATGCGATTTCACGTTTCACGAAGTAAAACGCTCGTCGTCGCTGGATGAAGCCTATCGAGTAGCCGCATTTGAAGCCTTAAAAGAGAAGCCTCATCTGGCTGTTGTCATCATCCGTGAACAGCACCGAGAATTACCTGATGCTGGTAACCCCTATTACACGACGAAAGCCCGTATCATGGCGCAAGGCGTCCCGGTTCAGATATTGGAGATTGAAACCATACGTTCAACTGGGCGTCCTTATATTCTCAACAACTTAAGCGTCGCGGTCTATGCGAAGCTAGGGGGAATTCCGTGGACGCTCACACCCAACCAGGATTTAGCGCACGAAATCATCGTTGGGATTGGCAGTGCACGCTTAAACGAGAGTCGGCGTGGTGCTGGCGAACGGGTGATTGGAATCACCACGGTGTTCAGCGGCGACGGCCAATATCTCCTAGCGAACAACACTCAAGAAGTCTCGTCAGACCAGTACGTTGATGCGCTGACAGCCTCCTTGCACAATACGGTCGCGGAGCTTCGAAGCCGGTTTGGATGGCGACTACGTGACCGAGTCAGGTTCATCTTTCATCAGACGTTTAAGAAGTACAAAGACCTCGAAGCCGAAGCCGTTGGAAATTTCGTCAAAGCGCTCGAAGACTTCGACGTCCAATACGCTTTCGTTCATGTTAGTGATTCTCACAACTGGATGCTGTTTGACCCATCAGTTCGCGGAGTCAAATTCGGCAATTCAGTGAAAGGTGCGATGGTCCCGCAGCGAGGTCAGTGTGTGCCGCTGGGGCCGCACACTGCTTTGCTGACATTGACGGGTCCCTACCAAGTCAAAAACTCGCTCCAAGGTTGTCCTCACCCAGTGTTGGTCAACATCCACCAAAATTCGACATTCACGAGCGTGGACTATCTCGCCCGCCAAATCTTTAATCTCAGCTTCATGTCGTGGAGGGGCTTCAGTCCGTCAACCCTACCTGTCTCGATCTCGTATTCCAACATGATCGTCGATCTGCTTAGTCATCTTCGACACGTCAAGAACTGGAATCCAGATACATTAGCGACAGCACTGCGCGAGAGGCGCTGGTTCCTATGACGGCAGCGTTGTCATTGCAGCCAAGTATTCAACGGTTGAGGCTTGCGATTCTGGAACAGAATCGGCCAGGATCAGTTGAGGGTCTTCTTGCCCACCACATCCTGAGAACTGATCCATTTGCCACTTTCGAATGGCAAGTTGGTATCACGCAGGATTGGATAACGAACCACTTCAAGGCGACAACTCTAGACAATGTAGTTGCACTTGGTTATTTCGCTTGGGGTTTTCCGTCAGCGAACTATAGCCAAGAACTAAATGATGGATTAGCTCGGATAACAGAGAGAGATGCGTTCAAGGGTGAACATCTAAGCATTGCGCACAGTCCGTCTCGCTTACTCGGAATTATTCTTGGGGCGTTGGCGCTCGGTAGTTTAGGGGTCCAGCCGCTCAAATGGTGTCAAGCCGTGCTGGAGCAACTGCGGACCCGAGGTGAAATGAGTTTCGATCCCCTGCTTCCTTACCTGTTTTTTAGGGCGTTCGAAAAAAGGATGAATTTAGCTATTCCTTTGGAAGCAAGCCTCTATGAACGAGCTTTCGCAGATTGGATGATTCGCCAGCAAATGTACGAGGGAGAATTGTCCTCCGCTCAGTTGCTGGCAAATCGAAACCAATTGTTGTTTCAGGCCGCGACTGACCTACGTTTCGACTCTGCTCCGCAGGCGGCATTTGTGCTGACCGCAGTAAATGCGACGCTCTTTGCAGCATTAGGGTCATCATTGGCTGAACCCAGGCACGTCGCATCAGTGTTGAAGAACTTCGAACCCGCAATGAGGAGGTGGCGGTGGGACAAGGAAGAGTTGCAAAGACCGATACGCTGGCCAGTTACACAGGAAAGGGAGGTCCAAGATATACTTTGGCTGATTTTAAGGTCCTACTTCCCTGATGTTGTAGACGAAGACGCACTTCCTAAGCTTGGTCATTCTAGCTATCGAGCTGACTTCGGCATTCCCTCACTTCGCTTAATCGTGGAGGCAAAATTTGCTACCTCAAAGGATGACTTCAAGAAAATAGAGAAAGAGGTGCAGGAAGACTGCGTCCCCTACCTGCGGGACCTCCGGTATGAGTCTCTATTGATCTTTATTTACGATGATTCAGCTAGTGTACAGGAGCACGAGATTACCCGATCTGCCCTTCTGGAAATCCCTGGCGTGATCGATGCGATCATTGTGAGTAGACCGTCTCAACTTCCCCGTAGAAATTCAACATCATAGGCCATTGAACTAGGCGTTGGCCGGGAACGCAGATCTGCATTGGTGGCGCAGTAGTTCGCGTCGAGGCTGGTCCCCAATAACCGACGGACAGTACAACACTGCGCGGCCCAGTAACGCTGGCCCACGCTGTTTACGAGTCCGTTGCCACGCCGGTTTTCAAAGCTCCCTGAACTTCCGGCAGACGCGAGACCCCTTCTCGCCCTGGATTCCGCAAACGGGTGTCGTTGAGTGGCATCCAGTCTTGCTAGAGATTCTGGGCACCAAAGAGAGGAAACTAAGTTTCACACGTGAAACTCACGGCTAGTATAAGGCAACCGTTTCAGTGATGTGCCTCG
>Ga0070735_10003109_pt1 | contig 14664 bp, 18 predicted proteins | sample Coa_R1_FD_66443 | JGI IMG/M metagenome (GOLD analysis project Ga0070735, IMG submission 66443) | Surface soil microbial communities from Centralia Pennsylvania, which are recovering from an underground coalmine fire - Coalmine... | ecosystem: Environmental > Terrestrial > Soil > Unclassified ... | reverse complement strand
GCGAAGATGCCGCCTCCGGTCGCGACCGCGATCGCCGCGATGGGCGAGGACGCACCGCCGCTGCTTCGGCTATCCGCGATGATGCCGAGCCTCGCGGCGTGGGAGCGCCACGGCGAGAAGCTCGATCGTTTCGCGCGCGCGAAACTTATCATCTCGATGCTACCGCTTCCGCTCTCGTCGATGCTGCCGCTTCCGCTCTCGCGCAAAGGCCGCACGCATGCGGATGGCGCGGGCGGAATGGCGGAGCGTCTGCTGCGAAATGTCGCGGGCTCGGCCGCCGCGGACTTCGAGATCACCGCGATGAATCGCGTTCTGGTCGCATGCGCGGAGCACGAGCTCAACGCTTCGACGTTCGCGGCGCGCGTAGTCGCCAGCACCGGCGCCGACTTGTATGCCTCGGTGCTCGCCGCGCTGTGCTCGCTGTCGGGTCCGATTCACGGCGGCGCGTGCGATCTCGTCGAGCGTATGTTCGCGGAACTCGACCGTGGGATGCGCATCGACGAAAGCCTCGAGCTATTCGGCCGCGAGCATCGGCTGCCACCCGGCTTCGGCCACGCGATCTATCCCAACGGCGATCCGCGCGCAGTACTCCTAAAGCAGACTGCCCAGACCATCGCGCGGCGCAAGGGCCGCAAGCTCTACGAAACTGCGCTGAAGATCGAGCAGGCGGTGTTCAGGCGCGATCGGTTGCGTCCGAATCTGGATTTTTATCAGACCGTATGCACGCGGATGTTGGGATTTCCGGTCGGCTCCCCCGCCGCGATTTTCGCGATTGCACGCGCGGCCGGATGGATCGCACATGCGCTCGAACAGTATGCGAACAATCGCTTGATTCGTCCGCGAATGCGCTATCGCGGCGTCCCGCTACGTCACTGGGAGTAGTCGTCCACTAGCCTCGAGGTGACCGCGGCCCTGCGGAGTCAAATCGACCAGCATCACGTTATCGGCGCAGCATCGCCGAATGATGAATCCGTTGTCGACCGCATCTTCCCAGACCGTGAACCTCGGGCAGGAGGTACGCCACGCTTCCATCACTTCTGGGTAAGGTCGCGGCTTTACGGCGATCCATTCGAGAAAATCAAGCATCAACGGCGCGAGCGTTTCGCTGATGACAGGCTCCATAGCACTCAGAGCCTATTACCGCGGCCGGCGCGATGGAACGCGGCGCTAACGCTTTTTTTTCCAAAGCGCTATTCTCCCTCGCTGTGGAACGCATCGAATTCCTGTCCGCGGTCCTGGTCGTATCGGAAAATCCGGCGCGACTCGCAGAGTTTTATCGCAACGTGGTCGGGATCGATCTCAAGGACGAGTCACACGGCGCCAGCCTGCCGCATTACGGATGCAACCTCGGCGACATGCACTTCGCGATTCATCCGGTGGAGACCTTTCCTGATCGCCGCCATGGTGTCGGCGCGGTCAAGCTCGCGTTCAATGTGTTCGATATCAAGGCGCTGGTCGAGCGGCTGACGAAGCAGGGCATCAAGGTGCTGTACCCGCCGCATAACACCGGATTTTTCTGGAGCACTGCGATAAACGATCCCGATGGCAACTTTATCGAGTTCACCGAAATGTGCGACGAATGGTTTAAGATGCTCGAGCAACGTCATGCCGGTGGCATCGACGTAGTTTCGCGCTGGAAGGCCCTGAAAGGAGGCGCATAGAAGATGAAGGCAATCGCCAAAACCAAGGCAGCATTCGGCGCCGAAATCATCGATGTGCCGGTGACCAAGCCCGGCCCGGGCGAGCTGCTCGTCAAGGTCGCCGCCTGCGGCATCTGCGGCTCCGACCTTCACATCTACGAATGGGAACTCGGCGCCGATCGTATGGTCGCGCGGCTCCCCGCCGTTATCGGGCACGAGCCCGCAGGTGAAGTCGTCGAAGTCGGTGCGGGAGTGACGACGTTCAAGGCCGGCGATCATGTCGCGCTCGATCCCTTCGGGCATTGCGGCAAATGCTCCACGTGCCGCTCCGGACGCTTCAATCTGTGTACCTCGCCGACGCATCTCGGCGGCGCATTCGCGGAGTATGTTATCGCGCCGGTAGGAAATTCCTACCTCGTGCCGCCGTCAATGGATTTCGAAACTGCCGCGCTCCTCGAGCCATTCGGCACCGGGCTGCATGCGGTCGAGCAATCATGTCTCAAGGCCGGTGACAGTTGCGTCGTCGAAGGTCCCGGGCCGATAGGGCTTAGCGTCGCGATGTCGGCGCGCGCGCAAGGTGTGCAATCGATTGTCGTGACCGGTCTCGAGGCCGATACGCAACGCCTCGCGCTCGCACGCGAACTCGGATTCAAAACCGTGGTCGCCGACAAGGGCGACTGGATTGCGCAGGTGCGCGCGCTGCTGCCGCCCGATGGCGCCGATGTGGTCTTCGACGCATGCGGCATGATCGATCAGCCGCGCGAATTGATGCGTCGCGGCGGCGAGCTGGTGCTGATCGGATGGCCCGCACGCGATCTAACGTCGACCGAGCTGCGCGCGTTTTTCTTCCATGGCATCAAGACTATCAACTCGCGCGTGCGGACACCGGAGACATGGCGGCGCGCGATCGCGCTGGTCGCGTCGGGTGCAGTTGACCTTCGCCCGATGGTGACGCATCGATATGACATCGCGCACGGTATCGAGGCATTCGAGTTGTTGCGCGCGCGCAAGGGCGTGAAGGCGCTGATTATTCCCAATCAAACCGCATATTGACCCGAAGGCAATACAACGAGGACACGCATATGAAAGATGGATTCAAAATCGTCGACGTCGATGCGCATCTGATGGAACCCGACTGGGTGTTCGAGCGATTCATCGATGAGAAATACAAGTCGCAGGCGCCCAAGATGGGCATCGCGGCGGAATCGGGACGTCGCACCTTCCTGGTCGAGGGCGAGCCGTTCACACGCGAGAAGGGCAAGTATCCGATGGCGGCGCCCGGATTCCTCAAAGCCGTCAAGAAGGCGATGGAACGCTTCGAGCGCGCGGGCAAGCAAGGCTTCAGCCCCGAGAGCCGTTTGCAGGATATGGACGAGCAGGGCGTCGATGTGCAGGTGGTTTATCCTACTGCGGCGGGGCAGATGCTTGGGCGCGAGTTCCGCGACACCAAGCTGCTCGCCGCGTGCTGCCGCGCCTACAACGATTGGGCGATCGACTATTGCTCGAAGGATTCAAAGCGCTTGAGGCCGTCGGCGATCCTTCCGATGCAGGATGTAGAGGAAGCAGTCAAAGAGGCGAATCGCGCGGCGAAAAACGGCGCGGTGAGTTTCTACATCCGGCCCAATCCGGTCGCGGGACGAACGCTGTTCAGCGAGGCATATCTGCCGCTGTTCGCAGAAATCGAAAAGCTCGGCAAGCCGATCTCCACGCATGAGTCCGCATCGGCGTCCGTGCCGTCTTTCGGCGATCGGATGGATACCCACGTCAGCGGCCACATCCTGTCGCATCCGTTCGAGGCGATGGCGGCGATGGCGGGCCTTATATGGTACGGCATCTTCGAAAAATTCCCCAAGCTGCGAGTCGTGCATGTCGAAGCCGATGGCGGATGGGTTCCTTACTGGCTTCAGCGGATGGAGCAGCATTGGAATTTCAGCGGCAACTCGGAGCATGAGTATCTCACGCGACGGCCGACCGAATATTTCAAATCGAACATCTTCGTCGCATTCCGTGGCGATGAGCCCACGATGAAGGCGGCGGTCGAGCTGGTCGGCGACAACAACTTCCTTTGGGATACGGACTATCCGCATCCGGACGGCACGTTTCCGTGGGGCATCGAGTCGATGCTGAAGCAACCGATCGCGGCCGACAGCAAGCGCAAGATTCTGTACGACAACGCGGTTCGCGCGTTTGCTTTGAACTAGAATCGCGCGACCCTACAGGTTGTAGCGTCAGTCGACGCGCGCGGGTATAACTCGCCGCAATGGCTGAACGCGCGGAAGAACTTAAGCGCGAGCGGCGCGTCGAAGCGGACAGGCGCGAGTTCCTGCGTGCCGAGCGGCGTATCCTGACCGCTGCCGACGTGATGGCGCTGCTGATGGTGGCGGCGACCGCTATGACGGCGTTTGCGACCTGGCGTACCTATCGGATCTCGGATCTGGTTCTGCAAGGTCGCCGAGCGGCCCTTTCTGGGCGTACAGCAGCTCACCTTCGAGCGCACCGATACCGCGCATCCGCTAATCGTCGTCGACTTCCGTAACTTCGGCACCATCCCAGCCGAGGCCACCTCCGTCACGGTGACTGCGATGCTCGACGGCAAGCAGATCCCGGCCCGCGACGGCGAAATGACGGATAACAATCAGGGGGTGGTTTCACCTGGCGTGCCGCAGTTCTTCTATGTCTTCCTGCAGAAGGACGAATATCAGCGCTCGGTGAGCGGCGCCGCGCAGCTGATAGTTGAGGTCTTGATGGTGTATAAGGGCCCCGCGCTCGGCCGTACGTTCTGCCTGACCAAGAAATTTTTCTACGACTATCACATCGGCGCATTTCGACCGGACGGCGGGACCTCGGAATGCTCGGCTCAACCAGCAGTTGTCACGAAGCGCCTCTAGTCAATTCGACCCTTCGCAAAATCAGTAATCTTCGTCCAAGTTCTGCCTGATTGCGACGCCAGCGAAGTTTTGCCAACTTTCGATAATGCGGTGCGCGATCTGCAAGCGGCCGGTCGACTTGTCGCCGGCCAATCGATTTCGGCCGTTCTGCTCCGAACGATGCCAGATGGTCGACCTCGGCACATGGGCGAGTGAGCAGTATCGCATCGCGGGCAAAGCTGTCGATGAAACCGAGCATCCCGACGACGACCTGAGCCGCGAGGCGCTCAAGAACAAGAGGAATCTCAATTGAAGCGCGGAGACGCGTCCTCCGCGCGCATCCATCCGAGTTCCGTGGTCGGCGATGATGTCCGACTGGCCGCCGACGTCCAGATCGGCCCGTTCTGCCTGCTCGAAGGAAAAATTCGCATCGGCGTGGGGAGCCGGCTCATCAGCCATGTCGCGATTTTCGGCGATACGGAAATCGGCGCCGCCAACGTACTCCATCCGAATGTGGTTATCGGCGACGAGCCGCAGGACATCGCGTACACCGGCGGCCCGCGCAAGGTGCGTATCGGCAATCGCAACGTCTTTCGCGAAGGCACCACGATTCATCGCGGGAGCGAGCGCGGCGACGTCACGAGCATCGGCGACGACAATTTTTTTATGCAGAATTCGCATGCCGCGCACGATTGCCGCATCGGCAATTCCACCATCATCGCGGGAGGCGCGCTGCTCGCCGGATGGGTCGAGGTGAGCGATCGCGCGCTGGTCTCCGGCAACTGCGTGGTGCATCAGTACACCCGCATCGGACGGCTCGCGATGATGCGCGGGCTATCGCGCACCAGCCGCGACATTCCGCCGTTCTGCATCATGGACGGAACCCATACGCTGCGCGGCATCAACGCGATCGGCTTGCGGAGGATCGGATTCAAAGCGACGCAGATTCGCGCGCTACGCGAGGTCTTCCTCGCGCTATTTGGCAAGCGGCAGAACCTGAAGCTGGCGCTGGAGCGCATCGCTTCGGAGAAGCTCACGCCCGAGGCGCAGGAGATGATCGATTTCATCCGCGCGTCCAAGCGCGGCGTCGCGTTCGGTCCACGCGAAGGCAGCACTATCGGCGATTCGGAGGAGTGAGCGACGTTCGAGGTCCTTCGCTGCGCTCAAAACGACTTCGCAGCTATGCTGCGAGTCGGTTGTTATGAGGAAAATCTCCTGACAGAATTGGGCCGATTGGGTGTGGCCCGCGACGTGGTCGCGGCGAGGGATTCAAGGGAGATATGCGAATCAGGTCCCGTTTTTTCGTCGGGGCAGGCTTGATAGCCGTTGCCGTCGGCTACCTTATATACGCGGCGATTCAGAACACCTCCGAATACTACATGACCGTCAATGAGGTAGCGGCGCGCGAGACCACCCTCGGAGGGCAGGCGCTGCGCGTCGCCGGGCGCGTCAATCCCGATGCGATCGCCTGGGATCCGGTCACGCTGACGCTCAAGTTCGGTATTCATCAGATTCCCGATGCCGATGCTGACGGCGCGGTGAAGCCGGTTGCGATTTCCGATGCGCCTTCGTTCAACGTCATATGCGTCGGGCAGCCCAAGCCGGACATGTTCGCCGCCAACAAAGATGTGATCGTCGAGGGGCATCTAACCGGCGCGGGCACGATCAGCGCGACGCAGGTAATGACCAGTTGCCCTTCGAAATACAAACCCAAACAGGTGAAGTAGTTTCCAGATGCCGAATCTCGGACAGCTTGCACTCGCGATCGCGCTGATCCTCGCTCTCTATTCGATCGCCGCGAATCTTTTCGGCGCGCGGCGCGGCGCGACCGATCTGATCGTCAGCGCACGCCATGCGATTTGGGCGATGACCGCGATGGTCGCCATCGCGGCGGTATCGCTCTGGGTTGGGCTGCTCACCAGCGACTTCTCGATGGAGTATGTCGCCTCGTATTCGAGCACCACGCTGCCGACCGTCTACAAAATCACCTCGCTATGGGGCGGGCAGCAGGGCTCGCTGCTCTTGTGGACGCTATTGCTCTCGACCTTCGCGTCGATCGTCGCGTTCCAGAATCGCCGCCGCAATCCCGATATTGCGCCGTATGCGCTCGCGGTGATGGCGATTGTCGCGGTGTTCTTCCTCGGCATGCTCAACTTCGTGACGCGCCCGTTCGATCTGCTCGCGGTGCGTCCCATCGAAGGATCCGACTTAAATCCGCTGTTGCAGAACTACTGGATGGCGATACATCCGCCCTCTTTGTACACCGGCTATGTCAGCACCACGGTGCCGTTCGCGTTCGCGTCGGCGGCGCTGATTACCGGCAAGCTCGACGAGACCTGGATTCGCACCACGCGGCGGTGGGCAATCTTCTCGTGGTTCTTCCTGACGCTCGGCAATCTATTCGGCGCGCGCTGGGCTTACGAAGTTTTGGGATGGGGCGGCTACTGGGCATGGGACCCGGTCGAGAACGCAGCCTTCATGCCGTGGCTGGTGATGACGGCGTATCTCCATTCGGTGATGATCCAGGAACGCAAGGACATGCTGAAGGTGTGGAACCTCGCGCTCATCGGGCTCGCGTTCTTCCTCACACTGTTCGGCACCTTCATCACGCGCAGCGGCGTGATTTCGTCGGTGCATTCGTTTACGCAGTCCGGCCTCGGACCATATTTCCTGACGTTCCTGATCCTGGTCGCGCTCATCTATATCGCAGCGCTGATCTATCGCGTGCCCGACCTGCGCAGTCCGGCGGAATTCGAATCGTATCTCTCGCGCGAGGCCGCATTTCTCTTCAACAACCTGATTCTGGTCGGAATCGCATTCGCGGTTTTTTGGGGCACCATTTTTCCCGTGCTCTCGGAAGCGGTGCGCGGCGTGAAGATTACCGTCGGGCCGCCGTTCTTCAATCGCGTCAACGGACCGCTCGCGCTCGGATTGATTTTCCTGATGGGCGTCGGCCCGCTAATCGCATGGCGCCGGATGACGGTAAAGAATCTCGCCACTCATTTCGCCGCGCCCGCGATCATCGGCATTGCCACCGGTCTCGTGCTGTACGGAATCGAAATTAAGCAATGGTACGTGCTAACGGCGATATCGCTGGTGGCGTTCGTGGCGGGAACGATCGCGGTTGAGTTCGGCCGCGGCGTCAGTGCGCGCCGCCATATGGTGCATGAGACGACGCCGCGTGCGCTGGTGAACCTGGTATCGAAGAACAATCGCCGCTACGGCGGCTACGTCATTCACATCGGCGTGATTCTCGCGTTCGTCGGCATCGTTGGGTCGTCGTTCTTTCGCGCCGAGGTTAAGAAGAGCGTACATCCGGGCGAGGCCTTCGCGGTCGGGCCCTACATGCTCCGCTTCGTGACGTTGACTCCGCTCAACACGCCGCATCTGGAGAGCGCGAGCGCGGAGGTCGAGGTCACGCGCAACGGCCGTCACGTCGCCACGATGTCTCCCGCGAAACTCTTCTACAAAAAGCCGCAACAGCCTGCCACGCATGTCGCGATCCGGTCGACGCCGCTCTACGACTTGTACGTCGTGCTCGCCGGTATCGACGATCAGAGCGGGATGGCGACCTTCCAGGTGTTCCTGACGCCGTTGGTGTTCTGGCTGTGGGCGGGAGGTTTGGTGATGGTGATTGGGACGGTGATCACGATGTGGCCCAACGTGCGCGAGCGCGCCGCAATCGCCGAGGTGCTCAGCCGCGGCAAACAGGAAATCGCCGCCGAGCCCGCGCGAGGGGGTGAGTGACGCCTTGCCGCGCATCTGGACCATCATCGCGGCGATCGCGTTGCTACTTTTTGTTACATCGCCCCTGCTCGCCAAGACCACGGTCGACGAGGTGAGCCAGGGACTGACGTGCCAGTGCGGATGCGGCCTGACGGTCGCCAATTGCAACCATCCGGAGTGTAGCTTTTCCGTTCCGCTGCGCGGCGAGATTTCGCGCCTGATCGACAAGGGTCTGGATCGTCCCGCGATTATCGCGATGTATCGCGCGAAGTTCGGCGAGAAGATTCTTTCGGCGCCGACCACCGAGGGCTTCAACCTGCTCGCGTGGGTGATGCCGTTTTTCGCGATTATCGTAGGCGGCGGAGCGATCGTCATGATGTTCGGCAGATGGCGCAACGAGACGCCGCCTGCGGCATCCGTAGATGACCGCGTGTCGGTGATCGATCCTAAATTGCGCGAGCAGCTCGACGCGGAAGTTAAGAGGCAGCTCTAGTGTCCTTTTACGTCGCAGCGTTTCTCATCGTGATGGGGGTCGCGCTGTTCGTCGCCGCGCCTCTCACCGGTGCCGCGAGCGCAAGTTCGAAATCCAAACGCGAGGAAGTCGAGTTCGCGCATTGGGAGCATGAGCATGCGCTCGCGGTGCAGGGGCTGCGCGAGCTGGAATTCGATCGTGAAATGGGCAAGCTCTCGGATGCCGACTACGAATCGCTGCGCACCTCGTTGCAGGGGCGCGCGCTGCAGGCGATGAGCGCCATCGACAAATTCAAGGAACAGGAACGCGCCGCCAACCTCGCCGCGGTAACGGTGCGGCCCAAGCTGCGTGAGGCCGCCGCGATCGCCGATGAGATCGCGGCGATGTCCAAACCGAAAGCCGCGATTCCGATCGCGCCCGGCATGTCCAACGTCCCGCCAGTCAGCGCTCCTCGCGGCGCGACCGCCGAGATTGCCGGCGCGCGTCGCATCCGCTTCTGTCCGCAATGCGGCATGCGCACGCCGCTGGCGGGAAACTTCTGCGGCGAATGCGGCACCCCGCTGCGCGGCGAGCGGGTCGCCAGCCGGGCCTCGTGATGGCGCGGCCGGCGGTCGAGACGCGGGCACTTACCAAAACTTTCGGCGTCACGCCGGTGCTGCGCGAGGTCGCGCTGCGCATCGACGAAGGCAACTGCGCGATGCTCATCGGCGGCAACGGCTCGGGCAAATCCACCCTGCTGCGGATCATCGCGGGCCTGTCGCAGCCGACCTACGGCGATGCGATCGTATTCGGCGAAAACTCTCGCGGCCTCGGCCTCGCGCGACGGCGCATCGGGATGCTGACGCATCAGAGCTGGCTGTATCCGAATCTGACCGCGCGCGAGAACCTCGAATTTTACGCCGAGCTGTATGGCCTGCCGCATCGCGAGGACCTCGCGATGAATTGGATCGATGCGGTCGGACTTACGGCGTCGTCAAATGATCGCGTGCGGGAATTCTCGCGTGGCATGGAACAGCGGCTATCGATCGCCCGCACCATGATGACCGAGCCCGACCTGCTCCTCCTCGATGAGCCATTCGCCGCGCTCGATCCGGGCGCCGTCGCAATTGTCGGGAATCTCATACGGGCGGCAATCGCGCGCGGATGTGCGGCACTCCTCACCGCGCATGCGCCATTCGACCTCGACATCGAGGTTGCGCGCTATCAGATCGCCAATGGCCGCGTGATGCCGCTGCGCGATGAGCCTCGCGCGGCGCCACGCTCGCGGATGGGTGCGTAGTCGCGATGGCCGCCTTCGCAGCAGTATTGCGCAAGGACCTGCGGGTCGAGATTCGCAGCGGCCAGAGCACCATCGCGCTGTTCGCGCTCTCGCTGCTGATAATGGTGGTGCTGGTGTTCGCGCTCAGTCCCCAGCCCGCGGATCGCGCGCGCGATGGCGCCGCGGCGTTGTGGGTCGCGCTGGTGTTCGCCGGTATGCTTGGCGCGACGCGCTCGATGATCGCCGAAAACGAAAACGGATGCATCCGCGCACTGACGCTGAGCCCGATCGATCCCGCGGCGCTGTACGGCGCGAAGCTCACGGCGGCGTTTGCCTTCATGGCGATCGTCGAGGTCGCGGCCGTCGTGCTTATCACGTTGTTCTTCAACCTCGACTTTGGCGCCGATTTGGTCCGTCTCGCGCCCTCTCTGATGTTGGGCACGCTCGGCTTCGCGGCGCTCGCGACGCTGCTGGCCGCGATTTCCAGCCGCACGCGTGCGGGCGACCTATTGTTGCCGATTCTGGCAATTCCGCTGTTCATCCCTGCGATCATCGCAGGCGTGAAGTCGAGCGAGGCCGCGCTGTCCGGCTTCCCGCTCGCTGCCGCCTCGCAATGGCTCGGAATTCTGGTCGCCTTCGACGTGCTCTTCGTCACGGTGGGCGCGTTGCTCTTTGAGCATGTGATCCGTGAAGATTAATCACTTCCCCCTGGTCAAAAGATGAAAAACAAAGCCACTGCCATGCTCGGATGGAGCACGCTCATCATGATGCTGGTCGCGCTTTTTATGGTCTTCGAATGGGTGCCGACCGAAGAGGACCAGGGCATCGTGCAGCGCATCTTCTATTTTCATGTGCCGTGCGCATGGGTCGCGTTCGCGGCGTTCGGCGTCGTCGCGATCTCGGGCGTCTTCTACCTATGGCTGAAGGAACAGCTCTTCGACGACCTCGGCTATGCCGCCGCCGAAATCGGAATGGTCTTCTGCACCCTCGTCCTCATCACCGGATCGCTATGGGCGAAGCCGATTTGGGGCGTGTGGTGGACGTGGGACTCGCGCCTGACGACAACCTTCATCCTGTGGCTGCTCTATGGCGGATACCTGATGTTGCGCTCGATAGCCGACGACACGCCAGAGGTCGCACGCTTTAGCGCGGTGATTGGCATCGTAGCTGCGCTCGATGTCCCCGTAGTTGTGCTTTCTGTTCGCCTTTGGCGCACGATACATCCGGCCGTGCTGATCACGCGCGCGGGTGAGCACGGCCTCGAAGATCCGCGCATGGTGGTGACGCTGCTGGTCTCGCTCGCGGCATTCACCGCGCTGTTCGGATGGATGCTGATGCTGCGGCTGAGCCAGTTACGCACTCGCAGCCGGCTGATGATCATCCGGCGCGACGTCGCGCTCATCGAGGCCGCGGCAGGGGATTATTGATGGAGCATTTCGATTATCTGTTCGCCGCCTACTCGATCATCTTCCTGGTGATCTTCGGATACGTCATTTTCATGTGGAGGCAGCAGGCGAGGCTGGAAGTCGAGATTCACGCGATGGAAGAGCGCCTGAAGAATCTCAAGACCACGCAATCTTCGGCAGATGCGAAAAGCGCTGCGCAAAAGTGAATCGGCGACGGTTGCGCTGCGGCGCATTCATGCCCATCTTCTTAGGGCGGACCGTCTTAAAGCGGACTACCGTAAAGCGGACCGGCGCGCATGGAATTTAAAGATTACTACAAGGTCCTCGGCGTCGAGCGCGGCGCCTCGGAGGCTGATATCAAGTCGGCTTACCGCAAGCTCGCGCGCAAGTATCATCCTGACGTAAATCCCAACAACAAGAAGGCCGAGGCGCAGTTCAAGGACGTCAACGAGGCGTATCAGGTCCTCAGCGATCCGGAGAAGCGTCGCAAGTACGATCAGCTCGGCGCGGATTGGGAGCACGGTCTCGATCAAGAAGAAATCCTGCGCCGCTATGCCGCGAGCCAGGGGCGTGAGAGTACCCATGGCGCGGGCTTCGAAGCCGGCGACATGAGCGATTTCTTCTCGCAATTCTTCGGCTTCGGGGAATCGCCATTCACCGCGCGCCGTACCGGCCCGGGCAACTTCCAATCCTTCAGCTTCGGCGCGAAGCCGCGCCCGCAGAAGGCGCCCGATCTCACCGCCGATGTGCGTATCGCGCTCGAAGAAGCAATGAAGGGGACCAAGCGCCGCCTCGAACTCACCGCCGAAGACGAATGCCCGGTGTGCGCCGGCTCCGGCATGGTCGCCGCGGAACAGAAACAGGGCAAAGTGCGCCTCATCCGCTCCGCGCAACCGTGCTCAAATTGCGGCGGTAGCGGCGTGATCCCGAGCCGTCGCACGCTGGAGGTCTCGATTCCGCCCGGGGTGACCGAGGGCACGCGCATTCGCCTCAAAGGGCAGGGCGGCAAGGGCCTGAGCGCGGATTTGAATGGGGATTTGTTTCTGACAGTGCACCTCGAGCCGCATCCGGTGTTCGCGGTTTCCAGCCGCGATCTTCGCGTCATGCTGCCGGTGTGGGATTACGAAGCCGCACTCGGCGCCGAGGTGACAGTGCCGCTGGTGGGCGGCGGAAAGATATCGCTCAGCATTCCGCCTGATAGCCAAACCGGAAAGACGCTGCGGCTCAAGGGCCGCGGAATTCCGGGACGCGGCGCGGAAGCGGCCGGCGACCTTATGTATGAACTCAAGGTTCTCGCGCCCACCGGCCTCACCGGCGACGAGCGCGCGCTGATGACGCAGCTTGCCGAGAAGCGCAAAGCCCGGCAGGTCCCCGATCCTCGCGCCGACTTGATGCGGAGTTAATTCGCCTCCGATGGCTTCACGATCGCGGACACCTAAGCGTCGCTCCAACGCGGGCACGCCTCGCGCCAACAAAGCGGCTTATCTGACCCGCGATGCACTGCGCGCGCTGGCCGGCATTACAGATGATCAACTGCGCGTGTGGGAATTCGAGGAGCTGATCACACATTCGGCAATGATGGAGGTCGAAGGCCATTGCGAGCCGGTCTACACGCAATCGACGTTGCGAAGAATCCGGACCATCCGCTCACTCGGCGAAGATTTGGGCGTGAACCTCCCCGGCATCGGCGTGATTCTTCATCTCCTCGATCAGATGAGTTCGCGCTGAATCGGTCACGGTGTTGCGCCGCCACTCATCGGATTGCTTGAGCCGGCGACGGTACTAACAGAACAATCCTCGATTCGTGTTCCTTCGGTGCTGATCGTCCGAATCGCTGCCTGCACGTTTGCTTCGTCATCACCCTGGAAATCGAATTGGGCAGAATAGTGGGTGGGTGTATCGAACTTAAGTGCGCCGTCCTCCGATGAGCGGAAGTCGCTGTTGCATTCGTACTTGTATTTGAACGAATCGACGGTCTGGGTGACGTCGCTGAACTTGCACGTCTGCTTCAGTTGTTCGGCGAGTGTGTGGTAGCCGGGGTCCGGCATGCGACTGACCATCGGATTGAACGGATGACCGAAGGCCTTCGCCAGCCGTGCGGGATCGGCGATATCATGGGCTGTCACGCATCGCTTCACGGGAACACGAAGGCCGCCACCAGTCGTTTTAATTTCCCACAGGCCTGGCTGTGCGTTTAATGATGTTTGCGTCAGCGCGTTGGCACGGAATGCGAAAATGACAACTGCGATGACCATTGCGCGAGTCAACCGCGAAGTCGCGTATCGCATACCATTCGATCTATCGCGGCACCAACTCTGCGCCCAGATTGTTATCGGGCGTGCGGCTTTGCTGAGACCTAACCCCTAACCCCTTCCCCTGAAGTGGAAGGGGAACCAGAATGGAGATTAATGAGCGACAGGTCTGATAACCGATTGCTTCGCGTCGTTTCCGACAGTCTCATGCGGCTCGGCATTCCGCGCGATGCGATGATCCTTGTCGCCCTGTCGGGCGGGCCGGATTCGGTCGCGATGTTACATGCCCTACGCTCGCTGCGAGGACGTTTCGGCTATCGAATCACCGCGGCACATCTCAATCATGCGATCCGCGGCGCGGAGGCCGATCGCGATGAGGCCTTCGTCCGCGAGCTCTGCGCGCGATGCGACGTCGATATCATCATCGAGCGAGCGAAGGGACTTTCCGCTGACATGCCGAATCTAGAGGAGCGCGCGCGCGAGGCGCGTCATTCTTTCCTCAATGCTGCCGCCGATCGCATCGGCGCGGACTACATCGCGATTGCGCATCATGCCGATGATCAGGCGGAGACGGTGCTGATGCGAATGCTGCGTGGCGCCGGTGCGGCCGGCCTCGCCGCGATGTCGGTGCGCGCTCCCGGGCGCATCATTCGTCCGATGCTCGATGTAACCCGCGACGAGGTGAATGCGTATCTGAAGAGTATCGGCGAGGGTTTCGTGAACGACAGCTCAAATCAGTCGGCCGCTCTGTTGCGCAGCCGCGTGCGCACAGAGCTGATGCCGATGCTCGAGCGCAACTACGCGCCCGGGCTTCGCAGAAGACTGGTCCAGCTTGCGTCGGAGATGCGCGCGCTCGACGACTTCGTCGGCGAGGCGGCGCGCCGCGAGCTTGCCGCTCTCGCGTCAGAAGACGGCCTCGACATTTCGCGCTTCGCGCAACTTCATCCGGCGCTGCAGGCTCAGCTGATTCGGCAATACATCCGACAGATGGCCGGAAATCTGCGGCGTATCGAGCGCGTGCATATCGAGGCGATTCGCCAGCT
>Ga0070735_10003108_pt1 | contig 14664 bp, 10 predicted proteins | sample Coa_R1_FD_66443 | JGI IMG/M metagenome (GOLD analysis project Ga0070735, IMG submission 66443) | Surface soil microbial communities from Centralia Pennsylvania, which are recovering from an underground coalmine fire - Coalmine... | ecosystem: Environmental > Terrestrial > Soil > Unclassified ... | reverse complement strand
GCTGCTCGGGCAGCGCACGTTTGGCGCGGATGCGCCCGCGGCGATCGATCTTGCTGAGCGCGTGACTGCACTGGCCGCGCTGCCGCGTCGGATCGCCGCCGCCGCGGACGATGCCGATGAGACGAGCGCGCTGATCGAGGCGCTCACGCCTCTGCTGCCGCTTCTCGGAATGCGATATGCCGGCGCGCTGCCGGACATCCCGGAGCGATGGGGCGAGGCGTTCTTGGAGGCGCGCAAGCCCCTTGCGCGCTGGCTGGAAGAGGCGCTGGACATCCGCGTCATCGCTCCGGCACGCGCCGACCGTTTCGATGCCGCTACGATGGAGGCGGCTGAAACGCGGCGGACGGTCCACGCCGCGGAAAACGACACCGTGATGCGCGTCGATCGAGTCGGTCTGGCACGGCGCGGCGAAGCGCTCGTGCGCGCCATCGTCGTGCGCTATGCCGCGGAGGGGGCGGCACAATCGTAGCTTGTGGGTCGTGGCTCCTGATTGGTGGCCTGTGGCTAGGGGCAAAGCACGAACGGCAGCTCACGGTCCGCACGTATCCGCCCACAAGCCACAAGCGACAAGCCGCGAGCAACGAGCCACAAGCAACGGAAACCTGATATGACTGCCGCCCCCATAATCTGCCTCTGCCATGAACCGCTGCGAGAGGGCGCGAACTTCTGCGCGCGATGCGGGCGAGAGGTCCGGCAGCTCTGCCCGATCTGCTTCGAGGAGCGAAGGCTGATCGCCGGCCGCGATCTCGGCGCCGCGCCATGGTGCTGCAGCCGCGGCGAGCTGCTGTGCGCCTGCGCGCGATGCGGCCGGTGGCTGCCCGCAAACGTGGCGCAGTGCCCGGACCCGGCGTGCCGCGGCGCAGTCGGGCTGACATGGCCGGTATCGACCGGACGCGCGCCGGACGGCTCGGGCCGGGCTGAAAGCTGGACGTGGCCGGCGGCCTGGGACCGCGAGAATCCGACCCGAACAGAGCCGGTCATCGCGCAATGGGTCGCGGACGCTCCGATCTACTCGGGGTTCGCTGCGCACGGCCGGCTCGCCCTGTGGACCGAGAACAGCCTGGTCGCCCCGTCCGGACCCGGCGGCGGGCCGCTTGCCGGCGGCGAGGACGCCGCAGCGGAGCCGCCCTGGCGATGCTGGCTCGGCTTCGACGGCCAGCCACATCCCGCGGTCCACGCCGCCGGCCACGCGGCCGTGGTCGGCGGAGCCGTTGTGCTCGCGGCGATGACCGGGTTCCTCCTGGCGGGCCTCGATGCGAGCCGCACGGATGAGGTCGTGCCGCTGGAGGTCGGTACGCCGCTCGCGCAGGTCGCGGCCGAGGGCTGGTGGGTCGCGTGGAGTGAGGATCGCGGCGCGCCGGCGCTCTGGATCGCCTCGTCGCCCGCGTCGTGGCGCAGCCTGGCTTGCCAGCGGATTGCGGACACGCCCGCGAGCGCCGCGCCCCGAGCCGGTTCGCCGCTCATTCTGCAGGGCGGGATGGCCTGCTGGATCGACGCCGAAGGCGGTGTCTGGCGGCTGAATTGCCGCTGCCGCGATCTGCAGCACGTCGCCGAGCCCATACCCGGCATTCAGCGATTATGGCGCGATGGCGCCGGAATCCATGTTGCGCGCGGCGCGGATGAGGGCGTTCGCGTGGCGCTGGGCGGCGGACTGGAGACAGGCGGCGAGCGCGAAGTCGCGGGCGGCGCCGGGCCGCTGCGCGATGTTTTTGCATCGGCCGACGTGGTGGCCGTGGTCGGAAGGCAGGTTACGGCGCTCTCGCCCACGAGCGGAGACCGCACCGGCGAAGGCAAGGTCTCCGGCCGCTGGATCGCGGGAGCGCTCGCCGCTGCGGCGCCCGCCTCGGCGGACCGCGAGCCGCGCCTGCTGATGCTTGCCGAGGAGGGCGGAATCGGCAGCCTGACGGCGCTCCGGTCCTCCTCCGGCGTTGCGGACGTGCTGTGGCGCGGCCACGAGATTCGGCCGATCGCCCTCATCGCGGCCGGCGAGAGCCTGTACGTCGTCCACGACCGTGGCGTGATCCGCATTCGGGAGAAAGCGTAGTTGACATGCCGACATTTCGCACCGCAATCGTCTGTCTCGTATTTGCGCTCGCCATGCATCTGACAGGCGCGGCGCTCTGCGGCGCACAGCAGCCGGGCGTCCAGGACTATGGACGCATCACGCAGGTGCCGCGCGCCGAGCTGGACGCCTGGCTCAAACAGGAGGCGGCCGCTAGCGGAGGCGACTGGGACCAGGGCCGCTACCACCTCTACATCGGCTTTTCGACCGGCCACTTCGGGCAGGATCCCGTTCATGCGATCGCCATGCGCCGCATCGCCTTCAGCCTGATGAACAACTCGCTCGCGGCCGGCGACCGCGTAACGCCGATCGCCTGGGAGATGCAGACCTGGGACCTCGGGCCGGCCGTCACGCTGACGGACGATCCCGCGAGCCGCGCGGAGTTCGTCAATCGCGTCCCATACACGCCGCGCTCCGGCAGCCACGGCGGTCACGATATCGAGCGGGTGCTGTACGAAACGGTGACGAAGGCCATCCCTGCGGACGAGGCCGGCAGCGCGATCGTCATCCTGCTCACGAACAGCAACGCCAGCCAGGCGCCGACGGGCGAGCGGGCAAGTCTCTTCGGCGAGAATAATCCCAAATTGGCGGAGGCGCTTGCCGCCGGCCACTTCCGGACTCCCATCGTCCGCAAGGAGTTCCGCTTGATGGCAGGTGCGCAGCCGGTCACGGTCGGCGTGGCGGCGCTTTTCCCGGAGCGCCTGGTCTCGCTGCCCGGCGCCGCAGCCGCGCCGCGCTATCCGACCTTTTCGCGTGAAAGCTGGCAGCCCTCGGCCGACCGCCCAGCCTCCGGCGAAGCGCTGCCAAACCCGGTAAAGCCCGCGGCCGCCGTGCCGCAGCCCGCCGCGCCGGTGGCGCCGGCAAGAGGCGGCATCTCGCCGCTGGTTTGGGCGCTGGTGGCAGTGGCAGTCGTGGTTGGCTTGCTCTGGGCTTATAGGTCCTCTACGTCTTATAGAACCTATAGCGCTGACCAGAGCACCAAGCAACCCCAACCTACCGCCGCGCCGATGGGCCGGCCTATCCCTGGAAGCCTCACCGTGTTGATCGGCGCTGCCGAGCAGACGCTGCAGCCGCTGACCGCATCCAGCAAATGGCTGCTCCAGCGCGACGAGACGGGCGCGGTCACGCTCGCGGATGCGGCGCCGGATGTCGCGGCGCCTTCTGGCGGCCCGTCCGCGGGCACGGCGATCGCCCGGCTGGAGTTCGCCGAGAACCGGGATCTGAGAGTCTCCGCGGACTCGGGCGCGCAGTTCACCGACCTTAACGGCCCCGACCCGGCCCGCCTCGACAGCCGGACGCTCACGATCGCGCCCGGTACGAAGACCTTCTGCCGGATCGTCCCCGCCGGATCGACCAGCAAGACGCGTCTCGAGGTCGTCTACAACACCACAAGCAAGATCGCTTCGAAAGGAAGTCGCGCCTGATGGCCGAAACGCTCTCTGTACGCAGAACCCTGATCCTCGGCCTCGGCACCACCGGCAAGGAGGTCGCGGAGGCCGTTGCGGAGCACCTCACCTGGCAGTTCGGCGGCCACGACAGAGCGGCCTGGGTGCGCATGCTCGTCCTGGAGACCGAGCAGCCGGACTCGCCTCTCGGCGATCGCGTCCTGCGCGGCGGCATCAGCCGGGAGGAGTACGCGCCCTACCTCAATTCGCCGAGGACCGCCGGAGCCTCGTTCGACTTCTTCGAGTGGCAGGACGGCCAGAGCCTTCGTGCCATCGACAATCCGTCGGCGGGCGCCGGCAATCTCCGGATGCTCGGGCGTCTCTGTCTCTTCCATCCGACCACCTACGACCGGCTTCGCCGCAGGGTAATGAGCGACCTCTCGGAGCTGAAGCAGCTCACCCCGCAGGCCGTCGCGGACCGGCTCGGCGTCGCCGGACTCAACGTGGACATACACACCGACACCGTTGTCTACGTCGTAGGAACCCTCTGTGGCGGGACGTGCAGCGGCGGCGCGGCCGATATGGGCTACCTGCTGAAAGAGTGGTACGGCGAGGGCATAGACTGCCAGGCGATCTTCACGCTGCCGCACCCGCAGCTTGCGGGCGCGAAGGCGCCGCGCTACAAGAAGAACGCCTACTACGCGCTGAAGGAGCTGAACCACTACCAGCTCGGCAACACGGCGTGGCTCCAGAAGCTGCCCGGAAACGACTCGCAGTCGCGTCGCACCGACAAGCCTTACGTTATCCTGCGCGTCCTGATGCCGGGCGGGCCCGATTCGGCCGACGTGCGACGGCTGAACGTGATGATCGGCCAGTACCTCGCCGCGGCAGTCGGGCCGGCCGGGGGCGCGATCGCCGCCCGTGACGTGGATGCGAAGGGCGGCATGGAGACGGCGGACAGCGTCGGGTTCATGCGCCCGCTCTTCAGCACGATGGGGGTCGCGGCGCTGGAGTATCCCGGCGAGCACATCCTGCGCGCCGCTACGATGCGGCTCGTCTCCTCGGCGCTCACCAGGTGGTGCATGCCGACGGCGTCGCAGGAGCGGATGCAGGAGAGCCTCCAGGCGCTCGGCAGCCGCGATTTCGAGCAGTACCTGCAGCGACTGACGGACGGCTCCGACCGGGTCGGCGGGACGGCGCTGCGGGAGGCGTTCACCGCCGCGGCGGAAGGCCGCCCGCCAAGAGCCGATCAGGTGCGCCAGCTCCTGCGCGACCTCGACGGGCGTCTCACCGCCCTCGAGGCGCCGCAAGAGGGGACGGCCGACGCGCCGCCGACGCTGCTGCAGGTCGTGCTGCAGAACCAGGAGGCATTCGAGAGTCGCCTGGAGCGGGACGTGGACCAGTTCGTCGACCGGAGCCTGTTCGACCTGGATGGCGGTCCGGCCTTCGTTGCGGCCGTCCTGAAGGAGCAGTCGAGCCAGATCGAAAGCTGGGGCCGGACGCTGCAGGATTCGCTGCCGGAGCTGCGGCAGGATGCGCGCTCGCTCCGCGAAATCATGATGGAGCACGTGGCGGAGGCCGATAAGGCGCAGGAGAGCATCAATCCGTTCGGCAAGGGCGAGCGGGTCAAGCATGCCTGGGCCGCGGCTGCCGAGAGCGTGAACGCCTTCGTGCGGACCGAGGTCAAGCTGCAGGCGATGACTCATGTGGAGCGGCGGGGACTGATAGCCGAGCTGCTGAACCGGTCGCGGCAGGGTACGGCGCTGATGCTGCGGCGGCTGGAGGCGATGCAGGCGGCCTTCGCGCAGCGCGCCGCCATCGGCTCCGATGGCTGGAAGGCGATGGCCGCGGACAAGCCCCCGATCAACGGCCAGGTCTATTTTGACGCGGAGCCGCCCGCCGCGCGCGGCACTGTCACCGACGCCTACTATTCGCTGCTGCGCCAGCGCGCCTGGCCCTCCGAGCCGGCCACCGGCTGGGACGACGGCAAGAAGGAGGAGGCGGCGCAGCGCGAGCTGATCGCCGACCTTGCGCCGCTCGGACAGCAGCTTCGCCTGCCGGACTCCCAGAGCGCCTTCGATCCCCGGCCAGGCCGCGTCAGCGCCCAGGAGAGCATCCCGCAGGACCTGCTCGCCGGGCTGGAGGCGCGGGCGCGCGCAGCATTCGAGCCGCTGCGGACGCAGGTCCACATCGCGGACAAAGCCGCCGCGTCGGACCTGGACACCGTGATCCAGCTGAGCGCGCCTCGGCTCGATATCTCGGCAGCGCAGATCAGCCCTCAGCTCCAGGGCGCGCGCGCGATTCGGCCACAGCCGCAGAATCTGGCGTTCCTCGATCTCAGCCGGCAGGATGCGCGGGTCCAGCAGATGGCCGCGAAGATCGAGGGCGCGATTCCTCTCTCGCGAGACGGCAGAGTCACGGACAGCCACGATCCGTTCCGGCTGCTGGTGATCCAGGAGCGCCACGGCTTCACCTTCGGGCAGATGGACGGAGTCGTCAGCCGCCACGCCTACGATCTGAGCGCGCTGCAGAGCGCCGAGAAGAGCGCAGCCGACTTCCACTTCTGGCATACGCGCAGCGACGTGATCTGGATCGACCCGCTCATCTCGCCGCGACGCGTCGAAGAGACGGAGGAGTGGTGGCTTCAGGTGATTCTCCTCGGCAAGGCGGCGGACGGCGTCTTCGAGTGGTCCCCGGCGAACCGCAAGGAGATCGAGGACGAGGGCTGGTATCAGATCGGCAGCGGCGAGTTCCGCGTCTTCTACCCGCCCGGCGTGCCCGGCGTAACGGACACCGAGGAGCGGCTGCCGCTTGAGTTCAGCGCCGCAGTCATGCACCTCCTCTCCGCGGAGTACAGCACGCTGCGGCAGTGCCTGAGCGTCCGGCTGGGAGGCTATCGCGACGAGTACAAGGAGCCGCGGATGGTCGCAGCGCTCTCGGAGGGCCTGGCGGCGCTCGCGAGCCTGGGCGTGAAGGGACTGGAGAAGGCCCAGGCCGACCGGATACTGCGCCGCGCCTACGCGCGCGACGATGGCCTGGCGGACGCCTTCTTCCAGTACGAAACGGAGGCGAGCAAGGACGAGCGGAGGCTGTTCGCTCATCTGTATAAGCTGAAGGGCCAGATGATCCCGGACAGCGCGGACGAGTATCCGGCCAACGCCTACTACTGCCCGGGGTGCGGCCACCTGCTCAGCGACTCGGTGGAGGCGCTCCGGGCTGCGCACTTCGTCTGCCCCGCGTGCAGCGAGAGGTACTGGCCCTAAATGCGGCTGCCCGCAGGCGCGAAGCTGCCCATAGCCGTTGCGCTCGCAATGGGACTCTGCGTCGGCGCAGCCGCGCTCTACGCCGTTAACGGCCTTCTGGCGCTCCACGCGGCCGGGTGGCAAATCGCCTTCGCGGCGCTTTTTGCGTCGGCGGAGCTGGCAACCTTTGCCTGGGGCTTCGCGCTCTCAGGGCAGGCGCTCGCCCGGCTTGCGCGCGAAGCGGCAGCAATTCCCGAGGCGACTTCAAAGCTCGCCGAGCTTGCTGGCGAGGTCGAAAGGCGCATCGACGACGGTGCGACCGCCGGGCCTAGACCGCTCACCGCCGAAACGCCGATGCTGGACGCGCGACTCGCTCAGACGTGGCGATCTCTGCGGCGCGGGCGCCCGCTCCCTTCCGCCGGCACGCCGTCCGACGCTCCGATGCGTGACGGGCCGGAGCGCGAGATCGACCTGGTGTGCGACGTCACGCTGGCAATCGGCATGGCAGGCGCGTTCGTCACCGTCCTGATGGCTGTCGGAGTGGCCGCGGGCCAGCCGGCGGGCACGCTCTTCTCCGGCGCGGCTCCGGGCCTTACGCTCGGGCTGTCTGCGTTGATTGCCCGGCTGAGCCTGCGGATGTGCCGCCGTGCGGTTGGCGAAGAGCACGCCCGCGTGGCTGCGCGGGCGGACGACGCGATCGCCGAAGGCTTCGTCGCCCACCTGCCGAAGGCGCTTGCCAGCCCGCAGGACCGGCTTGCGCTGGCGAGCGAGGAGCTGGCTCAGGATACGCGCGAAATCCTGGAGTACTCCTTCGAAAAGCACAACGCATCGTTGCAGAAGATCCTCGCCGCGCAGTCCGCCCAGTCGGATACCCTGCTGCGCCAGCACGCGCTCCTGATCGGCGAAGTCCTGAAAACGCAGGTGCAGCAGCCGATCCAGCAGCTTGCGAACGCGGGGGACGCGCTCGCCCGCCAGACGGCCGCCGTCGCGGCCGCGGCCGGGGAGATTCGGTCGGCGAATGCGGAGATCGTCGCCGGTCACCGTGCCGCGCAGGAGGAGCAGACCGCCGCCACCACGGAGATGCTCGCGCAGCACCGCGCCGCCCTCAACGACTTCCTCGAAGTCCTGCGCCAGGCCAATCACGTCGTCCTCGTCGAGATGCAGGAGGCGTCCGGGCGGCAGCTTCAGGAGCACGCAGCCGCGGCGGCGCAGCACCTCGCAACGTTCCAGGAGCGCTTCGCCACCCTCATCGCCGAGTATGAGGGCTCGCAGCGCCGCCTCACCGAGGCGGCGCTCGGATCGCTGGCCGGCGCAGTGGAGGGGCGCGTAGCCACAGTGGACGCGCGGTTTGCGGCGACACTGGCCCGCCTGGAGGCGCAGCTCCCGGACCATCTGCGCGGCGGGCTGAGGGAGGCGATGGGCGAAACGGTCGCGGTGCTGACGGCGCTGCGGGAGCAGGCCGCTCTCCTCGCGCAGTCCATCGCGCAGGTGAGCGCGAATGCGGACCGCCAGCTTCTCACCTACGAGCGCTGGCAGGACCGCGCCGCCGCCGCGCAGGCGCGCCTGGAGGAGCTGCTGGCCGCGAAGTAGCGGCGTGACCGGCGTCCAGGAATTTGGTGTTCGGGTATTCAGGGGGCTCGCCGTTGCGCGCTTGGCCCCGCATGCCTGAACACCGAACACCTGAATCCCTGAAGACCCGAACGAAGCAGGTACCCACAGGGGGCGCGGCGAATAGTCCGCAAGAATTTGATGGGGGGTATTGAGCGGGAATGGCGCAGCGGCGGGCGGGCGTGCTGACGGTGAGCGACGGCTGCGCGGCCGGGGAGCGCGAAGACCTGTCTGGCCGCCTGCTCGAGGAGCAGCTTCGTGCGGGCGGCTACGAGATCGCGGGCCGCGCGCTCGTGCCGGACGACGTCGCCGCGATCCAATCGGCGCTGGCGCTCTGGTGCGCCGCCGATCTCGATCTGATCTTGACAACAGGCGGCACCGGATTCTCGCCGCGCGACGTGACGCCGGAGGCGACCCGGCCGCTGATCGAGCGGGACGCGCCCGGACTGGCCGAGCTCCTGCGATGGACCGGCTACCAGAAGCTGGACCGGGCGGTGCTCTCGCGCGGCGCCGCAGGCATTCGCGGCCGCACGCTCATTATAAACCTGCCGGGCAGCACGGGCGGCGTCCGGGACGGCCTGGAAGTCCTGATGCCGCTTCTGCCGCACGCCATCGCGCTCCTGCGCGAGGAGCCGGTGGATCACACGCCGGCGAGTCACCAGGCGGCGCCCGGCGCCCCGCGCGGGAATGCGGCTGCCGCGGGGCACGCCGCCCATCCGGACACAGCGGGCCGTCCCGCTGCCGCGCCGCCTGCGCTAAGCGTCGGCCAACCGCGGGAGGGCGCGGATGGGCACGAAGCCGTTCGGGTCGCCGACCGACCTCCGCGGGCCGTAACGGTGCTCGAAACGAACCTGGACGACTTGTCGCCGGAGCTGTTTGAGGTTGCGATCGAACGGCTGTTCGCGGCTGGCGCGCTGGACGTGTTCCTCACGCCGATTCAGATGAAGAAGGGCCGGCCGGCGACGCTGCTCTCCGTCATCGCGCGGCCGGAGCAGGCCGAGGAGCTGGCGGCGATCGTCTTCGCCGAGACCAGCGCATTCGGCATCCGGTACCGGACAATGGAGCGGTACACTTTGGAGCGGGAATGGCTGTCCGTGGTGACACCGTACGGCGCCATACGGGTCAAGACCGGCAGGTGGCACGGCGTGGAGACCAGCGCCTCCCCGGAATACGAGGACGTGAAGCGCGCCGCAATCCAGCACGGCGTGCCGGCGAAGGCGGTGCACGCCGCGGCGCTTGCGGCCCATGGGGCGCAGGAATAGATACCCGGAGGAGACCTTGAGCACGAATCGAGCGGCGGCGCGGGCGGGCGCGAAGTACGTCATCGGCATCGACCTCGGCGGAACGAACGTTCGCGCGGCCGTGGTCGACCACGAGGAGAAGCTGCTGGAGCGCGCGGAGAATAGCTCCAGCGCCAAGTCCGGGGCGAAGCAGACCGTAGCGCGCATCGCCGAAGCGGCGCGGGCCGCGGCGGCCAACTCCGGCGTGAAGATGGCAGACATCGGCGCGATAGGGGTCGCCGTGCCCGGCCACATCAACGTACCACAGGGCATGATCGTGTGGGCGCCGAACTTCGGCGAGAACATCGACGGCAACTACGTTCCGTACAAGCAGATCCCATTGCGCGAAATGCTCGAGGCGGAGCTCGGCGTCGCTACGACGATGGACAACGACGCGAACGTCGCCGCGCTCGGCGAGTTCCGCTACGGCGCCGGCCGCGGAACGCGCCACCTGGTAATGTTCACGCTGGGCACCGGAATCGGCGGCGGGATCATCGTTGAGGGTGAGGTACTGCGCGGCGCGACCGGCGGTGCCGCGGAGGTCGGCCACATCATCATCGCGGACGGCGTCGGCAGCAGTCCCAACGGCGCGCATGGCCGCCTGGAGACGCTGGCGGGCCGCGACCCGATCATTGAGCGCGCGGCGCTTAAGATGGAGTCTGGCCGCGCCACGCTGCTCTGGGACTACGTGAAGGGGCCGGAGGCGCTGCAGCAGCACCTCGACCCCAAGACGATCGACGATGCGGCCGAGGCGGGCGATGAGCTGGCCAAAGAGGTGCTGCGGGAGACCGGCCACTACGTCGGTCTTGGAATCGCGAGCATGGTGAACGTATTCAACCCGGAGGTGTTCGTGCTGGGCGGCAAGATCTCCAACTCCCGAACGCTCCGTGAGGCGGCCGAGAACACCGCCCGCGCCTCCGCGATCGGATCGATCCTGGCCGCCGCACGGATCGTCTCCGCCGAACTGGGCGACAACGCCGGCATCATGGGCGCCGCCGAGCTGGCCTGGCGCGAGGTCGACGCAGCAAAACGGGCTTAGTTCTTCAACGCGCGGCGGGCAGGAACTCGAGGCTCACGCGCGCGCCGCCCTCACTGCGCGTTTCGTACCGCAAGGCGGTGCGCAGGTCGAGCTCGGCGATCGATTCGGCGATCTCCAGGCCGTGCGTGCCTGAAGCGAGCGGATCGAAGCCGGCGGGGAATCCCGGCCCGTCATCGCAGATATCCAGACGGATACCTGCTCCGGTCGGCGCAAGTGCAATGGTTATCTCGCCGCGCCCGTGGTTTACCGCGTTCGCAATCAGCTCGTTGGCAAGAAGGACGAGCGCGGTGGCCATTCTCGCCGGCAGCCGCACGTCCGAAAGCTCCAGTGTGATCGTCCGCCCCGATGTTGTTCCACGGACCAGGTCGGCCAGCTTTTCCAGTACGGGGCGGACCGCGATAGAGTTGCTGCCGGCGCCGGAGTGCGCCTCCCTGGTCAACAGGTCGTGCATCGCGGCAACGGCGCGGATATGCTGACCCATGTGCCGCAGCGCCGCCCGTGTCTCCTCGGAGTGATTGCGGCTCCCGTCCTGCATGTCGACGAGCGCGGCGATGATCTGCAGGTTGTTCTTCACGCGGTGGTGCGTCTCGACGATCGAGCTGTTGAGCCGTCGGTTGGCGGCCTGCAGGTGCGCGTGCTGCTGGCGCAGCGCCGTGATGTCCGTGCAGACGCCGACGGCCCGCCAATGGTCGCCGGGCGTGATTGTCTCGACGCGCACGTCCTCGTGCAGCCACCGAACCGTCCCGTCCTCGCAGGCGCAGCGAAACTCCTGCTGGTAGTCCTCGCCGGCGCGCACCGCCGCCGTGCCGATCCGGTCGCACGCGTCGCGGTCCTCCGGATGCCGGCGGTTGTACCACGCGTCTGTCATCGATTCGCCAGGCAGGACTTCGATCGGTAGAAAGCGGCGCGCCGATTGGGCGTTCGGGAACTCCATTTGCCAGTGCAGGTAGCGAGGGTCGTTCGTCTCGCGGATGTCGGCATACCATAGGAGACAGTGCGCGCCGGCCATTACGTACTCGCGTATCGCCTCAGCGCGGACGGAGACGTCGTGCTCCTGCGAATCGGCGTCGGTCCGCAGCTCTGCCGCCTGAAGCCGTCTATCGAGAGATGCGATTCTCTCCTCCGCGGCGGCGGCCCGCTGTTCGGCGTCCGCCGCCCGCCGCTCTGCCGCGATGCGCGCTTCCCGCTCCGCGGCGCAGCGCTCCAGCAGCGCGGCGCGGGGATCGCCTCCGGCCACGCCATCGGGGCCGGCGTCATGATTCTCCGTGGATGTCTCCTTGCGCAAGCCCTTGCCTCCTGTCGAGCGGCGCGGAATGGGTCGCCGGGGCCGGCCAGGGTAGAGCGGGACGGTCTCCGACGGGTACGTGAAGGTTATCCGGTGAGCTTTCCGGTGCGCGGCAAGCCACTCCTGCAGGATGCAGTCGAGTAATTATAACAGGAGAATTGGCCGTACGCAATGCTCCCCGGCGAGGCGGAGCCACTGTCCGACGGCAATCGGGTAAACTGCTTCAGGAGGGCGCACCGGCGATGGACGGCGGGATGCACGCTACACTTCGAATTCGCCTGACGCCCCGCGGCGCCCCCGGTGAACGGCGCGGCCAACCGGTCGCTCGTGGCGCTGCTGGCGGACAGGCTCGGCGTGCCGAAATCCCGGATCGCCATCGTTATGGGCGACACGGGAAGGGACAAGGTGGTGCGGCTCGAGGGAATTGACGGCGAGAAGCTCCGTGAGCTGCTGGACAAGATTTGACGGCGAATGGAGGGCGAGACAGTGTCGCAGGTAAAGGTGATCGTTACGCTGAAACCGTCGCTCCTCGATGCGCAGGGGCGCGTGGTGCGGGACGCCCTCCATTCGCTGGGCTATGCGAACGTGGGCGAAGTGCGCATCGGAAAGTATCTGGAGCTGGACGTCGCGCCCGCGGAAGGCGCGGACCGCCAGGCGGTGCAGGCGCAGGTCGAGGAGATGTGCGACCGGCTCCTGGCCAACCCCGTGATCGAGAACTATCGCTGCGAGGTGGTCTCATGAGCGCCGCGGAGACGGCCGTCCGGCCCGCATCGGCGTCCGCCGCGATCCGCGGCCCGAAGTTCGGCGTGGTCCGATTCCCCGGCTCCAACTGCGACCAGGACGCCTACTTCGCGCTCAAGGATGTGCTGGGCGTGCCCGTGGAGTATCTCTGGCACGCTGATAGAGCGCTCCGCGGCGTGGACATCGTGGTGCTTCCCGGCGGCTTCTCCTACGGCGACTACCTGCGGACCGGGGCGGTCGCGCGGTTCGCCCCCATCATGGAGGCGGTCGTCGCGCACGCGGCGAGTGGCCGGCCGGTAATCGGGATATGCAACGGCTTTCAGGTGCTGTGCGAGGCCCACCTGCTGCCGGGCGCTCTCGTGCGCAACGCCGGCTTGAAGTTCGTCTGCAAATTCGTCAACCTGCGAGTGGAGAATGCGCGCTCTCAGTTTACGTGCGCGTATTCCGAAGGCCAGGTGCTGAAGATACCCGTCGCGCACGGCGAGGGCCGCTACGTCTGCGACGAGCAGACGCTAGCGCGGCTAACGGCCGGCGGGCAGATACTGTTCCGTTACACCGACCCGCACGGGCTCACGACGAGCGACGCGAATCCGAACGGCTCGCTGGGCGGGATCGCCGGAATCGCAAACGAGGCGGGCAACGTAATGGGTATGATGCCGCACCCGGAGCGTGCCTGCGAAAAGATCCTCGGCTCGGCGGATGGCCGCGGCATCTTCGGCTCCCTCATCGCCGCCGCCTCCGCCCGCGCTTAGCGCAGCCGCGCGGTAATCCGCGCAGGCCGCGCGCCCGGCATTCGTCTTCTGAACCAGGCGGCCGTAACGCGCGGCCTTGCCGCCCACCATGACGGCGCTCCCCGCAAAAACTCCGTGATTATTTGCCCGCTCCCATGTTAAATACCTGGAAACAGATGGAATAAGCCTTTGTAAGGCCGCAAAACTACCTGAGTGCGGGCTTACGGCGGACCTGATCCAGCGACGTTTTGCGCGCCGGTCGGATCCATAGCTGCCCAAGTTCCGGCCGACTCGGCCGCGGCCTCATGATGGGGCCGTGAGGAACTTCACGGAGGAGATCGTTACCCATGGGATTGCAGATCAATACGAATATCGCCGCGTTGGACTCTCTGCGCAACCTGCAGAACGTTAACAACTCGGTGGCCAGCAGCATCCAGAAACTTTCGAGCGGCCTGCGGATCAACACGGCGGCGGACGACCCGTCCGGGCTTATCATCTCGGAGGGACTGCGCGCTCAGGTCGACGGCCTCAACCAGGCGATCACCAACAGCCAGGAGGCGAGCAACGTCATCAAGACGGCGGAAGGCGCTCTCAGCACGGTAAGCGACCTGCTGCGCAACGTCCGAACCCTGGCGGTGCACGCGGCCAACACTGGCGTCAACGACCAGGTGGCCGTCCAGGCCGACCAGACGCAGATATCCTCGGCCATTCAGTCGATCCAGCGCATCGCGGAGCAGACGCAGTTCGGCAACAAGACGCTGCTCGACGGCACGTCCGGCACCACGGCCTCGGTAGTCGATACCAAGGCGGTTGCGGGCGCCTCCATCGGCAGCACGTTCGGCGGCGTCTCCACGCAGAGCGGACCCGTCACCATCACCGTCAACAATGCGGCGACACGGGCGACTGCGGTCGGCACTGCGACCTATGCCAGCGTCAACGCCAGTATCTCCACGGTTAATGGAACGACGATCGGCTCGGGCGGCAGCATCGTCCTGAACGGCCAGTCGATCTCGGTTAGCGGCTCCGACACGGTCCAGACGCTGATCAACAAGATCAACAACCTGTCCAGCACCACGGGCGTATCGGCCGACTTCACGTTCGGCAACGGCTCCGGCTCGGTCGTCCTGACACAGCAGCATTACGGCGGCAACTACAAGATCAACGAGGCGGAGAGCGCCAACCTGATCTCGACGGGCGCCACCAACAGCCTGAGCTCGATCGGCCTGAACGCCACGATCACCGTCCAGGCGCAGACGCTGGTCAACGGCGCCGTGCAGACGACCTCCTCCAC
>Ga0070735_10003107_pt1 | contig 14666 bp, 11 predicted proteins | sample Coa_R1_FD_66443 | JGI IMG/M metagenome (GOLD analysis project Ga0070735, IMG submission 66443) | Surface soil microbial communities from Centralia Pennsylvania, which are recovering from an underground coalmine fire - Coalmine... | ecosystem: Environmental > Terrestrial > Soil > Unclassified ... | reverse complement strand
GCCGCGTTCGCCGGAGCCGCCGCGGACCTCTTCGCGGGGCCGGACAACCCGAACTCGCTGACGAACGTCTTGGCCGGAACGGCGCCCGCGACCAGCGGCGGCAAGCTTCCGATGGACGCGCTCGACGGCATGCTCGCCCAGGGCCCCGCGCCGGGCCTGATGAGCGATTTCGCGCAGACGCTGCACGATACGTTCATGGCCGTGGCGCCGGATGCGGTAACGTCCCGCGCCGGCAGCGCCGCACGGGCTGCGATCGGGCGAGATCAGATGCCTCATCTGCACTTCGATCAGTTCTCGGTGAATTGGGCCAGCCTTACCCCGGCACAGACGATCATCGTGCAGCTCGAGGTTCAGAGGTTCCTGTCCGCGGCCACCAACTCCAGTAGCTCCAACTTCCTCTCCATGTTCTACACGATCGGAATGAGCGTGGTCCAGATCATTGCGCTCGCTTCCGGGCAGTTGGAGGTACTCGCGGCGGCAGAGGCCAGCGATCTGGCCATCTCCGTCGGTATCAAGCTGCTGGCCGTGATTGCGAGCGTGATGCCCGGACAGGTTTCCAACTTTTACGTCCAGATCGCCGGTGTGAATCGAAAGACCGGAGACCCTGCGGTCGATATCCCGGTCACGACGCACACGCCGATCAAGGTCTTCCTGGTGACGAGCAGCACCGGCGGACTGGACTTCTCCGCGGCCGGCATGGCGGAGCTGATCCTCCAGGTGGCCGAGAAGAAATGCCCCCCGCTCAAAGCCTTCCTGGAGGCCGCGAGCGTGTCGGCCAGCGTGGTTTACAAAGTGTACGTCAGCCGGATGATCTCGTTCGCGGACAGCATCTGGCAGCTAATGGCGGGATCCGGACCTCCCGCGCAATGGGCCGCCACGCAGGCCCTGACGTTTCCCTCATTCAAGTATCAGCCGGTGAACGTCAACGATGCGCGCGCGGTGACGCTTACCTCGAACTCACCGCTCCTGACGATCGGCGTAAACGCGGACCAATCCTCCTACTTTATCGGCGTGACCCAGGGCAAACAGGCCGGATACACCGCCAACCTCACCACCAAGTCGCTTATACCCAACCTCCCGTCGCTCTCCGACCTGACGCCTGGCCAGGACACCGTTAAGGGTTTCGTGAACGTCGTTTCGGGGACGCTGAACGTGGGGATCAACTAATGGAGCACACTATGAAACTCAAAACGGCGGCGCTTGGCCTTTTGGCGCTGCTGCTGGCCGGATGCGGCGGGGGCAGCGCCAAGACCTCCGCGCTTTCGCCATCCGGCGGCGCGCAGGATCGCGGATCGCTTGCCATCGGAATTAGCTGGCCGCAGAGGTCCACGGGAAAGCTGATACCTGCCGCGAGCCAGAGCATTCTGGTGACGGTTACCCAGAACGGCAATCGCGCTAATACGGCGACGATTCCGCGGCCGCCGTCCGGCGTCAACAGCACGAACACCACCATCACCAACGTGCCGACCGGGACCGTCACGGTAACGGCCACCGCGTTCCCGAATGCCGATGCCAGCGGAGTCGCCCAATCGACCGGCACGACGGCGGTCAGTGTGCTCAAGTCGCAGCCGACCGCCGTCAACCTCACGCTGGGCAGCACCATCACCGCAATTCGCCTGTCGCAGCGGGCCCGCGCGGTGGCAGCGCACGCCGCGGCCGGCGCACGCTCGGTCGCCACCACGCGCGACGATCCCCCGGTCGTGTTCAGCCTCACGCCCGGCCAGAAGCAGGATCTGATCGCGACCGCGGTGGACGATGCCGGCGAAGTGGTGCTCACCGACCCGACAAAGTGGACCTGGAAGAGTGGCAACGACGCCGTGGCAACCATCGCGCCGACCGGCGATTCCGCCTCGCTTTCCGCGGCGGGTCTGGGATCGACCACCCTGACGGCGACCGAGACGGAGTCCGGCAAGCTCACGCAGGCGACCGTCATGGTCGGCGGCGGCGCCGGCTGGACGCAGTATGGCGGCGATGCGCAGAAGTCGTTCCGCGGGCTCGGTCCGAGTGGTCCCGGCGACTTCAAGTTCAGGATCGCTCCAACAGGAATAACGGGCCTCGCGGTAAATCAGTTCGGGGACAATTCGAACATGCTCCTGTCGCAGGATGGATCGTTCGTGTTCAGGGCCAATATGGGAATGACCGTGGGAGTCTACGCGCTTCTTTCCGATGGAACGGTGAAGTGGTCGCACACCGGATTCGAATTCGCGGAGACGATCGAGGGGATCGGGCCGGACGGAACCGTGTACACTCTGGAAGAGCAGTCCACAAGCACCGACTTTCATCTGATTGCCCTCGACGGCGCCTCCGGCGACGTCAGGTGGTCCGTGCCATCTCACTTTGGCGTTAGCCACGCGACCATTTCGCCGGCCGGCGCGCTGTTTTTCAAGGACGACACGGACGTGCTGTCGATCGATCCGGCTACTGGGGCGGAGATTTGGCGGACTACTGTCTCAGCGCCATCGGGGGCACTATTTAGTTCGGTCGTTACAGAGCCTGCCCTCGGACTCGACGGAACGATATACGTCGGAACTTTCTCCAACGGAGTGGTCGCGCTAAACCCGCAGACCGGCGCCATTCTGTGGAAGTCGGGCGGCAGCGCCGGATACGTTGCAGTGGCGCCCGGAGGGACCGTGTATGCGATCACGGGTGGCGGCAGCGTGTCCTCCGGCGGTAGTCTTACTGCACTGGACCCGGCGACAGGCACTGTCCGTTGGCAGCAGGCCAACAGTCAGAACGTTGCGTATAACGGGCCCCTCGTTGTGCTGGCGGATGGAGCCGTGTGCGCCAACGGCATCGGGGACCAGGGTTCCACGTGCCACGATGGCGCAACGGGCGCTGTTCGGTGGTCGGTCGCGAATACGCTACTGTCCAGCGCCGCTTCGGATGGGACCGCCTACCTGTTTGTCCCGGTGAATCCGAGTTTCAATGGCATCGAAGCCGTCGACGGGATGACGGGAGCCGTCAAGTGGAACCGCCTTCCCACAGCCGACTCGGCTACAACCGTATACTCCTCGATCGTCGGCCCGGACGGCACGCTGTACACCAGCGAGGCCAGAGTCCTCACGCCAAACCTTATCAACGACATAATCGCCATTCACTAAACAACGCGCGTGACCGCACAGCCGACGGCCCCTCCGCAGCACGATGCGGAGGGGCCTTTCGACGCTCTAATTGGCTGCTGCTTCGAGGTCGTTCTCAACCGGCGATCACCCGCCGCCTGCCACGCCGCCGCGTGCGCGACCAGGCGCCGAGGCGCGCCGCCAGGCAGCCGGTGGGCGCCAGCGCCGCGAACGACACGGCGCCAGCGATCGCCGCGGCGGTGAAATCCGACGTGACGTGGTGGAAAATCTGCAGCAGCCACATTGCCGGAAGCGGCCACAACGGGAGAGTTACCGCCTGCGCCAAGAGCGTTCCGACGACGGGCCTATCCAGGGCATGACGGCGGCCTGTTAGAAAGGCCACGACCGCCGGCAGGCTGGCGCCAATTGCGAGAAAAATGCCGGTCGCGACGCCGCCGTTCAGATAGTTGTCCAGGGCTACACCGGCAATCACCCAGGTCAGGATGCTCGCTCCGAGTGCGCACGCGATTGGCTTGAAGGAGCGTGGGATTCGACGCGCGGCCGGCGCCGCGCAGAGCGGGTCCGATGGCGTTAGCTGCAGCTCGTCCAGCCAGCGGCGCGCGACTTCCGTGGGGGACCCGAACTGGCGGAGCGCGGCCACTGTCGCCTCCGCACGGTCGCTGCCGAGCTCCTCGTGCGCGGCGATCAGCTGCCGGGTGTGCGCCAGACTATCGCGGCGGATCTCCTGCCGCGTCTCGTACGGCACCAGGCCGACCATGGGCGCAACGATATGATCGAGGTAGTCCTCGACTCGCGCGTCGAGCACGTCCGAGGCAAGCGCGGCCGCGCTACGCGGGACCTGCAGTTGCGGCGGCGCGCCGCCCTCTTCGACTTCGAACCTCAGGGGTGCGTGCTCCGCCATCGGGATCGCCCTCCAGCGCGCGGCCGATCGCCGCCGCAAATTTCTTCCAGGTCTGAACGCGCCGCTCCAGCTCCGCGCGCCCGGCCGGCGTGATCGCGTATACTTTGCGTTCGCCGCCCTCCGGCCGCCGCTGCCACTCGCCGGTCACGTGTCCGTCCCGCTCCAGAGCGTGCAGGGCCGGGTAGAGCGTTCCCTCCTTGCACTTGAGCGCGTTGTCGGTGCGCCGCTCGATCTCGCGAGCGATGCCGTATCCGTGCAGCGGCGCATCGTTTAGCACGGCGAGGACGAGGGCCGGCGTATTGCCTTTGAGCAGCTCCTTCTCAGTATGCAACGGTCCCGCCCTCCTCTTCGCCATGTCCAGTATCGGTTGGCATTATACATCGGATTCCGATACGTGTCAATAGGGATCGGGCGGCCGCGCATAATGGAGTAGAATGAAGCCATTACGTCTGGAGGATGACCTATGAACGTACCGAAGGCCACGCCCGAAGTCCTGGGATGCTTCGCCGCCGCCGTGCCGGACGCGCCCGACGTGGAGCAGAAGAAAGTGTTCGGCTTCCCCGCCTGTTTCGTGAACGGCAACATGTTCATGGGCGTCCACGGCGAGGAGATGATCCTCCGGCTGGGCGAGGAGAAGCGGCGGCAGTTCCTGGCCGACGAGCGCGGACTCATATTCGAGCCGATGCCCGGCCGGCCGATGAGAGAGTACGCCGTCGTCCCGCGCGCGCTCCGCGCGGACATGGCGAAGCTCGATAGTTGGGTCGCCGAATCGCTCGCGTACGTCCGCGCGATGCCGCCGAAGGAGAAGAAGGCGAAGGCGAGCAGGAAGTGATGAGGTGATGAGGTGAAAAGGCGTTCTGCAAGGGATGCCGCTTCGGCGCGGCGTGACGCGCGGTGAAAGAATGTGCGACAAATGGCTCGCTGTGAGCCACTAACCAGCGTGAGCGCGGTCCGCGCCGTGCAGCGTTACCGGCAAGCGCGCCCCATGCCGATATTTGCCGACTGTGAATGGCTCCGCCTGGCGCTGGCCGACCGTCCTCAAGGATTTGCGCGATTGAATGACTCCCCGCGACTACTCACGGCGATTGTGGCGATCCGGATTGTGATGGCGACGGCGCTCTCGGTCATCGAGCTGCCCTGCGCCCTCGCCCAGAGCCCCGCTCGGCAGCCGGACGGCCGGCTGTTCACGATCCGCGTGGCGCCGCTGCTCCAGGAGCGTTGTCTTGGCTGTCACGGCGTCGGGCGCAAGCTCTCCGGACTGGACCTGCACACGCGGCAAACGGCGCTGCAGGGCGGCGTCAAGGGTCCTGCGATCTCGCCCGGCAATGCGGCGCAGAGCCTGCTCATCAAGATGGTGACCGGCGAGCGCCGGCCGCAGATGCCGCCCGGCGTCAAGCTGCCGCCCGCGGAGATCGCACTCCTCCGGCATTGGATCGACTCCGGCGCCCCGTGGCCCGCGCCGCTCGACAGCGCCGCCACGCAGGTATGGTGGTCGTTCAAGCCGCCGATCAAGCCCGCCGTGCCGGTAGCTCGGCAGATGGACACAGGCGGTCAATCGGCAATCGATGGCCAGCAGCCGGGCGCGACTCTGTCCCGACATTACGCAGATCGGACAACGGCGCTCCGACTAACGGGGACGGAGAAGCCGGGAGCCAGCAAGAGCGAACGACGGCCGAAAGGCGTACCCAGTGTCAAAAACCCGACACCAGATACCGAACGCCGCATAACCCCGAACCCGATCGACGCCTTCCTGCTGGCGCGGCTGCGCGAGCGAGCGCTGGACTTCTCTCCGCCGGCGCCGCGGCGGGTCCTCATCCGGCGGGCATACCTCGACCTGATCGGACTGCCGCCGTCGCCCGAGGAGATCGACGCCTTCGTCCACGATCGCTCGCCGCGCGCCTGGGATACGGTGGTCGACCGGCTGCTGGCTTCGCCGCGGTACGGCGAGCGGTGGGGCCGGCACTGGCTGGACGTGGTGCGCTACGCCGACAGCGGCGGCTTCGAGGGCGATAGGGACCGGCCCTACGCGTGGCGCTATCGCGACTATGTGATCGACTCGTTCAATCGCGACCTGCCGTTCGACCAGTTCCTGCGCGAACAGATCGCGGGCGATGAGATCGCGCCGGGAGACAACCGCGCGCTGGTCGCGACCGGCTATCTCGCCGTCGGGCCGAAAGAGATCGTTATGGAGAACGAGCGCAACCGGGCCGACCAGCTCGACGACCTCGTCTCGACGACCGGGCAGGCGATGCTTGGCCTTACGCTGAATTGCGCCCGCTGCCACGACCACAAGTACGATCCGATCACCACGCGCGACTACTACCGCCTCTCCGCCTGCTTCGCTCCCTGCCAGCGCCGCGACGTGGAGCTTCTCACGCCGGACGAGCGGAAAGCCGCGCAGGCGCTGGACTCGCAGATGAAGCCGATCCGTGAGCGCGTGGCCGCCCTGCGGGCCAAAGCGAAGCTGGCGCCGACGCTCAAGGGCGTCGCCAATCCCGACGACGCGCAGACCGCGAAGGCGCTGGGCGCGCCGGACGCCCAAGCGCTGGCGCGCGATCTCTCCGAGCTGAAGCCGCTCGAAGCGAAACGCGCCGCGTTCCCGCACGCGGAGGTGGTCGAGGACGCCGGCGCCGCGTGGCCCGACGCGCACATCCTCGTCCGCGGCGACGCCGGCCATCCGGGCGATGTGGTCCGTCCGGGATTCATCTGTTCGCTGCCGGGCGGCGGCGTGGACCTGGGCGCGAGCGCGGCGCTCCCCGGCTCGACCGGCCGGCGCAAAGCCCTGGCCGAGTGGATCGCCAGCCCGAAGAACCCGCTCACGGCGCGCGTCTTCGTCAACCGCGTCTGGCAGCACCACTTCGGCCGCGGGCTTGTCACAACGCCGAGCAACTTCGGCGTCAGCGGCGAGCTGCCGTCGAACCCGGAGCTGCTGGACTGGCTGGCGTGCACGTTTATGGAGGGCGGCTGGCGCGTCAAGCCGCTGCACAAGCTGATCCTGATGTCCGCGGCGTGGCAGCAGGACGACAGGGTCCGGCCGGACGCCGAGCGCGTCGATCCGGAGGACCGACTGCTGTGGCGCATGCCGGCCCGGCGGCTGGAGGCGGAGCCGATCCGGGACAGCATTCTGGCGATCGCCGGGTCGCTCAACCTGCAGATGGGCGGCGAGCCGGTCTATCCGCCGGTCGATGCCAGCCTGCGCGCCGACACATTCCAGGGGCCGAACTGGCGCGATGGCGTGGACGGACCCTCGACCTGGCGCCGCAGCATCTACGTGAAGGTGAAGCGGTCGCTGCTGCTGCCGGAGCTGGAGGTGTTCGACTGCCCGGAGATCACGACAACGGTCGCCTCGCGCAACGTGACGACGACGCCGACGCAGGCCCTGACGCTGCTCAACGACCCGCTGATCCTACGACAGGCCGGCCTCTTCGCGCAGCGCGTGGCGCAGGAGGCCGGCCCGGATCGCGCGAAGCAGGTGGCCCGCGCCTACGCCCTGGCGTTCGGCCGCGAGCCATCGCCGCGCGAGCTTTCGCTCAGCCTCGACTACCTGCGCAGCCGCGCCGCCGCCGGCCGCCCCGAGCCGCTCACCGACCTGTGCCACGCGCTCTTTAATGCAAACGAGTTCGTGTATGCGCCGTGAAGGGTTCGTGGCTTGTGGTTTGTGGCCTGTGATTTGCGGCTTATGGCTTGAGAGGTCGCGCCGGCAGTGGGCCTCGCCGGATCGGTCCGATCGGTCGGCTCCGTCCAACCGCCGCCGACTGCCGGCTGCCGACTGCCTATCTAGCGAGGACCGCCTCCAGTGAACCTAGAAGCTAACCGCTCGTGCAAGCCGCTTATCCTGCCGCGCCGGGAGTTCCTGTCCAGCGCGGGAGGCGGTATCGGCGGCCTGGCACTGCTGAGCCTGCTTGCGCAAGATGAGGCCCGTGCCGGTGAAACAGGCCGCGAACCACAAGCCACAAGCCACAATCCCCTGAGTCCGCGGCCCTCCCATTTTGCCGGCAAAGCAAAGCGCGTCATCTCGCTCTTCATGTTCGGCGGCATCAGCCACGTGGACACGTTCGACCCGAAGGTCGAGCTGGACCGGCAGGACGGCAAGTCCGTGGCGGGGAGGCCAGGGTTCGATACGATGGGCCGCAGCGCGCCGGGCAAGCTGATGAAGAGCCCGTGGACGTTCCATAACTACGGTAAGAGCGGCCTGCCCGTCTCCGACCTGCTGCCCAATATCGCGCGCTGCGTTGACGATATCGCCTTCCTGCGGTCGATCAAGTCGGACAGCAACAACCACGTCCCGGCCGTCTACCACATGCTCACCGGCTCGACCGTGAGCGGGCGGCCCGGCCTGGGCTCGTGGGTGACCTACGGGCTGGGTACGGAGAACCAGAACCTGCCCGCCTTCGTGGTGATGACCGACCCGCGCTCGCTGGTGGGCGGCGGCGCCGGCAACTGGTCGAGCGGCTTCCTGCCGTCCAACTACCAGGGCGTGCAGTTCCGGAGCGCCGGCCTGCCGGTCCTGAACCTGACGCCGCCGAAGGACGTCTCCCCGGCGCAGCAGCGGGAGGCGATCGGCTTCATCAACAGGCTGAACGAGGAGTATTTGCGGGACCATCCGGACGAGCAGGAGATGGCGGCGCGTATCCGCGCCTACGAGCTTGCCTACCGAATGCAGAGCGAGGCGACCGAAGCGGTGCACGTGGCTCGCGAGAGCGCGGCCACGCAGGCGCTCTACGGTCTGGACGCGCCGGAGACGGCCGGGTTCGGGCGGCAGTGTCTGCTCGCGCGGCGGCTGGTAGAGCGCGGCGTTCGCTTCGTCCAGCTCTACAGCGGAGGCGGCGTCTTCGATCAGAGCTGGGATGCGCACAACGGCATCGTCCACAACCACGAGATGCGCGGACGCGAGATCGACAAGCCGATCGCGGGGCTTATCCGGGACCTCAAGCAGCGCGGCCTGTTCGAGGATACGCTGCTTGTCTTCCACACGGAGTTCGGCCGCATGCCATTCACGGAGGGCGGCTCCGGCCGGGACCACAACCCGCACGTCTTCACCTGCTGGCTCGCGGGGGCGGGCGTGAAGGGCGGCACGACGTTCGGCGAGTCGGACGAGATCGGTTTCAAGGCCGGCGAGAACCCCCGCACCGTTTTCGACCTGAATGCTACGATCCTGCACTTGCTCGGCCTGGATCACACCCGGCTCACGTACCGTTACTCCGGCCGCAACATGCGCCTCACCGAGGTGAGCGGCGAGGTTATACGTGAAATCCTGGCGTAGCCGCCACGCTCGGCCCTAAAAGCGCCGTTCGTATTCGCGGCTTATGCGGACAAGCGCGGCGCCATAGTCCCGCGTAGTGGTTTCGAGGTTCGCCCACTCGAAATCGAACGGAGCCTCGTTGGTCGCCGAATAGTGGAGGATTAGCAGCTCGTCATATACGGTCGCTATGGCGGCGCGAATGCGCCGTTCGGCCTCCGCGGCCTCTTGCGCCGGGTGCCGATGAGACTTTCCGTCGGTCCGGTAGCTCCGTTCACCCTCATAGCTGACGGTGTGCGGCGCCTGATTTACGACTACGACGGCGACGCAAATCGGATTGTCGGATCCGTGCCGAAAGTGCTGCACCTGTTTCGCAAAGTCGGAACACACTCTGTCAATCTGCTTGATCATCGCCTTTGCGAGTATCTTCACCTCAATGCCGATCTCGACCGTCGCAATTATGCCCCGTGCGACGCGAAACCCGACGGGCGCCTGGGGCAGGTTGCCAGGGACGATCTCGCCGAATGTCCCGTCTCCGCGTCTCGCGGCGACTCCCTGCCGCCGGTTTCCAGCGTTGAGCGCCCACTCCTTGCTTGCAATGCGCGCCTGAAGCTTGTCAGACTTTCCCAACGCCACAAGATCTTCGTATAGCTGGATCGATAGCAAGTCGCCCTGCGTCGAGTTGCGATGCAGATAGGCGCGCCCTCGGAACAGGCTCTCGAATTCGGTTAGAAGCCGGTACGGCACAAAGAGCTCCCAATTGCGCCAACGAAGCGCGTTCGACAGTGCTCTCCGGCGAGTCGCTCGTATGCCGCCTCGAGGTACGACGATTCGATGTCGCTCCCGATGGAGTTTCGCCCCGCAACAAGCGCCGCGACGCAGGTCGAGCCAGTTCCGGCGAACGGGTCGAGAACGGTATCGCCCGCGAATGAGAACATGCGAACCAGCCGTTCGGCGAGTTCGACAGGAAAAGGAGCGGGATGGCCATTGCGCGTTGAAGCCCCGCGAACGTCCGTCCACACGGAGCGCATCCAGGCCTGCATCTCCTCCTTCGTGAGCATCGAGAGCGCTTTTTGCATCGGCGTCGCGGTGCGGTAGCCGTCCCCTTTGCGAAGAAAGAGTATGTACTCTAAGTCGTTCTTGATTATCGCGCCCGGCTGGTACGGCTTGCCGTAAAATCCGGCTCCGTTACCATCGGTCTCCGTCGCGCCGTTGGCGATCTTATGCCAGAGGATCGGCGTGAGGCAATCGAGGCCAACTTGACGCGCGCGGACCTGGATATCGGCATGGAGCGGCATCACAAGGTGCCGTCCGGACTTCTTGCGCGGCAGGCATACGTCGCCCACCACGCAGCAGATGCGCCCTCCGGGTACGAGCACGCGCTTGCACTCGCCCCAAACCTTGTCCAGCTCCGCCAGGAAGGTCTCGTAGTCCGCAATGTCGCCCATTTGATCGGTGTTATTGTCCCTGTACTGCTTGAGCGTCCAGTACGGGGGCGACGTAACGACGAGGTGAACGGATTCGTCATCGAGCCACGTAAGATCGCGCGCGTCGCTCAATCGGAGCCTATGGCTGGTGAAGTCGAATGGCGGCGGCCACGGAAGTTCGCGGTACTGCTTGTTGGCGGCCCGAAGTCGACGCAGTGATTCGGTAGTGTTGTCGTCGGCGGGCAGGTCGAGTGGTTCGGTAACAGGATCGTAATCGACCTGCGGTTGGGCAAAGAGCGAATATTGTCGTGCGACCTGTTCGGTCATGCCGTCGGAGCTCCGCTTATCTATGGGGCCGAATCTGAGCAAGTAAGTAGTGGCCACATTATGCGCCATTCGCGCCGCGATTTTCCGGCGGCCTGCAACCGATTCGGCGTGAACACCGTCTAAATAGGAAATCAGCGCGCCGCCGCATGCCGGCTCGCTTTACGCCGTCTTCGTGCCGATCTCAGGAAGGGCAACCGCCGTGGACAGCTCGCGCATCCGCTCAGCCGCCGTACTCGCAGGCTTTGGCGTGCTAACCGTTTGGGCCGCAATCTCTACGTGGCCCGGCGCGCCCGGCGGCCCTGTCGCGGCGGTCCGCAAGCCCGGCAACGGCGCAGCGACGAACGGCCGGGACAATATGCCGGGCGCTCCTGTTCGGGGCGCACGGCCGCCGCTGAGCGCCTATCTGTTCGGTGGGAGTCCCGACTGCGTCGGGGCGCCAGTCGGCAGGCCGGCAGAAGACTCCACGCCGGGGGCGTCGGCTCCCGCGCCCGACGACCCGTTTGCCGACCTGGCCTACACCGGCTCGGTAACGCTGGAGGGTCGCACGCTCGCGCTGCTGGAGAACCGCAAGACCCACGAGGGGTGGTTCGTCGCGGCGGGCGGCGTGTGGCAGTCGTTCGACGTTGGCGCGATCACGGCCGATTCGATCACGCTGACCGGTAACGGGACGAGCCGCACGCTGGCGCGGAGCACCGATATCGGCGTGGTTCCGCTCTCGGCGGACGCGGCCGGCTTCCGGGAGGCGGTAGCCGCCGCGGATGCGCGCGACAACCCACCGCCAATTTCCGAGGCGCAAATGCAGGCGGGGTCAATCTACGAGAAGGAGCTGACCAATGTGGATAGACTGAGCGCGGAGCTGGACAATGTGACGAATGAAGCGCAGATCGTGCTTACCCTGGATGCCCTAGAGGGCACGTCGATCTTAGATGGGGGCGCCGGGAGGTTCCGCGTACCGTCGAATTCGATAGACCTTAGCGCGCAGGCGTCCGGACTGCAGGTCGAGATTCGCGATGAGCTCAAACCCGGCAACCTGTAGAACTGCGTCCAACGAATTTTTTTTCTGTTCGTCCGCCCTTGACCGTGAGACGCGCCACTATCCTGCCGATAATGTAACCCAGATAGAAAACCGACACGGAGGTCGCAATGGTTACATCATCGGCAGACATGATCCGGGAGATGATCGAAGACATGGTCGCGGTCGTAAGCGAGCGTGGCGGCGATCTGATCCACGGGAGCTCGGAACGCGTAGAGGCGCTGTGGATCGATATCGCGGCGCACCTTCGCGAGGCCGATCTCTGCGAAATGTTGGGGAACACACGGCAGCTCAACCACCACCTGGAAGCCATCAACGGATTGATGGGGACCATCCTGGAGCTGCTGCCCGCTTAGACCAATCAGCAAAAAGCGCCCGCACGGGCGCTTTTTGTTATGCGTACTTCACCATCAGGCTCTCGACAAAGCTTGCGAACTTCTCGCACCGGTTGACGGCGCTCTCGATCAACTCGTATATCTCCTTCCACTGGATCAAGAGCCGGATGTCGATCGAATCGTCATCGAAAAGATAGGCGAGCGCCTGGCGGAACGCCTTGTCCGTCCGGCTCTCCATCGCGTGGATGCCCGCAATCACCCCCTCAAGCTCCGGGTGCTGCACGCCGTTGCGCAGTAGGGCCACCAGCCGGTGCGTTTCGTTAGTGATGCCCATCAGCATGGTCACCAGGCCACTGAGCTCCGCGCGCGGCGCCGCCAGCCGATAGACGCCTATTCGCCCGCCCGCGCGCTCGATCGTGTCTGTGATATCGTCGAGCCGGTCGGAGAGGCCGTGCAGGTCCTCCTTGTCCATCGGCGTAATGAACAGCGTGTTGACCTTATTGATAAAAGCGTGCGTGAGCCGGTCGCCCTCGTGCTCGAGCGCGTCTAGCTGCGCCAGGTAGTCCTGCACTTTGCCGAAATCGAGCACGGCGCTATCGAGCGCCTTCGCGGACTCGTGGGCGACCCTTGCCTGGGCCTCCAGCATATCGTAAAATGACGGCGAGCTCTTGTTTGTAAACATCATCGTGCCGGCAGTTCCTCCAGGGCGCGGCTTCCTTGCTGCGCCTTTCTCCACGGTTAGAGCCATCGGTCATCATACCCCGCGCGCCTACCCTTTTGGGAGCGATGCCTGCTATAATGCATGAAAACCGGACGGCGATTCCGCAAGCAGGTGGATTGAATGGCCCTTGTGGTAATGATCGTAGTATGTGCGCTCGCATTCGACTTCATCAATGGATTTCACGATACCGCGAACGCAATTGCTACTGTCGTTTCGACACGCGTCCTGGCGCCGCGCACGGCGATCGTGATGTCCGCAGCACTGAACTTCGCCGGCGCCCTCGTATTTACGGGAGTTGCGGAGACGATCGCGAAAGGCCTCGTAACGGGCGCCACCCAAACGGTCGTACTCGCGGCAATCCTTGGCGCGATTGCGTGGAACCTCATCACCTGGTACTTCGGCATCCCCAGCAGCTCGTCGCATGCGCTCGTTGGCGGACTTATCGGCGCGGCGATGGCCCATTCAGGCAGCCACTCCGTCCTGTGGGAGGGCGTCCGCAGCAAGGTCGTGGTGCCGCTCGTGGGTTCCCCGCTTGCCGGTCTTGTCATCGGCTTCGTGATTATGGCTGCAGTAACCGTTGTGTTCCGTAACCGGCCGGCGGGCAGTACCGGGAAGCTGTTCCGCACGATGCAGGTCTTTTCGTCGGCGTTTATGTCGTTTATGCACGGCAGCAACGACGCGCAGAAGAGCATGGGCATCATCACGCTCGCGCTGGCGACTTTTGGCGGCCACAGTGTGCTGACCGCCAAGATTCCGGTCTGGGTGAAGATCGCCTGCGCCCTCGCAATGGCGGCAGGTACCTCCGTCGGCGGCTGGCGGATCATCAGGACGATGGGCCATCGGATCATTCGGCTGGAGCCGGTGCACGGATTCGCGGCAGAGGTCACGGCAAGCGTTGTCATACTGTACGCTACGCTCACCAAAATGGCCGTGAGTACGACGCACGTTATCTCCGGCAGCATTTTCGGCGTGGGCATTGCGAAGCGCCCGTCCGCGGTCCGTTGGCAGGTCGCCATCAACATGGTGGTCGCGTGGATATTGACTATGCCGGCTGCAGGCGCCGTTGCAGCCGCGTGCTACCACGGCCTCAACCTGCTGGGACTGCGCTGAGCGCGGCGCAGGCGCCCGGGGCCGGTGCGATGCGCCGCACCGTGGTATAGGTCCTATGTGCCAAGGCTAAATCAATCAAGGCCTGGCGGCACCCTTTAGGAGCAGCGTAATGCGCGTGGAGCTATGGTGTGGATGTGCGGCTGCACTGCTGGCGCTTCAGGTCGCTCCGAGCCAGCCCCAGCAGCCTCTCGCCGCCCAGCCGCCGCACGCTCGGGCGCTCGTGGCGGCGGCCGCGCCGGACGTGGCTCCGCAGGAGCGTCGCGCGGACGGGCAGGCGCAAGGGCGACAGATCGAGGCGGACGATCCGGCGGATGAAGAGGCGCTGAACCGGGAGCTGTGGGAGACCATGACGCACCGGCCGTACGCGGAGGCAGTGGCGCACGCCGCGCGCCGCCAGCGAGAGACGCAGCCCGACGCGACGATGTCGCTACCGAACGGCTGGCGACTTGCGCCCGCGGGCCGCCAGACGCAGGTCGGCCGCCTGCCCTACACC
>Ga0070735_10003106_pt1 | contig 14669 bp, 7 predicted proteins | sample Coa_R1_FD_66443 | JGI IMG/M metagenome (GOLD analysis project Ga0070735, IMG submission 66443) | Surface soil microbial communities from Centralia Pennsylvania, which are recovering from an underground coalmine fire - Coalmine... | ecosystem: Environmental > Terrestrial > Soil > Unclassified ... | reverse complement strand
CGTCGCCGAGGGATGCATTGTCCCTCCGTGATCCTCTGCGGCACTCTGAGTCTCTGCGTTATCTTTTCGCTCTTGATAGTGCCATACAAATCGCCGGATGCCGTCCTTCAGAACGGGCACATTGAAGTTGATGAGTAAACCGATTGGGCAACGGGAGAGTCGAAGGTAGGTCAACATGACAGTCTCATGGATTCGTGCTATCGACTCGATGGATTTCAACTCAACAACAACCCTGCCAGACACCAGAAAATCGAGCCTGTATCCGCATTCGAGCTTTAGGTCGCGATAGACCAGCGGTACGGGTTTCTGACGCTCGAAGGGGATATCGCGCACTGTAAACTCGCGGGCCAGGCATTCCTCGTAGACGGCTTCTAATAAGCCAGGGCCAAGATTGCGGTGAATCTCTATGGCGGCACCGATAACGGCGCTTGTTATTGCGTTGTTAGCGGTAGGCATAAGTAAATAAAAGGATAACGCAGAGGCGCAAAGAGCGCAAAGGTGCGCGGAGGAGTCCGCGAAACGCCGAATTTCGCGGAACTAGGTGATGGCGACTTCTTCGTAGGTGCCGAAGGTGTCGCGCATGGCGTCGCAGATTTCGCCGAGGGTGGCGTAGGACTTTACGGCGTCGAGAATGAAGGGCATGAGATTTTCGTTGGTCTTGCTGGCTTTTCGCAGGGCGGCGAGTTGTCGCGCGACGGCATCGCTGGAGCGCTCGGCGCGTAGTTTTGCGAGGCGCTCGGCTTGCCGATGCGCGACGGTTTCGTCGATCTGCAAAATCTCGAGCGGCTTTTCCTGCGCTACATAGTCGTTAACGCCGACCATGATCTTTTCTTTTTTATCGAGCGCGACCTGATAACGATACGAAGCTTCGGCGATTTCGCGCTGGGGATAGCCGCGTTCGATTGCCGCGACCATTCCTCCGAGGGCGTCGATTTTTTCGATGTAGTCCCATGCGCCGCGCTCGACTTCGTTGGTAAGAGATTCGACGAAATAGGAGCCGCCGAGCGGATCGACCGTGTTGGTCACGCCGGTTTCGTGCGCGATGATTTGCTGCGTTCGAAGTGCGATTGTCGCCGCGAATTCGGTTGGAAGCGCCCAAGCCTCGTCGAGCGAGTTGGTGTGCAGCGATTGCGTGCCGCCGAGAACGGCGGCAAGAGCCTGCAACGCCGTGCGCACGACGTTGTTGTACGGCTGCTGCGCGGTGAGCGAGCACCCAGCCGTCTGCGTGTGGAAGCGCAGCGCCCACGCGCGCGGGTTTTTCGAGCCGTAGCGCTCGACCATCGCTTTGTGCCAGATGCGTCGGGCGGCGCGGTACTTGGCGATTTCTTCAAAAAAATCGCTGTGTGCATTGAAGAAAAACGAAAGCTGCGGGACGAACTCGTCCACGTTCAGCCCGCGCCGCATGCCCCACTCCACGTATTCAAGCCCATCGCGCAACGTGAACGCCAGTTCCTGAATCGCGGTCGAGCCTGCTTCACGGATGTGGTAACCGCTGATCGAGATCGTGTTGAATTTCGGCGTGTGTTTTACACCGAATTCGAAAGTATCGATGACGAGCCGCATCGACGGCTCGGGCGGGTAGATATATTCCTTTTGCGCGATGTATTCCTTGAGGATGTCGTTTTGCAACGTGCCGGAAATTTTCTTCAGATCGGCGCCTTGTTTTTCGGCGACGGCGAGGTACATCGCCCAAATCACCGCAGCGGGCGAATTGATCGTCATCGAGGTGGTGACGTTGGCGAGCGGAATTTGGTCAAAGAGAACTTCCATGTCGGCGAGCGAGCTGATCGCGACACCGCATTTGCCGACTTCGCCTTCCGAGAGCGGATGATCGGAGTCATAGCCCATCAGCGTGGGCAGATCGAACGCAGTCGATAACCCTGTTTGACCTTGCTGCAGCAAGTAGCGAAAGCGCTGATTCGTGTCTTCCGCGGTGCCGAAACCTGCGAACTGGCGCATCGTCCAGAGGCGGCCGCGATGCATCGTCGAGTGAATACCGCGCGTGTACGGGGGCTCGCCTGGAAAGCCTAAATCGTGCTCGGGACTCCAGTCAGGGAGATCGGCGGGTGTGTAGAGACGCCGGATCGGATAATTCGAAATCGTCGTGAATTCGGCTTGGCGCTCGGGACTCTTGGCGAGCGTTGGCGCGAGCGTGTTTTTCTCCCAAGACTCTTCTTCAGGGGATGGATTTCGAGAGGAAGCCTGCGATTCGGCGGGGACGACGGTCTGGCTGCCGGCCTTGAGTACGTCGCTCATAGAGGTTGGTCGTCGCGCGAGCACCTTGGCCCGATAGAACGCCCAATAAACAAATCTTATGCGCATCAAGGGCTTAGGGCAATACCGGGAAAGCTTGGGGACGGACTCGGGCCGCTTGAACGTCAATGGGTGGCGAGCCTCGACTCCCAGAGTCGAGGGCTAGGCTACAAAATCAAAACCGGCGGCCTGTGGCCGCCGGTTTCGGAAAATGGTTCTTACAGTTGGACAGCCGAACCTACGGGACTATCGCTGGCCTTCCTTCTTGGCGTCTTTGTTGTCGAAGATTTTATCGACGCCGACGACTTGGCCGTTGAGCGTGCCAGGGATCAAGGTGTCATGCTCGACTTGTCCGTGCTTCGCGTCCGCAATCGTGACGCGATTCACTTCGAGGGTGCGACCGACGGCGCGCTCGTAATTGGCCTTGGCTTCGACGAGATTTGCCAGCGCACGAAGTTCGTTGCCTTGCGCGCTGATCAAATCGCGTTGCGTCAAGATCACGTTGTACACGGTCGATGCGCCAAGCTGGTATTTCTTCTGCTCGGCGTCAAACGTCTGCTGTTGCAGTTCGCGCGCCTTGCTGGCTGCCTGCACCTGAGCGCGATCCTGCGTCAGCGCAATGAACGCATTCCGCACATCGAGCACCGCTGCATTCTTCATCTGCTGCAACTGAGCCTCGATCGCTCTGTGGTTGAGCGACGCTCGTTCGTACGATGCCTGAGCCGCACGATTGCGAATCGGCAGCGTCAGGTCAACGCCTACGATATAGCTCGGGAAGTCGTTGTGGAAGATTTGGCTCTGGGCGGTACCGAAACCCTGCTTGTTTATGCCGTTGGTTACTGCGGCGCTGTTCGGTTCGAAGACTTGGACTGGTGTCCCGGTTGCGTCAAGCACGGTAATCGGGGTTCCATCAGCCCCGACGATCGGCGTTCCGGCAGTGGTCGTCGATCCGGTGATGATCGCCGAATTGCCGGCCAAGCCTGTGCTGGAATATTGGGCGAACACGGTCGCTGTCGGCCGCAACGCTTGCTGGTTGGCCTTCGCATCGATCCCTGAGTTGGTTACGTTGATCTCTTGCACCTGCAGGTCGGGGCGCTTTGCGAAGGCTTCCTTTACCGCTTCTTCAAATGTCGCTGCTTCGACCGCTTCGGGTGGATTCGGATGGTCGAGCGGAACGATCTCGACGTTGGCAACTGTCGGGGCCAGTGGATTGCGCACGATGGCATTCTTCAATGTTTGTTCGTCGGTCAATTTCACCGTCTGCGCCTGGATCAAGTTTTGGCGATCTGCTGCCAGTTCGGACTCGGCGCGGGTAACTTCCAGAGGAGCCATCGTTCCGATTTCAAGTTGCTTTTTGTTGTCGCCGTAGAACTTCGTGGAAACGGTGACCGCCTGCTCTTGCACCTTTACCGCTTCCCGCGCGTAAACCAATTCCCAATACGCGGTGATCGCGTTGGTGACGGTCGTGATGGCCTGCTGCGAAAACTGATAGTCGGCAAGCTTACGGTTGTTTTTGGCGATGAGGATGTTGCGGCGGTTTTGCGCGAAGCCGAAACCGTTGAGCAATTGTTGCTGGAAGGTGATGGTCAACGTCGATTGTACCGACGGATTGAACAAGTTCGCCGCGATGCTCGACGAGGAACGCGTATTGTTCCATGCGGCTGTCACTGACGTGCCGGACGTGAATCCCTGGGCATACTGCCAATTAAATTGGGAGCTGTGGCTGATCAGTCCGGTCAATTGATTGGAGGCCTGGCCGGTACCGGAGATGAACGGGTTATTGATCGGGGTGGATACGTCGGCAAACGCGGTCGTTCCCGTCAGCACTGGATCCAGATTTAGAAAAGGGGTGTTTGCGGTCGAGAAGAAGACCTCGGCGCCGTTGGTGCCCTGGGCCTGGCCGCCGCCTTTGGTGGCGAGGATGTCGGTGTCGGCCAACCACGGCTGGTAACGCGCGACAGCGATGTCCATGTTGTTTTCGAGCGCAAGTTCGACGGCGTCCTGAAGCGTGATTTCGAGCTTGCCGTCATGAATCATTTGCTCAACGCGCGGCCTGTTAGATGTATTGAACTCCGGAATTTCCATGCCGCGGTACGGCGCGAATAAATTGGGAAATGGCTTTGGCGGGTTCTGATAGTTGTATTTTCCCACACCCAACGAGACCGGGATTGGCGGGTTCGTCGGGCCCGGTCCATACACCGGCTGCGGCGCCTGTGTAGGCGCATTCGGATCCTGATACGGCCGATTTTGCTCGGGCGATTGGGGAGTGGGCAGTTCCGGCCGCTGTTGCTGCTGATCGGGCGGCGGGCTTCCGCCAGGATTCTGCGCGAAAGCAGGTGCGCCTGTTCCACCGGCGAGAGCCGTGGCGAGCAGCGCTGCTGTCAGGGCGCGGAGCGCCTCACGCGAATATCCGGAAATCGACTTCGCCACCGCGCGCTGGCGCGTGGCCGGCCGCTTCGCCGATACACTGGGGGACGACGGCTTTGCGGTCAACCGTAACAGGTTCATATCTTGTGTCACTCCTCGAATTGATCTTCGACCAAGCGCTAATCACACTAAGCGCAAAATGGTGTTCCTCCTGTTACAACGTCAACAGGACCCACTTTGTTTCATGCAAGACCGCGAAAAAGGGCACGAAGAGGCGTGCGACCGAGCTAAAACTCGAACTTTGGAGTCTAGCAGGCAGCCGCTTCCTTGACAACGAAACACACGGCGGCTAGGCTGCTGACGATTCGACGTTTACGGGCGTTTTGGGTTAGTTCAATCACCGATCGGCTTCCCAGTTCGTGCGCCGTTGCGGTGTTCGATGCGGAGTCGGCGCAGGCCGTTATCCGGTGTCGGTCATTCCGGGCTTGTTGAACCGTGGCGCGGCGCGAGGTCTTGGAGAGAGATGCTCAAGCGTGAAGAATTGCTGAAGATCTTTGAGAGTGCTGGCGCGGTTCGGCACGGGCATTTCGAACTCTCCAGCGGGTTGCATAGCGGGACGTACGTGCAGTGCGCGCAGGTGCTGCAATATCCGCGCTTCGCAGAAAAATTGGGGCAGGAACTTGCCGCGCTTTTTTCCGACGCGACGATTGAGGCGGTCGTGTCGCCGGCGATGGGTGGATTGATCATTGGGCAGGAAGTGGCTCGTGCGCTGCCTCAGCCGAAAGCGGGATTGGTGGGCGCCGGAGCACCGGCGATGTTTGTGGAACGCGACGCCAGTGGCTCGATGTGTTTGCGGCGCGGCTTTTCGTTGAAGCCGGATCAGCATGTCTTGGTGATTGAAGACGTGTGGACGACGGGCGGCTCCACGCAGGAAGCGATACGCGTTGTTGAAGAAGCGGGCGGGCGAGTGGTTGCCGCGGGAGCTTTGATCGATCGGAGCGGTGGCAAGGTTGAGTTTCCAGTTGAGGCGCAGGCTTTGTTGGATTTGCCGATTGCGAGTTATGAGCCGGATGATTGCCCGCTCTGTCGCGATGGCAGCGCGGCGGTGAAGCCGGGAAGCAGGTTCGTGCGTTCCGCTTGATTCCAATCTTCGGAAGTAAACCCTGTAAAATACCTTCCCACGAATGCGTTATTTCAAGCTCACGATTGCTTACGACGGCACGGATTTTCATGGGTGGCAGTTTCAACCGGGCAAGCCCACGATCCAGGGCGAAGTTGTCGGCATTCTTCGCAAATTGACGCAGGAGAATGTGCAACTCGCGGGCACGGGTCGCACCGATGCCGGTGTGCACGCTCTTGGACAGGTTGCCAGCTTTAAGACGCAGTCGAGGATGTCCGCCGGCGAATTTCAGCATGCATTGAATTGCATGTTGCCGCCGACGATTCGGATTGTGGATGCGGAAGAGGTCGGGCCCGATTTCAGCGCGCGATTTTCGGCGAAAGGGAAGGTCTATCGTTATCGCATTTATCGAGGGCGGGTGCTGCCGCCGATGATTTGGCGGTACGTGCTGCACTATCCCTGGCCGCTGGATGAAGACGCGATGCGGTTGGCTGCGGCAAAATTTGTCGGCGTTCATGATTTCACTTCGTTCGCGGCTTCCACGGGCTCGGAAGAAGACGATAAAGAGCGCGAGATGAAGCGCGAGATTTTTTCGACGGAGCTGGTGCGCTCGCCTGCCGACGATCAAGAGTTGGTCTTCACCGTGCACGGCCGTTCGTTTTTGCGCTACATGGTGCGCAAAATGGTCGGCACGCTTTTGCATGTCGGGCAAGGGAAGTTGACGCCGGACGATATTGATCGCTTGTTTGAGTTACGCGACCGCTCGAAATCCGGCCCGACCGTCCCATCGCAAGGTTTGGTGATGGTCCGCTCCGAGCACAACGAGTCCTATCGCATCACCTGATGGGCTTCGCAAAAATTTAGTGTTCCCGTTCACTGTTATAATTCGGGCGTGGTCTATGCGCTCAAGCAGGCCAAGGCTAATCTGTCTCGTCTCATCCAAGAGGCATGCGACGGAAAAGACGTCATCGTTGCTTACAGGGATAAGCTCGTGAAGTTCGTTGCGTGTGGCGCCGCGCCTCGCCAGCGAGTACCCGGTCGATTGAAAGGCAAGATTTCCTACTCTCGTGACGCTTTTGAACCTCTGACTCGCGAAGAGCGAAAAGATTTAGGCTTCGAGTAAGTTCCATTCCGCAGCCGCTTCAGGCAAAATACCGACGCAAAATTTGGGAGCCTACATGCTTCGTCGAGTCAGTCTTGCGTCCGCAATTCTATTTGCAGCTACGCTGTTGCCATTTGGCCGTCACATTGCGGCGGATGAGCCGGTGATAGCCGGCTTCTCTGCGCAGTCGTCGCGCACTGAGCGCGGCTGGGAAGAGAAATTCCGCGCGCTGCCCGATCCGGCGAAGCTGCGCGAATACATGCAGCGACTCAGCGCGCGCCCGCACAATGTCGGCTCGCCTTATGACAAGGACAACGCCGAATGGCTACTCGCGAAATTCAAAGAGTTTGGTTTTGACGCGCACATCGAATCCTTCAATGTTCTTTTTCCGACGCCGAAAGAAAGGCTGATCGAACTCGTCGATGGCGGGCCGAAGTTCACCGCGAAATTGCAGGAGCCGGCGGTTCCGGAAGATCCGACGTCGGACCAGCAATCGGAACAGCTTCCGACGTACAACGCATATTCCGCCGACGGCGATGTAACCGGCCCGCTGGTGTATGTGAACTACGGCATCCCCGAGGACTACGAAACGCTCGCTCGCCATGGAGTTTCGGTGAGGGGCGCGATCGTCATCGCGCGCTATGGTCACGCATGGCGCGGTATTAAGCCGAAGGTCGCCGCCGAGCATGGCGCGATCGGCTGCATCATTTATTCCGATCCGCGCGACGATGGCTATTCCGCCGGCGAAACGTATCCGCAAGGCGGCTTGCGGCCGCGCGAAGGCGTGCAGCGTGGCAGTGTGCAAGACTCCACAGAATTTATGGGTGATCCGCTCACGCCGAACGTTGGCGCGACCGCGGATGCGAAGCGTCTGCCGATTAAAAATGCCCCGACGACGACAACCATTCCGGTGATTCCGATTTCGTACGGCGATGCTGTCCCGCTGCTTTCCGCCATCACGGGTCCAGTCGTCCCGGAAGCCTGGCGCGGCGGATTGCCAATCACGTATCGGACCGGCCCGGGTCCTGCAAAGGTTCATCTCAAGATGTTTTCGAACTGGGAGATGAAGCCGCTATATGACGTCATTGCGAAAATCCCTGGCTCCGAATTTCCCGATGAGTGGGTTCTGCGCGGCAATCATCATGACGCGTGGGTGAACGGCGCGGAAGATCCGATTTCCGGGTTGAACGCCGTACTAGAAGAAGCGCGTTCTCTAGGCGAACTCATAAAAGCCGGCTGGAAGCCGAAGCGAACAATTGTTTATTGCGCGTGGGATGGCGAAGAGCCGGGCTTGTTGGGATCGGTCGAGTGGCTCGAGACGCACGCCGATGAGCTGCGCCAGAAGGCGGTGGCCTATGTGAACTCCGACACGAACGGCCGCGGCTTCCTCGGTGTGGACGGCGCGCACTCGCTCGAAAAGCTTGCCAACGACGTTGCGCGCGACGTTCCCGATCCCGAGACCAAGCTCTCTGTGTGGAAGCGCTGGCAGCTCAAGAGCCTCACCGATGCGAGTTCCGATGAAACTCGTGCGGAGTTGCGCTCACGCTCAGATTTGCGCATCGACATTTCCGGCGGTGGCTCCGATCACGCAGGCTTCCAGAATTTCCTCGGCATCGCGGTGCTGAATTATGGCTTCGGTGGCGAAGACCAGGGCGGCATCTACCACTCCATCTACGACGATTTCTATTGGTACACACATTTCAGCGATACCGACTTCGCTTACGGCAAGGCGCTCGCGCAGGTCGCCGGCACGACGGTGATGCGTCTGGCGGACGCCGATCTTTTGCCGTTTGATTTTTCGGATCAGGCCGAGACCGTTCAAACGTATGTTCGCGGTTTGCAAAGTTATGGAGTCCAGCAGCAGAACGAAATTCGCGAGCGCAATCTTGAGATCGAGGAAGGCGCATTCACCGCGAGCGCAGATCCAAAACAAAAATACATCCCGCCCACGAAGCAGGACATTCCGCCGCACTTGAATTTCGCTCCGCTTCAGAACGGCGCTGATGCTCTGACTCACGCCGCCGAGGAATACAGAAAAGCGCTGGCTCAGGCGAACGCCAAAGGCGGCGCCGCGTTGTCTTCGGCGTCGATGAGCCAGGTCAACCGCATGTTGATCGACACCGAGCGCAAGCTGACCAATTCGGCTGGATTGCCGGGCCGCTCCTGGTACAAGCACCAGATTTATGCACCCGGCGTTTATACGGGTTACGAAGCGAAGGCGATCCCGGCCGTTCGCGAGGCGATGGAGCAGAAGCAGTGGCACGTCGCCGAGCAAGCAATCGCAAGCGCAGCAACAGCGATTCAAAATGAAGCCGCACAGGTAAGCGCGGCCGCTTCGAAGCTCCAGAAGACCGCAGCAGGGAAGTAAAGTCGCGGAAGTGAGCAAGCAGACGATCGCACGGACTCTGCTTCGTCGTTCGAATCACTGCAGTGGAATCAGCTTAGGCGGGATTCAAAGGCCCGGCAGTTCGCCGGGCCTTTATACATCACATACTGTATCACACAAGGTACCGCCTGTCAAGACCGATTTTGGTGCGATCTTGTAGCGCCGGCGTCCCGCCGCCTCTTTCCAAGCGTCCCCGCGAACACGCGTAGCTAGCATCCAGCAGTCGTCCCCCAGCGATTGTTGTCCAATACGAAAAACTTCGCTCAATACTTGCCCGTCGCTCAAGCCACGCACTATCATTAAATCTCCAGAGTTTCGCCGCAACTTCGCAAGCCCTCGCGAAACGGCGCTGAAAAAAAATGCATCCGCAGGTGGCACGCCGCCTGCGCACCGCATCAAACGATTACGTAACTGACGCGCATCGCCCTGCGTCTCAAAATTAGAAAACGTCGAGGTCGCTGTCCAAGATTGTCCGCGTGAACACTCCTGCTTCACGCACCCGAAGGAGCATCTGCAACATGGTTGTCGGTCGCATGTCCGCCCCCGAGAAACGTAGCTCAGAATCCAGAACGAAATCCGTGCGCGCGAATCGATGGCGAGGCTGCGTGACACGGCTCGCAACCGCGGCAACGCTGCTTCTCACAATTGTTGTCTCTGTCCGCGCCGACAATAATAATTTCGATCTCCTTGGCCCGCGCATCGAGATGAAGGTGTCGCGCAACGGCAAGTCGCTGCCGATTTCACAAGTCGCGAATCTGCAACCCGGCGACCGGCTTTGGCTGCATCCCGATTTTCCTGACGATCAATCGGCCCGTTATTTGCTGATCGTCGCGTTTTTGCGCGGGGCGACAAATCCTCCTCCCGAAAACTGGTTTACGAAAGCCGAAACGTGGACGAAGGCAGTAAAGGAAGAGGGAATCGTTGTCACTGTTCCCGCTGATGCACAGCAGGCGATTCTTTTCCTCGCGCCTGAAACAGGCGGAGATTTCGGAACTCTTCGCAACGCGGTTCGCAGCCGGCCCGGCGTTTTCGTTCGCGCTGGGCAAGACCTAAATCAGGCGAGCCTCGATCGAACACGCCTGGAAAAATATCTCGCCGATGTGCGAGCGATCAACGACGCCGATCCGAAAGCGCTGAAAGAGCACTCGATGTTGCTCGCGCGCACGCTCGGAATTCGCGTCGATGAAGCTTGTTTCGCCAAGCCGCTCGAAGAACAGAGCGCCTGCCTGACGAAAAATACCGACAACCTCGTTCTCGACGACGGCCACAGTCAATCCATGGTGACTGCGCTTGCTTCGGGGCCGAGTTCGGATCTTGTCGGCGCTGTCAGTGCCACATCCCTGGCGGGCGGCGGATTCTATAGCGCATATGTTGGCGCGGTCGTCGACCTCGCGCGCGTGCTCGGCAGCCTCCACACCGCACAGTACGTTTACATTCCATCGCTTGCTCTGCCGAAAAAAGAGCAGATGAATCTGAAGCTCAACAATCCACCGTCGTTTCGCAAACCGATGTCGGTGATCGTCGTGGGCTTACCGTCGGTCGAAGCGGCGCAGCTTCCTCCGCTCCGCGCCGTCAATGCCGATTCCGTTTTCTGCTTGCAGAAGTCCTCGCTCGTGTTGCCGGTGGAGGGCGCTCCGCTTATCTTTTCTTCTGACATTGGTCACGATTTAGCTTTGTATGTGCCCGGGAAAGACGGCAAAGACATCAAGCTGCCCGCAAAGGCCGATCCTTCCAGCGGCGGGCTTCTCATCGATACCCATATCGCCGAAGGGTTGAGCCTCGATGGGCAGGTTACCGGAACGATTCGCGGCGCGTGGGGATTTGAAAAGTACGAAGGTCCGAATTTCCGTTTGCGCACATCGCGTTCTGCGCCGTGGACGCTTGCTACGACCGATCAAAGCGCGCTCATCGTCGGACGTGAAGATACGCTGCATCTACAATCGGATTCTGCTGTCTGCGTTGACGACATCAAGATTCGTGATGCGCAGGGCAAAGAAATCAAGACGACGTGGAAACTGACCAAGCCAGACGAGATCGAGGTCAAGGTTGCGTTGAAGGATCAGTCAGCGGGCGCGATGCGAGCGCAATTTCGTCAATACGGCCTGGCGAAAGCCGACGATGTTTTGCTCCAGGCTTATTCCGAAGCCGCGCATCTCGATGGATTTACGATCAACGCCGGCGACAAGCAGGGCGTGCTAAAAGGAACGCGTCTCGATGAAGTCGATCATTTCGAACTCAACGGCGTGCATTTTGTTCCCGCGAAACTCACGCGCTCCAACGAAAAGGATGAATTGCATCTCGCGTCCCAGGCCAACACCGATGGTCTAAAACCCGATCAAACCGTCGTGGCCAAAGTCGCGCTGAAAGATGGGCGCGTTCTCGATCTTCCGACGAAAGTTGAGCCTGCGCGGCCCAAGCTCACGCTCGTGAGCAAAAACATTCAGCCCGGCGATACGCCGACAGCGATCACCCTCGGCAGCCAGAACGAGCTCTCCCTTGACGGTCAGATTTCATTCTTGCTGAAGAGCGAAGTCCCATCGCGATTCCCTCGCTCAGAACGCATCGAAGTCGCCACCGCTGACGAGTCTTTTGCAACAATCCTCAGCATCTCCGACGGCACGCTCGTCATGCGTGACGCGCAAACACTGTACGCCACGATCAATCCTAAAAAAGTTTTCGGTCCGTCAGCGTTCGGCCCGCTCCAGTTCCGCCCGATTCAAGATGACGGCACGAAAGGCGATTGGCAGCCGCTCGCAACGCTCGTTCGCGTTCCCGTGCTCAAAGAAATTCATTGCCCCGACAGTGCCGATCAGCCGTGCCGCCTTAGCGGCAACAATTTGTTCCTTATCGATTCCGTCGCGTCCGATCAGCAATTCGCGCACAACGCGCCCGTGCCGACCGACTTCATCGACTCAACGCTGAACGTGCCGCATCCCGGCGATGGCGGCCTCTTCATCAAGCTGCGCGACGATCCTTCATCGGTGAACACCGTCACGCTCACTGTCGTGAAGGATCCAAAAGTGATCGGCCCAGAACCGGCCGCTGATCCTTCGCAGGCGGCTTCGCAAAGCGAACCGCCGGCCGAACCTCCGAAGGATCCACAAAAGCAGCAGTAAGCGAAACTCCACAACGGCTTTCGGTTAGAATCGCGACATGCCGCCATCCTCAGTCGCCGCCGAGCGGATTGCGTCCATCAATCCGGCCACGGGTGAGACCGTCGCGTGGGTCGATGCGACTCCACCCGATCAAGTCGCGTCGGTCGTAGCGCGTGCGCGCGCAGCTCAGGAAAATTGGTCGCAGCGCGCAATCGCCGATCGCTGCCGCCTCGTGAATATCCTTCGCGAAAAAATGTTCGCGTCCCGCAACGAATTGTCCGATGCCGTCGTCCGCGAATCCGGCAAGCCCCGCGCCGAAGCCCTCTTCTCCGACATTTTCGTTTCGCTCGACACTGCGGCCTATCTCGCTGCCAACGCCGAAAAAATGCTCGCCACCGAGCGCATCCCGCATCACAACATCGCCGCTAAAGTGAAAAGCGGAGAACTCCGCTACGAACCGCTCGGCGTCGTCGGCATCATCAGCTCGTGGAATTACCCCCTCGCGATTCCGCTCGGACAAATCCTCCCCGCAGTCGTCGCCGGGAACGCCGTCGTCTGCAAAACGAGCGACTTCACTCCCCAATGCGGCGCTCTCATCGAAAGACTCTTCGCCGATGCCGGCTTCCCCAAGAATCTTGTCACCGTCATTCAAGGCGGCGGCGAAGTTGGCCGCGCCCTGATCGACGCCGCTCCCGACAAAATCTGCTTCACCGGCAGCGTCGAAACCGGCCGCCGCGTGGCCGAAGCGTGCGCCACCCGACTCATCCCCACCGTCCTCGAACTCGGCGGCAAAGACGCGATGATCGTCCTCGCCGACGCCAATCTCGAAATCGCCGCCAGCGGCGCGGTCTGGGGCAGCTTCACCAACTGCGGCCAGGTCTGCCTCTCCGTCGAACGCATCTTCGTCGAGCAATCCGTCGCCGAAAAATTCGCCGCGCTCTGCGTCGAAAAAACAAAGAAGCTTCGCCTCGGCAGCGGCGCCGATCCCGCCACCGATGTCGGCCCTTTAATCCGTCCGCAACATGTCCAACGCATGACCGAGCTCATCCAAGACGCCATCGGACACGGCGCAAGAATCCTCTATGGCGGTAATCCACGCCCCGACCTCGGCCCAAACTTCTTCGAGCCAACTGTCATCACAGACGTCGATTCCGCTTCGCGCCTATTTCAAGAAGAAACCTTCGGCCCCATCCTCGCCATTCAACGCGTCACCAACGCCGACGATGCCATCGCCCGCGCCAACGACTCCCGCTTTGCCCTCGCCGCCAGCGTCTGGACCGCCAACGCAGCGCTAGCTAAAAAAATCGCCGCACAACTCAACGCCGGCTCCGTCATGATCAACGACGCCATCAGCTACTACGCCATCTCCGAAGCCCCGCACGGCGGCTGCGGCCTCAGCGGCTGGGGACGCACCCACGGCAAAACCGGCCTCCTCGAAATGGTGCAAACAAAATATATCGACGTCGATCACACTCCCGGACGCGCCAAGCCGTGGTGGTTCCGCTACGGCGCCGACCTCGAACGCGCCGCCGACGCCTTCCTCCAATTTCAATACGCGCCCGGCCTCGCCGCCCGCCTACGTAACGCCCGCGCCGCACTGAAAACCATATTCCGCAACCACGGTTTATAATCTCCAAGCAGAGCAGATCGGTTCAGCGCAACGCGCGCAAAAATCCATGACGAACGCACTCAACTCCGAATACATCTACGACTGGAACACCGTCGCCCCGCCCGCGATCCCTCCAGCCACCCGCGTCCTCCTCAACGACGAAACTCTCCGCGACGGCCTGCAAAATCCCTCTGTCTACGACCCAACCATCGGCGAAAAAATCGAAATCCTCCACCTGATGGAATCGCTCGGCATCGAATCGCTCAACATCGGCTTACCCGGCGCCGGCCCCCGCGCCGTCGAGCACACCGAAGCGCTCGCCCGCGAAATCGCCAACAATCGCCTCAAAATCCGCCCGAATGCCGCCGCGCGCACCGTCGAAGCCGACATTCGCCCCATCGCCGAAATTTCGCAGCGTGTCGGCATCGCTATCGAAGCCGCAACTTTCCTCGGCTCCAGCCCGATTCGCCGCCTCGTCGAAGACTGGACCGTCGATCACCTCGAGCGCACCACCGAAAAAGCCGTCAAGTTCGTCGTCGAACACAATCTGCCGTCGATGTTCGTCACCGAAGACACCATCCGCACCGACCGCGAGACCGTCAAGCGCCTCTACTCCACCGCCATCAACAACGGTTCGCGCGCCATCGTTCTCTGCGACACCGTCGGCCACGCCACGCCGCAAGGCGCCTACAACCTGATCAAATTTGCCGTCGATGAAATCGTCAAGCCCAGCGGAC
>Ga0070735_10003105_pt1 | contig 14669 bp, 9 predicted proteins | sample Coa_R1_FD_66443 | JGI IMG/M metagenome (GOLD analysis project Ga0070735, IMG submission 66443) | Surface soil microbial communities from Centralia Pennsylvania, which are recovering from an underground coalmine fire - Coalmine... | ecosystem: Environmental > Terrestrial > Soil > Unclassified ... | reverse complement strand
GCCGCAACGCTATGGAAAAAGAAACGAACGCGGACTGGAATGCGAATCTCTACAACGCCAAGCACGATTTCGTCTGGAAATATGGTTCCGATCTGGTCGCGCTGCTAGATCCGCGCCCAGGCGAGCGCATCTTGGACCTCGGATGCGGCACGGGCCATTTGACGGCGAAAATCGCGGAGTCGGGAACGCAGGTTACCGGCGTCGATCGATCCGCGGAAATGGTGGCCGCGGCGCGCGCCGCGTATCCAAATCTGAGATTTGAAATTTGCGACGCCCGGCATCTGGCGTTCCGCGAAGAATTTGACGCGATCTTTTCCAACGCCGTGTTGCATTGGATTCACGAGCCGGAACTGGTGCTCCAGGGTGTGCATCGCGCCCTTCGTCCCGGCGGAAGATTTGTCGCCGAACTGGGCGGCCACGGAAACATCCGCGCGATGCAGGAAGCCTTCGATCGCGCGCTGGCGGAAATGGGCGCGGCGAAACCCGGCGAGGTGCGGCCCTGGTACTACCCGAGCGTCAGCGAATATTCCGCGCTTGCGGAGAAAAATGGATTGGAGGTCCGGCTGATCACGCTCTTCGACCGGCCCACCGGCCTGGCGGATGGCGAAAACGGAATGCGCAACTGGATCGCCATGTTTGCGGGAGATTATCTGGCGAAGGCGGGCGACGCGCGGCGGGAAGAATTTCTAAGCCTGGTCGAGGAGTGGTTGCGGCCAAAATTGTTTCGCGATGGCCAGTGGTGGGCGGATTACCGGCGCCTGCGTCTGGTGGCCTATCGATGAAAGGTTAGGATTGCGCACATTGGCTGGCTGCGAAAAATGCATTGATTGTCATTCTGAGCGAAGCGAAGAATCTCTCTTCGATTTAAGCGCGAGCAAAAAAACACGGAGAGAGAGATTCTTCGCTTCGCTCAGAATGACATCGCTTTTAATGCTCGCAGCCGAATAGTCCTGCGCCGCTTCATTTCCAGCCGTCGATCGCTTTTCGCTGCAACGAATCCGGCGGGTATTCGAGCAGTTCTAGGCGGACGCCGTTCGGCTCGATCATATTCGTCAGGAGCGCTTTCGACCCGCCCGAGATCGGGTTCTCCATTTTCACGCCGCGTTCACGCAGGATAGTGACGGTTTTGTTCAGATCATTCGTCCACAGGCCGGCGTGCGAAAAGCCGATCGGGCGATCCACATTGGCGGGCGCGAGTTCCAGAAACGTGTCCCGGTCCATTTGCAGATAAACGAGCGCGGGTTTCCCCTCTTTGTCTTTCACCTCGAAGGCCTCGCGAAATCCCATGGTTTTGGTGTAGAAATTCCTGGACTCGTCCAGATCCTTCACGTACAGCCCAAAGTGATTGAGACGCAGGCCGACGGTCTTGTCCTGGGGCGCAGCCGCAGGTTGCATCAGGAAAAGTCCGAACGCGGTGCCGGCGAGGAAGAGCATGATTCCACGAAGCCAGGTCATGTGAGCCTCCGTACGGGATTGAGTTTGTTGGGACTGGTGCTGCAGTCGGGAAATCGTAGCATATTCACGGAGGGCGTTCCCGGTGAACCGAGCGGCGCGAGAAATCTGCTCTTACGGAAACGTAAGGCAAAAGCAGATCCCTCGGGCAAATTCGGCCCTTCGGGATGACAGTTGTGAGTTGTTTCCGCAACCTGTGAAGTCTGTGCCATTCCGAACGGCGCGTTTCGTTTTCCGTACCACTGGCGCGCAGCGGAGTAGCGTGGTATAAATTCAGTAGTTCACATTTTGTTTTCAAGTAAGGACATGGAGCCGAACGCCGATATCAGCACGACTGTCGCGCCCGGAGCGGCGCAGCCGCTGCGGCGAGAGCTTCGAAGTTGGGGCCGCGATCTGGTGATTGCGCTCAGCCTCGCCATCGTTATCATCATTTTTTTCTACCAACCCGTTAAAGTCGAAGGCACCAGCATGACGCCCCTGATTTCGGATCAGGAGCGCATCTTCATCAACAAGTTTGTCTACCGCTTTGAGCCGATTGAGCGTGGCGACGTGGTGGTTTTCTGGTATCCTCTGGACCGCTCGAAGTCGTTCATCAAGCGGGTGGTCGGTTTGCCGGAGGACACCGTCGAAATTCGCGACGGGCAAGTCTACTTGAACAGCAAGCGCCTGCCGGAACCCTACATCCCGCCGGAGTCCGACGACTACGGCACGTATCCGCCCACGCAGATTCCCAAGGGCGAATATTTTGTGATGGGCGATCACCGCACCAGCTCCAATGATTCGCGAATCTTCGGGCCGGTGCCGCGGAAATTTATTTACGGCAAGGCGGTGTTCGCGTACTGGCCGGTCGATCACTTCGGTTCGATCCCGGTGTTTGCCGAGTCCGTGAAATAGAGTTGCAGAAGGTGCGGGCTGTCCCTTCGCCCCTGAGCGAAGTGTGCGCCCGCCGGAAAGAGGATCCACTGTCGGAATCAGAAGCTCGGAAGGGAATTCTTGCGCTCGAAGACGGGCGCATTTTTCATGGGCGCGCGGCGGGAGCGGCGACGCGGCGCGGCGGCGAAGTCGTTTTCAATACCAGCCTCACGGGATACCAGGAAGTTTTCACCGATCCAAGCTACGCGGGCCAGATCGTTTGCCTCACCTATCCGCACATCGGCAACGTGGGAACGAACTCCGACGACCAGGAATCATCCCGGCCCTACATTGAGTCGCTGATCGTGCGCGAATTTTCGGCGGTGGCCTCGAACTGGCGCTCCGGCGAAACGGCGCAGAATTATCTCGTGCGGAATAATATTCCGGTTCTCTGGGATGTCGATACGCGCGCGCTGGTACTGCACATTCGCAAGATGGGCGCGCTGCGCGGCGTGGTGTCCACCGACGGCACGCCGGTGGAAAAACTGCTGTCCGAAGCGCGCGCGCTGCCCACCATGGCCGGCCAGGAACTGGCCAGCCGCGTCAGCGCCGAAAGCTCCTATGCCTGGGACAAAGGCTCCATCGAATTGACGGCTTCTCCCTGGCAAGAGGCGATGGGCGAGGCGCAGTCTTCCAAGGAAGCCCAGAAATTTCGCGTCGTAGCGTACGATTACGGCATCAAGCAGAATATTTTGCGACTGCTGGTCGATCACAATTGCGAAGTGACGGTGCTGCCGGCAAAAACTTCGGCCGAGGATGCGCTGGCACTGAAACCGGACGGCGTGTTCCTCTCCAACGGCCCGGGCGATCCCGAGCCGGCCACCTACGCCATCGAAACGATTCGCAGCCTGCTGGGGCGCGTACCGGTCTTCGGCATTTGCCTGGGACACCAGATCTGCGGCCTGGCTCTTGGCGGAAAAACTTTCAAGCTGCGCTTCGGACATCACGGCTCCAATCATCCGGTGAAGAACCTGATGACCGGGCAAGTGGAAATCACCGCCCAGAATCATGGATTCTGCGTGGACCCCGACTCGCTGCCTTCGAGTGACGTCGAAATCACACACTTGAATTTGAATGACAATACCAACGAAGGCCTGCGGCATCGCTCCCTGCCGCTGTTTTCCGTGCAGTATCATCCCGAGGCGTCCCCCGGGCCGCATGATTCGCACTATTTGTTCCGCCAGTTCAACGACATGATGAAAAACTGGAAACTCTCCGGCGCGTTGCGGCGCGGACAGGCCAAGGCCTAGCTAAAATGCCCAAGCGCACTGACCTCAAGAAAATCATGATCATCGGCTCCGGCCCGATTGTAATCGGGCAGGCGTGCGAGTTTGACTATTCCGGCACGCAGGCCTGCAAGGCGCTGCGCAGCGAAGGCTACGAGGTCGTCCTGGTGAATTCCAATCCGGCGACGATCATGACCGACCCGGAAATCGCCGACCGCACGTATGTCGAGCCCCTCACAAAGGCTTATCTCGAAAAAATTATCTCGGTGGAAAGACCGCAGGCGCTTTTGCCAACCGTCGGTGGACAAACGGGCTTAAATCTGGCCGTGGAATTGGCTGAAGGCGGCATCCTAGAAAAATATGGAGTGGAGTTGATCGGCGCTTCGCTGCGGGCGATCAAAGTGGCTGAGGACCGCCTTTGGTTTAAGGATGCGATTCGCAAAGTGGGTCTCGATGTGCCGGCATCGGCGCTGGTGAACAACGTGCAGGACGGGCTGAAGCTGGCCGATCAGCTCGGTTATCCCGTGGTGATCCGGCCATCGTTCACGCTGGGCGGGACCGGCGGATCGATCGCCTACAATCGCGAGGAATTCTCGGAAGCCATCGCCCATGCGCTCGATTCGAGTCCGGTGCACGAGTCGCTGGTCGAGGAATCGGTGCTGGGGTGGAAGGAATACGAACTCGAGGTGATGCGCGATTATCGCGACAACTTCGTGGTCATCTGCTCGATTGAGAACTTCGACCCGATGGGCGTGCACACGGGCGATTCGATCACCGTGGCGCCGGCGCAGACGCTGACCGACAAGGAATACCAGCGCATGCGCGATGCCGCCGCGGCGATCATTCGCGAAGTGGGCGTGGAAACCGGCGGATCGAACATCCAGTTCGCCATCGATCCGGCCACCGGGCGCATGATCGTGATTGAGATGAACCCGCGCGTGTCGCGCAGTTCGGCGCTGGCGTCCAAGGCCACCGGTTTTCCCATCGCAAAAATCGCCGCGCTGCTGGCGGTAGGATTGTCGCTGGACGAAATTCCCAACGACATCACCAAGAAAACGCCGTCGTGCTTTGAGCCCACCATCGACTACGTGGTGGCCAAAATTCCCAAATGGCAGTTCGAGAAATTTCACGGTGCGGATTCGACGCTGGGCACGCAGATGAAGTCGGTGGGCGAAGTGATGGCCATCGGCCGCACCTTCAAGGAAGCGCTGCAAAAGGGCATCCGTTCGCTCGAACCGAGCTCGCCCTGGCGCGCTCCGGCGGACACTCCGGTGTCGCTGCTGCGCGAAAAAATCGCCACGCCGCGCCCCGACCGCATTCACTGGCTGTTCGTGGCGCTGGAGCGCGGAATTTCGGCGAAGGAAGCCATCGACCTCACCAAGATCGATCCCTGGTTCATCGAGCAGTTGCAGGAAATCATTGCCATGAACCGCCGGTTGGCGGGAGTCACCATCGAAACGGTGCCGGACCATCTGCTGCGCGAAGCCAAGCGCATCGGCACGAGCGACGAGCAACTGGCGCAAATGTGGAAGACCACCCCTGCGGCCGTGCGGCATCGCCGCGCCAAGGCGCACATTTTCCCGGTCTTCAAGCGCGTCGATACCTGCGCCGCGGAGTTCGAGTCTTTCACGCCGTACATGTACTCGACCTACGAAGATGAGGACGAGTCCGAGCCCACCGAGCGCCGGAAAATCGCCATCCTCGGCAGCGGGCCGAATCGCATCGGGCAGGGAATTGAATTCGATTACTGCTGCTGCCACGCTTCCTTCGCGCTGCGCGAGGACGGCTACGAAACGATCATGATCAATTGCAATCCGGAGACGGTTTCCACCGACTACGACACTTCGGATCGCCTGTACTTTGAGCCGCTCACTCTGGAAGATGTTCTCTCGGTAGTCGAGCGCGAAAAGCCTCAGGGCGTGATTGTGCAGTTTGGCGGGCAGACGCCGCTAAATCTGGCGCTGGAACTGAAACGCAATGGCGTGCCCATCATCGGCACCGCGCCGGAATCCATCGATCTGGCCGAGGACCGCCGCCGGTTCGGGCGCCTGCTCGATGAGTTGAAAATTCCGCAGCCCAGGAACGGCACTGCCCTCGTTCCGGAAGAAGCGGCGCGCGTGGCGAGTGAGATTGGTTTCCCGGTGCTGGTGCGTCCGAGCTACGTGCTCGGCGGGCGCGCCATGGTGATCGCCTACGATCTGAATACCGTGCAGGAATACGTGGCCCAGGCGGCGCTGATGGGCCCGGCGCGTCCGGTGCTGATCGATCAATTCCTCGAAGAGGCGACCGAAGTGGACGTGGACGCGCTGGCCGACGGCGAGGACGTAATCATCGGCGGCGTGATGGAGCACATCGAAGAGGCCGGCGTGCACTCGGGAGATTCCTCGTGCGTGCTGCCTCCGGTGAGCCTGTCGCCATCGGTGCTGGCGCGCATTCGCGATTACACCAAGCGCCTGGCCAAGGCGCTGCAGGTCGTCGGGCTGATGAACGTCCAATACGCTATCCAGCGTGACACCGTGTACGTGCTGGAAGTGAATCCGCGCGCGTCGCGCACCGTGCCGTTCGTCAGCAAGGCAACGGGCGTGCCGCTGGCTAAAGTGGCGGCGCGGTTGATGGCCGGCCGCAAGCTGCGCGATATGAATCTTCCCGTCGTAGTGACCAACGGCGTCGCGGAAATCGTGGTGCGCGATTATTACTCGGTGAAGTCGCCTGTTTTTCCATTCAACAAATTCCGCGGCGTGGACACTATTCTTGGCCCAGAGATGCGCTCCACCGGCGAAGTGATGGGCGTGGCCAAGAGTTATGGACAGGCGTTTGCCAAGGCGCAACTCGCCGCCGGGCAACGACTGCCGCGCAAGGGCTCGATTTTCCTGAGCGTCAGCGATCACGACAAGCGCCACTGCGGTCCCTTGGCGAAAGAGTTGCACGCGCTGGGATTCCGCCTGATCGCCACGCGCGGCACCGCCGCGGCGCTCGAAGCCGCCGGGGTTCCCGCGGAACCCGTCTACAAAGTGAACGAGGGCCGGCCCAACATCGTCGACCTGGTGAAGACCGGCAAGGTCGACATGGTCATCAATACGCCGCTCGGCCGCGAATCGTTCTATGACGAGAAATCCATCCGGCGCGCGGCGATTCGCTACAACGTTCCGTGCATTACGACTCTCTCGGCGGCGAACGCAGCGGCTCGCGGGATTCGCGCGCTCGTCGAGCAGTCGCTGGAAGTTGCGCCGCTGCAATCGCTGCATTCCAAAAAAGCCGTCAGCGGGTGATTGAGCGCTGGCGCGCCCGGCGATTTCTGTCTGAATCCATACGAATTTCACAACATCGAATAGTTTTGCGCTCGTGTTCGGGTTGCGGCGCGGATTTCCGGATGTGGCCCGAATCCCGAGCCGCCGGAAAAGGCCTGGGAAAATGCCCAGACAAGGATGGAACGCCTGATGGAGTGTAGTTGGATCGCAGCGGCCGAGTTGCCCGGAACCACGCGCCTCTATTCCGCCTTCCTTTCCGATTTTTCCAGCGTTTCAGAATTCTACGCGCATCCCCCCACCACAACTGGAATTGACGAAGCCATTCAAGAGATCCGGATTGACGACGCCGTTCGCCGCGCGGTCGTGGACGTGTTGCGCGAACAGAATCGCGCGTTCGGCGCCGATGACGCGGCGATGCGGAATCTCGACCGCTTGCGGGACGGCGCGGTCGCCGTCGTAACCGGGCAGCAGGTTGGACTGTTCGGCGGCCCGGCGTACAGCATCTACAAGGCGCTCACCGCCGTTCATGTGGCGAACGAATTGACCGCGCGCGGCGTGAATGCGGTTCCCATCTTCTGGCTGGCCACCGAAGACCACGACCTGGCGGAAGTCGATCACTGTTTCATTCCGAAGCGGGGCGGCTTCGAGCGCCTGGATCTGGCCACGTCCGGCCAGCCCGAGCGGCGCGTTGGCGACGTGCGCCTGGCCGAGAACATCAGCGCGCTTTCGGCGCAGGTAGCGGCACTTTTGGAAGGGCCCGCAGCAGAGCAGGCGGGCAAGTGGATCGCGGAAAGCTATGCGCCGGCGGAAACTTTCGGATCTTCGTTCGGGAAACTGATGGCGCGAATTTTCGCCGGGCGCGGCCTGATTTTCCTGGACCCCATGTCGCCGGAGCTGCATCGATTATCGCTGCCGACGATGCGGCGGGCGGTGAAAGAGCACGCGGCGCTTTCCGCGGAGCTGGTCACGCGATCCGCGACGCTGGAAAAAGCGGGCTTCCACGCACAGGTAAAAGTCACGGAACAAAGCACGCTGGTGTTTCGCCTGGTTGACGGGCAGCGGCTCGCAATGCGCGCCGCGAACGGCGGTCTCGCAGCCGGAAGCAAATCGGAATCGCTGGAAGACACCCTGAGCGCGGTGGAGCAGTATCCCGAGGACTTCAGCCCCAGCGCGCTGCTGCGGCCGGTGATTCAGGACACGCTCCTGCCGACCGCCGCGTATATCGCGGGTCCGGCAGAGGTGGCCTATCAGGCGCAAACTTCGCTGGTTTATAAAAAGCTTCTGGGGCGAGCCCCCGCGATTTTGCCGCGCGCCACGTTTACGATCGTGCCGTCGTACGCTTCCAATTTGCTGAAGAAATACAATTTGGATGTGCGCGAAATCATTCACGAACGGCACAAACTTCGCGCGCGACTGGAGGCCGAAGCGCTGCCGCAGGCGTTGACGGCGCGGTTTGACGCCGGCGAACAAGCCATCAAGTCGGCGGTCGAAGGACTACGCGAGCCGCTGACCAAGCTGGATCAGACTCTGGTCGGCGCGCTGGAGACCGCCTCCGAAAAAATCCTGTACCAGTTCAACGGCCTGCGAGCCAAGGCCGGTCGCGCCGAGGGCTTCCGCACCGGCGTTCTGAACACGCATGAGAACGAGATTGCCAGCGCGCTCTTTCCCAACAACGCGCTGCAGGAACGTTCCTTCGGCCTGCTCACGTTTCTCGCCGCGGAGGGGCCGGGGCTGCTCGATGAACTCGACCGCCACGTGAAGACAGGCAGTGGCGACCACTGCGTTCTCTCGCTTGCACCCATTGCCAAGTAGATCCAAATAGATCCCGAAGAGATCCCTAATCGATCTTTGCAGCAAAGACTTCGCTTCCGCGGAAAAGTAGCCCCTTCGCGTTGCTTGGCATTCGCCAAGATCAAATGGAACCCCACAGGCTGAAGCCTGTGCCACTTTGGCCCTATGTATTTTTCGCTGCAGGGCCCATACAATGGCGCTAGGACATCGATGTCCGGGCGAACCGCCGTGGTAATATTCCCAGCCGGTCGCAATTTTCAAACCTCATGAGCGGAGGAATTTCGGATGAAGCTTACTCCTGGAAAACGCAAGGGACTCGAGGCGGTTTCGGACGCGCGCGGCGTGATCGCCGCGGCGGCCATGGACCAGCGCGGCTCGCTCAGGAGCGCGATCGCCAAGGATAAGGGCATCGACAAGAAGGAAGTCACGCAGAAAATGATGGAAGAATTCAAGGAAGCGGTCACACGCGTCCTGACGCCGCATGCCACGGCCATTTTGCTCGATCCCGAATACGGCCTCACCGCCGCGAAACAGCGCGCCAAAAATGCCGGTCTTTTGCTGGCCTATGAGAACAGCGGCTATGACAACACGCAGCCGGGACGCCTGCCCGACTTGCTGGATCACTACTCGGTGCGGCGCCTGGTGGCCGACGGCGCCGACTGCGTCAAGATCCTGCTCTACTACACGCCGTTCGATTCCGCGCAAATCAATGACGTGAAGCACGCCTGGGTGGAGCGCATCGGCGCGGAATGTGTCGCCGCCGACGTGCCGTTCTTCCTCGAATTCGTGGGCTACGAGGAAGGCGCAGACGAAAAGGGACTGGAGTTCGCCAAGAAAAAGCCGGAAGTGGTGACCCGCAGCATGGAGGAATTCAGCAAGCCGCAGTACGCGGTGGACGTGCTGAAGGTGGAAGTTCCGGTGACCATGGCCTTCGTGCAGGGCACGCGTTCGTGCAAAGGCGAATTCGCCTACACCCGCGATCAGGCCAAGGATCATTTCCGTAAGGCCGCCGCCGCGGCGAAGAAGCCGTTCATCTATCTCTCCGCCGGCGTGAGCAATGAGACTTTCACCGAAACCCTGGACCTGGCCTCCGAAACCGGTGTGAATTTTTCCGGCGTGCTCTGCGGGCGCGCCACATGGAAAGATGGAATGCCGGTTTATGCCAAGCAGGGCATCAAAGCCCTGGAAGACTGGCTGAACGATCAGGGCGTAAAAAATATCAAGAATGTGAATGGCCGCCTGACCGCCGCCAAGCCGTGGTTTTCGTTTTATGGGGTCACGTCGGTGACGGCGCTCGCGTAGCACAGCGACTCCTCGCTGTGCGCTTTTGTGAACTGTCAGTCGGGCAGGGCGTAGCGATGATTTGCAGCGCCACGGCTCCGAGGCATGGTCCCGTGACCAACCCGGGCCGCTCCGTCGCATCGCAAGGGCAGGTCGCGCGCCATCCTCCTGTGCTAAATTCTAAGCTTAATGGCGCCCCTCGGCATTTACGTTCAGGTTCCGTTCTGCCAGACGAAGTGCACCTACTGCAATTTTCACACCGGCGTCTTTTCTAGTGAACTGTATGCGCCGTATGTCGACGCCGTTTGCCGCGAGATCCGGGAATTTCCGCGCCTGCGCCGCGAAAATGGAATCGATGAAATCATCGGCGGTGCCGTCGACACGGTGTACTTCGGCGGCGGAACGCCCAGCCTTTTGGAGCCCAACGGCCTGGCGCAGATTATGGCCGCGATTCGCGCCTCGTTTCCTTCGCAGCTTGAGGAAGTAACGCTGGAAGCCGACCCCGAAACGATTACAGCCGAAAAAGCCGCAGCGTGGCGCGAAGCAGGATTTACCCGCATCAGCATGGGCGTCCAATCCTTCGATGACGCCGAACTGCGCGCCGCCGGCCGCATGCATCGCCGCGCGAATATTTCCCAGGCGGCAAAAATTCTGCGTACCGCGGGATTCGCCAATCTCAGCTTCGATCTGATCGCTGGCCTCCCGCACCAGACCAGCGCTAGTTGGAATGCCTCGGTCGAGCAGTTGCTGCAACTGCGGCCCGAGCACGTTTCCATCTACATGATGGAAATTGACGAAGGCAGCCGCCTGGGACTCGAAGTCTTGCAAAGCGGTGACCGGTATTCGGCGAAAGCGCTGCCATCGGACGATGCCATGGCAGATTTCTACGATTACGGCTGCGAACAACTCTCCGCCGCGGGCTATCTCCACTATGAGATTTCCAATTGGGGCCTGCCCGGTTTTGAATCGCGCCACAATCTGAAATACTGGCGCCGCGAACCGTATCTTGGCTTCGGCGCTGGGGCACATTCGTTCAACGGCACGCAGCGATGGGCTAACGCGCACGATCCGGCCGCGTACGCGGATTCGATCCTCCACGGAAGGTTTCCGGTCGAGCAGTTAGAGCAGGTGACGCGTGATCAGGCGCTTGAGGAAGAGCTGTTCCTCGGCCTGCGCCAGCTCGCCGGAATCGATCTGGCTGAGATTGAGACGAGGTACGGCGCTCCTCTGCGCCCGCGCGTGCAGGAACTTCTGGCGCAGGGACTCGTCGAATGGGCGGGGCCGCGCTTGCGGCTCGCTCCCGAGCGCCTGACGGTATCCAACGAAGTTTTTGTGCATTTGCTTGAGTAGAAGAAATCGTCGCACTGGAGTCGCACAGGGGTCGCACTGGAATTGTTCGGCGGTTTCGTCAGGAAGCGGGGGCGCAGCACGTGCCGGGAATTCTTCACGCTTCGATGGCTTCACGCTCGCGCGGGTTCGTACTGCTTGCCGCCATGGTAGCGGTGGCCTCCGTTTCCCATGCCCAGGCGACTCCGGCGAAAAAGACGGCTTCCTCCGCGGAACCCACAGTGGCCGAAGCCGAACGCTTTATCTCCCACGCCGAAAATCAGCTGCTCGATCTGTGGATCAAGGACGCCCGCGCCGGCTGGGTCGCTGAAAACTTCATCACCGACGATACCGAAGCAATCTCCGCCGATGCCGACTCCGCCGTGAAAACCGCCACGCTCGATCTGGAGCGGCAGGCCCGGCGCTATGAAAGTCTTCCTCTGCCTCCCGAGGTTGCCCGCAAATTTAAGCTTCTGAAATTGTCCGTCGATATCCCTGCGCCGCGCGATCCTGCTGCTCTGGCGGAACTTTCAAAGATTCTGGTTTCTCTCGACAGCGATTACGGCAAGGGAACCTGGTGCGTAGATGACAATCGGCAAAATTGCAAGCAATTGCCGGACATCGAAAAAACTCTAGCCTCCAGCCGCGATCCAAAGGAACTGCTTGCCGCCTGGAAAGGGTGGCACGCCATCTCGCCGCCGATGCGCAAGCGCTACATTCGGCTTGTCGAGTTGGCCAATCAGGGCGCGAAGGGAATTGGCTTCGATGACGTCGGAGCGATGTGGCGCTCGGAATACGACATGCCGCCCGATGAATTTGCCCGCGAACTGGACCGCCTGTGGACGCAGGTTCGGCCGCTGTACCTCTCGCTGCATGCCTATGTGCGCTGGAAGCTGGCGGAAAAATACGGCAAGGATCTGGTTCCCGAGGACCAGCCGATCCCGGCGCATCTCGTCGGCAACATGTGGGCGCAGGACTGGAGCAACATTTACCCGCTGCTCGCGCCCGCCAACGCGGCTTCCGGCCCGGACATTGGCGCAGCTCTGCTCGCAAAAAATGTCGATGCCCGGGGAATGGTTCGCTACGCCGAGGGATTTTTCACGTCGCTAGGTTTTGAGCCACTGCCCGCGTCGTTCTGGGAGCGCTCGCTGTTTACGAAGCCGCGCGATCGCGAAGTGGTATGCCACGCCAGCGCGTCGGACCTCGACTTCAAGGAAGATGTGCGCATCAAGGCCTGCCTCTCGCCCAATTCGGAAAATTTCGTGGTGGTGCATCATGAGCTGGGCCACAATTTTTACCAGCGCGCCTATGACAATCTGCCGCCCCTGTTCCGCAACAGCGCCAATGACGGGTTTCACGAAGCGATCGGCGATATGGCGGCGCTTTCGGTCACCCCGGAATATCTGAAGCAGGTGGGTCTGATCGATACCGTTGCGCCGCCGTCGGCCGACATCGGCCTGCTGCTGAACCGCGCGCTGGACCGGCTGGTTCTCCTGCCCTTCACGCTGGTGGTTGACGAGTGGCGCTGGAAAGTTTTCTCCGGAGAAATCAAGCCCGCCGATTACAACAAATCGTGGTGGGAGCTGAAACGGAAGTATCAAGGCATCGCTCCGCCGGAAGCGCGCAGCGAAGCGGACTTCGATCCGGGAGCCAAATATCACGTCGCTGCGAACGTGCCGTACGCGCGGTATTTCATCATGATTATTTTGCAGTACCAGTTTCATCGCGCGCTGTGCAAGGAAGCTGGATTTACCGGCCCGCTGCATCGCTGCTCGATCTATGGCAACAAGGCCGCGGGGGCGAGACTCCAGAAAATGCTGGCCATGGGCGCCAGCCGCCCGTGGCCGGACGCGCTGGAAGTCCTCACCGGCCAGCGGCAGATGGACGCCACCGCGATGGTGGATTACTACGCCCCGCTGAAGAAGTGGCTGGACGAACAGAACGCCGGGCACCATGTGGGATGGGGAGACCAGTAGAACAGGCTTCAGCCTGTTTGGTTTAGATTCCAGCGCCGCCCATACTTTTTTTCTACCCAAGCTGCAAGATCTGCGTTTCTGCACCAACTAGGAAAAAGCAGATTCCTCGGGCAAACCCCGCGCCCTTCGGAATGACAATTGCGAGTTCTTTTCGCGTCCTGCAAAAGTCAAAAGCAAACAGGCTGAAGCCTGTTCTACTCAAAGCGTTGCATCTTCCGACTCAGCATCACGTCCGCTTAGAAAGCGCCTGGCCGGCCTGTGGTATAAAGAATTGAGCGCAGTCCGGCGCACCTTCATTTGAGGACCTGTGGACTTCTCCTTCACTGACGAGCAGCAGCAACTGCGGCGCACTGTCCGCGAATTCGCCGAATCCGAAATTCGCCCGCACACGATGGAATGGGATGAGGCGTCGCAATTTCCGACCGAGCTGATTCCCAAGCTCGCGGAAATGGGCCTGATGGGCGTGATTTTCCCCGAAGACCTCGGCGGCGCGGGCCTCGGCTACATTGAATACGCCACGGTGATTGAAGAGCTGGCCCGCGTCGACGGCTCGATCGGCTTGATCGTCGCGGCGCATAATTCGCTGTGCACCAACCACATCTACAAATTCGGCACGCCCGAGCAGCGCAAGAAATATGTGACGCCGCTGGCGCAGGGCAAGAGCCTGGGCTGCTGGTCGCTCACCGAGCCGCAAGCCGGCTCCGATGCCGGCGGCGCGCGCACCACCGCGGCGCGCCAGGACGGCGGCTGGATTCTGAACGGCTCAAAAACTTTCATCACTAACGGCCACTACGCGGATGTTTGCGTGGCCATGGCCGTGACCGACAAGCCCAAGGGCACCAAGGGAATCTCCGCGTTCATCGTGGAGAAGGGCAATCCCGGTTTTCGCGCCGGCAAGAAAGAAAACAAATTGGGCATGCGCGCCAGCGATACGTCCGAAGTGATTTTCAGCGATTGCCGCGTGCCGGACGCCAGCCTGCTGGGCAAAGAGGGCCTCGGCTTCGTAAATACGTTGCAAGTGCTGGACGGCGGACGGATTTCGATCGCCGCTCTAGCGCTGGGAATGGCTCAGGGCGCGTACGAAGCATCCGTCGCGTACGCCAAGCAGCGTAAACAATTCGGGAAAGCCATCAGCGAGTTTCAAGCGATCCAGTTTAAGCTGGCGGACATGGCCACGGAAATCGACGCCGCGCGCTGGCTGGTGTACCGCGCGGCATGGCTAGCAGATCAAAAGGGCCCGCGCTTCACCAAGGAATCCAGCATGGCTAAACTGTACGCCAGCGAAGTAGGCGTGCGAGTGGCCAACGAAGCCGTGCAAATTTTCGGCGGCTACGGCTTCGTAAAGGATTATCCGGTGGAAAAGTATTACCGCGACTCCAAGCTATGCACCATCGGCGAAGGCACCAGCGAAATTCAGCGCATGGTGATCGCCCGGCAAATCCTCGACGCCCGCTGAT
>Ga0070735_10003104_pt1 | contig 14670 bp, 9 predicted proteins | sample Coa_R1_FD_66443 | JGI IMG/M metagenome (GOLD analysis project Ga0070735, IMG submission 66443) | Surface soil microbial communities from Centralia Pennsylvania, which are recovering from an underground coalmine fire - Coalmine... | ecosystem: Environmental > Terrestrial > Soil > Unclassified ... | reverse complement strand
GTGACCACCTGGCGGCGTGCGAACCCGGCCGCCGTCGCGGATTCGAGGACCGGCATCCCCTTGTGGTTGGGTGCGAAACTAATGCCCAAGTACAGCGAGAAGACCCCCTGCTGCACGGCGATGAAGGCGAGCGCCTTGAGCGGGGAGAGCACCCACAGCACCACCGTCAGGTACAGCGCGGCATGCACCATGATGAGAGCGGCCTCGACCGCCGAGGCACGGTCTCGCCGCCGCACAAGCCGCTTGATCCCCAGCACGTGCATGCCGCTGCTCCGCAGCAGCATAAGCGGGAAGAAGAGCGGCGCTTGCCAGCGTGCCAGCCATGATGAAAGCGGGCCAGGCCTGTCTGCCGGCGGTTCAGATGGAGGCGGGGCGGGTCCTGCTCCGATGTCTGGGTCACGGCCTATCTCGTTGGGATGCGCATGGTGGGCGTTGTGCTTGGGCACCCACCAGCCAAAGCTCAGCCCGGTCAGCACGTTCCCCACCGCCAGGCCGAGCACGCGATTGCGCCGCCGCGTGCCGAGAACCTGATTGTGTCCCGCATCATGGCCGATGAAGCCCAGCTGGGTGAACATCATCCCGACCAGCGGAGCGTCGGCGATGGCCGCCCACGAGTTCCCGGCGATGACCAGCAGGGCCCATCCAGCGAAGAAGGCTACGATCGTCAAGGTGATCTTCACCCGGTAGTAGCCAGGCTTGCGGTCGAGCAGGCCCATCGCCCGTACCTGCAACGCCAGCGCACGAAAGCTGGCCGTCGAAGGATCGGCGACCGCGGGCGGCCCGTCCGAGGCTGAAGCGCGGCCAGAAGGCCGGGTATGAGGTCCGGGTGCGGTCGTCTTCGTCGCTCTGTCCTCCTGGCGTTCCCCGGGCACACCGCTCGGGGCTTCATCGCCAGGGTCTGGAGCAACGAAACCGCGGTCAGGCCCACTTGCCACGACCGCTTCCGCTCTAGAATACCTCCAGCCGAGCCGAATGCCCCCTTCGCCGATGATGACGCCGAACATCGGATCAAGCTCCGCCGTTACGAAGCGCTGCTCATGCCGGCCAGCACCTCATCGAGCGGCGCGTAAGCCACTCCGATACGGCAGTCATCTATGCCGTAGGGAATCCATACCAGGCCGTCGTGCAGGAAGGCACCACACGAGTACACGACGTTGGGTACGTAGCCATACTGCTCTTCCGGGCCGGGAGACAGCAGCGGAGTCCTCGAATAGCCCACGACGCGCGCCGGGTCATCGAGGTCGAGCAGGAGCGCGCCAATGACATAAACCCGCATCGGACCGACGCCGTGGGTGAGCACGAGCCAGCCCTGGCCGGTCTCGATCGGCGGCCCGCAGTTGCCGACCTGCAGCATCTCCCACGGCGCGGACGGTTCCTGCAAGACCACTGGCCGGTCCCAGACGTAACCGTCCGCCGAGCTGGCCAGGCTAGTGGTCTCGCCGTCTGAGCGGCACAGGGCGAGGTGCCGTCCGTGCACCATGCGGGGGAACAGCGCCATGCCCTTGTTCCTGGCCGCCGGCCCGGCCAGCCGATACGCACGGAATACCCGCAGGTCCGAGCTGATGAGCAGGCGCGGGGCGATCCGCCGCCCGTCATAGGCCGTGTAAGTGGCGCGGTACCCGGCGGTCCCGTCATCGTCGATGAACCGCGTGAACCGCGCGTCCTCCATGCCGTTGCTCTCCTCCTCAGCGGACGGCGACAAGATCCGCTGCCCGAGGCTGACATCGTGAGGGAAGGAGGCGCTGTAGGCAGAGGAGACCACCTTGCGCAGCAGGTCGACGGTAGCGGCAGAACCCGCCCGGGTCAGCAGGTCGCGGTGTGCATTCGCCAGCACCCGCTCGAGATCAGCCCCCTGGAACTCGGCGGGGAGGACGTGCAGGACCGCCTCGGCGAGTTCATCTAGATGGCCCTGGTCAGCGAGGACGGCACGCAGGTGCGGCAGCCGCCAGCTGGCCTGCGTGGTGTCCGCCACGGAGACCGGCAGAACCCGCGGCTCGAATGACCACTGCGCGCCCGGCCCTACGACGGCCGAGCAGAAGCCGATCGAGGAGATGTGCCCTTCACCGATGCCTCGTACACTCAGCGCCACCCGGGCCTGGCCAGCGCGCAGGCCACTCTGGTCGGGACTTAGCATCGCGCTCGGGTTGCACAGGCCCGCGGCCTCCATCGCGTACTCCGCGGTGAAGGCCGCTCCCAGCAGCAGCGTGCGCGCCGCCGTCAGCTCACGGACCTCCTCGATGTGCGCGGAGACGATCGACGCATGCCGCCGCAGGAGCGCCTGATAATTGTGGTGGCGGCTGCCGAAGTCGCGGAGCAGGCCCGCGGCCAGTCGCTCGACCTCGTCCTCCGCCATGCTCATGACGCGGCCGACCACCTGGCTGCCCCGCGATTGGGTGCTGTGCAGCTCCTCGCCAGGCAGGAAGAGCCGCGCGACGACACGGGCTGGATCGGCGCGCAGACCGGCCTGAACACGGTGCGCGATCACTATGACCCGCCGAGATGGCGCGCCTGCTGCGCGGTCGTGAGCATCGCGAGGGTGGACTCGGCGCCCTGGTTGAGATTGCGGCCGTGACGTTCCAGGCCGTCGTAGCCGCCACCGGTGTGAGGATCGAACATCGGCGTAGCGCTGTCGTTATCGCCGAGGAACCAGTTCCATGCGAGGCTGACGCCCGTCAGCCAGGACGACTGGTGCGTGATCCGGAACGCGCTGCCGCAGGCATCAGCGAGAGCGGACACCTCGATGGGCTGCTGGTCGTAGCCAGGGGCCAGGTCGTGGCGGCCGCGGCCGCCCACCGGGGTCACCGACAGGTGGCCGTCGCGGGTCTCGATGCGCAGCAGGAACGCCAGGAGGTTCAGGCCACGGCTGAGGGCTGGCACATCGAGAAGGGCATCACCCGCGACGATCAGTGCCTCGGCGATCGAGGCGTTCGCGTAGCTCAGGCGCTCCTCCGGCCAGGGCCACTGGGGATCGCCGGACTCCGTCCCGCCGATCATGGCCAGCACATCGGTGAGCAGCCACGCGGCGGCCGTCTCATCAGGTCGCTTTCTGAGCAGCTCAGCGGCGCCCAGCGCAGCGAACGTCATCGCCCGGAGGTGCGGGGAACGACGCTGCGCCGCTATGCGGAATCCGCCGAGCGCCCTGGCCCGCATGCCCGGCGTCTGCGCACTCACGGCCGCGACACCGAGGCCCCACAGCGCGCGTCCCCACCAGTCGCCCACCGCTGGCTCGTCGCGCCATTGCCCGTTGACGGCCATCCGGTTGTAACAGGCACCCGAGGGATCGAGCGCGTCCAAGACGAAGCCGAGGTAGCGGGGGGCCAGGCGGCGGGCAGCCAGCCCGGGCTGCGGCTCATGGCACACGACGACCAGCCCGCGGGCGACATCGTCGACGCAATAGCCGTGCTCGCGCCGGGGAACCGCGAGGCGTGCGTGCTCGAAGAGCCCGCGGTCATCAGTGAGTCGTTCGAGATGATCGAACACCGGCTGGTAAACGACGCTCGCCGGAGTCATGCTGCCGGCGGTCATGCAGCCACGCCCGTTGTGATCAGCCGGCTAGCCAGCTCGCGGTACTGGCCCGCGATGACCGGCCACAGCAACCGCGGCGCTGTCTCGGTGGCAGCCGCGGCCATCCTCGTCATCACGTCCCCGCGCGTGAGCACAGAGCGGAGCGCCGCCGCGATCGCGGCCGGATCGCGGTGCGGCACGAGCAGGCCCGCGCCACCCGCGAGCACCTCCGCGGCATGCGGGAACTGGGTAGCGACCACCGGCTTGCCGGCCGCCACCGCCTCGATGAGCACCCCCGAAGTGACCTGCTCGGTGGAGTCGTAGGGCAGCAGGATCACGTCGGCGGAGCGGACGAGAGCGGCCAGCGCGTTAGTGGTACGGTACTGATCCTCGAAAGTGATCCAAGCTCCCAGCTCAGCCTGCCTGACCTGCTCGCGGAGGCGGTCACGGTAGGCTTCGCCTTCGTGGAGCAGCACCCTCGGGTGCGTCTGGCCAGCGACCACGTAACGCGGCATGGGCTGAACATCGCGCAGCAGCGCCATTGCCTCGATGCCCCACTCGATGCCCTTGCCCGGGCCGAGCAGGCCCCACGTCAAGATGGTGAACTGCCCCGTGCGGAACGTCGGCTCCGCCATCGTCGTCTCCAGGGCGGGCGCGCCGTGCGCGATGATGCAGACCTTCGCCATGTCGACGGCGTATCCGGCCGCGAGCCGTTCGCGCGCAGTCATCGTCATCGCGACGACGGCATCGGCTTTCGCCATCACAGACTCCAGGACCTGACGCTGGTGCGGCGTCGGGTCGGTCAGCACGGTGTGCAGGACGACCACGCACGGCACTCGGATCTGGTCCATCAGGTGCAGGATCTGGCTGCCGTCGGCTCCGCCGTAGACGCCGTACTCGTGCTGCACGATAGCGACGTCGCATTGGTCCAGCTGCGCGGCCGCCTGGCGGAGCGAGGCGGAGTCGTCAGTGATGAGCTGGGCGACCACCTCGTCGCCGGGCCATGGTGCGGCCGCGTCGACTAGTCGGACAACCCAGCCCTCATCGGTGGTGGAGTGCAGCAGGGCACCGCGCAGGGCGGCGGTGAAGGTTGCCAGCCCGCACTGGGTTGGTGGGAATGTGCTGACAAAACCGAATCGCATGCTCATAGTTCAGGTGCCTTCCGATCGGACGGCCCCGAGAAAGCCGAAACGAAGCCTCACGCTCTAAGATGCTCAGCCCTGCGGGCAGCGTGTGTGCCCGGCGGCCGCTGCGAGACGCCCGTGTTCCTCACGCGGGCCAAGAGGGCTATACCCGCTGGCAGCAACCGCAGGCTAGCCGCGCACACCAAAAGGTGCGGCAAGGCCAGACTACCCGCGACCGGGACGGCCAGTGACGGCAGCCGGGGTGGAAGCACGTGATCGGTCCCGATAGTGAGCAGGCGCGGGGGTCTACGGCTTTCGCCACGAGCCTGGCCGGGACGGGTGGCGAGTCGGGTCGGTGAAGGTTTCGGTGCCGTCGACGAAAGCCTGAGCCAGCTCGGACAGGCGGCGGTTGCGGGCCCTGGCGAAGTCTCGCAGCAGGCTGAACGCCCGGTCCATGTCCACGCCGAGGCGCTCGGCGAGCTTCCCCTTAGCCTGCTCGATGACGACCCGGCTGTTCAGCGCCGTCTGCAGCTGCTCGTTGAGGATCTCGCTGCGGCGCATGCCGCGCTCGTGCAGCAAGCTGATCGTGGCCACATCGGCAAGGGCCTGGCCGACCCTTATATCCGCGGTGGCGAAGGCTCCCGGGCTGGCTCGGAACAGATTCAGCGCGCCGATGACCTGCTCGCGCAGCCGCATCGGAAGGGCCTGCACAGCGGTGAATCCCGCCTGCCTGGCGGCGGGCGCGAACCGCGGCCAGCGCCCCGCCTCGGCAGCCAGGTCCGCGGCGTGGACTGGAACCCCGGACCGGTAACAGTCCACGCATGGCCCCTGGTCGGTCTGCAGCTGGAACAGCTCGATCAGCCGAGCGGCTTCGCTGGAGGCAGCCACCACGCGCAGCTCACCACGCGGGTCAGCTAGCAGCAGCCCGGCCGCCTCGACGTCAAGCAGCTGCACACTGCGATCGGTCAGCACGTGCAGGAAGTCGATCACGTCAAAGCCGGCGACCATGGTGTCGGTCAGCTCGACAAACGTATCCGACAGCAGTTCTCCGTCCATCCCCGCTCCTTTCTGAGGGAAGGCGGCACGATCCGCCCGGTGAGTGGTGAGCAGCGCGGTCGAGAATGCATGGTCCCGTAACGCCCGGCCGTCCTCGGACGAGTCCTGGTCGGGTCCCAGCCGCAGCCGGCGCGCCACGATATCGCGGGCGAGATCGGCCAGCGGCCGGTCATGAGCATAAGCGTGGGCGCGCAGCCGGATAAAAGCCTCGGTGATGCCGACGCTTAGCTGCTCGGTGAGCATCCCGGTGGCCTGATCGATCTCAGCGCGATGCCCGGCCAGGTCCGCGGGCTGCCCGCCCGGCCCTGACCCTGCGGCGGCCTCGTCTGCCTGATCGGCATGATCCGCCGTGATCAGCAGCAGGGCCGCCGCATCGGCGAAGATCAGCGCGTCACCCAGCTGCACGTGACTCAGCGGCCCGGCCTGGTCACGATACAGGCCCATGACACCAGCCCGGATCGCCCCGATCCTCAGCGGGAACGTGAATATCGCCGCTGCTCCGGCTTGCCGTGCCGCCGGGGCGAACATCGGCCAGCGAAGGTCAGCCTCCGTCTCGTCCAGGTCCGAGGCGAGCACCGGGCCACCGTTGGCGGCAGCATCCGGAGACGGGCCCTCACCCAGTGTGAGCTGGAGCTCGGCGAGCCGCTCGCCGACCGCATCAGTGACCGACATCAGGTGACCTACCGGTTCCGTACCGCTCGCAGCACTCAACCACGCCCCGGTGACCTGGACCGCGGCGACGGCCGCGGCGCACGCATCCGAAGCTGACACCAGACCGCCGTGACTGGCGGCCTGCCCTGCGACCAGACCCCAGATCCTGCCATGCCGGCTAACCGTCATCCGCGCAGCCCCGTCCGGCAGCGGGACCGCCGCGGTCAGGAGTATTCGATCTGACGCCGGACACGGGGCCCCCTCCTGCTACAGCGGCAAGGCAGGGTCTCGACCAAGCGGCGAGTTCACCGGCTCTCAGAATGGACGATACCCCGGTTGCGCATCCGATCGCAGTCCGCCGCGGCCGGACTGCGACGACACCGGCAGATACCGATCAGATGCGAGCTGGTGTCTTCTCGGCGGTGTTGAGGGGGGCGGTCAGCGCGGCGCTGTCAGGCATGCTCGCGGGCAGCGCGACGGCGGGGATCTCGGGAACAGGCAGCGGTTCGCTGGTATCGCGGGCATCCTCGGCCGGCAGCTGAGCCTGGGCGGCGGCTGGGGCCGTGCGGTCGAAGAAACGCAGCAGTTCGACCGGGACGGGCATGACCAGGGTGCTGTTCTTCTCGGCGGCGACCTCGACGACGGTCTGCAGCAGCCTTAGCTGCAAGGCGGCGGGGTCGGCGGCCATCACGGCGGCGGCCTGGGCCAGCTTCCTGGCCGCCTGGTACTCACCGTCGGCGGAAATGACCCGTGCGCGGCGCTCGCGTTCGGCCTCGGCCTGCCGCGACATCGACCGCTTCATCGATTCGGGCAGCGAGACGTCCTTGACCTCTACGCGTTCCACCCGGATGCCCCACGGCTGCTCGGTGGGCGCGTCGATGACGTCCTTGAGGTGGGCGTTGATCTTGTCGCGCTCGGACAGCAGCTGGTCCATGTCGCTCTGACCGATCACCGACCGCAGCGAGGTCTGGGCGACCTGGGACACCGCGAAAGCGTAGTTCTGCACGTTGATGATCGCCTTGACCGGGTCGACGACCCGGTAGTAGACGACCGCGTCCACCCTCAGGGTGACGTTGTCCCGGGTGATGGCCTCCTGGCCAGGCACCGCCGCCACGATGATCTGCATGTTCACCTTCCGCAGCCGGTCGGTGAACGGGTTGACCCAGGTCAGTCCTGGTTGACGGATTCCAGGCAGTGCCCGCCCGAAGCGGAAGACGATACCCTGCTCATACTGTGTGATGATCTTGAAGCCGAACATCTCGGCCATCCCAACCCCGGGCGCACGGCGCGCCGGGCTAACCCGGCCCGCGGACGGCGCCGACGTGACTGCCAGCGTTCGGAATGCCCCGGGCCATTTTGATTATTGTACATCGGCAGATTAAGGAACAACGCCGGATTTGGTTCCGGGCCAGCGTGCGGCCGTCCGCAGAATTCCGCAAGAACGCGGAGGAGAATTATTTCGGTGCTCGCGCACCTGACGGGCGACCGCGCGCGGGCCGGTAAACATCATGGACCTCAGCATGCGGCAGAACGGAAGTAGCGCAGAACTGTCAGCACGGGCCGTTCTGAATTGTGAGTGCTCTTCAGCGAGATCGGCGCGGACAGACCTTGTCTTGAGCACACGGACCGGCGGCTTCGGTCCGAAGAAACTTAACTGACGATTCTAGAAATATATTGCTAGTTTTCAGTTTCCAGTGTAGGTTGGAAACAGGCAGCTGGAATGAGCCGCAATCGGCGGCCACCTTCCCAGGGCCGTCAAAGGGGAACAGGTTTAGGTCGCCAGCGACCACGATCCCCGGATGAAGGAAGCACACCATGACCGAACCAACCGCACCAGCAGGCACCACCAGCACCCTGCCGCCACCCCCTCAGCCAGCGGCTCCGCCCCGCGCGCGCCCCGAGCGCTCGCCCCGCGGGCAGATGCGGACGAAGATCAGCAGCATGCGCACCGGGCTGATCGCGGCCACTGCCGTCCTCATCGTGGTGCTGATCTTCATCATCCAGAACGCGCACACCGTCAACATCAGCTTCCTCGGCGCTCACCTGCGCCTATCCCTGGCCGTGGCGCTCCTGCTCGCCGCCATCGCCGGCGCGCTGCTGATGGCCGTCGCGGGTACCGCGCGGATCACGCAGCTGCGGCGCATCATCCGCCGCGGCCGGCGCCAGCCCCATCCCGGCGAGTAAGCCGCCGGGGCCGCACGGCCCCGGAAACCCGGGGAACGGCCAGATGACGGCGGCAAGCGCAAGCCGATCCCGCCGGGATCTGTCGCGCATTACCCGGCAAACCCCGCGTAGCTATGTCACTAATCAAGGAGTCATCATGGGTATCCTCGCATGGATCGTCCTCGGCCTCGCCGCAGGCCTGCTCGGCAACATGCTCATCCCCGGCCGGCGATCACAGGGCCTCATCCTCACCTGCCTGATCGGCATCGCCGGAGCGCTCGGCGGCGGCTGGGCAGCGACCCGCCTGTTCCACGTCCACACCCTGAACGGGTTCTTCAACCTGTCCACCTGGCTCACCGCCATCGCGGGGTCAGCCGTCCTCTTGCTGGCCTACCACCTGGTCTCCGGGAACAGCCACCGCGCGGCACACCGGTGAACACGACGGTCGGGGAACAGCGGTCCGCCGCGTCCCGGCCGCCACGGGACGGTCCTCTGCCGGTCACCGGGAAGGTGGCGCCGATGGGGGTAGGAGTAGGCGCCGGCCGGGGCGCACCGCTAGTCGGGCTCGGGCTGGTCGCGGTCGGGCTCGGGCTCGGGCTACCGGGTGCAGATCAGCCTGGCCGGCCGCCGGCTGACCCTCCTGGACGCCGGGCACAGCCTGGGATCATGGGCGGTGGCCGAGGGTGCCGCCGGTACCCCCACCCCGATCACCAGCTAGCGCCGCCGTCGCCTGGCTTCGACGGTTCGTGACATGCGGATCGGGGTGATCTGGACGCCAACTCCACGGTCGGCAGGGCGAACGGGCGCTTGCTCGTGCCGATGAGCGAGCACCTCGTTCTGCCCGCCCGCCGGAAATCCCGTTGCGAGTGGCGGGCATTGGATGTCTGATTGACTGGCTCATCAATCACGGGAGGCACCATGATGCGCATGGCGCTGCCCGCCCCTACATTGCACACCGCCCGCCTCCGGCTTCGTCCCTTCGACGACGCGGACGCGGACGACCTGTTCGCGCTGCACAGCAGCGCCTACGTGCTGCGCTACTGGGACGCGCCGCCGTGGAGCGAACGAGCGCGCGCCGAGCGGTTCATCACGGCGTGCCGCCAGATGGCGCAGGACGGCAGCGGGGCGCGGCTGGCCGTGGATCGTGCCTGCGACGGGACGTTCATCGGCTGGTGCAGCCTGAACCGGTGGAACCCGGACTACCGCAGTGCGTCGCTGGGCTACTGCTACAGCGATGCCGCGTGGGGCCATGGCTACGCGACCGAGGCTGCGCGCGGCCTGCTGCGGTGGGCATTCGGCACGCTGGACCTGAATCGCGTCCAGGCTGAGACCGATACGCGCAACCTGGCATCTGCCCGGGTGCTGGAGAAGCTCGGCTTCGTGCGTGAAGGCACGCTACGGGAAGACTGCGTCGTGAACGGCGAGGTCTCTGACTCGTGGGTCTACGGGCTGCTCAGGAGGGAACGGCAGCCGTAGTCCGACCAGGTTCCCGCCCGCTGAATCCTGGCGGCCCGGCCGCGCGGTAGTGCGCCGCGCACGGGTCTTGTGCTCACACCTGCTTCCCAAGCCTTGTGCGTTGGGCTTAACCCGTGGTGACAGGGCGCGGACACACCCGCGTAATGAGCGGTTCGTACGGTCGCGAGAGGTGGAAACGGGCCGAGCAGCAGGGAGGCGCCCGTGGCTGCGCGGGATCCGCTGGGTCAGGGCACGACGAAGGTCAGGACGGTCTGCTCGTACTGCGGGGTGGGCTGCGGCATGGTCCTCGATGTCGGCAGCGGACCCGACGGGCGGCGCACGGTCCTGAAGGCGACCGGGGACCAGGAGCACCCGGCGAACTTCGGCCGGCTGTGCACCAAGGGCACGACTACCGCGGAGATGCTCGCCGCTCCGGGCCGGCTGACGACCGCACTTATCCGAACGGACAGGGGACACGTGCCGCAGCCCGCGCCCGTGACCGCCGCAGTCGCCGAGACCGCCCGCCGCCTGCGCGCGATTATCGACGAGCACGGCCCCGACGCGGTCGCGCTCTACGTCTCAGGCCAGATGAGCCTGGAGGCGCAGTACCTGGCGAACAAGCTGGCCAAGGGATTCATCCGTACCAACCACATCGAGTCGAACTCCCGGCTGTGCATGGCCAGCGCGGGCACCGGTTACAAGCTGTCGCTGGGCGCGGACGGGCCGCCTGGCTCATACGAAGACTTCGACAAGGCCGACGTCTTCTTCGTCATCGGCTCCAACATGTCCGACTGCCATCCCATCCTCTTCCTGCGGATGATGGACCGGGTGAGGTCGGCGGGCGCCAAGCTGATCGTCGTCGACCCGCGGCGTACCGCCACCGCCGACAAGGCCAACCTGTTCCTGCAGATCAAGCCAGGCACGGACCTCGCCCTACTGAACGGGCTGCTGCATCTCCTGCATGCGAACGACCACACCGACGCAGACTTCATCGCCGCGCACACCGAGGGCTGGGAGGCGATGCCCGACTTCCTCGCCGGCTATCCGCCCGCCTTCGTTGCCGAGATCACCGGCATTCCGGAAGACAGCATCCGGAAAGCGGCACGGCTGATCGGTGCGGCGAGGGAGTGGATGAGCTGCTGGACGATGGGCCTGAACCAGTCCACGCACGGAACCTGGAACACCAATGCCTTGGTCAACCTGCACCTCGCCACGGGCGCGATCTGCCGCCCAGGCAGCGGACCCTTCTCACTCACCGGGCAGCCTAACGCCATGGGCGGCCGGGAGATGGGCTACATGGGTCCGGGGCTGCCCGGCCAGCGCTCCGTCCTCGTCGACGCCGACAGGGCATTCGTCGAAGAGCTGTGGGAGCTGGAACCGGGTGCCCTGCGTGCCGACGGCGCTAGCAAGGGCACCGTCGAGATGTTCAGGAAGATGGCCGACGGAGACATCAAGGCGTGCTGGATCATCTGCAGCAACCCGGTCGCCTCCGTCGCGAACCGCGGCACGGTTATCGAGGGCCTCGAGGCCGCCGAGCTCGTCGTCACGCAAGACGTATTCGCCGGGACGGAAACGAACGCGTACGCCGACGTCCTGCTGCCCGGCGCGATGTGGACCGAGGCCGAAGGCGTCTTGATCAACAGTGAGCGCAACCTCACCCTCGCCCAGCCGGCCGCCGATCCGCCTGGAGAGGCGACGGCGGACTGGCGGATCATCGCCGACGTGGCCCGCGCGATGGGCTACGAGAAGGGCTTCGCGTACAACAGCGCCGAGGAGGTCTTCGACGAGCTCAAGCGCGCCTGGAACCCGGCGACCGGCTGGGACCTGCGCGGCGCGAGCTACGAGCGGCTGCGTACCACCCCGGTCCAGTGGCCGGCCGCTACTGCGGACGGGCCCGACCGCAACCCGATCCGGTACGTCGGCGCGGCCGGCTCGCCGATCTTTCCGACCGCCAGCGGCCGAGCGGTCTTCTATGCCCGCCCGCACATCCCGGCGGCGGAGATGCCCGACGACGACTACCCGTACGTGCTCAACACCGGCCGGCTCCAGCACCAGTGGCACACGCTGACGAAAACAGCCAAGGTGGCCAGGCTGAACAAGCTCAACCCCGGACCGTTCGTCGAGGTGCACCCGCGGGACGCCGCCGAGCTGGGCCTCGCCGATGCAGATCCGGTGGAGGTCGCCTCGCGGCGCGGACGGGCGGTGCTGCCCGCTGTCGTCACTGACCGAGTGCGGCCGGGCTGCTGTTTCGCGCCGTTCCACTGGAACGACCTGTTCGGGGAGTACCTCAGCATCAACGCGGTGACCAGCGATGCCGTCGATCCGCTATCGCTCCAGCCCGAGTTCAAAGTATGCGCGGTGTCACTGACCAAGGTGGCCGCCCCGGTGATGGTGCAGGCTCCGGCACGGGCAGGCGCGCATGGCCCTGGCGGCTCCCCGCGGTCGGCCGCACCGTCCGCAGACGCTCCTCGCCGCCAGGTCATGGTGCTCTGGGCATCCCAGACCGGGAACGCCGAGGAGTTCGCGACGGCCGCGGCGGAGCGGCTCACCGCGGAAGGGCACGCTGTCTCCCTGTTGCCGATGGACGAGGTAGACCCCCCAGCGCTGTCGTCCGGTGCCGACCTGCTGCTGATCACGAGCACGTTCGGAGACGGCGACGCCCCCGACAACGGGGCCGGATTCTGGGACGCCCTCGCGTCGCCCGACGCCCCGCGCCTGAACGGCAGGCGCTACGCCGTACTGGCATTCGGCGACTCCTCCTACGACAACTTCTGCGGCCACGGCCGCCGCCTCGACCGGCGCATGGAAGAGCTGGGCGCGGTACGGCTGGCCACGCGCACCGACTGCGAACCGGACTACGAGCCCCGGATCAGAGCCTGGCTCGACCAGGTACTCACCGCGCTGAGGAGCACCGAGCGGCCGGCGTCCCGGCAGCCGGCACCCGCTCCGGCCGCCGTCGCCCCGGCGATGCCCCGGCTGGGCCGCCCCACCACTGCCACCGCTCGCCTCACCGGCAACCGCCTGCTGAGCCTGCCCGGTGCTGGCAAGGAGGTCCGGCGCTTCACCTTCGACACCCGCGACAGCGGCACCCCACTGGTCTACGAAGCCGGGGACGCTCTCGCGGTGCACGCGGTCAACTCGCCGGACCTCGTGGCGGAGTGGCTGTCCGTTACCGGGCTGGACGCGGACGCGACCGTTCAGGTCAAGAGCGCCGACGACATGCCCTTCGCCGAGGCCCTGCTGCGCCACCTGGACATCACCCGCATCACTCCCGGCCTGCTGCGGTTCGCCGCCGACCGCGCTCACGATCCGCGCGAGCTACGGAAGCTGCTGCGGCCAGGCAACAAGGGCAAGCTGGCGCAGTGGTCCTGGGGACGTCAGGCGGTCGACGTGGCCGCCGAGTTCGGCGTCAGGGCCGGACCGCAGGAGTGGGCCGACCTGCTGGGGCACCTCCAGCCCCGCCGGTACTCCATATCGTCCAGCCCCCTGACGGACCCCCGCCTGGTATCGCTGACGGTCTCCGTCGTCCGCTACCAGAACCCGGGCGGGCGCCCACGCCGGGGCGCGTGCTCCCCCTTCCTTGCCGACGCCGAGCCCGGCACCCCCGTGCCCGTCCGCGTCCAGCGGACGCCGCACTTCCGCCCACCCGCCGACCCTGCCACGCCGACGATCATGGTAGGCCCAGGCACGGGCATCGCCCCTTTCATCGGCTTCCTGGAGGAATACCGTATCCGCGGCCACCGCGCTCCGAACTGGCTCTTCTTCGGCGAACAGCACCGCGCGAGCAGCTTCTACTACGAACAGGAGCTAGCCGCCTTCCTCGCCGACGGCACGCTCACCCGCTTGGACACAGCCTTCTCCCGCGACCAGCGTGCCAGGGTCTACGTCCAGGACCGGATGCGCGAACACGGTCCGCTGCTATGGTCCTGGCTCCAAGACGGCGCCCACTTCTACGTATGCGGCGATGCCTCCCGGATGGCCAGGGACGTCGACAAGGCCCTGCGGGACATCGCCATCGTCCACGGCGGCCTGGACGAGACCGAGTCGGCGGCCTACGTTAAGCAACTCGCCGCCGAAAAGCGCTACCTGCGCGACGTGTACTGACCACGGCCTGGGCGGAGCCCAGGTCCCAGACGGACGGCTTAGGCAGCCGTGGCGCGGACGCTGACTGCGGTGACGCGATCGCACCGGGGTCGCCGCGCGGCGGAGAGTAGACCGTTTCGCGAATGTAACACGCATGAAGACTGCGGATAACGGGTGCCGCACAGGGTTGAAGCGTGCCCAGTATGCAGGACCAGCAGCGCCATCTTGTCGTCGTCGGCAACGGGATGGTCGGACAGCGGCTTGTCGAGGCGGTGAGAGACCGGGACACGCGCCGGACATGGCGGGTTACCGCGCTGTCGGAGGAGTCGCGGCGCGCCTACGACCGGGTTGCGCTGTCGTCGTATTTCGACGGCGCCGCCGCGGCCGACCTCGATGTCGTGGCTGACGGCTGCTACGACACGGCCGGCTACACGCTGCGTCTAGGCGAGACGGTGACCGCCATAGACCGGGCCGCCCGCACCGTCACCACCAGCCACGACGCCATCCTCGGGTATGACGCTCTAGTGCTGGCCACTGGATCCCATCCGTTCGTCCCGCCGGTCCCGGGAAGGGAGCTGCCCGGCTGTTTCGTCTACCGCACCCTGGACGACCTGGACGCGATCCGCGCTGCGGC
>Ga0070735_10003102_pt1 | contig 14671 bp, 17 predicted proteins | sample Coa_R1_FD_66443 | JGI IMG/M metagenome (GOLD analysis project Ga0070735, IMG submission 66443) | Surface soil microbial communities from Centralia Pennsylvania, which are recovering from an underground coalmine fire - Coalmine... | ecosystem: Environmental > Terrestrial > Soil > Unclassified ... | reverse complement strand
AACTTGACCAGCATCGGCCCGAAGAACAGTGAGAAGCGCTCGACGCGCATGCCGACGGCTTTGGCGGCCGCGAAGTGTCCGGCCTCGTGGAGGATGATCAGGGCGGCGAAGCCGAGGAAGGCGAGAAGGTAGGACATCCGGTTACTGGACGGCGGCTCGCTCGGCCACGAGCTCGCCCGCCACCCGGCGCGCCTCGCTGTCCGCGTCCGCCAGAGAATCGAAGGAGTGGATCCGGCGGGCGGGCAGCTCCTCGAGCGTGCTCTCGATCACCGCGCCGATGTCGAGGAACTGCAGGCGACCATCGAGGAAGGCGTGCACTGCCACCTCATTGGCGGCATTCAGCGTGCAGGTGGCCGTGCCGCCGGCCACAGCCGCCTCCCGCGCCAGGCGCAGGCACCGGAACGTCTCCAGGTCTGGAGACTCGAAGGTCAGGGCGCCGAGGGCGACCAGGTCGAGCGGCTTGACGGGCGTATCGACGCGCTCGGGGTGGTGCAGGGCATAGGAGATCGGCACCCGCATGTCCGGGTAGCCGAGGTGAGCGAGGGTGGCGCCGTCGCAGAGCTGGACGAGGCTGTGCACGATCGACTGAGGGTGAACGACGACCTCAATGCGCTCATAAGGCGTCCCGAAGAGGTAATGCGCCTCGATCACCTCGAGGCCCTTGTTCATCAGCGTGGCCGAGTCGATCGTGATCTTGCCGCCCATCGCCCAGGTCGGATGGGCCAGCGCCTGCTCCACGCTCACCTCGGCGAGATCGCGGGTGCGCAGGCCCCTGAACGGACCCCCGGAGGCGGTGATGATCAAGCTCTCGACGGTGCCCGCGCCCTCGCCCGCCAGCAGCTGGTAAAGGGCCGAGTGCTCAGAGTCGACCGGGATGATCGCGGCGCCCGTGGCCTGGGCCAGCGCGGTCACGAGCTCCCCGCCGACCACCAGAGACTCCTTGTTGGCCAGCGCCAGATCGATGCCCTCTCCGAGCGTGGCCACGGTCGGCACGAGGCCAGCCGAGCCCACGATCGCGTTCAGCACCATGTCGCAGCCGCACTCGGTGACCAGCTCGACGAGCCCCTCGGTCCCCGAAAGCACCTCCCCGTCGGTCCACGCCTCGCTCGCACGCGCAGCGGCGTGAGGGTCGGTCAGCGCCACCCTGGGCACGCCGTACCGCCGCGCCTGCTCGATCACCGCCTCCCAGGAGCCGGCGGCGCTCAGCGCGACGACCTCGAGCTCACCCGGGGCGGCGCGAGAGACGACGTCGAGCGCCTGCACGCCGATCGAGCCGGTCGAGCCGAGGATGGCTATGCGGCGGGGCACTCGCGCGATTGTAGGAAGTGGTCCCGGCCTTGGGCCGGGCGTCAGGGGGTTCGCTGCGCGAACCTCCGGGGCGCTTCAGCACCCAGCGGGCGGCTACCCCATGACCGCCAGCCACACGTAATAGCCGGCAACCACCGTGAAGATCACCGCGTCCAGGCGGTCCAGCGCGCCACCGTGGGCGCCGAAAACGTTCCCGGCGTCCTTCGTGCCGGCGTCGCGCTTCACGACTGACTCGAACAGATCGCCCAGCGGTCCCAGCACGGCGATGGCCGCGCCGAGCGCCAACGCGTCGGACTGGGTGAGCCAGTTCTGGTAGGCGCTGGCCACGACCACCGCGAGGATGGTCACGATCGCCCCGCAGAAGAGGCCCTCGACGGTCTTGTGCGGCGAGATCTGGGGCGCGAGCGGGCGCCGCCCGAACAGGCGGCCGCCGGCGTAGGCGCCGGTGTCGCCCAGGAACGTGCCCACGAGCACGTCGATGAGGACGCCGTTGCCATGGGGAAGCTGGCGCAGGAGCTCGGCGTGGGCGAACGCGAATCCGATCCAGTAGATGCCCAGCAGCGTGCCCGCGATCGAGACGGTCATGCCGCCGTGGCCCCGCATCACCGCGGCCACGAACACCACCGGCACGGCGCCCAGGGCGATCTCGAGCACATCGCGCTCGGTGCCGTAGCGGGCCGCCAGCACCATCCCCGCCAGGGCGGCGAAGCCGACGAGGGCCACGGGACGCCAGCGGTGAAGCAGGCGGTAGAGCTCGTGCAGGCAGACCCACCCGATCACAACGAGGAACACCGCGAACGTCAGCCCCCCGAGATCGATGAACACGATCGCCAGGATCGCCGCCGGGATCGCGATCAGGATTCGCGCCCCGAGGTCCGACGAGCGCCGCTCGCGCCGGCGGCGCACGGGCGGACGCGTTGGCGGGCGCTGGGTCTGGATCGCTGGACGCCGCCCGCCTGAGCGTGCACCGGGGCCGCTGCCGCGGCCTCGGCGCGCCCGGTCTGGCGGGGGCCGGCGCGAGGCGGGCATCGCTCAGCGGCCTCCGAACCGGCGGTGGCGCACCGCGTATTCGGCCAGACTGGCCTCGAAGCTCGCGCGTGTGAAGTCGGGCCAGTACTCGTCACGGAAGACCAGCTCCGAATAGGCCCCCTGCCAGATCAGGTAGTTGGAGACGCGCTGCTCCCCGCTCGTGCGGATGATGAGGTCCGGATCGTGCATGTCGGGGGCGTAGAGATGGGCGCGGAACTCCTCCTCGGTCTGCCCGGTAAAGGTTCGCGCTGCATCGACGATCTCCGCCCGTCCGCCGTAGTTGAAGGCCACGCACAGGGTGATGCGCGTGTTGGCGGCGGTCATGGCCTCGGCCCACTGCATCCGCTCGATCAGCTCGGGGGGCACGGGGTCGCTGCGGCGGCCGATGAAGCGCATGCGGACGCCCTCCTCATGCAGCTCGGGCGTCTCGACGTCGATCCGGTGGGCGAACATGGCCATCAGCCCCGCCACCTCCTCGTCAGAGCGCCGCCAGTTCTCGGTCGAGAAGGAGTACACGGTCAGCTCCTCGATCCCGAGCTCGACCGCGTCGCGCAGGCGGGCCTTGACCACGTCCGCGCCGGCCTCGTGACCCGCGAGCACGGGGAGGCCGCGCTGCCTGGCCCAGCGACCGTTTCCGTCGGTGATGATGGCGACGTAGCGCGGCCGCTCGTCGTCCTCCATCTATACCTCGAGAATCTCGGCTTCCTTGACCTTCAGCAGCTCGTCGAGCTCGGTGATGCGAGCGTCGGTGAGCTTCTGCAGTTCCACCTCGGCCCGGTGCTCGTCGTCGGAGCCGGCCTCACCGGCGTCCTTCAGCTCACGCAGGTCGTGCATCACATCCCGGCGGATGTTCCGGATCGCGACGCGGCCCTCCTCGGCGATGTGGCGCACCACCTTCACCAGCTGCTTGCGCCGCTCCTCGGTCAGCTCCGGGACCGACAGGCGGATCAGGTTGCCGTCGTTATTCGGGGTCAGCCCCACGTCCGACTCCATGATCGCCCGCTCGATCGCCTTGATCGAGCTGCGGTCGTATGGCTGGACGGTGAGGAGGCGAGCCTCGGGCGCAGAGATCGTGGCCAGCTGCTTCAGCGGCGTGACGGCGCCGTAGTAGTCGACGTGGATGCGGTCGAGCAATCCCGGTGAGGCCCTGCCCGTTCGCACCGTGCCGAACTCGTGACGCATCGCCTCGACTGACTTGGTCATCCGCTCACCGGCGTCGGCGAGCAGGTCATCGATAATGCTCATGTCCTCACCAACGTTCCAACTCTGTCGCCGGACACTATCTTGTCGATGTTCGCCCCGCCCGACATGTTGAAGACGACGATTGGCAGGTTGTTGTCCATGCACAGGGCGAACGCGGTCGAGTCCATGACCTGCAGCCCCCGCGTGAGCGCGTCCTTGTGCGTGATCTCGGGGATGAACTCGGCATCCGGGTCGTGGGCGGGATCCGCGGTGTAGACGCCCTCGATCCCGTTCTTGGCCATCAGGACGACCTCGGCGTGGACCTCGGCCGCGCGCAGTGCCGCGGCCGTGTCGGTGGTGAAGAACGGGTTGCCGGTTCCCGCGGCGAAGATCACGATGCGGCCCTTCTCGAGGTGGCGGATCGCCCGGCGGCGGATGTAGGGCTCAGCGACCTCGGAGATCGTGATCGCCGACTGAACGCGCGTGGTCACGTTCTCGTTCTCGAGCGCGTCCTGCAGGGCGAGCGCGTTCAGGACCGTCGCGAGCATGCCCATGTAGTCGCCGGTGGCCCGGTCCATGCCGCGCGCCGCCGCGGCCAGGCCGCGGAAGATGTTGCCGCCGCCGACCACGATCGCCACCTCCACCCCGCGCCGATGGATCGCGGCGACCTCGGCGGCGATCGCCTGCACGCAGGCTGGGTCGGTGCCGTACTGCAGATCGCCCATCAGCGCCTCGCCCGAGAGCTTGAGGAGCACGCGCCGGTAAACCGGCGCCGGGCGCGGTGTGGCGGGGCTCAGAGGCGCGGTCTCGGTCACCGCCGTCTCAGCCACCGACGGCGAAGCGCGCGAACCGCCGCACGACGATGTTCTCGTGCGTCTCGGCGGAGAGCTCGGAGCGGAGCTCCTCGATCGTCTTACCGCCGTGGGTGTCCTCGCGGACGTGCTTCTGGCGCAGGAGCACCACCTCGTCGAGCCACTTGTCGACCTTCCCCTGGACGATCCGCTCACGGACGTTCTCCGGCCGGTCCGCCGCCTGCTCGGTCGCGATCCGCTTCTCGCGCTCCAGGTCCTCGGCCGGCACCTCGTCCTCGGTGATCGCGAGCGTCAGGGGCGAGGCCGCGATGTGCAGCGCCACCTCGCGGGCGAACTCGACGAACTTCTCGTTTCGGGCGACGAAGTCCGTCTGGCAGTTCACCTCGACGAGCACGCCGATCTTATTGCCGGCGTGGATGTAGCTCTGGACCGCGCCCTCGGCGGCCTCGGCGCCGGCCCGCTTGGCGGCGAGCGCCTGTCCGCGAGTGCGCAGGAGCTCGACCGCCTTCTCGATATCGCCGTCGGACTCGGCCAGGGCGTTACGGCAGTCCATCATCCCGGCCCCCGTGCGGTCTCTGAGGGCCTTTACGTCCTGTGCGGGGATCGCGCTCATTCCTTCTCCTCCGAAATGGTCTCGCCTTCGGCGGCGGCAGCCTCGGGCTCGGCCGGGGCCTCGGGCTCCGCGGCCACCTCGGGCTCCGCGGCCGCCTCGGGCTCCGCAGCCGCCTCGGGCTCCGCAGCCGCCTCGGGCTCCGCGGCCGCCTCGGGCTCGGCCGGTGCCTCCGCCTCCGGCTCAGCCGCGGGGGCTTCCGGAGCCTCGACGGGCGGGGCAGCCTCCCCAGCCGGCTCGGCCACCGCGGCGGGCGCAACGGGAGCCTCAGGCTCCCCGGCCGGCACCGTAGGGGCGGGCGCCTCGGGAGCCGGGGCGGCGGCCGCGGGTTCGGCCGGAGCCGGTTGCGCGGCCTCGGCCTCAGGCGAAGGCGTGGCTGCGGCCCCAGCCGCAGCGGCCTCGCGCGCCTGAGCTTCGGCGGACGCGGCCTCGCGCGCCTGAGCCTCGGCCGCCGCGGCAGCCTCAGCCTCGGCCCGCGCGCGCTCCTCAGCCTCACGCCGGGCTGCTTCCTCGGCCTCGCGCCGGGCCCGCTCCTCGGCCTCCTGGCGCTCACGTTCGATCCGGGCCCGCTCCTCCTCTTCGCGGAACACGTTGTGGCCCTGGGCCACCACGTCGCCGATCGCCTTGGTGATCGCGGCGCAGGAGCGGATCGCGTCGTCGTTGCCGGGGATCACGAAGTTGATCCCATCCGGGTCGCAATTGGTGTCGACCAGGCCGATGATCGGGATCCGCAGCCGCTGGGCCTCGCGGACCGCGATCGCCTCGGTCTTCAGGTCGATCACGAAGACCGCGTCCGGTACGCGCTGCATGTGCTTGACGCCGCCGAGATTGGCCCGCAGCTTTTCGAGGTCCGCCTGGGCGGCCATGCGCTCGCGCGTGGGCAGCAGCTGCAGCTGACCCTCGGCCTCGTAGCGCTCGAGGTCGTGCAAGCGCTTGATGCGCAGCGAGATCGTCTGGAAGTTCGTCAGCAGGCCGCCGAGCCAACGATGGTTGACGTAGGGCATGTCCGCGGCCGTCGCATAGTCGCGGACGGCATCCCGGGCCTGCTTCTTGGTGCCCACGAAGAGGACGGTTCCGCCCCGGCGCGCGATGTCGGCGGCGAAGCGACGGGCGTTCTCGAGGAGCGCCTCGGTCTGGAGGAGGTCGATGATGTAGATGCCGTCGCGCTCACCGAAGATGAAGCGACGCATCTTCGGATTCCAACGGCGCGTCTGGTGGCCGAAGTGCACTCCGGCCTCCAGCAGCTCCCTGATTCCGACTTGAGCCACTGTGTTGCTCCCTTATGAGTTGAACTGAGACTGCTGCCCTGCCGGCCGGCGCCGCGTACCTCGGGATGGCCCGAGGCAGGGATCGCGGTCCTTGCCCGGAGGGGTTGTGGATTCGATTCGGTTCGAGTTTACGCAAGAAATCCCGCTCCGGTTCGTTACTGGGCTGTAGCGAGCCGATCGTCCTCCCTACCGGGCGAGGGCTCGTCTAGCGGGCCGAACCGCCCTTCCCCTACCTCCGGTGGCTCGGTTCCGCGCAGCGGTGGGGCGGCTTTTGGACGGGCCGCCCCACCCATTTGCGCCGGTGGGGCGGCTTTGGACGGGCCGCCCCACCCGGCCCGCACGCCCACGGACGCGCGCACCCCTTGCTCAGAGAGGGGGTCGCCACGTCTGTGTTCGCCGTCCGGCTGGAACCGCGGCCAGACGCGCCGACCCCCCGGGCCGTCAGGGCGGTCGCCGCGCTCGTCCGCTGTATGCGCGGCCAGACGCGGCGACCCCTCCCAGCGCGACAGGGGTTGCCGCGCTCAGCCGCGCGCAGCGGCCCGTGCCCGCGCCAGGGCCGCCTCCAGGTCCGCCGGCAGCGGCGAGGTCACGTCCACGGCCACGCCCGTGATCGGATGGACGAACGCCAGCCGCCCCGCGTGCAGGAACTGGCGCTCGAGCCCATAGCGCCCGGCGACCCCGTACTGACGGTCGCCGCAGACCGGATGCCCTATCGCCGCCATGTGGACCCGGATCTGGTGCGTGCGCCCGGTCTCCAGCGACACCCGCAGCAGCGCGGCCGCGGGCAGCAGCTCCACCACCTCGAAGTGCGTCCGGGCCTCTCGGGGCACGTCGCTGTTCAGCGAGACGAGCTGGCGGTCGCGGCGGTCGCGCCCGATCGGAGCGTCGATCGTGCCGGTGCGGGCACTCGGATGGCCGTCGACCAGCGCCAGGTACTCCCGGCTCAGCTTCCGAGCCGCCAGGAGCTCCTTCAAGGCCCGGTGCACGGCGTCGTCGCGGGCGACCACGAGCAGGCCCGAGGTGTCCCGGTCCAGCCGGTGCACGATCCCGGCTCGCCCCTCCTCCCCACCCGCGGCCCCGTGCCCGACCAGCGCCTGGGCCAGCGTGCCCGTCCAGTGCCCCCGCGCCGGGTGCACGACGACGCCCGCGGGCTTGTCGACCACGAGCAGGTACTCATCCTCGTAGGCGATCGTGAACGAAGCCGCCGGCCCCGGCTCGGGCCCGGCGCGATCGACCGGCGAGACCTCCACCACCTCCCCGGCGCGCACGAGGTGCCGCTTGCGCGCCACGGTCCCGTCCACCCGCACCCGGCCGGCATCGATCAGATGCTGGGCCTGGGCTCGCGAGCCGGCCGCCTCGGCCAGGAACACGTCAAGCCGCGTGCCGGCGGCCGTATCCGGAACCTGAACCTCGAGCCGCTCACCTCTCATGCCGCCGGGGCCCTTCCAGCACCCACAGCAGGCTCAGCACCCCGAATGTGATCGCGATGTCGGCGATGTTGAATGCGGGCCAGAGCGGGAACTTGATGAAGTCCGTCACCGCGCCGTGCACGAGGCGATCGATCAGGTTGCCGAGCGCCCCGCCGATCAGAAGCCCGGTCGGGAGCCACAGCCACGGACGCTCGGGTCGCCGCGCCAGGTACGCACTGAGCACCCCGAGCGCAACCAGCGTGATCACGAGCACGACCGTGCCGCCGCCCGCGAACAGGCTGAAGGCGACGCCCGTGTTCCTGACGTGGACGAGCTTGATGCCGATGAACAGCTTGCGTTGCTCGCCGATCGCGATATCGGTGCGAATGAGGTGCTTGGCCAGCTGGTCGAGTCCGATCACGACCAGCGCCAGCGCTCCGGCGCGCCCGAACGCGAGGGCGCGCGCCCGTGAGGGAACCGACAAGACCACCGTCAGCCGTGGATCGCGCTGGCGACGAAGCTGCCGACGATCCAGAGCACGAGAATGGCCACGATCGGCGAGAAGTCGAACATGCCGATCGGCGGAATGAACCGCCGGAACAGCCTCAGATAGGGCTCGGACACGTCTCGCAGGAAGCTCAGGATCGCATCGGACCAGCGGTTGTAGGGCGGCCGCACGCCGAGCGAGAACATCATGTTGAGCAGGAGGTAGACGAAGATCAGCAGGATGTAGACCGTCACCAGAGCGCTCACGTACCCGGCGATGTCGGTGCGGGTGCTGGCCAGGACGAGCATCACTCGGCGCTCCATCCGGCCACGGCGTCGAAGGCGTCCTGGAAGGCCGTCCGCACGCCCGCGCGCTCGAGCGCCGCCAGGCCGCGGGCGGTACTTCCGGCCGGCGAGGTGACCTCCCGTCGCACGGCGAGCGTGTCGTGGCCGCGACGTTCGAGCAGCGCCGCCGCGCCGGTCATCGTCTCGGTCACCAGACGGCCCGCGAGTGGCGCGGGCAGTCCGTGGCGGATCCCGGCGTCGACCTGGGCCTCGGCCAGCAGGGCCTGGTAGGCCGGGCCGACGCCCGTTATCGCGAGCGCCGCCGACATCAGACGCTCGCTGAGCGTCACGACCGTCCCCACCCGCTCGAACAGCTCGACGATCTCGCGCTCGAGGTCGCTCTCGCTCTCTGCCTGGGTGCGGCACACGATCCCGCGCCGCACCTCGACGGCGGTGTTGGGTATCAGCCGGAACACCGGCACGCCCGGATAGACGTCGCGGAGCTTCTCGACCGAGGTGCCCCCCAGAACCGAGACGACCGCCCGGGCATGAGGCGCGACGTCTCGCGCGACCTCCTCGAGCTGGTAGGGCTTGTGGCAGAGCACGACGACGTCCGCGCGCCGCGCAACCTCGGCGTTGCTGGCCGCCTCACCGCCGAGCTCGTCGACCAGCGCTTGAGCCCGGCCGGAGCCCGAGTCCGAGCAGAGCACAGGGTCGCCCCAGCCGCGGGCCAGGGCGCGCGCCATGTTCCCGGCTCCGATCAAGCCGACTTTCATGCGCCGAAATCTACATCCGGCGGGGTCGATCGCCGGGCGCGCAAGCTAAGACTGGTTGAAGAAACCCTTCTCAGCCGCGCGGGCGATGTCGCCGGCTGAGACCTCGACGTTCCGTGGCGTGACCAGGTAGACCTTGTCCGCGACCTTCTGCATCCCGCCGTCGAGCGCGTAGGTCAGGCCACTGGCGAAGTCGATCAAGCGCTTGGACAGATCCATATCGGCCCCCTGCAGGTTGATGATCACCGGGATCGAGTCCTTGAACTTGTCGGCGACGTCCTGCGCATCGTTGAAGTTCTTCGGAGTGACGGTGTGCAGTCGCCCCTCGGCGCTGCGGCCGTTCGGGCGCCCTCCGCCGATCGGGCGCAGCGAGGTGGTGCGCCGCTCGCCGGCCGGCTCGTCGGAGAAGATGTCGTCGATCTCGTCGCGCCGTCGGCGTGCGCTCAGCCGGCGGACGTTAGGCCGCTCGCGGTAGCTGTCCTGCAGTTCGAGCTCCGGCTCGTGGTACGGCTCGAGCTCCTCCTCGTAATCCTCCTCGTCGTCGGCCAGGCCGAAGTAGAGGAGCGTGCGGTGCCAGGTGTCTCGAAAGGCCATATCGGATGGAGGGTTTCGCGCAGGAGCGGGGATTCCCTGCCGTGATTATGGCGCGGCGGAACCTGCTGCGCCGGTTCGATTGAAAGTCCCCGTTGCGGACTTCCGGCTATCAGCGGTACAGGACGCTGCCCAGGCGCACGATCGTCGCGCCCTCCTGCACCGCGACCGTGTAGTCCTGGCTGGTTCCCATCGAGAGCTCGTGCAGGCCGTGCCGCACGGCCAGCTCGCGCAGGGCGGCGAAGTGCGGCCGGCTGGCCTCGGGGTCCTCGGCCAGCGGAGGCATGGTCATCAGTCCGACCACGCGCACCGGGGCGCGCTCCAGGAACCTCGGCAGGTCGTTCGGCGAGATGCCGCTCTTGCCCGCTTCGCCGGCCACGTTGACCTCGATCAGAACCTCGGTCTGCGCTCCGCCGTGTTTCCCGAGCTGCTCGAGCGCAGAGTCGCTGGCCACGGAATGCACCCACCGCACATACGGCAGGATCTGCTTGACCTTTCGGCTCTGCAGGTGACCGATGAAGTCCCAGGTGAACATCCCGGGATGCGCGTCGGCCTTGGCCGCCAGCTCCTGGGCGCGGTTCTCCCCCACGAGCTCGATTCCAGCCTCGGCGAGCACCGGCAGCTCCTCGGCCGCGACGTACTTGACGGCCGCCAGCACCTGAACCTCTCCGGGGTCGCGAAAGGCCCCGATCCCCTCGCGCACGCGCTCGAGGTTCTCTCGCAGGCGCTCGGCCCGCAGCCCGGTGATCAGCTCAGCCATGCGATTCCCGCCTGGCGCCCGGTGACGCCGGCGTCGCGGCGGTGTGAGAAGAAGAGCGAGGGGTCCGAGCACATCGTGCACAGCCCGATGTCGTAAACGTGCTCCACCCCGGCCGCCCGGAGCCGCTCGCGCGCGATGTCCTTGAGGTCGATCGTCGCCCGCGTGCGCGCAGAGCGCCCGAAGGCAGCGTGCACCTCGGGACCGACCTCATAGCAGCAGCCGCCCACGCCCGGCCCGATGGCGGCTGACACCGCGGCGCTCGAGCCGGCCCGCGCCCGCAGCTCGGCGACCCCCGCCTCGACGATGCCGCCCGCGAGCCCGCGCCAGCCGGCGTGCAGGACAGCGACGGCACCAGGAGCGGCCAGCGCGATCGGCAGGCAATCGGCCACCAGGACCATCGGCGCGAGCCCGAAGGTCGTCGTGACCTGGCCGTCGACCAGCGGCAGCTCGACCAGTGCGCGGCCGTCGGCGCCGATCGTCGGCTCGGAGGCGTCGTGGATCGCGGTGCCGTGCACCTGGCGGCACATGGCCAGCCGGACCCCGAACCGCTCGGCCAGACCGGCACGGTTCGCGTGCACCCGGTCCGGTTCGTCGTCGGTCAGCAAACCCAGGTTCAGGCTCGCGAACGGACCGTGCGATGCGCCGCCGCGCCGGGTGGTGAACACCGCGCGAGCGCCCGGGAGGTCGATCGCGTAATGCTCGTCCAACTCGTAGAAGGGCTCCACGAACCTCAGCCTAGGGCGTCTCGCGCGGCGGCAAGCGCCACCCGCAGTTCGTCCTCCCGCCCGGCCACCGCCCCGTCGAGCTTGGCGGCCAGTGCGGCCCGGAGTCCACGGCCGAGCGCCGGACCGGGGTCGAGGCCCGTGGCGAGGAGGTCGTCGCCGCTGATCTCGAGCCGGACGTGGCGCAGCCGCTCGAGCCAGGCACGTGCCTGCTCGCAGGCACCCAGCGCCCCCGCGAGCGCGACGGCCTCCATCGGCATCCGGCCGACGGCGGCAGCGATGTCTGCCGGGCGGCCCGCGCCCCGAAGCGCCCGGGCGAGCTCCGCAGCGCCGGTCGCTGCGGCGATGACGACCTTTCGATCCGGAGCCTGGAAGGCGAGCCAGTCCAGCAGCCGGCCCAGCTCGCGCTCGGGCACGCCCATTCCCGCCACGCCCGTCACGAGCAGATCTGCCCGCCCGCCGGCGGGCAGAAGCTCGAGCGCGCGGCGCGCGAGCGCGGGGTCGCGGAGGCCGAAGCGCGGCACCATGGCCGCGTCCAATCCGAGCTCTCCCAGCCAGACGAACGCCTCCACCGGGTCGCGCTCGCGCGTCAGCAGTCTGAGCTCGTTCCCGACGCGATCGCCGCTCAGTGTCCCGAGCGCGCCGGCGGACACCGCCGCCTCGGCAAGTTCGGCCGTATCGCGCGAGGGCTCGAACCCGAGCCGGGCGGCGTAGCGGGCCAGGCGCAGCAGCCGCGTGGGGTCATCCTCGAAGCTGCGCTCGTGGAGGACCCGCAGCAGGCCCGCATCGAGGTCGGCCGGCGCTTGCGGTACCGACGCCAGCGATCCTGCGCTCGGTCCATTCAGCGCGACCGCAAACGTGTTCACCGTGAAGTCGCGGCGCAGGAGGTCCTCGGCCAGCGGCGCCGGCTCGACGTCGGGTAGCGCGCCGGGGTGGGCGTAGCGCTCGCGCCGGGACTGGGCGAGGTCGAAGACGGCTCCCTCGAGCGATACCGTGCAGGTCCCGAAGCGGTCATAGGAGCGCACGTGGCCCCCCAGACGGCGGGCGAGCTCGAGCGGTTCACCTTCGACCACCAGGTCGAGATCGAGCGGCGTCTCACCTCGCAGGAGGTCGCGCACCGCGCCCCCGACGAGGTAGACCGCAAGCCCGAGGTGCAGGCGCGAGAGCACTGGCTCAGCGGCCGGCAGAGCCGCGATCAGCTCGAGCATCCGACTCGGAGACGGCACTTCCATCAGCTGCATCTTGCCGATCCGGGCCGCCGCCTTCCGCGTGAGCCCCACTAGCATGGCCCCCCATGCCGAGTCCAGGTTCCCGGCCATGGTGGCACTACGCGCTCGTCGGCGTGCTGGTGCTCGTGCTCGCCGCAGTAGCGGTGGTGATCGTGCTGATCGTGCGCAAGCCCGGCAACGTCTCGCATCCTTCGGTCGAGTTCACCGCGCCGTCGACCACGGCCACCCAGCCGCCTCCGCCACCGCCTAAGAAGGCCAAGCCCGCCCCCTTCCTATGGCCGCGCTACGGGTTCACCGCCGCGCGGACCCGGTACTTCAATCCCGGACACCGCCTCGGTCCGCCCCTGCGCGTCGGCTGGCGTTTTCAGGACTACGCGACCCTGGAGTTCCCCCCGGACATCTACGGCAATCGGCTGTACTTCATGGACGACGACGCCTCGGCCAAGGCGCTCGACACCCGGACCGGCCGCAAGCTGTGGGAGCACAAGATCGGCACGCTGGCCGCCGCCTCCCCGGCCATCGGGGTCAAGCAGGGCCTGATGTACGTGCCGGTCCTCTCGCTGAGCAGCCACAGCCCGGGCGATGGCGCGATCTTCGCCCTGTCGCTCAAGGACGGGCACACGGTGTGGCAGCACCACATCCCCGCCGGTACCGAGTCATCGCCCCTGGCGTACGGAAACACCGTCTACTTCGGTGACCAGGCCGGAAACGTGTACTCGATGCAGGCTTCCAATGGCCACATCAACTGGGTCTACCACGCCAGCGGGGCCGTGAAGGGAGGGCCGGCGTACGCCGACGGGATGATCTTCTTCGGCGACTACGCCGGGCGGGCCTACGCCGTGAACGCTCGTACTGGCCACCAGGTCTGGGCTGTGGCCACGAACGGAACCCGCTACGGCTTCGGCTCGGGCAACTTCTACTCCACCCCCGCAGTGGCCTTCGGCCGTGTCTACATGGGGAACACCGACAGCTTCGTGTATTCGTTCGCCGAGCACTCGGGAAGGCTCGCCTGGCGCACGGGTACCGGAGCGTATGTCTACGCCTCGCCCGCCGTCGCCGATCCTCCCGGGCTCGGACCCACGGTGTTCATGGGCTCCTACGACGGCAACTTCTATGCCTTCGACGCCCGCTCCGGTGCGGTGCGCTGGCGCCATTACGACGGCCAGAGAATCTCGGGATCGGCCACGATCGTCGGGAGCGTCGTCTACTACTCCGACCTCGGCGCTCGCACGACCTCAGGCCTGGATGTGCGAACCGGCCGGCGGGTCTTCTTCTTCAGCGACGGAGCGTTCAACCCGATCGTCGGCGATTCACGCGCCCTTTACCTGAGCGGCTACACGATGCTCTACGAATTGTTGCCGCGCCGTTAGGGCCACGCGTTTTCCCTGCGCAGAGCGGTGAAATAGCCGTTTCACGATCAAGTGTCGGGCCTGCTCCTGCTATCCTTCGCCAGGTATGCGTTGTCGTAGCGGAAGTCATTGTCAGCAGCCGGCTGCGGCCGGCCGCCGATTCTGCGCGGACCACGCCGCCGAGCTTGATCGCATGCGCGAGGAGCTCAAAGACGCGGCTGCCGCTCGGATCGGTCGGGGACGCCCTAAGCGGTCGTCCACCTGCTGCCGTCCCGGCTGCTACGAGCCTCGCGTCCCGCCTGCCGCGTACTGCGACTCGTGCGCAGCGGCCGGGTACGTCGAAGAGGCCGCCTAGCAATAGGCAACTGAGCAGCCGGCTCAATAGAAACTGAATCTCGCCGACTCGGCGCCGGGGATCCCCGTCGCCGCGACGGCGTTCGTGCGGCCTAGTTGGCGGCGCGAATCACGGTCTGGGAAATCCGGCGGCCGAGCTCGCGTACCTGCTCGTCGGACAGATGCGCGGCGTCGATGCCGGCCTCAGCCAGCTCGTGGCGCATGTTCTGCACGACGTGCACGTCTTCGAGCGAACGGCCCAGCTTCGCCAGGGTGGCGCTGACCTCAGGATCGTCCAGCGACGCGACGCCGTCCGACGTGGCCTTCAGCAGCCACGCGTGCAGCGACTCGGCATCTTCGAGCTCGAGCTCGAGGACGATCTTGGGCTCTGTAGCGACCCCGTTCCCATTGGTGTGCGTGTCCACACTCATCTGCGCAGCCCTCCAGGGCTCTGTCTTGGGCGCGCCTGAGCGCCCATTTCCAGCCTTTATCGACTGCTGCGGCAGGGGCCTTGAATACTCAGGT
>Ga0070735_10003101_pt1 | contig 14674 bp, 6 predicted proteins | sample Coa_R1_FD_66443 | JGI IMG/M metagenome (GOLD analysis project Ga0070735, IMG submission 66443) | Surface soil microbial communities from Centralia Pennsylvania, which are recovering from an underground coalmine fire - Coalmine... | ecosystem: Environmental > Terrestrial > Soil > Unclassified ... | reverse complement strand
TCGTTTAACACGGGGCCTAAACCGTTCCGAACCTTGCTGATTGTCTTCAACCGCGCGTAGGGTGGTCGCCGTTTTTCAAAGAGAACACAGTTCCCCATGTGAAACACAGGTGCTGAAGCATAACACGATGCCGGGTTCCCCGGCACGCAGCCAACGACGAACCACTCCTCAGGAGGCTCACGTGAGAATTATTCGTTTCGTTCTCGGATTTTCGGTCCTGCTTGCCACGCCAGGCATACTGCTTGCGCAAGCCGGCGCTACCGGCACAATCCTGGGCACCGTGACCGATAGTTCAGGGGCGGTCGTCCCCAATGCCAAAATCGTCGTCACCAATACGGCAACGCAGGTGTCAGTCCAAACGACCAGCAACAGCGTGGGTGATTACAACGTCACGGCCCTGAATCCCGGGACCTACACGGTATCGGCGGAAGCCAAAGGATTTCAGAAGGCGGTAATTTCCTCGTTCACTCTGACGGTCAATCAGCATGCTCGCGTCGATTTGTCGCTGAAGCCCGGCACCATCAATCAAACCGTCATGACCACGGCGCAGGCCGTTTCGCTGGACACGGATACTGCCGAACTGGCGAACCTGGTCAGCCAGCAGCAGGTGGAGAATCTGCCCCTCAATGGCCGCAACTTTATGCAGCTCCTGCTTGTAGGCGCCGGCGCCGTAACGGTGGGCGGCGAACAGGCAACGATGCGCCAGGGAGAAGGAGCTGCCATCAGCGTGAACGGCGGCCGGCCGGAAGGCAATAACTACACGCTGGATGGACTGGTCAACACGGACGCCGCATTAGTGACGCCAGCCGTCATCCTGTCGCAGGATGCAATCCAGGAATTCAAGGTGTCGAGCGGGACCTACACGGCCGACCAGGGCTTCAGCGCGACGCAGGTGAATATCGTCAGTAAGGGTGGCACGAACAACCTGCATGGGAGCGCGTTTCTGTTCGACCGCAACGATGCGTTTGACGCCAAGCCCTTCCCCAATGCCAATGACTACATCTCCGGCAAGCCTACGCAGAATCCAGTTCTGCGCCAGAACCAGTTTGGATTCGTGGCCGGAGGGCCGATTTTCATTCCCAAGGTGTACGACGGCCGCAACAAGAGCTTCTTCATGGCGAACTACGAAGGCTGGCGGATCACGAACGGGTCGCGGCAGCTTACAAACATGCCGAACCCCGCCATTTTGACCGGCGATTTCTCTGCCGAGAGCTACACGCCTCCGGCTGGATCCGGTCTTCCCGGCGGGCTGCTGCCGGCGTACGGGACGGCGGATTGCAGCAAGCTGCTCAGTGTGGGGGGCAATTGCATGCCAGTGAATCCGGCAACCGGGGCGCCATTCCCCGGTAACAAGATCCCGTCTAGCGCACAGACCGGTAATGTCGGCCTCGTCGCTATAAAAAACGGCTTTTGGCAGGCGCCTACGATTCCGAACCAACCGGAAGGCGTGGTGAATTTCATCAAGAGCGTCAAGTTCCCGCTGCACCAGAATCAGCAGACGTACCGCGGCGATCAGAACCTGGGCAAGTTCGGCTCGGTCTTCTTCCGCTATACCGATGCCAATTACAGCAACGAGGGATTCTACAACTCCCAGGACCTAACCCATGGGTACGAGATCTATTTGCAGAATGAAACCAGCTGGGAAGTATCGCACACGCTGAACTTCGGCAAGGCGAGCGTCAACAATTTCCGCTTTGGGCACCTGACCGCGAATGCCCCGCAGGGCGGGCCGCCGATTACTGCTGACGCCGCATCGGCCCTCGGCCTGAAGGGAACGTTCACCCATTTCAGCACCCTGCAGCAGACCTGGCCGAGCGTGGCTTTTAACACCGGAGGATTCGGCCAGGGCGGCGGCAGCGTGAATGCCTATACCGGATCGCAGGGCCCGACCTGGGAGTATGCCGACTCATTCACCACCGTCCGCGGCAGACACACGCTCGGATTTGGGGCGGACTACCGCACGTGGCATCTGATCCGCAACCTGGACGATGATTTCTACGGCGACTGGACCTTCAGCGGAGCAACGATCCAAAACAACGGCACTGGATGCACCAATTCGACGGGCCTCTGCGGCACGGGCAACTCCATCGCCGACATGCTGCTGGGCTACTACAGCAACGTGGGAGGCTTCGTTCCTGGTCCGCTGAGCCCCACCACCACGGCCGGCAATCCGCAGGATCACGTCTTCAGCTACTTCGGCCCCTATGCAATGGACGACTGGAAGGTCACGCAAAAGCTCACGCTGAATCTGGGCCTGCGCTGGGATTTCCGTGCAGCCGCTTATGAGGTACACAACCATTTCTTCTGGCTCGATGACAAGAACCCCTATGGCGGGCTTTGCTATGCGGACAAGACGCTTTCGAGCGATGGAGTCGCACCCGGCTCGGGGTACAACAATGCTCCGATTCTGCGCTACTGCGGCTCAGTTCCGCACCCGGGACCGAAGACGCCCTTTGCTCCGCGCTTCGGGGTGAATTACCGGCTCACGCCCAAGACCGTGGTTAGGGGCGGTTACGGGGTCTTCTTTGATTCTGCCGAGGGCCGCGAGATCGATGACTCGGCCGACATTTACCCCTACAGCATTCGCAATGCACTCAATCCGACAACGAATAGCGCAGCGCCAAAGCTGACCAATAACATGTTCCCCGCGTTCTCTACTCTTGGCCCGTTCCCCGCCTCCACCCTCACCTTTATTGCGGTCATCGAGTCGGACAACCCGCTGAATCCTTATGTCCAGTCGTGGACCGCTGGAGTGCAGCGCGAATTGGCGCACGACACCACAGCCGAGGTGAACTATATCGGCACCCATGCCGTTCATCTGCTCGATCGTCACGATATTGCGCAGCCCAATGCCATTCCGGCCGGCAGTCTGGCGTTTTGCCAAACACAGGTGAACGGGCAATATGTCAACCTCGGCAAAGCTCCATGCAGCAACGCGAGCCGCCTGCCCTATCCCAACTTTACGAATATCTACATCAACAGCGACTGGCACGGGTACTCGCATTACAACGCCATGAACGTGAAACTCGAACACCGCGCTCGGGATCTGGCTGTAACCGCAGCCTACACGTGGGCGCAAAGCAAGGATGACAAATCAGCTGCGGCAGGCGTTGGCGCAACCGGCTCGGGCTTCCAGGGCTTCATGGACAATCACCATCCGCAACTGGATTACGGGCTGTCGGACTTCGACGTGAACCAGAGATTCGTGAGCAGCTACGTTTATCAGCTGCCTTTTGGGCGCGGAAAGAAGCTCGCGGCGGGTGTCAACCGCGGTGCGGACCTGGTCATCGGCGGATGGGAGACCACAGGTATCGCGACTTTCCAGAAGGGCTTCCCTTACAGCATCACAGCCAGCGATCTCGGTGGTGTGCTGGGCACCTTCTTCCAGCGCGCGAACGAGGTTTCGGGTTGCAACATCCATCAGGGCCTCACCAAAGTACTGCAGCGCGTCAACTTCAGCTGCTTTACGCAGCCGCCGCTCGGCGTATTTGGCAACACGCCGCGGAACTTCCTTCGCCAGCCTGGCATTAACAACTGGGATATGGGCCTGGGGAAGAGCTTCCCGATCGGCGAACGCGTTCAGTTCAAGCTGAATGGGGATTTCTTCAATGCCTTCAACCACCACCAATACGCCATTGGCACCGGCGCTCTGATCGGCAGTGGCTCAGGCGGAGGTTCGGCCATCAGCAACTCCATTACGTCAACCACCGCAGGACAGATCACCGCTGCCTCTGCGTCACGCATTATCCGGTCAGCGGGAAATTAGTGTTCTGACGACAGCCTGAGGCCGCCGCCCATTCCGCGCGGCGGCCTCAACTGCACTTTGATCACGCCGGACCGGCACGACGAGCATGACTCGTTCGCGGAAGCCAGAGGTCTGCCTGGCGGGCGATTCAAGCCAGGGCATGAAGGCGTTCGCCGGGAAAGACGCCTGGAAGGGGTGGATGTGAGCCGATTGCTGGAACCTTCGCTGCCTGAAATGAATCGGCGTGATTTCCTATCCAGAGCGACAGCCGTTCTGATGGGCGCTGCTCTTGCACCGAAGCGCGGTCTGGCCGACACTGCCGCCGACGGATATGTCGAAGTCGAGACCAGGTCAGGCCGCGTTCGCGGAATGCAGACGGAGGGAGTTGCGACCTTCAAAGGCATCCCTTATGCGGGATCTGTATCGGGCGCAAACCGATTCAAAACCGCACCGCCTCTGCAGCCCTGGACAGGTGTTCGCGATGCGCTCAAGGGCGGAGCGCCTGCGCTGCAGTCGCCGTTGCGCCCCTACTTTGGCATCAGCGAAGGCATGCCGGCTGAAGATTGCCTGTTTCTCAACGTGTGGACGCCTGCGGCAGACGGACGCAAGCGCCCGGTGATGTTCTACAGCCACGGTGGCGGCTTCACGGTAGGCTCCGGAAGCGCTCCGTATCAGGATGGCGGCAGCCTGGCGCGCACCTGGGATGTCGTGGTTGTGGCCACCAATCACCGCCTGGGCCTGATGGGATTCCTGTATTTAGGGGAGCTGGGGGGCGAGGAATACGCCACGTCAGGCAATCAGGGGCTGCTCGATATCTGCGACGGGCTCCGGTGGGTGCGGGATAACATTGCCAATTTTGGCGGAGATCCGAATAACGTGATGATCTTCGGCGAGAGCGGCGGGGGCGCAAAGACATCCTGCCTCTATGCCATGCCCACCGCAGCTCCGTTCTTCAACAAGGCTTCGATCGAGAGCGGCCCAGGCATTCGCATGATGCCGCGCGAGATGGCGACGGAAACCACCCTGATGGTCCTGAAGCAGCTTGGGCTCGAGAAGAGCGACTGGCGCAGACTGCTTGAGATTCCCGGCGACAGGCTGCTCGAAATCCAGGTGGAACTCGGCCGGCGACCCGGCGGTCCGCTGACCATGAACGGCGGGCGGCGCGGCATTGGCGGCGGAGGGCATCCGGGTGGATTCGGCCCAGTCGTGGACGGCACAATCCTGCCGCACGATCCGTTCGATCCGGTTGCGCCGGCGATCTCCAAAGACAAGCCACTCATCGTGGGATACAACCGCGACGAGACGATCTTTTTCTTCATGGAGGCGCACAACACGGAGGTTTTCAACCTCACCGAAGCATCGCTCAAACAGCGCCTTCAAAGTGAGTTTGGCTCCAACGCAAACGAGGTATTCGATACGTACCGGAAGAGCCGCCCCGATGCATCGCCGAGCGATCTCTATATCGCCATTTCGACGGCCCGCATGATCGGCCTCGGCTCCATCACGATTGCCGAGCGCAAGTATGCCCAGCATGGCGCGCCTGTGTACGCCTACATCTTCACCTACGAGTCGCAGCGTCTCGTTCCCGGGACCCATCACAAGGTGGGCGCGGCCCACGCTATGGAGATCGCATACAAATTCGATCTGATTCAGCCTGACACAGCGAGCGTTGCGGGCGATCCGCCGCCAACAGCCACACGCACGATGATGGATACCGGACCGGCCAGCGTGAAGACGGCCGTCAACATGAGTCAGATGTGGGCCACGTTCGCCAAAACCGGCACGCCCGGAGCAACAGGACAACCGGAGTGGCCGGCCTATGACACCACCCGGCGCGCGACCATGCTGATCCATGCCGAGTGCAACGTTGTCGATGACCCCTTTGGACTGGAGCGGCAGTTGTGGGAGCGCCTCGAGCCCGCATAAGCTCGTTTCATGATGCCTGCCGGCATCTGCGCTGTATGAAAACGTAAAGGATAACCGACGATGAATCGCTTCCTTCCACCAACGCTCTTGCTCTTCGCCTCCGTCGCGGCTGCACAGACAACAACCCTCGTCCCTGACAAAGCCCACAGCGGCGTGGACTTCTCCATCCTGCACATGGGCCTCTCCAACGTGCGCGGACATTTTGGCAATATCGGCGGAACCATCACCCTTGACGACGCCGATATGGCGAAATCCTCCGTCAACGTCACCATCGACGTGGGCACGGTTGACACCGGGGTCGCTCCGCGGGATTCAGACCTGAAGGGCGCCAACTTCTTCAATGTCGCTCAGTTTCCAACGGCGACGTTCGTCAGCACGAGAGTGAGCAGGGATACCGGCGGCCTGACGGTCGACGGGAACCTCACAGTGCACGGCGTCACCAAGCCAGTCACTCTGCACGTGGAAGGCCCGAATGGACCGATCAACGGAATGGATCACAAGCAGCATTACGGATTTTCGGCGACAACGACGATCAGCCGGACTGCCTTTGGGATTGCGTCGAAGTACCCGGCTGCTGTTGTTGGCGATGAAGTGAAGCTCACCATCGACCTGGATGCGGCTAAACAGTAGGGCTGCTCCGAACGCGTTCTTCTGTGGCTTTCAGTTCTTTATCTGAGGTCTGCTCGTGTCACGCTCGGCGGTCGATCCGAAATATCTGATTCCGGTCTTCTCGAAGGCTCTTGATGTTCTCGAGGTCTTCCAGAAGTACGACCGTCCTCTGTCGCTGGAAGCCATTCAGAAGCAGACAAATATTCCGAAGACCACGGCTTACCGCATTGTGAAGACGCTGGTCCATCGCGGCTATCTTGCGCAAACGTCCAGCGGCTTGTACCGGATCGTCACGCGGCCGCGAAAGCTGCGCTTCGGCTTTGGGCAGCAGTGCGCCGGGATGCCTTTTTCCGATGCGGTGACCGCCGGCCTGCTGGAAGCGGCCACGCGAGCGGGCATCGAACTGCTGATCATGGATAACCGCTACGACCCGTCCACGGCCATCCGCGTGGCGGAAGATTTTGTAGCTCGGCGAGTCGACCTGGTGATTGAATTCCAAATCGACCATCACGTGGCTCCTGTGATCGCCGACAGGATCTCCACCGCCGGCATTCCCATCATTGCCGTCGATGTACCGCATCCCAATGCGATTTACTTCGGGGTGGACAATTACCGGGTGGGCTTCGAGGCCGGTGAACTCCTCGCCGACTATGCTGCTCAGGCGTGGCGCGGGAGAGTGGACCGCGTGCTCGGGCTGGACATCGAGCACGCGGGAACGCTGGTGCAGAGCCGCATCACCGGCAGCTTCCGGGCAATTCAGGATCGCCTGCCGCAGATCGCCCTCAGTTCGTATTATCGGCTCGACGGCGCGGGTGTGCAGGACAAGACGGCTCGTGCCGTTACGGAGTTCCTGCGCGCCTGTCCGAACGACCGGCGCATCCTCATCTCCGCCGCGAACGACACCAGCGCACTCGGCGCCCTGCATGCCGTGCGCGAACTGCGAAGGGAAGGAGATGTCGTCATCGTCGGACAGGATTGCATTCCCGCAGCGCTGGAAGAGATGATCTGTCCCGGCAGCCCGTGGATTGGTTCCGTATCCCACGAAGCTGCGAGTTACGGCCCGGCATTGATTCGGCTGGGACTTTCTATGCTTCAGGGCGCCACCGTCGCTCCGTATAACTACGTCGAGCACAGACTGATCACGGCTGAAGCGTTACGCTCGCGAGCCGCTCCGGCGGAGCAGGACGGCTCCATGCGCGGTACCGTTTGGGAGCATGCGTGACAATCGGCATCATCCACGCAGCCGCAGCAATCATGCGGACCGCATCGCGCGCTGCCCGCCGGGAGCAAAGCAGCGATCTCCGAAGCGACATCCGGCACGCATTGCAGATGTTCAGGAAGAATCCCGGCTTTACGTTGGCGGCCCTGGTGGCGCTGACCCTTGGCATCGGAGCCAACACCGCGGTCTTTACAGTGGTCAATGCGGTTCTGCTGAAACCGCTCGGCTATCCGAATGCCGATCGCATGGTGAATTTCCTCTTTTCCGCAACCGGCATTGCTCAGAACCTTCACTGCGTCGCGGAATATCACCTTTTTCAGCGGCAGACCCATTTGTTTAGGGAAGTCGTGGCATTCGATAACGCCGGCCCCGGATTCAACCTGACCAGCGGTCGTCCGGAGCAAGTCAGCGGCATTCATGTGACTGAGGGTTATTTCCGCATGTATGGCGCGCCCGTGCTGCTGGGACGAACTTTCACGCCGCAGGAGGACTCGCCCCACGGCGGCAAGGTGGTGGTCCTGAGCTACGGTCTCTGGCAGCGCAGGTTTGGCGGCGACAGGGCTATCGCCGGTCAATCGATCTCGCTGGGCAACGAGCCCTATACCGTCGTGGGCGTGATCGGAAAGGAATTCGTGGGCGACGTGCCGGCAGACCTCTGGCTGCCGTTTCAGATCGACCCAGCCAGCAACGACGCGAACGTCTCTTTCTACGTCACTGGATTGCTCCAGCCAGGCGTCACCGTCGAGCAGGCCAATGCCCAGTTGCAGGCCGTGGCCCCGGAGTTCCGCCGTGAGTTCCCGAACCTCGCCTGGGTATCGCACTTCAGGGTTGGCCCATTGCTCGACAGCATCGTTGGCGATGCGCGGAATTCGCTGCTGATCCTGCTGGGAGCCGTGGGATTCGTGCTGCTGATCGCCTGCGCCAACGTCGCCAATCTATTGCTGGCGCAGGCCACCGTTCGCAGGCGGGAGTTCGCGATCCGCTCTGCACTGGGAGCAAGCCGCGCGCGCATCCTCCGCCAGTTGCTGACTGAAACTGTGCTGTTGTCTGCCGGCGGAGGAATTCTCGGCACGGCCGTTGGCTTTGCAGGCGTGCGGACGCTGCTCGCCGTCAGTCCTGCCGGGCTGCCCAGAATCGGCGAGAACGGCACTGCGATTGGCATCGACTGGCGCGTGCTCGGCTTCACCCTTGCGGTGTCGTTGCTCACAGGCGTCCTCTTCGGATTAGTGCCCGCCTTTAGCGCCTCGTGCTCCGATCTGATCTCCACGCTCAAGGAAAGCGACAACGGGTCCGGCGCCGGCTTCCGTCAGGGTAAGGCCCGCACGATTCTGGTGCTCAGCGAAATCGCAATGGCCCTGGTGCTGCTGATCGGCGCGGCGCTGCTCATCCGAACCTGGCTGGCTCTGCACGCCATCCATCCGGGCTTTGACGCGCACCATGTTCTGACCATGGAGATGTCGCTCAACGGTCCGCGTTATCAGAAGACGGCCGGCATCGCTCAGCTGCTGCGGGATGGCCGCAACCGGGTCAATGCACTTCCTGGAGTGGAACTTGCGGCCGCGGGCTTTTGGCTGCCGAACGACGTGGAAGACGGCACCGGATTTCAGATCGCCGGGAGTCCTGTCGATCCGCGGAACAAGAACTGCTGCGGAAGCGCATGGATGAGCATTACGCCGGGGTATCTGAGGCTCTTCAGGATCCCCCTGCTGCGTGGACGCGATTTCACCGAGAACGACAACGCTGACGCCCCCGCTGTGGATCTCGTCAATGAAACGTTTGCCAGAAAATTCTTCCCGCATCAGGACCCGGTGGGCCAGCATATCCTGCACGGATCCATGAACTCCGCGTCGTCCGCAGTCAGGATGGAAACAATCATCGGAGTGGTCGCCGATTTCCACGAAGGCGGCCTCGCCCGGGCCGCCGATCCGATGATCATCGCTCCGATCCCGCAGGTTTCGGATGGCTACAACGCAGCCTATGCCAATCTCCAGCCACTCTTTTGGCTGGTGCGAACCCACGGCGATCCGTATGCGCTGATTCCAGCCATTTCTGAGCAGTTGCGCGCCGCAAGCAACGGCTTTGCCGTAGGCCATATCCGTACCATGGATGAGGTGATGGGCCTGTCGACCGCGCGGCAAAGCTTTCAAATGCTGCTATTGACCATCTTCGGTGCGGTTGCGCTGCTGCTCGCCGCCATCGGCATTTATGCGCTGATGGCTTACTCCGTCGCGCAGCGCACTCGGGAGATCGGCATCCGCATGGCGCTTGGGGCCGACCGCAGCGCGATCCGACACCTGATGATCTGGCAGGGCATGCGGCTGGCTCTGGCGGGTGTGGCGCTCGGGATCCCTGCAGCGCTCGGGCTCACGCGGCTCATTGCGGGCCTGCTCTTCGGAGTACGAGCGTGGGATCCAGACGCCTTCGTGACCGCGCCGATCGTTCTTGCTGTGGTCGCGTTCTTCGCAGCGTGGCTGCCGGCGTTACGCGCCTCGCGGCTGGAGCCGATACGAGCGCTGCACGTCGAGTGAAAGGATCCGGTTGGGCCTAAGCAGTTCAGAAAAGACTGGAGACGAACGGAATGTTTGCAGCGGAAAGCCTGAGCCCATGGTCAAGACGCGGTCTATTTCTGACATTGGCCCCGCTGCTGTTGGCGCTCTCGGCGGGCTCTCTCGCCGTCGCGCAAAGTCCACCGCTGAACCCTGCTCTCGTCGCCTCCGGCTGGCCGGCGTACTGGATCGCCAGCGCGAAGGCGCCCGCGCGTGCTCCTGGCGTCTTCTATTTCCGCCGCGAGCTGGCACTCGCTCAGGTGCCCGCACATTTCTGGGTTCACGTCAGTGCGGACAATCGCTACATCCTCCACGTCAACGGCAAATATGTCGCCGAAGGGCCCGCGCGAGGAGACCTGTTCCACTGGCGCTTCGAAACGGTGGATCTAGCCCCGTTTCTCCGTTCCGGAAACAACCTGGTGGCGGCGGTCGTGTGGAATTTCGCAGAGCTGTCGCCGGTTGCCCAGATGAGCGACCGCACGGGCTTCCTGATGCAAGCCGATACGCCCGAGGCGGCGGCCGTCAACACGGGCAGAGACTGGCAGGTGCGCCAGGAGCCAGGCAGGACGGCTCTCGGGCATCAGGGCGCGCATGGCTATTACGCCGCGGGTCCCGCAGAATCGATAGACGGTCGCGTGCTCGACTTTGAATGGGATCAGCCCAGCTCCGATTCGTCCGGATGGGAAGCTCCCAAACTGCTCGGACACGCCGCCACGCGGGAAGCGCAGGATGCGGCCAACAGCTGGGAGCTGGTGCAGGATTCTCTTCCGCCGATGGAGCATCGCCTTGTGGATGCGGGCACTCCGGTGCGCGTGGAAGGACTCGGTTCGCTGCCGTCTTTTCCCGCTGCGCCGCTCACCATTCCGCCGAACACGCATGCCACTCTGCTGCTCGACCATCGTGTCCTCCAGACTGCCTACCCCGAACTCACGGTCAGCGGTGGCCGCGACGCCGAGATCCGGCTCACGTATTCCGAAGCGCTGTACGACGCCAGCGGACACAAGGGCAATCGGAACGAGATCGCCGGCCGGCAGATTCAGGGGATCACCGACGAGTTCATCTCCGGCGGGGGCGACACGCGCGTCTTCTCTCCGCTGTGGTGGCGCACGTGGCGCTATCTGCAGATCGACGTCAACACGAAGTCCGAACCTCTGCGGCTCGATGCGCTGCGCGCCTGGTTCTCCGCCTATCCGTTCAACGCCTCAGCAGCAATCGCCGGCGACATCCCGCGGCTCGACGCCGTGTGGGAGACGGGGTGGCGCACCGCGCGCCTCTGCGCGCACGAAACCTATATGGATGCGCCCTATTGGGAGCAGCTCCAGTACGTCGGCGACACGCGCATCCAGGCTCTCATTTCTTATGTGATGACCGGTGACGCGCGCCTCGCCCGCCAGGCCATTACTAACATCGACGACTCGCGAACGCCGGAAGGGATCACCGAGAGCCGCTATCCCTCCGCGCTGCCGCAGTTCATCCCGACTTTCTCGCTGCTCTGGGTCAACATGCTCCACGATTACTGGATGTATGTGGACGATCCCAACCTGGTGAAAGAGACGCTACCCCATACGCGCACTGTGCTCGACTGGTACGCAGCGCGTCTGCGCCCAGACGGCCTGCTCGGCAATGTGAAGTGGTGGGAATTCGGAGACTGGACGGCGAGCTATCGTGACGGTGTTCCTCCGCAGGATGCCGATGGGGGTTCGACGTTCCTGACTCTACAGTTCGTCGAGGCTTTGCAGGCCGCGGCCGAGATGGAGTTGCAGTTCGGCAGCCCCGAGCGCGTTCAGTCTTATAAGGAGATGATTCGCAGGGCCACGGACGCTCTGAACCGTGAGAGCTGGGACGCTCAGCACGGCCTCTACGCCGATACGCCCGTGAAGAACAGCTGGAGTCAGGAAGCCAATATCCTCGCGGTCATGCTCGACGTCGCCCCGCGCGATCAGCAGCAGGCCGTCCTGCGGCGGCTGCTCGGTTCAAAGCCGGACCAGAGCACGACCCTCGAGGGTCAATCCGTCCCGCCGCTATCTCAGCCCAGCTACTACTTCCGCTTCTATCTCAGCCGCGCCCTCGACCATGCGGGGCTCGCGGATCTCTACTTAAAAGAGCTGCAGCCCTGGTACACGATGCTCGATCTGGGCCTGAGCACGTGGGCTGAGACGCCCGAGCCGACACGCTCCGACTGCCACGCCTGGAGCGCGAGCCCGAATTACGATTTGCTGACACTGGTGGCCGGCATCCGCCCCGACGCGCCCGGCTTTCACAGAGTCCGCATCGAGCCGCATCTGGAAGGGCTGCATCATCTCGACGCCACCATGCCGCACGCGGGCGGTCCCATCCACGTGGTGTACCAGCGTGACGGAGATCAGTGGACTGCGACCATCACACTGCCCCCAGACCTCACCGGCGAGCTTTCCTGGAAGGGGCGCACCTCGCGTTTGCATCCCGGCACGCAGAGCTTATCGCTGCCGTAAGATGTTTTGTGGCCCGTGGGAAATTGCCTTCAGTGCCTTCGATTTGTTCCCGCGATTGAAAGCGCGCGTTGCCGGTTCCGTCGAAATTGGGCCCGGATCTTTCCGGGGTTCGGCTTAGTCTCAGAAACGCAATACGCTACAGGTACAAAGGGGGAGCCCTGCCCGGAGGCGCCTGGCAGGGCTCGCCGTCAGAAGAGGTACTTTAACGCGAACATGAGTTGCCGTTGACCCGTCGTAAACCCCGGCTTCCCCGCCGTCGTGGTGTTCGTATTGGTCGGGGACAGATACTGATTCCCGTTAGCATCCGTACCGGTGAAGTTCAACGATTCGTCGCCCGTTCCGGCCAACCCAAACTGTCGCAACGGATGGTTGATGAAGTTTGTGGCCGTTAGCCGGAACTGGACGTTCTGGCTTTCATGAAGATGAAAGTTCTTGTACAAGCCCAGATCCGTGTCCGCATACGCGGGCAAGTGAACATAGGGCTGCTCCAGCGTACCCTGCTGCCCGTAGGCAGGCGGCGCAAAGCACGAGGGGTTGAAGTAGTAGCCCGAATGCAGGTGTTTGCCCGGGTTGCAGGTAACCACTGGAAGAATCGCGTGGTATGCATTTGAACCCAGCCAAGTGTCCGGGGTCATGCTCACCGCACGCAATCCATTGGGCAGCAGCAGACTGTTGTCCGGCGCATTCGGGTTGTTCTTTGTCGGCACGCTGAGATTGCCCGGCCACGAGATGTTCAGCGTTCCGTTCGGCTCCAGGGGAGGCCCGCTCTGAAACGCTGTGTACCCGGACAGCTGCCAGCCGTTCGTGACAGCGCCCAGCAGCCTGTTTCCGCGAATGAATGCGGGCAGCCTCCAGTCGTAAACGAAGTTCATGATGTTGCTGTGATCGTAGGCGAGAGGGCCATAGTTGTTGCGCAGGTTGAAGGGGTCCACGGTGTTTCCGCTGGATTGGCCGTTGTTCGATGTCCAGTCCCAAATCCCCAAGACCTTGCTGAAGGTGTAGTTGGCCGCAAAGGTGATCGGCCCGCTTGATCTCTGCCAGCTCACCTGCAGCGAGTTATAGTTTGCGTAGCTGGCATGCTTCAGCAGATAGACGTCCTGGTAGGCCTTCAAAGGACGGAAATCGTTTGCGTTGTAATTTTGGTTGTAAGCTGACGGGTTCTGCTGGCAATAGAGGCTTGGATTTGAGCTGCTGCAGGAGGGTGGAGCGGGCGACACAATTTTGCCTGTCAGCGGATCCGGCAGGAACAAAGCTCCCGGAGTCACGTTGTTGATGTCGTTCAGCTTTCCATTACTTCCGTCGACGTAGAGGTTCGAGCTCTTGTCGCCTACGTAGGCCACCTGCAGCACGGAGCGCCACGGTAAAGCCTGCGAAACGGCGATGTCCCAGTCCATGGTTTGCGGAGTTTTGTTGTCGCTCATCTGCAGCGCATAAACGGTGCTGCCATTCTGCTCCGTCGAACTTGGAGGCGTGAACTGCGTGACGTTTGCGTATCCCTGATAAGCGCTGGTGCCATAGGTGAAAGATCCCAGCGGCCCACCGCACGCGCTGCACACCTCGGTTGAGACCTGATACCGGAACCAGCCCAATCCCGCGCGCAGGACCGTATTTCCGGTTCCGAACACGTCATAGGCGAGCCCCAGTCTCGGCGAATAGTAGAAGAGCGGCGAGACGTAACCGGAGTTTGGGATGGCCTTGTTGATGCCGTTCCATTGCAGTCCGGTATTCGGCGGAGCATTGTTGGGGATGGCATTGACATAGGTCGCCGCATCCCACACCTGCATCCCCCCGGGATTTCCGTACCACTGGCCGACATGGTCGAGACGCAGTCCATAGTTGAACGTCAGCTGTTTGGTCATTTTGTACATATCCTGACCATAGATCGACCACTGATGGAACTTGATGTCCGAGATAGGAATAGAGCTGGCCTGCTGGTAATAGTTCACACGTCCCAGCAGGAAATCCGCCACCTCATTGCCAGTGGAATACTGCCCGCCGCCGTAATTGATGGAGCCATTGTCGGCATTGCTGTTCGACTGTTTGTTGGCCTCGGTATCCCAATAGAACCCGAACTTGGCGGTATGCGGCCCAATCACTTTCGTGAAGTTGTCGTAGATGGCCGGGTACTCCTTCAGACCGCCGAAGGCCCCGCCAAATC